>Ga0154718_1155_pt1 | contig 24955 bp, 23 predicted proteins | sample Rifle2008BG16ft_FD_105726 | JGI IMG/M metagenome (GOLD analysis project Ga0154718, IMG submission 105726) | Betaproteobacteria bacterium RBG_16_56_24
CGCGCCAGCCGCAACGTGCGCGCCAGCCGCAACGTGCCAGCACGATCAGCGTGCGTTTTTCCTTGAGCATCACGTCGGCGGCTCGCGCAATTAAATCATCACTAATCCCGCCTGCGATCTTGCCCAGCGTACCCATCGTGCAGGGGCAGACCACCATCGCGTCGCCGGGGTTGGAGCCGGAGGCCACAGGCGCATACCAGTCCTGGATGCCGAATACTTTCAGCTCGCCGCTGAATTTCCCGAAGCGTTCGGTGAACATCTGTTCCGCTTCCTGCGGGCGATTCGGCAGCGTGAAATCCAGTTCCTGTTTGGCGACGATCTGCGCGGCTTGTGTATATACCAGATGCACGCGCTGGCCGCTTTGCAGCAGGCATTCCAGCAGGCGTATGCCGTAGGGCAGGCCGGATGCTCCGGTGAAAGCTAGGGTTATCGTTTTCATAGCATAAAGTCGTTAGGCTAAATCCCCTCTCCCCCAGTGGGAGAGGGGGCAGTAAAATTATCACCCTCTCCCCAACCCTCCACCCTCAAGGGGGAGGGAGTGAGTTTCAGCATTATCCATGAAACGCGCCGCGATCAACCCGTTCACCGTTCCGAACACCAATGCTGCGGTGGCGAAGATGGGAATCAGGAAGGCGATGCCGGCATGCGGGATCAGCCACAGGTACACTACCAGCATCTGTCCGGTGATGTGCGCAAAGGCGGCGTAGACGCTATGGCTGACCGTGCCGAACCAGCGCGGCGGCAAATGCCGGGCAAAGGCCAGCACCAGCAGGCTGAGCGCTGCACCGGACAGGCTGAGAAAAAATCCCGGCGCCAGGAAATTGCCGAACAGCAGGCTGCCTGCCACTACGCGCAACAGAGAAACCCACGCCGCTGCGCGCCAGCCGCAACGTGCCAGCACGATCAGCGTGACGATGTTGGCCAGCCCCGGTTTTACGCCGGGCAGCGGGGAGGGGATGGCGTTTTCCAGCACGGTGAGACCAAGAGCCACTGCCGCCATACGGGCGATGTGGTGATCCTCGGCGGTGGTGTTTAAGAGGATTGAGGATCGGGGATCGGGGATCGAGGACTGAGGATCGGGGATCGGGGATCGGGGATCGAGGATCGGGGATCGAGGAAAGTCTAACCCGTCCCGGCCTCCCCTTGTCAGGGGAGGGGTGCGGGTTTCTCCTTGATCCTCGATCCTCAATCCTCGCTCCTAGTAGTTGAGGCTGTCATATATTCTCTTGCTGCCAACCAACTCGACGCTCACCTGATTGGGCAGGCACAGAGCGATCTCGCCCGCCTGTTGCAGCCAGCCCTGGCGCACGCAGTATTGCCGCGGGCTGGGGTCGGATGTAATGCGGGCTTTGCGCTGCTTGATACTGATGACGCTTATGCCCAGCGGGCCGGGGACCTCGATCTGTAGATCGCGCGACAACGGCGCCTCGCGAATTATCTTTCCGCCACTGCGGATGATGGCCTTGTCGGCCAGGTCTCCGCTCCATAGTGTGAGCGTCAGCAGCATCACGCAGACGCTACCTAATACAAGTGTCAGCCAATCGCCTGGCTTGATATGTTGCAGTGCGGCGGCAGGCATAGACTCAGGCCAATTCGCGGTGGCGCACCAGCACCTGCTGCTGATGTTCGAAATATCGCGCGAGTTTTTCGGCGAGATAGACCGAGCGGTGCCGTCCGCCGGTGCAACCGATGGCAACGGTCAGATAGCTGCGATTATCGGCGACGAAGCTGGGCAGCCAGCGTTCGACGAAATCGCGAATGTCGCTGAACATATCCTGTGCGCCTGGGGTGTTGTCTAAAAATTCGATCACTGCGGCATCGCGCCCGGTGAGTGGCTGCAGCGCCGGGTTGTAGTGAGGGTTGGGCAGGCAGCGCACGTCGAACACCAGATCGGAATCCAGCGGGATGCCGTGCTTGTAGCCGAACGACTGGAACAATAGCGTCAAGCGCGCGCGGTCAACCTTGATGAATTGTTTGATCCATGCCCGCAGCGCGTTGGCGTCAAGTTCCGTAGTGTCAATGTGATGCCCGATGTCACTGATTCCGGCGAGCATTTCACGCTCCAGGCTGACGCATTCCGGCAAAGTCCTGACTCCGTCACTGAGCGGGTGCAGGCGGCGCGTCTCTGAAAAGCGCTTTACCAGAGTATCGTTCTGCGCATCCAGGAACAGCACGTGCACATCCAGGCCGCGTTGTTTGATTTTCTGAAGCAGCGGCGGCAGACGTTGCACGCTGTTGGCGCTGCGCACGTCTATGCTGACTGCAATATTGGTATAGCCGGCGCCTTGCAGATGTTCCGCCAGAGCGGCCAGCAGATCGGCGGGCAGGTTGTCAACGCAGTAATAACCGCTATCTTCCAGCACCTTGAGCGCGATGCTTTTTCCGGAGCCGGAGAGGCCGCTGATCAGAAAGAGTTGCATTTGATTCTCATCCTAGAAACGGTAATTCGTCCACGAAAAACACGAAAGGCACGAAAAAATCATTGGTTGCATTAGTTCGGTAACTCACCCATAGGGTTGAATTTCGTAACATAGAGATATGGGCACCTCTAAAAATCCAAACTCCGTCGCGATGCTGCGTTGCTCAATAAATTTTAACGCTTACATATCAAACATATGCGGCACGCTAAAATTTATTTCGCGCCTTGCCTGGCTTAGGATTTTGAATTTTTAGAGGCGCCCATATTTGAGTTATTCCATTTCTTGATCAATAGAGCAATATCGTAGGGCGGGTCACACCGGTGCCGGGACAAAAGTTTTTCGTACCCGCCATTACAGATGTTCAGCGGCGGGTGTGACCCGCCCTACGGATTATTTCCCGTTTGAAGGAGAAATAGAATTAGTTCGTGTTTTTCGTGATTTTCGTGGACAGATGTTTTTTCCAGATTCATTCTTCCAGCAGCTGATCATGCCGCGCGATGAACTGATCCATGCTATTGATGCCGCGCTGATGCAGGACAAAATTGCGTGCCGCAGCTTCGATCAATACCGCGAGGTTGCGCCCGGCCACCACGGGGATATTCACGGTGCTGATGTTCACGCCGAGTATCTCCTGCTGAGTGGCATTGAGCGGCAAGCGTTCGATTTGCGAGATATCGCCGCCGGCAGGACGATGCAGATTCACGATGAGCTTCAGGCTCTTTTTTCTCCGCACCGCTGTTTCGCCGAACATGATGCGAATATTCAACACGCCCAGACCGCGCACCTCGAGAAAATCGCGCAACAGTTCCGGGCAACGGCCTTCCAGGGTATCCGGCGCAATGTGATGCAATTCGACGATGTCATCGGCGACCAGCCCGCTGCCTCGCGTGATAAGCTCCAGTCCGAGTTCGCTTTTGCCGACCCCGCTTCCGCCTGTGATCATCACGCCGACCCCGAGCACATCGAGAAGCACGCCGTGACGCGTGGTGAATTCCGCGAGTTCCTTGGCGAGATAGTGGCTGATCAGCCACATCAACTGCACGCTGGGTTTTGGCGAAGAGAACAACGGAATGTGCGACCGGTTGGCAAAGGCGATAAGTTCCGCCGGAATATCATTGATGCCCGCCACGATCAGGCAGGTCGTGCCGCTTTGCTCGATCCTCTGAAAAGCGTTGTTGCGCTGCTCTGTGCTAAGGTCGCGCAGATAATCCAGTTCGGTCTCGCTCAGTACTTGCACCCGGTTTGGGTGGATCAAATTGAGATGCCCTACCAGACCTCTGTTTGAAGAGTTGATCCCTGCGCTGTCGATGATACGGTCGGCGCCGTCCTCCCCGGCAACGCGGCTTAATTCGAGCCGTGCCCCCTTGTCTTCAAACAGTTGCCGTACATTTACCTGGGTCATGCGGGGCTCGTCCAGTCATGAAACAAGCGATGGATGACGGCGGCATCCCCGCAATCGAGCAGACGATTGCGGAACTGTGCGTCGCTGAACATTTGCGCCAGTTCCCCGAGGATCTGCAGATGCAAATCGTTGGCGCGCTCCGGCACCAGCAACACGAAGATCAGGTTCACCGGTTGGCCGTCCGGAGCATCGAATGGGATCGGGTGTGAGGTTTTCACAAATGCGGCAGTGGCTTCGCGAAGCTTTGCGATACGCCCATGCGGAATCGCCACGCCCTGACCCAGACCGGTCGAGCCGAGTTTCTCCCGGGCGAAAAGACTGTCGAATACCTGGCTGCGTGCGATCTGCTGATTGTTTTCAAACAGCAACCCGACGCGTTCAAACATGCGTTTCTTGCTGGTGGATTCGGTGTCCAACAGGATGTTGCCGGGCGGCAGAATTTTGCTGATCAGGTTCATAAATCTAATATCCCCCTCCCAAAGGGAGGGAACGATTGCCCCTCTCCCTGTGGGATAACCAGCGACTTGGCTGCGGTTGTTTGCAGCCTAGTCGAATGGCTAGTTGTTTCACCCAGAGGGTTGGGGAGAAGGAAAGGGATCGCATTTTATCTCTTGGCCGCCCTCTTGCCGGTTATTTTACTGCGGCGTGTTTGCCGGACTCATCATGGCGGCGCGCCGATAGTTTTTCCTTGTGTTTCATCACCTGGCGATCCAATTTGTCCACCAGCGCATCGATTGCGGCGTACAGATTTTCGTCCGTGCATTCCACGAACACATCCTTGCCGCTGATATGCACGGTGGCTTCGGCCTTTTGTTGCAGCTTTTCAACGGACAAAATAATATTCACGTCGATTACATGGTCGAAATGGCGTTTGATCTTGCCGAATTTTCCGGTCGCATAGTCGCGAATGGCCGGGGTGATTTCCAGGTGGCGTCTGGTTATATGGAGATTCATGATGTGCTCCTTGTAGTTAGAGTGACTTGCGGAGATTCACCGGGAGTATGCGTAATGCTTCCCGGTACTTTGCTATGGTGCGGCGGGCGATAACGATGCCCTGCTGCGCCAATATTTCCGACATGCGGCTGTCGGTAAGCGGCTTGCGCTGGTCTTCCGAACTGACCAGTTGCTTGATCAGCTCGCGTATCGCCGTGGAAGAACAGATGCCGCCGCTTTCCATGGCGAGGCCGCTGCCAAAGAAATGCTTGAATTCATAGATGCCGCCCGGAGTCAGCATGAATTTTTGTGTCGTGCTGCGCGAAATGGTTGACTCATGCAGATCCAGTTCCTCGGCGATTTCGCGCAACACCAGCGGGCGCATGCCAATCTCGCCATGTTCGAGGAAACTGGTCTGCCGATCCACGATGGCTTGCGCGACGCGCAGAATAGTATCAAAGCGCTGCTGAAGGTTTTTGATCAGCCATTTCGCTTCCTGCCATTGCGTGGCGAGTTGCGAGGTGTTCTTGTCGCCGCGTTGTTGCAGGATATTGGCGTAAATCTGATTGACGCGCAGCTTGGGCATCGCTTCTGAATTGAGCCGCGCGCGCCATTTGTTCCTGTATTTATCCACGATCACGTCGGGAACGGCATAATCGGCGACAGTTTGGCTGAATTCAGCGCCCGGCTTGGGATTCAAACCGGTAATCAAGTGTTGCGCAGCTCGCAACTCGTCGTCCGAGCAGCGCAGCAGTTTCTTGATTTTGGCGAAGTCGTGAGCGCCAAGCGCATCCAGATGATTGCTTGCCAGACGAATCGCCAGGTCGCGTTGCGGTGTGTCTTCAGGAAGCGACTTGAGTTGCAGGGACAGGCATTCGCCCAGGTTGCGCGCGCCAAGCCCGGGCATATCCAGATGTTGCAGTTGCACCAGAGCGGTTTCCAGATCATCCAGCGTGATTTCAAGTTCGGCAGGCAGGAACTCCGCCAGCTCTTCCAGGTTTTGCGCCAGATAACCGTTCTCATCAAGCGCATCGATCAGCAACCCGACCACTTTGCGGTCTTTGCCATCCAGCGAACTGGTGGTCAGTTGATTGTGCAGATGCGCGCGCAGGCTGTCCTTTCCGGCGGCCTGTTCGGGAAAGATTTCGTCCTCGTCATCCGTGCTGTGCGCCATTCCGCCGCCGGTGTTCCAGTCGGCAGGCTCATTGCCAAAGTCGTCTGCGCCGCGGTCAGCGGAATGCGTTTGTTCGGGTTCTTCCGTGCTTTTTTGTGGTGTTAAAGGCGTGGCGTCTGTGGAATACACCGTTGGAGCGGATTCTTCAGCCAGTTCCAGCATGGGGTTTTCATCCAGCATGCGCGCAACTTCCTGATGCATATCCAGCGTGGAGAGTTGCAGCAAACGGATAGCCTGCTGCAACTGCGGCGTGAGCGTCAGGTGCTGGGATATCCGGAGTTGGAGAGTGGGTTTCATGGCATAACGTTGTGTCCGGGACGCCTTCGCGTTACAGCTTGAAGTGTTCGCCCAGATACACCTTCCTTACGCCCTCATTATAAATGATTTCATCCGGTTTGCCTTCTGCCATTACCGAGCCGGCATTGATGATGTAGGCGCGATCGCAGATGCCTAAAGTTTCGCGGACGTTGTGGTCGGTGATCAGCACGCCGATGTTGCGCTCCTTGAGAAAACGGATTATTTTCTGGATGTCCAGCACGGCGAGGGGATCCACCCCGGCGAAGGGTTCGTCCAGCAGGATGAAGCGCGGATCGGTCGCCAATGCGCGTGCGATTTCAACTCGTCTCCGTTCACCCCCGGACAGGCTGATGGCAGGATTGTTGCGGATGTGCGTGATGTGCAAATCTTCCAGAAGCTCTTCCAGGCGGGTTTGCATGGCGGTATCGGAGATGCCTTGCAACTCCAGCACCGCCTGAATGTTTTGTTCCACCGTCAGGCGGCGAAAGATGGACGCTTCCTGCGGCAGATAACCCAGCCCCAGGCGCGCGCGTCTGTGTATCGGCAGGTGAGTGATGTTCCGGTCATCGATAAATATTTCCCCCCCGTCCGCGGAGATGAGTCCAACTATCATGTAGAACGAAGTGGTCTTGCCCGCCCCATTCGGTCCGAGCAGTCCCACCACCTCGCCGCTTCTTACGGACAGCGAAGCGTCGTGCACCACAGTGCGCGACCTGTATGTCTTTTTCAGACCAACTGCGCGTAATTCACTCATGTTATTAGAGGTGCCTTCAAGTTCACTCCGCAGGTGAAAGTGTGTTGCCGGGATTGATCGGCAGCGCTTCCGGAACAGATGACGCTGTCGGGGGCTTCTTCGGTTTGGGTTGTAAAACGGCGCGCACCCGCTTCGGTGGCGTTTCCCCCGGGCTGGTGATACCGCCGCTCACCTGGAAGACTTCGGTCTTGATGTTGTAAGTAATGTGCTCGCCGCGCAATTCATCCATTCCGCGTTTGACACGCGCCTGCGCATGGAAGTCCACCACCTCGGCGCGCGCGTCATATTCGATGCGTTCGCCACTGCCCTCCACATACTCGTCCAGTCCCTCGCGCTTCTGCCGGAAGGTGGCGGTATTGCCATGAATAGTGCCGTGCCTGAAGCCATCCTTGTCCTGTATGACGATGATCTTGTCGCCGTGTATCATCATGGTTCCTTGCGTCAATTGCACGTTGCCGGTAAAGGTGCTGACCTTCTTGGCATCGTCTATCAGCACCTGATCGGACTCAAGGTGCAACGGCTTGTTGCGGTCGGCAAGTTCGGCATGGCAGACAGGCATATATAGCAGTAACAAGCCGGTCAAAAATAAATTATTTTTTCTTGGGTGCATATTCGCTTTTTACCTGGGAGAGTAATTTTATGGTGCGTGCCTTGTTGTCCATTTCAAGGCCTGTCGCATATACGGTGTTGCGCGCCTCAACCATCGTCACCGCGCGGTCTGAGTCCAACAAATCCTGATTCGGCAGTATATGGAGATATTCGGTCCGCAGCGTAAAGCCGTCTTGTTGCGCGTGAGCTTCCCGCAGTATTTCAACATTATCGCGTAAAAAAATTTCATCGCCCTTGCTGGAGAGAATTCCTCGTTTCGCAGTGACATGAATCGCAGGGCGCTCGGCGGAAAGGGAAGTAAGGTGTGGTGCATCCAGCGTGGTGCTGTCGTCGTCCGGGAAATGCTGCATTTTTTCCGCGGCCATGATGAACCGCGGCGTGCCTTGATCATTCAATCTGGTCGCGGAAAAAATTTCCACTATGGCATCGGGATCGTGGCGCTTGCTGCCCTCTGATTTGGCCAGCTCCGGCTGGGACTGCCGGTCCAGCCAATAAGTGACGCCCAGCAGCCCCAGTAATGGTAAAGGCAACAGCCAGTGGCGGACATGGGTGGTGAAGCTCATTGCAAATAACGCGCCAATTGCCCATCCAGCGTGCCTTGCGCCGACATGATCAGCTCGCAGGCTTCGCGCACTGCGCCATGTCCGCCACTGTGTTGTGTGACGTAGCCGGAATTGTCGCGCACCAGTTGCGGAGCTTCCGGCACGCTGATCGCCAGGCCGACATGGCGCATCACCGTGAGATCGACCACATCGTCGCCCATATAAGCGGCAGCATCGCGCGACAATTTGAGTTTGTTGAGCAGTTTGACCATCGCTTCCAGCTTGTTTTCCACACCCTGAAGGACATGCGCGATACTCAGGTTCTGCGCGCGCGCTTCGACGCAGCGCGAAGTTCGTCCGGTGATAAGGGCGATCTCCACTCCGCTGGCGCGCAGCATTTTCAATCCCTGCCCATCCAGCGAATTGAAGCGTTTGAATTCTTCGCCGGAATCGGAATAATACAATCCGCCGTCGGTCATCACCCCGTCCACATCAAAGGCAATCAGGCGTATCAGTTTCGCGCGGCTTTCCAGCATGTGTTTCTCCTAAAAAACGTAGGGTGGGCACAGTCCTATCGTGCCCACGCGGGCTATACAGCGTGGGCAGAAAAACCTGCCCACCCTACATGAATCAAATTACCTTCGCGTGCAACAGGTCGTGCATATTGAGCGCCCCGACCAGCCTATTCTGCTCATCCACCACCAGCAACTGGCTGATGTTGTACTGTTCCATCATCTGCACCGCCTCGACTGCGAGGTTGTCCGGTCCGATGCTTCGCGGGCTGGGGGTCATCACGCTGCGTATCGGCATGGCGTTGAAGTCCAGCTTCTTTTCCAGCGTGCGGCGCAAATCGCCGTCGGTATAAATACCCAGCACGCGCTGCTCTGCATCTACAATGGCCGTCATGCCTACGCCTTTTTTGGAAATTTCCAGGATTGCATCCCCCAGCATCGCGTTTTCGCGCACAAAAGGCCGGCGCTCGCCGCTGCGCATGATGTCGCTCACATGGGTGAGCAGGCGCCGCCCCAGGCTGCCACCGGGATGAGAGCGTGCAAAGTCTTCAGCGCCGAAACCTTTCGTATCCAGCAATGCCATCGCCAGCGCGTCGCCCAGCGCCAATGCAGCAGTGGTGCTGGTCGTGGGGGACAGGCCCATCGGGCAGGCCTCTTTATCTACGGCTGCATTGAGATGCACATCGGAAACTTTAGCAAGGCTGGATGCGGGGTTGCCGGTCATGCTGATGAGTTTTGCGCCTTGACGCTTGATGGCCGGTACGATGGTCATTAACTCCTGGCTCTCGCCGGAATAAGACAACGCGATGATGACGTCTGCGCTGGTGATCATGCCCAGGTCGCCGTGGCTGGCTTCAGCGGGATGGACAAAATAGGCGGGTGTTCCGGTGCTGGACAAAGTCGCGGCGATCTTGCGGGCGATATGCCCCGACTTCCCCATGCCGCTGACGACGACGCGGCCTTTGCAGCGCAGAATCACATTCAGCGCGTGCAAGAAATTCTCATCGAGGCGCGCAGCGAGGGTTTGCACGGCAGCGGCTTCGATGTTCAATACTTCGCGGGCAAGTTCAAGCGCGCGCGGTGTGGCGGTAAGGGGTTTATTCATGCGCGGTATTATAGCTGGTAGGGGCGCGATTTATCGCGCCCTTCTCCTGGCGCGTAATTATAGGTCAGGGCGCGATAAATCGCGCCCCTACCAGCGGGAAACTTGTTAGCAACAAATAGAGCTGTCCGGCCAGCGGGAAACTTTGCAAAGCTGATCTTTGTGCGGCATTATCAGGGCAAGCAACATAATTCCTCGCAAATATGGAAAGTTCACTATCACTCGTGCTCATCCTGCTCGCTACCGCGGTGGCGGTGGTGGTGTTGTGCCGCATCCTGCATTTGCCGGTGATGCTGGGCTATCTGGCGGTCGGCATCCTGATCGGCCCGCATGCGCTGGCGTGGATCCCCGATGCTGTTGAAACGCAGCACCTTGCCGAGTTTGGCGTGGTGTTCCTGATGTTCAGCATCGGCCTGGAATTCAGCCTGACACGCCTGATGGCGATGAAACGCACGGTGTTCGGTTTGGGTGGCGCGCAAGTGATCGCGACCATACTGTTGGTCATGGCCGGCGCATGGTTGATCGGGCTGGACTGGCGAACCGGTCTGGCGTTGGGCGGCGTTCTGGCGATGTCATCCACCGCGATCGTCAGCAAGATGCTGGTCGAGCGCGCCGAGTTGAATCTGCCTTATGGTCAGCAGATGATGGGCGTGTTGTTGTTTCAGGATCTGGCCGTCGTCCCGCTGCTGATCATCATTCCGGCTCTTGCGACCAGCGCGGATGACTTGCCCGCCACCCTGGCCTTTGCGACGATCAAGGCGTCAGTGGTGCTGCTGGTGTTGCTGGTGTTCGGGCAGCACGTCATGCGCTCATGGTTTCACGTTGTGGCGAGGCAAAAGTCCTCCGAATTATTCATGCTCAACGTGCTGCTCATCACGCTGGGACTGGCTTATTTCACCGAGCTGGCGGGGTTGTCGCTGGCATTGGGCGCGTTCGTCGCGGGCATGTTGATCTCGGAAACCGAATACCGCTATCAGGTGGAAGAAGACATCAAACCGTTTCGTGATGTGCTGCTGGGGCTGTTTTTCGTCACTGTCGGCATGAAGCTCGATCTGGGCAGCGTGGCGGGGGAATTCGGCTGGATACTGCTGGTATTGCTGGCGCTGATCCTGTTCAAGGCGTTGACCGTGGCATTATTGGCGCGCGCCTTCGAAGGAGACTGGGGTGTGGCGTTGCGCAGCGCGATCGGTCTGGCGCAGGCCGGCGAATTCGGCTTCGTGCTGCTGACGCTGGCGGATGGCGCGCACTTGCTGAATGGCGTAACCATGCAGATCACCCTGGCGGCGATGCTGCTGTCGATGCTGACAGCGCCGTTCCTGATCCAATACGGCGAAGCGATCGCGCGGCGTTTTTCCGCCGCCGAATGGACTAATCGCGCCATGCAGATGCACCAGATCGCGATCCGCAGCATGGGCAGCACCGGGCATGTGATCATTTGCGGCTATGGCCGCAGCGGCAGCACGCTGGCGCGCTTCCTGGAAGAAGAAAACCTGAGTTTCATCGCGCTGGACCTTGATTCGCGCCGCGTAAGGGAAGCGCTGGCGGCCAGGAAAAGCGTGGTGTATGGCGATGCCGCCAAGCGCGAAGTGCTGATAGCCGCCGGACTGATGCGCGCCAGGGCGCTGGTGGTCTCCTACAAGGACAAACATTCCACGCTGGCGATCCTGCGCCATGTCAAGGAACTGCGCCCCGATTTGCCGGTGGTGGTGCGCACCAATGACGACACGCATGTGGAAGCCCTGAAGGAAGCCGGTGCAGCGGAAGTGGTCGCCGAGGTGTCGGAAGGCAGCGTGATGCTGGCTTCGCAAGCGTTGCTGATGGCCGGCGTGCCGCTCAATCGTGTGATCCGCCGCGTTCAGGAAAGCCGCGCGCGCCGCTATGCGGCATTCAGCGGCTATTTCCGCACCGCCCAGAACAATCAGGACGAGACCAGCGAAAGCCTCCAGTCGCGCTTTCTCAGTGTGCTGCTCAGGGAAGATTCCGCAGCGGTGGGGAAAAGATTGCGCGAGGTTGAATTGGACGCGTTGAGCGTCGAAGTCAATGCAGTGCGCCGCCGAGGTGTGCGCGGCGCGCAACCGAGCGAAGAGATGCTGTTGCAATCGGGGGATGTGCTGGTGCTGCTCGGGCTGCCGGAAGCGTTGCAGCAGGCGGAAGCGCGGCTGCATAAAGGGTAAAGGGCAATAAAAAAGCCCGCCGTAGCGGGCATGATTTTAACCCGGATTGTCCATCAGGTTCGCAAAGCCCATCATTACGGCATCCGAAGAACTTTTGGCCGGGCGCCCGTAGGAGCCCGATTTAACCGGCCACTTATCCATCGTTTTTTGATGGATAAGTGGAATGGCTATGCAAGGCCATCGGGCGATTGTTGTGAACATCAATCGCGCAATACCCACAGGGCACAAGAACCTCTCCGAGGTAAATTGCGCTCCTACGGGCGCCCGGCTACAAGTTATTCCATTTCTCCTTCAAACTGAAAATAATCCGTAGGGCGGGTCACACCCGCCGTTGAACGGGATAACGAGGTGGGATTTGTTGAATGATGCTGAAATGGCGGGTGTGACCCGCCCTACAAAAGTCACGTTTGATGTAGAAATGGAATTACACAGACACGGCTTCCGTGTTCCAATGAAAATTCAAAATGGGCTAATGAATTTTTCGTGGTGTATATATACGGTGCGCATGAGTTGCTGCATATGAAGGCTGAGAAAACGGGGTTGTATTTCGTTCCACCTCCGCCCCCACCGTCAGATTCATCTCGGTCTTCGAGTGGCGGGATAATGTTTTCCCGTGCCGCGACAGTCGATTGCATACCGGGCCTGGCCAAAAATATCGCGGCTGCAAAAATAAAAATTCCACAAAAGATTAATCGTATCTTGATGTGCATGGCTAGCGTCTGCCAAAAACCATGTCCATTACCGAAAAGAACGTAGCCCGCGTATGGCGGAAAACGAGCGAAGCGAAGTTTCGAGCTTGCGGCCAAAGCGTAGCGTTATCCGCCGTAAGATTCCCGCATAATATTTTCGGCGGGTAACGCTACGCCGTGTCAATTCCACGTCCAGTTTGCCGGGCAGTGGATCGCCTGACTTAGTTGCATCCGCCCTACATGGCTCAATCCTCGATCCTCAATCCTGCCTCATCGGCGCAATCACTTCGCGATTTCCGTTGCTTTGCATCGCCGAGACTATGCCAGCCGCTTCCATCTGTTCGACCAGCCGCGCGGCGCGGTTGTAGCCGATGCGCAGATGCCGCTGCACCAGCGAGATGGAGGCGCGGCGATTCTTCAGCACGATCTCTACCGCCTGGTCATACAGCGGATCCGCCTCGGTTCCCAGACTCTCTCCTCCAGCTCCGCCATCATCTGCTTCATCCAAAGAATTGAGCACGCCGTCAATATACTGCGGCTCTCCTTGCGCCTTGAGAAATTCGGCGATCCGATGCACCTCCTGATCGGAGACGAACGCGCCATGCACGCGCTGCGGATGACCGGTCCCGGGCGGCAGATACAGCATATCGCCTTGCCCCAACAGCGCTTCCGCGCCCATCTGATCGAGGATGGTGCGCGAATCGATCTTGCTCGACACCTGAAAAGCAATGCGCGTCGGCACGTTGGCCTTGATCAGCCCGGTGATCACATCCACCGAGGGGCGCTGTGTCGCCAGCACCAGATGGATGCCGGAAGCGCGCGCTTTCTGCGCCAGGCGCGCGATCAGATCTTCGATCTTCTTGCCCACCACCATCATCAGGTCGGCGAGTTCGTCGATGAACACCACGATCAGCGGCAATTCTTCGAGCGCCTCCGGGTTTTCGGGCGTGAGAGTGAATGGGTTGGTGAGCGGCTGCCTGGCTTTCACGGCATCGCGCACCCGCTGGTTGTAACCGGCGATATTGCGAACGCCGAGCGTTGACATCAGCCGGTAGCGCCTGTCCATCTCCTGCACGCACCATTTGAGCCCGGATGCGGCCTGGCGCATGTCCGTCACCACCGGCGCAAGCAAATGCGGGATGCCCTCATACACCGACAACTCGAGCATCTTGGGATCGATCAACAGCAAGCGCACCTGTTGCGGAGTGGACTTGTAGAGCAGGCTCAGGATCATCGCATTGATCGCCACGGATTTGCCGGAACCCGTGGTCCCTGCCACCAGCACATGCGGCATCTTGGCCAGATCGGCGACCACCGGCTTGCCGGAGATATCCTTGCCCATCGCGATGGTCAGCGCCGAGCCCATATCGGCATACACCTGCGAGCCGAGTATCTCCGACAGTCGCACCATTTGCCGTTTCGGATTGGGCAGTTCCAACGCCATGTACGCCTTGCCGGGTATCGTTTCGACCAGGCGTATGCTCACCACCGATAAGGCGCGCGCCAGATCCTTCACCAGATTGGTGATCTGGCTGCCCTTGACACCGACGGCTGGATCGATCTCGTAGCGGGTGATTACCGGCCCGGGGTAGGCGGCGACTACTTTTACTTCGACGCCAAAATCCTTGAGCTTGCGCTCTATCAGGCGCGAGGTGAATTCCAGCGTGTCGGCAGAAACGACTTCGACCTGCCTTGCCGCCTGATCCAGCAAATGCAAAGGCGGCAGCGGCGAGTCCGGCATGTCGGCGAACAGGTATGTCTGTTTCTCTTCTCTTGCCCTGGCCGATTTGACCACCTCGATCAACGGCATTTCGATGTGTATCGGCTGGTGCTCCTCGACGCGCCGCTTTTCTTCTTCGACGGCTGCGCCGCGCTCGTTCATTGCCTGGGCGCCGATCCGCCGATCCTGCCAGGTCTGCCAGGCAAGGCGTGCCCACTGCCAGGCGGTTTCCAGCATGGCGCCCAGCCAGTCAACGAAGCGCAGCCAGGACAATCCGCTGAACAAACTGAAGCCGGTGGCGATCAGGGTTAACAACAACAGCGTCGCGCCGGTAAAACCGAACAATCCGGTCAGCGCTTCGCCTGTCACTGCACCGAGCATTCCGCCCGGAAGCTGCGGGAGCGTGGCCTTCAGCGTATGCAGGCGTATCGCTTCGAGCGCGCTGCTGGCCAGCATCAACACCGCAAACCCCGTGACCGCAGCCCACAATGTCCGCTTGCAGAAGACGCTGTCTGAACTCAGGTTGTGATAACCCGCCCACACGCGTTGCAGCATGAATACTACCCACCACCAGGCAGAAAATCCGAACAAAAAAAACAGCATATCGGAAAGATATGCCCCCAGCTTCCCGCCGGGGTTTCTGGTGAGCGCGCCGCTGACGCTATGCGACCAGGACGGATCGGCGCGATCATAGCCATACAACACCAGCGCGACATATAACGCGCCGGCGGACAGCAACAACCAGCGCGCTTCGCGCAGCAACGCGAACAGCTTATTGGTCGGAAAATCTCCGCTCACTTCGGCCATGTTTGACACATAAATGTTTTTGCTCCAAAAGACCCCACCGGAAGACGGAAAAACCATCCGTCCCCTGAACGCGAATCATACCCCAGCAGGCAGTATGCAGGTATCCCGTAGCGGACCGGCCAGCCTATCATGGCACTCGGTTAAGGATTTATTCCATTTCTCGATCAATAGAGCAATATCGTAGGGCGGGTCACACCGGTGCCGGGACAAAAGTTTTTCGTACCCGCCATTACATCTGTTCAGCGGCGGGTGTGACCCGCCCTACGGATTCTTTTACCTTTGCAAAATAAAGGGCACCTCTAAATGGAATTACTCCAAAAACCCCAGATCGAGCCGCGCAGCCGCAACGCGCGCATCCACGGGCTGCAAATACGGCACGATGCCCAGCAACGGCGCTTTGATCCGCTGTTGCAGTGCGGCGATGTTTTCCTCAATCATCGGCATATCGGCTTCGACGATATTGGCCACCCATCCCGCCAGCGTCAAGCCGCGTGCGGCGATCGCTTCCACCGTGAGCAGTGCGTGATTCAAACAACCCAGGCGCATGCACGCCACCAGGATGACAGCCAAACCCAATTCCTGCACCAGATCGGCGCTATCCTGTTGCGCATCGAGCGGCACACGAAAACCGCCCACCCCCTCCACGATCACCACATCCGCCAGCGCTGCCAGCTCTTGATAGGATTCCGCAATGCGTGAAAATTGAATGGTAACGCCGGCAAGTTGCGCGGCGATATGTGGCGCGATCGCATGCTGGAAACAATATGGATTGATTTGCCCGCAACTCACCGCCACATTCCCTGCGGCGCGCAAGCGCAGCACATCTTCATTCTGCCCGCCTGCATCGCAGCCCGCCGCGACCGGCTTCATCCCGATCACTCGTTTTCCCCGTGCGGCAAAACCATGCAGCAAGGCGCAACTGATTAGTGTTTTTCCAACGCCGGTATCGGTGCCTGTAACAAAGTAACCCATGTCAGAAACCACAAGTCACAGAGAACACAGAGAAGGCGTGAAGGTTTTCTCTGTGTTCTCTGTGGCAATAATTGTTTTTCATAATTCGAAATCTGTCCTGATAATGGCTCGACCGTCCGAAGTGTGTTTCGGCTGCGGCTTCCAGGCATGGCCGTAGATCACTTCGAAAGTCGCGGGCAGCTTGCCGTTTCTGCGCAAACGCTCGTAATTCTCGGTAAAACTTGCCCATGCATGTTTTCCCATCAAACCCTTTCCGCGTCCGGCAGTTGCATTGTGGGCGCCTATCGTCTTGATGTCCTGCAACACGCCGCGCACATCGTCATAGGTCAACGTGAGCAATTCCATATCCATCACCGGCTCGGCAAACCCGCTGTGCACCAGCATATCGCCGATATCATGCATATCGGCAAAACGGTTAAGGTGATTGTGTTGATCCACGCCGTTAAAGGCCAGCCTTAATTCCTTCAGCGTATCCGGGCCGAAGGTGGTGAACATCAGCAACCCATCCACCTTCAACACGCGATGCAGTTCAACGAATGTCGCCGGGAGATCGTTGCACCATTGCACCGTCAAATTAGACCACGCCATTTCGAAGCAATTCGCCGCCAGGGGCAAGGCTTCCACGTCGGCGCACACTTGCGCTTGCCTTGCGCCGCCGAACAATTTCCGCCACCAGCCGGAACGGCTGCGTGAAATCTGCAACATGCCGATGGCAATGTCCAGCGCGACCATCTGCGCTTCCGGGTAACGCTGCGCCAACTGGCGCGTGCCCCAGCCCGTGCCGCTGCCCGCATCGAGAATGCGCGCGGGTTGAAGCCTGATATATTCGAGCCGCTCCAGCATGCGCGCGCACACTTCGCGCTGCAATACCGCCGCCGCATCATAATTTGCTGCCGCGCGGTTAAAGGCGCGGCGCACCTGGCGCTTGTCAACCAAATGTTCATTCATTTAATTCTTTCATTCATGAATCTCACCAGATGCTTGATGAATTCATCGGCATGGGACAGAAACGGCACGTGCGCCGCGTCCTTGATTCTCACCAACTCGGCAAAGGGCATCTGTTGCGCCATGTATTGCGAGGCTTCCATGGGAGCCAGCGCATCACACTCCCCCGCAACGATCAGCGCGGGCTGAGTGATGAACGGCAATGCGCTGCGCAGATCGCATGTGCGCAATATCTCCAGACCGCTCTGCAATGCCTGCAAATCAGGCTCGCCGCGGCTGAACAATATGTCGCGGAATGCCGCCAGCAGCTCGCGCTCCCGCCCGCCACCGCGCACTTGCAGCGCCAGGAATCGTTTCAGGGTCAATGCATAATGCTGCTGCAAGGCAGCGCCGAATTCCAGCAGGAGATCCATGCTCATCGCATGTTTCCATTCTTCACGGCGCACAAAGCACGGCGTGCTTGCGACCAGCATCAGGCGCTGCACCTGTTGCGGGTAACGCATCGCCCAGCGCAGCGCCACCTGTCCGCCCAGCGACCATCCGCATATGTTGAGCGGCTCGCCGAATCGCGCGGACAGTGCGTCCACCACAGTATCAAGATCAGCGTTCGCCAGCGCCTCGCTCTCTCCATGCCCCGGCAGATCCACCGCAAGCACTTGGAAGTGCTGCGCCAGTCTTTCTGCGACAGTACGCCACATTCCGCCATGCATGGCCCATCCGTGGATCAGCAACAGCGGAGACCCGCTGCTGCCCGTGCCAGAATACTCATAGCTGTCAACGTGCAAGCCGGCCATTTAGCGCTCCTATAGTTGAGGCCGCCATGCACGTTTCCCTCTCCTCAATCCTCTCCCGCAAGCGGGGAGAGCGAAGCGAGGGGGGCGGAGCCAAGCAAACGCATCGCTGCGCGAATTTCTCATCCCTGTGCAAGCTCATGCAATGTCTCCGTCAATCGCGTTACGTCTGCCGCGCTATGCGCTGCCGACAGGGTGATACGCAGCCGCGCCGTGCCTTGCGGCACGGTGGGGGGGCGTATCGCCGGAACCCAGATGCCGCGTTCGCGCAGGGCCGCGCTTAAATCCAGCGCTGCCTGATTATCGCCAACCAGCAAAGGCTGTATCGCCGTCCCGGAAGGCATCAACGGCCACGGCAGATTTTGCAAGCCGCCACGCAGTTGTGCGATTAAGGTTTGCAGATGTGCGCGCAACTGCCCGCCGCTTTCGATCAATCGCAGGCTTTCCAGCAGCGCACTCGCCAGCGCGGGAGGGGATGCTGTCGTGTAAACGTAGCTGTGCGCATTGTTGATCAGCGTGTCTATGACCGCCTGCTCGGCAGCGACAAACGCGCCGAATACCCCCGCCGCTTTTCCCAGCGTCGCCATGTAAATGATGCGCGGCGAGTTCCCCCACCCCAACCACTCCCCCGGGGGGAGAGGGGCTTTCGCGCATCCTTCAAAGTGAAACAGCGAGCCGCGCCCCTGTTCGCCCAGCACACCGAAGCCATGCGCATCATCGACCAGCAGCCAGGCATCATGCCGTTCGCATAGCGCCAGCAATTCCGGCAACGGAGCGATATCGCCATCCATGCTGAACACCGCATCGGTGATGACCAGTTTTCTTCCGCTTGCTGTTTGCTCCAGAAGATGGGCGAGTTGAGCCAGGTCGGCATGGCGATAGCGTTTCACATGGGCGCGCGACAACTGCATCGCATCATTGAGCGAGGCGTGATTGAGTTTGTCGGCAAACACCGTGTCTCCCTTGCCGGCCAATGCCTGCACCACGCCCAGATTGGCCATATATCCGGTGGAAAACAGCAGCGCCGCAGGTTTGCCGGCGAAGGATGCGAGCGCGATCTCAAGCTGATGATGAACCTGTGTGTGGCCGCTTACCAGATGCGCAGCACCCGCCCCCACACCATATTGTTCGGCGCCTTGTTGCAAAGCCGCGATGAGTTCCGGATGGTTGGCAAGACCCAGATAATCATTGCTGCAAAAAGAAAGACAGGCCTGGTCATCGGCAACGACGTGCGGCGACTGCGGGCTGTCGAGCGTGCGCCGCTGTCTCAGCAGGCCTTGCGCGGCGCGCTCGTCGAGTTCGTTTTGAAGTTGAGTGAATGGCATCGGTTTGGTAGGTTGGGTTGAGCGCAGCGATACCCAACAACATGCGTCCGATCATCCCGATTGATGGGTATCGCTGCGCTCAACCCATCCTACATTGATTTTTCGGCAAGCGGATACATGCCGAGCTTGTCGAGCAAGGCGCGATCCTTCTCCACGTCCGGGTTGCCGGTAGTCAGCAATCGCTCGCCATAGAAAATCGAATTCGCGCCGGCCAGGAAGCACAGCGCCTGCACCGCATCGGACATCTGCTGCCGTCCCGCCGACAGCCGCACGCGCGCCGCCGGCATGGTGATGCGCGCCACCGCGACGGTGCGCACGAAGTCCAGAGGATCAAGTTCTTCCGCGTTCGCCAGCGGCGTGCCTTCCACCTTGACCAGATTGTTGATCGGCACGCTTTCCGGATAAGGATTCATGTTGGCCAGTTGCGCGATCAATCCGGCGCGCTGACTTAAAGATTCCCCCATCCCGACAATCCCGCCGCTGCAGATATTCATCCCCGCCTTGCGCACCCGCTCCAGCGTGTCCAGCCGGTCCTGATAGTCGCGCGTGCTGATGATGTCGCCGTAGAATTCCGGCGCGGTATCCAGGTTGTGATTGTAGTAATCCAGTCCGGCGGCGCGCAACTGCTCAGTCTGCTCGTCGTTCAGCATGCCCAGCGTGGCGCAGGTCTCCATGCCAAGTCCGCGCACCGCCTTGACCATCTCCACCACGCTGTTCATATCTTCGTCGCTGGGTTCGCGCCATGCCGCCCCCATGCAGAACCGTCCCGCACCGCTTTGCTGTGCAGCCCGTGCGGCAGTCACCACGGCTTCCACATCGAGCATTTCCCGGTTTTCCACGCCTGTCGAATGAAACGCCGATTGGGGGCAATAACCGCAATCCTCGGTGCAACCGCCGGTCTTGATCGACAGCAAGGTGGAAAGCTGCACCGCATTCGGATCAAAATTCTCCCGGTGCACTTGCTGGGCGCGATACAGCAAATCCGCAAACGGCAGCCTGAACAAGGCCTCGACATCGGCCACACTCCAGCGCTGCGGTATGGCGGCCTGTTTGACATGCCGGAGAAATTCCATGGTTTGGGTGTTCATGACGGCTTAGTTGGGTATGATTAACGGATGCATGCATCATCCCGGAAAGGGCGACAGCTTGTCAATTTTAATCAATACAAATTTGAACATGCGCGCAGTATTTAAGCGGCTTTTGCCTGCGCAACCCTGCGTGCTGTGCGGCAGCATGAGCCGTGAAGGCTTATGGTGCGCGGCTTGCAACGCAACCTTGCCTTATTTCGACGCACCGCATTGCCCGGTCTGCGCCCTGCCGACACCGACCGGCGAAGTGTGCGGGCACTGCGTGACCCAGCCGCCGTTATTCAACCGGACAATTGCCGCCTTTGGCTATGCCTTTCCGCTCGACAAGTTGATACAAGCGATGAAATACGGAGAACAACTGGCGCTGGCACACGCTCTCGCAAGAAAACTGGCACGGCGCATAGACAGAGGCGCGCTGCCCGATTATGTGATCCCGATGCCGCTGCATCCCGCCAAACTGCGCAAACGCGGCTTCAATCAATCGCTGTTGATCGCCGCCGGGCTCACCCGCGAATTGAATCTCAACCTGCTGCCCAACGGCTGCCAGCGCGTGCGTGACACCCTGCCGCAATCTGCCTTGCCGTGGAAAGAACGCAACAAGAACGTTCGCAACGCTTTTCACTGCGGCGTGGATCTGACCGGCAAGCGTGTTGCCATGGTGGATGATGTGCTGACCAGCGGGGCCAGCCTGAACGCATTGGCCGATGCTTTGAAAAAGCAGGGCGCGGGTGAAATCCACGCATGGGTCGTGGCGCGGACTTTGCCGCATTCTGAAAGCAGGAAGTTTCAGGGCTGAATGGCGAACCCTGAATTACCAGAGAATTATTGTTATTCTATTTCTCCTTCAAACGGGAAATAATCCGTAGGGCGGGTCACACCCGCCGCTGAACAGCTGTAATGGCGGGTACGAAAAACTTTTGTCCCGGCACCGGTGTGACCCGCCCTACGATATTGCTCTATTGATCGAGAAATGGAATTAGAGGCGCCCCCATGTTCCATGTGATCCTGTACCAACCGGAAATACCTCCCAATACGGGCAATATCATCCGCCTGTGCGCCAACACCAGTTGCAGTTTGCATCTGATCAAGCCGCTCGGCTTCACGCTGGAAGACAAACAACTGGTTCGCGCCGGGCTGGATTACCACGAGTTTGCAAGCCTGCGCGTGCATGACACATTGGCGGATTGCCTGGCGGCATTCGATCCGGCGCGCGCGTTCGCGCTCACCACCAGGGGCTCGCAAGCCTTCCATCAATTACGCTACCAGGCAGGGGATGCGTTCCTGTTCGGCCCGGAGAGCCGCGGCCTGCCTGCCGAAGTGCTGGATCAATTCGCTGCCGGACAGCGCGTGCGCCTGCCGATGCTGTCCGGCAGCCGCAGCCTGAATTTATCCAACTCGGTTGCAGTAACGGTATTTGAAGCGTGGCGGCAATGCGGGTTTGATGGCGCGTAATTCCGATTTGCATTAAAAACGTGTTAATTGTGGGGCGACCTTAGTCGCGAAACCGATGCATATCCCTTGGAAATTTGTCATTCCGACGCAGGCCGGAATCCGGCGTTTTTATCCAACATGTTTTGTGGTTTTGTTCACACGTTGCGTGAATGGCACCTCTAAAAATCCAAACTCCGTCGCGATGCTGCGTTGCTTAATAAATTTTAACGCTTACATATCAAACATATGCGGCGCGCTAAAATTTATTTCGCGCCTTGCCTGGCTTAGGATTTTGAATTTTTAGAGGCGCCCTGAAAGTTGTTTTAATGACTGGCTTTCGGCAGCCCTCACTCCGGCTCCCCGCTTCGCTCTCCTCTCCCGCTTGCGGGAAGAGCGAAGCGAGGGTGCAGTCAGAACAGGGGGGTTCAGCCGGAATAATAACGGCTATTAGTCTGATAAAATCAGCATAATGCTCACCGCCCTCACGCCGCAACGAGAACGTTATCTGCTGCTCACCCTCGCCGGCATCCAGTTCAGCCACATCCTCGATTTCATGATCATGATGCCGCTCGGGCCTGTCCTGATAAAGGCATTCGGCATCAGCACACATGAGTTCGGCCTGCTGGTCGCCTCTTACAGCTTCAGCGCGGCTTTGTCCGGCCTGCTGGCCGCGACGTTCATCGATCGTTTCGAGCGCAAACGATTTCTGCTGGCCATGTTCGCGCTGTTCGGTCTGGCGACGCTGGCGTGCGGACTCGCTCCCGGATATGCCACGCTGCTGATCGCGCGCGGCATGGCGGGAACGTTCGGGGGGGTGATGGGCGCGATGGTGCAAACCATAGTCGGCGATGTGATTCCCTTTGCACGGCGCGCCAAAGCCGGCAGCATCGTGTCAATGGCATTCTCGATTTCCACTATTGCAGGTGTTCCGCTGTCGCTGTGGCTGGCAAATCATTTCCAGTGGCGTGCGCCATTCATCCTGATCGCCGTGCTGGCCGCGCTGTTCATCATCATCGGCGCGCGCACCCTGCCGGAACTGCGCCATCACATCAGCGCGCAAAAACGCGCCCATCCATTCGTGGAGATATTCGCCGTGCTGCGCGACGCCAACCATCTGCGCGCCTTGCTGTTTTCCGCGCTGATCATTTTTTCCGGCTTCACGGTGATTCCGTACATTACCATTTACGCGGTGGGCAACGTCGGCATTCTGCTGCACGACATTCCGTTCATCTATCTCGCGGGAGGGACAGCGACACTGATTACCGCGCGATTCATCGGACACAGCGCCGACCTGCGCGGCAAGGTAAGAATCTATCGCCTGGTCGCATTCGCCGCGCTGCTGCCTCTGTTCGTCGTCACCCACATCGGCGCGGCGCCGCTGTGGCTCTGGCTGATCTGCACCACGGCATTCTTTGTGCTGGTCTCCGGGCGCATGATTCCGGCGATGGCCATCATCACTTCGGCGGCGCAACCGGAATTGCGCGGCACCTTCATGTCGCTCAATGCCACGGTGCAGGCGTTCGCGATGGGGCTGGCCACTACGCTGGCCGGATTCATCATCACGCAAAACAGCGCGGGGCAGATCGCCAATTATGAGGTGGTTGGGTATATTGCAATGACGGCGAATACGCTGGCGATCCTGTTCGTATCACGCATCGTGATGCACGGCCGGCGCGCCGGCGGGCTGGATGTTGCGTTGAAATGAACCGGGCGCTAGAACGAAGCTTCAAGGCGCATGCCCAGCCACCAGCTTTTATCCTGTGCAGTGTCATGGCTGTGGTTGAGCAGGTACTGAACTACCGGCTGCAATACCAGCCCCGGCATCGCATGGTAACGATAGGTCAGTTCAAGGGATTTTTCATGGATTGTCGGGTTTCCGGAAGCGGTGCGGTATTTGACCCCGTTGCGTTCCTTTGCAATGGCAAAACCCAATTGATCCTGTTCACGCCCGGCAAACAATCCTGAAAATACCAGTCCCGCGCTCCATGCCATGTCGAATTGTGAAGTGTCGCCCTCGGTTTTTCCGGCGCGCACGAAACTGTTGATGCTTGCCTCGTTGCTTCCGGGCTGGTAGCGCAACACTTTTTCCAGCATGGCGTAGTGACCACGACTGATACGCCGGACCGGATCGCCGTTGACGTCTGTATCGAGCAGGTCGTCGAAGCGTGCGGTATAGCGCCATGCTCCCAGCGCCAGTTTGTTGTCATGCGCATTTTCTGCGACACTCAAAGGAATGGCTGCTTCAATGACGTTGAGCGCGCCATCGCCCTTGTTGAATTGCACATGCGTGCCATGGTGGTTGTTGGGATCGCCCGGCACGCCATCCAGAGTGACTGCTTGCAGGTAATAACCCGCCGCCGGCTCGGCCTTTACACGCACTGCAAAAGATGCCGTGGGAAAAACAGAAGGGCCGTTTTGTCCGGTGCCGGCCATTTCGGCGCCGATGCCGAAGGTGGGGTGGATGAAAATGCCGGAAGACTCGGTGGCATAAAATTCGGAATTCAGGTCATACAAACCGGCCAGCAACGACAGCCGCTCATCCAGAAAAGTCTGCTGTATCCATGCCTGGTATAGCTTGACGGTATTGGCGCCCTCCGGGGTTTCGATGTTATCAAGGCCATGCGGCAAACGATTGCCTTGCACGGCCGGTTTGCTGCCATGATTGCTCAGGACATACAGCAGCCCGCTGCTGCCCTTGAGCCCGGCGATCTTTTCGCCATCCAGCGAAAGCTTGATGTCCAGGTTATCCAGGGCGTATATTTTCCGGTTGGGCGCGGAAGTTTTGCCGAGCAGATCAAGTTTGTAGACAATCTCCCAATCATACCCGCGAGCGCTCATGGCTCCGCGTCTGCCGCCCCAGTCTCCCAGCAGTGCGTCGCCGTAATCGGGTGAGGAAACGCCTGATTCGGGATTGACAACAGGAATGCGGGGATTCTCGTCAGCTCTGGCGCTGAGACAACTCATCCAGAGAAGAAATACCAGGGCAACCAGGCGGTTCAAGATTCAAGCCTCTATGAATAAATTAAAACTCTTTCCAGTCGCCATCCTCTTTGGCTGTGACCAGCTTGCGTTCTTTTCCTGACATTCGCGTAGGGCGGGTCACACCCGCCACCACCTTTTCCATTGGATCCATTGGAGTCGAAGCGGCATGCGCAATCACGGGACTGGCATCGGCTGCCCGCGTGCCTCCCCTTGCGGTGTCCAGCTTGAACATGCTCACCGCTTCCATCAGGCTGTTCGCCTGTTCCTCCATGGATTCGGCTGCCGC
>Ga0154718_1088_pt1 | contig 24520 bp, 22 predicted proteins | sample Rifle2008BG16ft_FD_105726 | JGI IMG/M metagenome (GOLD analysis project Ga0154718, IMG submission 105726) | Betaproteobacteria bacterium RBG_16_56_24
GCCTCACTAAAATCCGGATGTATGGCTGCAATCTTTACCTACTCTCAAAATCATTGATTGAAAGCTTGGCAAAAGTGGGCGTCCATGTATGGAATAACAGCAATTTTCAGGAGATAATTGAATGCGGTTGAATATTAAATCGGTATTAACCATTGTGGTCGTCGTAGCCGGCGTGGCCGCCGGAATCTACGCCATGAGCACGAAGCAACCCCCCCCTGCTCCGCCGATGAAGGCGGGACAGCTTCAGCCCGGCGCGGTGATGCCGCCCGGCCATCCGCCGTTGAACCAGGGTGACCAGCAAGCCGGCTCACCCTCGCCCGATATGATGACGATGTCGCCCGTACATCCTCCCATCGATCAGGGATCCGGGCAGGAAGCTCAGCGATCGGGGAAAGTGCAAAGAGACCCGAATGCCAGGTTCACTCATTTTCGCGTCGGCAACAGCAACGTCAAAGCCATTCTTGTTGATGGAAAAATCATCTGGGTCGGCACATCGAGCGGCGTGGTCCGCTACGATACCGGCACCGACGAATTCCGTATGTTCGATAATCGCAGCGGCCTGCTTTCCAACGGCGTATTTTATCTGGACAAGTTGAATGGCCGCATCGTGGCAGGCACCTACGGCGGCGGCTTGTCCATTTATGACCATACTCTCGATAAATGGGAAAACCTGAATGTTCCCGACGGACTGGCGGATGCCTTCGTTTATGGCGTGCTGGAAGCCCCTAACGGGGATATCTGGATCGCCACCTGGTCAGGCGCCAATCGCATTCGTGGCGGCAATCTGAAGGATCGCTCCAAATGGGACGTGTTCACGGTGGAAAACACCAATGGCGGTTTGCCCAACGACTGGGTCTACGGCTTCGCCCAGGGCAAAAATGGCGAAATCTGGTTCGCCACCGAGGGAGGGCCGGCGCGCTTCAAGGATGGCAAGTGGGAAAACTGGAATCATAAAACGGGCATAGGCGCGCCGTACGAAAAAGTGAAAAATGACCCGCAGTTCGGAACCGACCCCAGCAAATTTTCGAGCCATCACGCCCAACAGAAAAAAGAAATGGGACTGGAAGGCATCGGTGTAGCCTTCAACCCCAACTACATCATCTCGATAGTGGTGGATCGCAACGGTGTGGTGTGGTGCGGAACATGGGGCGCAGGGCTTGCGCGCTTCGACGGAAAAAAATGGCGCAACTACACAATGGCCGACGGATTGCCCGGCAATCACATCTTCACGCTGCACGAGGACCAGACCGGACAATTGTGGGTCGGCACCAATAACGGACTCGCCCGGTTCAATGACAACAAGGACAAGATCAAGGTCTTGACCACTGCCGATGGGTTGTTCTCCAACGCCATTTTTTCCATGGCGACCGGGGCGGACGGCAGCAAGTGGCTCGGCAGCTTCGGCGGCGTGACGCACCTGGCTGCGCCGTAAGGCGGGTTACCCCCGCCGGATGTCGGACAACCATCGGCGGGTGTGACCCGCCCTACGTCTGCTGCTCTTTTGCCCAGGAATCTTTCAGCGTGACCGTTCGGTTGAACACCGGCTTCGCGCCCGGCTTGTGGTCGTGCCGGTCGGTGCAGAAATAACCGAGCCGCTCGAACTGATAGCGCGTTTCAGGCTCTGCGTCTTTCACGCAACTCTCCACCCAACCCTGGACTATGGTGAGCGAGGCTGGATTCAGATATTTGCAGAAATCCGCGTCCTTGCCGGCATCCGGTTCGGGCACGGTAAATAAACGGTCATACAAGCGGAATTCGGCCGCCAGAGCATATGCACAAGACAGCCAGTGGATCACGCCCTTCACTTTTCGCCCCGCCGGATTCTTTCCCAGTGTGTCCGGGTCGATAGTACAGCGCAATTCGACCACGTTGCCGCCCGCATCCCTGATCGCCTCGTCGCATCGCAGCACATAGGAATAACGCAGCCTCACTTCGCCTCCCACGGTCAGACGCTGCCAGCCGGATGGCGGGTTCTCGCTGAAGTCATCCGCCTCGATCCAGATTTCCTTGTCGAATAGCACAAGACGCGCGCCAAAATCGGGATGGCCAGGATGGAATCCCGCTTCGCGCGACCCGGTTGTACCTGCCGTAAAATTCGTCACCACCACCTTCAACGGCCTGAGCACCGCCATCACGCGCGGCGCCCTGCTTTCCATGTCTTCGCGGATGGCTGATTCGAGCACGGCCATATCCACTGTATTGTCACTCTTGGAAATCCCGATGCGCCTGGCGAATTCGCGGATGCCTTCCGGCGTGTAGCCGCGCCTGCGCATGCCGATGATAGTGGGCATGCGCGGATCATCCCATCCGGATACATGCCCTTCATTCACCAGTTGCAGCAGCTTGCGCTTGCTGGTGATGGTGTAGTGCAATTCCAGCCGCGAGAACTCGTACTGGCGCGGGTGGCAGGGGATGGTGATGTTATCCAGCACCCAGTCGTAGAGCGGCCTGTGGTCCTCGAATTCCAGCGTGCACAGCGAATGGGTGATGCCTTCCAGCGCGTCCGAAATGCAGTGGGTGTAATCGTACATCGGGTAGATGCACCACTGGTCGCCGGTGCGGATGTGATGCGCGCGGCGGATGCGATAGATCGCCGGATCGCGCAGATTGATGTTGCCTGACGACATATCTATTCTGGCGCGCAACACGCGGCTGCCATCGGCGAACTCGCCCGCGCGCATCCGTGCGAACAAGTCGAGATTCTCCGCCACCGGACGTTCGCGGTACGGGCTGTTCCTGCCGGCCTGGGTCAACGTGCCGCGATACTCGCGCATCTGTTCAGGCGTGAGATCGTCCACATACGCCAACCCCTTTTTAATCAACTCGACCGCGTATTGATGCAACTGCTCGAAATAATCGGATGCCCAGCGCACTTCGCCGTCCCACTGAAAGCCCAGCCAGCGCACATCATCCTGGATGGAGCTCGCGTATTCCTCGCTTTCCTTTTCCGGATTGGTGTCGTCGAAACGCAGGTTGCACTTGCCGTGATAATCCCGTGCCAGCCCGAAATTCAGGCAGATGGATTTGGCATGGCCGACGTGCAGGTAACCGTTCGGCTCCGGAGGGAAGCGCGTGACGATGCCGGTATGTTTGCCGCTTGCCAGATCGGCATCGATAATGGAACGTATGAAGTTTGAAACAACAGGTAATGGCGTGCTGCTCATTGCTGGTCTCTTGATGAGTTGGCAAGATTCTGGAATGGTGCGGATTCTACTCGAAAATGCATTCCTCAGCCCTCAATCCTCAATCCTGTCTCCAAGACATTAACTGTGAAAATGCGCCGGTTATTTGGTAGAATCCACCGCCGTTCAAGTATATCCGCGCATCTGAAGGAAACGTACCACTATGAACATGCTTAACCGTTTTCATACACTTGTCACGCTGCTTGCCGGCGCATTGCTGTTAAGCGCCAGCATGGCTGCACACGCCGACGATATTCAGGATGCGAACAAGCTGTTCAAACAGGGGCAGCACAGCCAGGCTCTGGGCAAGGTAAATGGCTATCTCGCCAGCAAGCCAAAAGACGCACAGGCGCGCTTCCTGAAAGGGTTGATCCTCACCGAGCAGGGTAAGATGACCGATGCCATCAACATATTCTCGGACTTGACGGGAGATTATCCGGAGTTGCCCGAACCCTACAACAACCTCGCCGTGCTGTATGCCAGTCAGGGGCAATATGACAATGCCAGGCTGGCGCTGGAAATGGCGATACGCACTCACCCCAGCTATGCCACCGCGCATGAGAACCTGGGCGACATTTACGCCAAGATGGCCAGCCAGGCCTACGACCGGGCTTTGCAACTTGACCGCAGCAACACCGCTACGCAAACCAAGCTGGCGATGATTCAGGAGCTGTTTGCCGGCAACACGCGCGGCAAAGATACATCCTCACACGACTTGAGCAAATCCGAAGAGGCTGCCCCGGCCATTGCGGCAGAAATCAAACCCGAACCTGCCCATGCCGTTCCAGACGATCCTGTCCCTGCTGCCGTGACGGACAACAACAGTGAAGTTTTGAAAACCGTCGATGCCTGGGCGGCCGCGTGGTCGTCCCGGAATGCGGACAGTTACCTGTCGTTCTATGCCGATGATTTCAAAACACCGCCGGGTGAATCCCGCGCGGACTGGGAAACCGCTCGCAAGGAGCGCCTCAGCGCGCCGAAATCCATCCGCGTCGGCATCAGCAATGCAACCGTGACATTCAGCGACAACGACCATGCCACCGTGAAATTCCGCCAATCCTACCGCGCCAGCCACCTGAAGACCTCCGGAAAAAAAACCTTGCTGATGGTGAAATCCGGCGGCAAATGGCTGATCCAGGAAGAGCGCGCCAGGTAAGCCATGTTGCGTCCGGCACTGTTTTTTTCATTGCTTTGCAGCCTGATGGCAAGCGCGGCGCACTGCGCTCAGGATTTGCCGGTGACAGACATGCGCGGCTCGGAAGCGCAGTTGGTGAAGAGCCTGCAGGCCATCAATGACAATCGCCTCGATATCGCCCTCAACGAGGTGAACAGCCTGCTGCAAGTCAATCCGAATTTCAAGCTGGCGCAGTTGGTCAAAGGCGATTTGCTGATGGCGCGCGCCGGCGCGATCGATAATTTCGGCAGCGTTGCAAACGCGCCGCGCGGCAAAATTGAAGACCTGCGTGATGAAGCGCGAGTGCGTCTGCAGCGCGTACTGTCACAGTCAGAAGCAAAACTCAAACCGCGTTTCTTGTGGAAGCTGGACGCCAGGCAAAAATACGCGCTCGTGGTGGACGCCAGCCGCGCCACATTGTTCGTTTACGAAAACGTGAATGGCGAACCGCGCTATGTCACCGACTTCTACATCACCCTCGGCAAACTCGGCACCGATAAAGCATCCCAGGGCGATCAGCGCACCCCCATTGGCGTGTATTTTGTAACGACAGAATTGCCCAGGAATAAACTCGCGGATTTTTATGGCAGCGGAGCCTACCCGCTCAGTTACCCGAACGAATTTGACCGCAGGAATGGGCGCACCGGCAACGGCATCTGGCTGCACGGCACACCCAGTGACACCTATAGCCGTCCGCCGCGAGCCAGCAACGGTTGCCTGGTGCTGGCGAATGACGACTTGAACAAACTCGCTCCCTATCTGCAAGCCGGCATCACGCCGGTCATCGTCGCCAACCGGATAGACTGGAGTGTCGATCAGGATCAAAATGAGCGCGAGGCCTTGTTGCTGGAAATCGAACAATGGCGCAGGGATTGGGCCAACCGTGATACCGGCGCTTACCTCAGGCATTACGCCGCCAACTTCGCCAACGGCGAAATGGACTACCCGAAATGGGCAAAGCAAAAACAGTTGGTGAACAGCACGAAGTCGTGGGTCAAGGTCAATCTTTCGAATATCAGCGTATTCAGTTACCCCGAACAATCCGGCATGGCGGTAGTCAGTTTCGAGCAGGACTACAGCAGCAACAACCTGTCCAACCGCATGAAAAAACGCCAATACTGGATCAAGCAAAACAATCTCTGGCAAATCATTTATGAAGGTGGCGCATAAGGCCAAATAACGAGGAAATATTCCATGAATCCGATAAAAAGCTTCACCATATTATTACTCAGCGGGCTGCTATGCCTTAACGCGCAGGCCGCAACCAATTCTCCAACACAAAAAGGAAGTCACAGCATGGTCAAACTGCACACCAATCACGGCGTCATCACCCTGCAACTGGACGCTGAAAAAGCTCCCAACACCGTCAGGAATTTTCTTGACTATGTGAACAGCGGTTTCTATTCAAACACCGTATTTCACCGCGTGATCGACAACTTCATGATCCAGGGCGGCGGCTTCGAACCGGGCATGAAACAAAAAACGACAAAGGCGCCGATACAGAATGAGGCCGCAAACGGCCTGAAGAACGACAACTACACCGTTGCGATGGCACGCACCGGCGACCCCCATTCCGCCACCGCGCAATTCTTCATCAACGTGAAGAACAACGATTTCCTGAATTACTCCGCGCCCAACCAGCAAGGCTATGGCTATTGCGTGTTCGGGAAAGTGGTGGAAGGCATGGATGTGGTGGACAAGATACGCAAAGTGAAGACCGGCAATCGCTCCGGGTTCCAGGACGTTCCGCAGGAAGATGTCATCATCACCAGGGCGGAAGTGGTGAAATAAGGATCGAGGAGCGAGTAAAAATGGCGCAGCGGTTTCGCCTCGATCCTCAATCCTCAATCCTCGATCCTCGATCTTCGATCCTGCAATGCCCCACACCCTGTTCATCTCCGACCTGCATCTCAGCGCAGACCATCCGCACAGCATGGCGGCGTTCCGGCGCTTCATCGCCACGCTTGCGCCACAGGCAGAAGCCCTGTACATACTCGGCGACCTGTTCGAGTATTGGGCGGGCGACGACGATCTGCACGATCCCTTTCACGCCCGGGTGATAAGCGCACTGCACGGACTCACGGTGCACGACATCAAAGTCTGTTTAATGCACGGCAACCGCGACCTGCTGATGGGCAAAGAGCTCGCAATTGCGGCCGGCGCAACCCTTCTTGACGACCCCACTCTGCTCGATCTGTACGGCACGCCCGCATTAATCACTCACGGCGACAAGCTATGCGCCGATGATGTCGAGTATCAGAAATTTCGCGCCCAGGTGCATGGCGCAGAGTTCCAGAAAAACTTTCTCCTGCAACCCCTGCCGGCACGCAAAGCTTACATAGAACAACTGCGTCAACTCAGCGCCACAGCCAAGCAAGGCAAAGACAGCGCGATCATGGATGTCAACGACGATGCGGTCGCGTCACTGCTGCGTGAATTTCGCTATCCGCGCCTGATCCACGGCCACACTCATCGCCCCAGCCGCCACGAGCATGTGGTGGACGGCCATATCTGCGAACGCTGGGTGTTAAGCGATTGGGATCGGCAACCTTTTGTTTTACTCTGCGATGCGCAGGGATGCCGCGTAATCAGTTTTTGATTTTTCGCACGGGCATTGAAATCCCACCCCTACCTCGCAACAGGCGCGCACAACCTCTCGCACGGAGCGCCATCGCCATCACTGTCCAGCGATTTGGCGCCGCACTGGGTCAGGTAATGTCTGGCCTCATCACAGGAGGCCATTTCCGAGCAATATTTTTTGGCGCACGCAGGATCAGACGGGGTCTTGTCGAGGCGCGCCCCTGCTGGATCCTTTGCAGCAGGTGAGGTAAATGGATGCAGCTTGCGCCACTGCGCGGGTTCCACGATCTCATCCCCCGCCCACAAGCCGCGCCTGGCCTGCTGCGCTTCCTTCTGCAATCCGATGTAGGTTTCGTTAGTGTGGAAACCGGAATACTCCCAGGCCATACCAAGCCGAATCTGTTCGGCGTTCACGTCCAATCCATCCACGCTGAGGTGCGCCACCAGCCTGCCGTAGCTATCTATCGCCAGCGTGTCCACGCTCACCTGTTTGCGCAGCGCCAGTCCGGACAGCGATTTTTTCGATTCCATGCCGCCCTGTTGCGCTTTTTCCGGCGCATCAATCCCGGCCAGCCTCACCTTGACCGGCGGGCCGCCCTTGCGCGTCACCATCACGGTGTCGCCATCAAGAACGACGATGACCTTGCCGGTGAATTGTTCAGCGCGTGCCGCAGCAAAAGCGCAAGCCAGCAACACAAACAGCAGCCCTGTGCGCATCGCCCCTCCGCTAGATCAGCAGGCTTTTGATCAAGGCAAGACACAGCAGGGTATAGCCTGCCGCCAGCAGATCGTCGAACATCACGCCGAGACCGCCGTGCCAGTTGCTGTCGAAATGGCGTATCGGCGGCGGTTTGGCGATGTCGAAAAAGCGGAACAGCGCGAAAGCCAGCAGCGACCACTCCCATCCGGACGGCGTGAAGAACAGCACCAGCACGAAGGCCACGATCTCGTCCCAAACGATTCCGCCATGATCCGCCACCCCCAGCGCCGTGCCGGTTCTGTCGCACACCCACACGCCGATGGCGAATGCCCAGATCAGCACCAGCAGGAACAACGCATCCGTCAGCCGCGGCGCAAGAAACCAATACATCGGGAATGCAACCAGCGTGCCGAACGTGCCGGGAGCTTTGCGCGCCAGGCCGCTGCCGAAGCCGAACGCCAGAAAATGCGCCGGGTGGCTGAACAGGAAGCGCCAAGTGGGCTTCACAACAAATTCACCGGAAGTGGTCATAACCGCCGGCCTCCACTTTGATCGGATTGCCCGACGCATCGTGCACGATACAACCGCGCCCCGCAACGATCTTTCCGATGCAGGTCAGCGGCAATTCAAGCCGTGTGCTGATGTTCAATATCCCGGCATGACGCATCGCGGGCGCGGTAAAGCACAGTTCGTAATCATCGCCGCCGGACAATGCGCATTGTCTTCCAGGGGTCTGTTGTATAAATCTGCGCAGAATCGGCGAGACGGGCAGCGAGGCGAGGTCGAGCTGCGCGGCCACTTGCGATGCTTCAAGTATATGGCCGAGATCGCCGAGCAATCCGTCGGAAATATCGATCGCGCTGCTGGCGATACCACGCAACGCCAGCCCCAACGCGATGCGCGGCTGCGGCTGATGCAAGGCAGGCGCACAGGCGGCAAACTCGTCTGCATCCAGCACAACACTGCCTTGCAGATGCGCAAGCGCCAGTGCGGCATTCCCCAGTGTTCCCGATACCCAGACCTCATCGCCGACATGCGCGCCGTTGCGCCGCAAGGCCTGCTGCTCAGGCACTTCTCCGAATATCGTCACGCACAGATTGAGCGGCCCGCGCGTGGTATCACCGCCCACCAGTCCCACACCATACCGATCTGCCAGCGCAAAGAAACCCGCGCTGTATCTTTCCAGCCATGCTTCATCCACTTCAGGAAGCGCGATCGCCAGCGTCGCCCAGCGCGGCACCGCACCCATCGCCGCCATATCGGACAGATTCACCGCCAGCGTCTTGTGTCCCAGCATGAACGGATCCGCATCGGGGAAAAAATGCGTGCCGCTCACCAGCATATCGGTGGACACCGCCAGCACATTACCTGCGCTCACTTGCAGCAGCGCGGCATCATCCCCGACGCCAAGCAGCGCACCCGGCGCGGCGCGGGTGAAGTAACGGCGGATCAAATCGAATTCGTTCATGTTTTGCAGGATGGGTTGAGCGCAGCGATACCCATCAATCTGTCAACGTAAAACGATGGGTATCGCTGCGCTCAACCCATCCTACGGCAATTTTTTGAGCGAAGAAAATTCATCCGCTCGCAGTTGCGGCGCAAGTTTGTCCAGCACGCCGTTGACATATTTGTGGCCGTCGGTGCCGCCAAAGGTCTTGGCGAGTTCGACCGCTTCGTTGATGACGACTTTGTAGGGCACTTCAAGATGCTGCGATAACTCAAAGGCGCCCAGCAACAGCACCGCAAATTCCACCGGACTGAGTTCGGCAAGCGGCCGGTCCAGGTATTCGGCGAGCAACTCCTCAATTTCGGCGTGCCGTTCCAATGCGCCACGCAACAATTTGGAAAATAAATCCTTGTCGTAGCGGCCAATGTTCTTTTCGGCGCTGATCTGTTTTTCTATCCGCGTCACATCGCCCGCAGTGACACGCCATTGGTAAATGCCTTGCAAGGCAAGTTCGCGGGCACGATGGCGAGGGCTTTTGTTGGATGATTTTTTTGTTCCACTCGCTGTTTCCATGACGCTCATGCCAGCCCTCGCAACAAGTTTGCCATCTCGATCGCCACCAGCGCAGCTTCTTCACCTTTGACAAGCATGCGCTCGATCGCCTGCGCATCGGTATCGGTGGTGAGGATCGCGTTGGCGACCGGCACACCGCAAATCAGTTGCACCTCGCTCACACAGCGCGCCGATTCGTTGGCAACGATCTCAAAGTGATAGGTGTCGCCGCGTATCACCGCACCGAGCGCTATCAGCGCATCGAATTTTTCGCTCTCCGCCATGTGCAACAGCGCCAGCGGGATCTCCAGCGCGCCCGGCACGGTGGCCAGCGTGATGTCGTCTTCACCCACACCCTGCTGCACCAATTGCGCACGACATGCGCCCAGCAGCCCCTCGCACACTTCGGGATTGAAACGGCTTTGCACGATGCCGATGCGCAAACCGCTGCCGTTGAGATTTTTTTCCAGTTCTTTCATATCAGCCTCTCCAAGTTTTTTTACCCTCTCCCCAACCCTCTCCCGCAAGCGGGAGAGGGGGCTATATTCCCCTCTCCCGCTTGTGGGAGAGGGGCTAGGGGAGAGGGCGCTTTAATGCGCCGCGTAACCCACCACTTCCAAACCGAAACCAACCATGCTCGGCATCTTGTGCGGCGTGGCCAGCAGACGCATCCTGCCGACATTAAGGTCGCGCAGGATCTGCGCACCGATACCATAGCTGCGCGGGTCCCACTGTGCGGTTCGCTGGCTGCCGGCATCCAGGGTGGCTTTTGCGCGCAGATCCTGCGAGGTCTCGCCGCGATGCAGCAACAGCAGCACACCGGACGAAGACTGCCCGATTTTCTGCAAAGCCTGATTCACACTGATTGAATGCGCGTGATCGGTCTGTTCCAGAAAATCCATCACGGAAAGGGGTTCATGCACACGCACCAGAGTTTCTGCACCCTGGCGTATCTCGCCCTTCACCAATGCCAGATGGGTGCGTTGCGTGGTCTTGTCTATGTAGGTCGCCAACTCGAATTCGCCGTAAGCGGTTTGAACCTTGCGCCGCGCCACGCGCTCGACCAGCTTTTCATGCTGACAGCGATACTCGATCAGATTGGCGATCGTGCCGATCTTGAGTTGATGCTGCCGCGCGAACACCATCAGGTCGGGCAGGCGCGCCATATCGCCATCGTCCTTGAGTACCTCGCAGATCACGGATGCCGGGGTAAGTCCCGCCAGCTGCGCCAGATCGCAGCCCGCTTCGGTATGTCCGGCGCGCACCAGCACGCCGCCGTTCTGCGCGCGCAGCGGGAAGATATGGCCGGGCTGCACGATGTCGCCGGGTTTGGCATTTTTATCGGCGGCGGCCTGCACGGTGCGTGAACGGTCTGCCGCCGATATGCCGGTAGTCACCCCGCTCGCGGCCTCGATGGACAGCGTGAAGTTGGTCGCCAGCGGCAGGCCGTTTTCGCGCACCATCAGCGGCAGATCGATCTGTTTGCAATGCGCTTCCGTCAGCGTCAGACAAATCAAACCGCGACCGTATTTGGCCATGAAGTTGATCTTTTCCGGCGTGACGAATTCCGCGGCGAACACCAGATCTCCTTCGTTCTCGCGGTCTTCTTCGTCCACCAGCACGACCATGTGCCCGGCGCGTATCTCCGCGATGATTTCCTGTACGGGCGAAATTCCTGTCATAGCGTTTCTTTCTGCATCATTCGCTCCACATAGCGCGCGATCAGATCCACTTCGAGATTGACGCGGCTGCCCGCGCGCAGGTTCTTCAGATTGGTCATTACCAGCGTGTGCGGGATCAGGTTGACGCTGAATTCATCGACGCTCACCCGGTTGATGGTCAGGCTGACACCGTTGACGGTGATCGAGCCTTTGATCGCAATATATTTCGCCAGCACATGCGGCGCGCGTATGACCAGCTTCCAGCTTTCGCCCAGATCGGTGAATGTCACGACTTCGCCGACGCCATCCACATGACCGCTGACCAGATGCCCGCCCAGCCTGTCGGCCAGGCGCAACGCTTTTTCCAGATTGACCGGCGCACCCTGAGCATCAAGCCCGACGGTGCAATCCAGTGTCTCGCGCGACACATCGACGGTGAATGCGTCGTTGGTATGCTCTATCACCGTCAGGCAGACCCCGTTTACCGCGATGCTGTCGCCAATCTGCACATCGCTCAGATCCAAAGCCTTGGCGGATATCACCAGACGCACCCCCCCGTCGCGGTCTGTCGCCTGTTTGATGCTGCCGATGTCGGCTATGATCCCACTGAACATCCTTACACTCCTTTAATTCCAATTTTCGTTTAATACGACAATAATCCTGCCTGTTTCGCAGGGCGGGCGCAGCCCACCCTACAATTTCTTGCTACCTATCCTTGCCACGATGCGCAAATCATCCCCGACATGGCGCACATCCTGCCACTTGAGATTCACGCGCTGCTCCAGACTGGTCAACTCGCCCAACTGCGCGATGCCGCGCGCTGCGTCACCCAGCAACTGCGGGGCGACGTACAGCAACAATTCGTCCACCAATCCTGCGCGCAACAACGCGCCATTCAAGGTACTGCCTGCTTCGACCAGCACTTCGTTGCATCCGCGCTGCGCGAGATCGCGCATCATTGCAGGCAGATCCACTTGCCCATTGCCATCCGGCAACACACACACCGATGCGCCCGCTTGTTCCAGCGCCGCGCTTTTATTGCTATCGCGCGACGCAGTGTAGATCAAAACCTTTCCCTCACCCCCAGCCGGCTTCGCCCCCCTCGCTGCGCTCTCCCCGCCTGCGGGAGAGGGGAGTGAGTGCAGAATGCGCGCGGTCAGAGGAATGCGCAACCGGCTATCCAGCACCACGCGCAGCGGCTGCCGCTCTGACTCGATCTCGCGCACATTCAAGCGCGGATCGTCCGCCAGCACCGTGTTGACGCCTGTCAGCACCGCACAGGAACGCGCGCGCCAGCGCTGAACATCGCGCCTTGCCGCCTCGCCGGTGATCCATTGACTGACTCCGTTGACCAGCGCGGTGCGTCCGTCCAGACTCATGCCTGTCTTGCTGCGCATCCACGGCGTGCCGCGCGTCATGCGCGCAAAGAATCCATTATTCAGTTCGCGCGCGGCAGCTTCCATCAATCCGCTTTCAACTGTTATCCCCGCCGCGCGCAACTTCGCGATGCCCGCACCCCCCACCACCGGATTGGGGTCTTGAACCGCCACCACCACGCGCGCGACACCCGCTGCAATCAGCGCGTCGGCGCAGGGCGGCGTGCGGCCATGATGACTGCAAGGTTCCAGGGTGACATAAGCCGTCGCACCGCGTGCCGCATCGCCCGCTTCACGCAGAGCATGCACTTCGGCATGCGCTTCACCGGTACGCTGATGCCAGCCGCTGCCCACGATCTTTTCACCCGCCACCAGCACACAACCGACGCGCGGGTTCGGGCTGGTGCTGTAAATGCCCCGCTCAGCCAGTCGCAGCGCTTGCGCCATCCACTGACAGTCCTGTGCTGCAGACATGTTTATGGTTTCTTCCTGGCACGGCGCACCGGTGACTTGCGCACCGCCTCGACCGCTTCGGTGAAATCGCCCACATCCTGAAAGCTTTTATATACCGAGGCAAAGCGGATATAAGCCACCTTGTCGAGTTTCAACAATTCCTTCATCACCATCTCGCCGATCAGGCGGGATCCGACTTCGCGTTCACCCAGCGCAAATACTTTTTGTACGACCCGATCTATCGCCGTGTCCACCAACTCGGTTGACACCGGGCGCTTGTGCAGCGCCCGGCTGAAACCGGTGCGCAATTTTTCCTCGTCGAACTCGCTGCGCATGCCGTTCTGCTTGACCACCTGCGGCATGCGCAGCTCCACTGTCTCATAAGTGGTGAAACGCTTGTCGCACGAATAACAGCGGCGGCGGCGGCGGATGCGATCGCCATCCTCGCTTTCGCGGGTGTCCACCACCTGGGTGTCGTTACCTTTACAGAATGGGCATTTCATGGGGAAGGGGGAAGAGAGAAGGGAGAAGGGAGGGAAACCGCAGTTACCCTTCCCTCTTCACCCTTCACCCTTCTCGTTTTAATTTCCATAAACCGGGAACTTGTCGCACAACTTCTTCACTTCACCGGCCACACGCGCGATCACGGCGTCGTCGCCCGGCGCGTCCAGCACGTCGGCGATCAGGTGCGCGATCTTTTCGGCTTCCAGTTCCTTGAAGCCGCGGGTGGTCATCGCCGGGCTGCCGATGCGGATGCCGCTGGTGACGAACGGTTTTTGCGGATCGTTGGGAATGGCGTTCTTGTTCACCGTGATGTGCGCGCGGCCCAGCGCGGCCTCGGCATCCTTGCCGGTGATGCGCTTGGCCTGCAAGTCCACCAAAAATAAATGGCTGTCGGTGCGCCCGGACACGATGCGCAGGCCGCGTTCCTGCAACACCTTGGCCATCACGCGCGCGTTGTCCACCACCTGAATCTGGTAAGCCCTGAATTCCCTGCCGGCCGCTTCCTTGAACGCCACGGCTTTTGCAGCGATCACGTGCATCAGCGGGCCGCCCTGAATGCCGGGAAAGATCGCCGAGTTCAGCACCTTTTCGAATTCTGCCTTGGCCAGGATGACGCCGCCGCGCGGACCACGCAGGGTCTTGTGGGTGGTGCTGGTGACGAAATCCGCGATGCCGACCGGATTAGGATAAATCCCTGCCGCAACCAGGCCGGCGTAATGAGCCATGTCCACGAACAGATAGGCGCCAACACTGTCCGCGATAGCGCGAAAACGCTTCCAGTCGATCACCAGCGCATAGGCCGATGCGCCCGCCACGATCATCTTCGGCTTGTGCGCCGCCGCCAGCGCCTGCACCTGATCGTAGTCAATTTCTTCTTTTTCATTCAGCCCGTACTGGATCGCGTTGTACAACTTGCCGCTGATGTTCACAGATGCGCCGTGGGTCAGATGCCCGCCGTGCGCCAGCGACATGCCGAGGATGGTATCGCCTGGTTTGAGCACCGACATATACACCGCCTGATTGGCCTGCGAACCGGAATGCGGCTGGACGTTGGCGTATTCGGCGCCGAACAGCGCTTTCACGCGATCGATCGCCAGTTGCTCGGCCATGTCCACATATTCGCACCCGCCGTAATAGCGCTTGCCCGGATAGCCTTCGGCATACTTGTTGGTAAGCCGGCTGCCCTGCGCTTCCATCACCGCCGGGCTGGTGTAATTTTCCGAGGCGATCAGCTCGATGTGATCTTCCTGGCGACGGTTTTCATTCTGGATCGCCGCCCACAATTCCGGGTCGGTCTGGGCGATGGTGTTTTTGCTGGAGAACATGGCGGTAATTCCTAAATAATAAAAGCGGGAAAGGCGCGAATTCTACCATGTTGCACATACGGCGGGCTGCCAGCAGCAGGTCGGGTTAGCGCAGCGTAACCCGACAATCCAGCCACATCATTCTTGCCCAACACCCTCGAAAACCATCGCGCCCTGCCCCCAATCTGCGGGATACACTCCGGCATCAACATACCGGCGGAAGCTCATAAGCGCTAACTTATCTTATTCCTCCCCCTTCAAGGGGGAGGTTAGGTGGGGGATGGGGTTTATAACCATGAAATTCAACCCCATCCCCACCCCAGCCTCCCCTTGAAGGGGAGGGGGAAATACTCTGGCGCACTTAAGTTAGCGCATATGGGCGGAAGCTGGAATACGGCCATTCCATCGCGGATGAAACCAAGCCATGTTTTACAGGGCGCCTCTAAAAATTCAAAATCCTAAGCCAGGCAAGGCGCGAAATGAATTTTAGCGCGCCGCATATGCTTGATATGTAATTCCATTTCTCGATCAATAGAGCAATATCGTAGGGCGGGTCACACCGGTGCCGGGACAAAAGTTTTTCGTACCCGCCATTACAGCTGTTCAACGGCGGGTGTGACCCGCCCTACGGATTATTTTCAGTTTGAAGGAGAAATGGAATAAGCGTTAAAATTTATTGAGCAACGCAGCATCGCGACGGAGTTTGGATTTTTAGAGGCGCCCTTGGGTATTTGTCGGGTTACGCTACGCTAACCCGACCTACTTGACTAGCTGGAAGGAGTAACAATGGTAAACCTGACCCCGCCCTCGATATTGCATGCATCGATGGTGCCGCCCATGTTGTTTTCGATGATCACTTTCGACATGTAAAGGCCGATACCCGTGCCTTTTTCCTTGGTGGTGTAATAAGGATCGAAGATCTTCGACAACACGCCGGGGGGGATGCCGCCCGCATTGTCCTCTACGTCCACTACGGACATGCCTTCACGCTGGAAAACCCCGATACTTATCCGCCCGTCGGCGATCTTCTGCTCCTGGATGGCTTCTTTGGAATTCGCCAGCAAATTGATCAGCACCTGGGCATATTCGTTGTGAAAGCCGTAGGCTGTGACGCTTTCGTTTCCTTGCACGGAAATGGTGATATTGCTGTTTTTGAAAGCCGCTTCCATGATGCGCAAAACATCCGCCACCGTCTCATTCACGCTGAAGAAGACTTTTTCCTTGTTGGGACGGAAGAAGTTGCGGAAGTCGTCTATGGTGGTGGACATGCGCTGGATGATCGCCTGGCCGTCCTGCACCGACTTGTCGAGGTAGACCTTGTCCAGTTCGTTGTGCTCGTAGGCGTCCTTGATGTTGGCAAGCAGCAGAGTCAGCGCGTTGATCGGCTGACGCCATTGATGCGCGATGTTGCCGATCATTTCGCCGATTGCCGCGAGGCGGGATTGCTGAATCAGCATGTGATCCTTTTCGCGGCTCTTTGCCGTTTCCTCGACCACACGCTGTTCCAGTGTTTCATTGAAGTAGCGGAGTTCAGCCTCGCGCTGTTCCAGCACCGACATCATGCTGTTGAACGCATGAGCCATATCCGCGATGTCCTTCGGTCCACCCTGCATGGCGCGCACACTGGATGCGCCCGCCTCGGCGCGCGCCATGCTGGCTGAAAGATGATCGAGTGGCCGGTTCATGCGATTGGTCAGGAAGCGGATCACCACCAGAAACAGCAGCGCAAATGAAAACGACGACATGATGTTGACAAGAAAAATATCCCTGGTCATCTGGTCCAGCGCGGACTTGCTCACCACCACAGAAACATGGCCGAGCAGTTCGCGCGCAGTCTCCTGCATCTGGAACGGCGAAGATTCGCCGGGATGGGACATCACCGGCGCTGCAAATTTCCAGGCATACTCATTTTCAGCGAGAAGAACCGCAACAGCATCCTCACCGGCTGCATATTTGGTCTGCGGGGTGAATTCGCCAAACATTTTCGCCGGATTGGCGCTGCCGCGCGCCAGCAACACATGCCCGCTGGCGTCGCGGATCTCCACATGCTCTACGCCTTGAAAAGCCAGTGTCGCTTTCACCGCCTCATTGGCGTTTTCTGGTGAAGCGAACAGCAGTGCCAGCGCGCTCTGGCGAGCCAGATTCTCGGTGATGCGCTGGCCCTGCTCGATGAGGTTGCGGCGCACCCGCTCGTTGCCCTGCCAGGAACTCATCAGGGAAGAAAACAACGCCATGCAAAGCACGCCGAACGTCACCGCAATACCCAACTGGCGCCGGAAGGTATATGTGCGGAGGAACGTTTTGAATATTCTCTTCATGAGCGCTTCAACCTAAGCCGGACAAGCCGGAACCAATAAGTTGTTTTTCGTAGGGTGGGCACGCCGTTGTGCCCACGCGGATTTCGTCCCGCGTGGGCAGACGATAATACCGTCTGCCCACCCTACAAAAACTCGTATTTATTGAATTGGTTATGCAGCTTGAAACTACAATTCTTGTCATGTTCTGAGATCATTTGGTTGATAAGAGACTAAAATAGCAGTACACATGCCGGGTTACGCGAAGTTGATCCTGAGCGTAGCCGAAGGGCTAATCCGACCACATAGCTACCGGATGCGGGAGCGCAATTTACCTCGGAGAGGTTCTTGTGCCCTGTGGGTATTGCGCGATTGTTGTGAAGATCAATCGCCCGATGCCTCGCAGAGGTTCTCGCACCCGGAGGGTGAATCTGGCTCCTACGGGCGCCCGGCCAAAAGCTCTTCCGGACGCCGTAATGATGGATGATGTAAACCTGATGGGCAATCCGGGTTAATGATATTTTTATGAAAACTGAAATCAAGGCTCCGGAAACACCGTGTCGAAATTCTGCATCTGATAGCTCAGGTCGAGACCGAGGTGTTTCGCGGCGCGCAAATTGACAGATATCCGCACATCGCGCAACGGCATCATGCCCCGCTTCCCGTAGCCGCCGGTGGCCAGAATACCCTGAGCCAGTTCGCCCAGGCTTACACCAAGCGCTGCGTTATCGGGGTAAAGCGAAAACAGCACGCCACGCCGGACGTGCCCGAAATTGCTGGAGAACACGGCGATACTTTTATTCCACGATTCCTGCAGCACCAGCGGCAGGATGGAGCTTTCTTCCACCGTGGTCGGATCCTGCGGCAACCAGAGCGCATCCCTGCGACTGTCGGCGGCGGAGAAGAACTCCTGATAGAAAGGCACTGCACTGCGCACGTCCTGCGCCTCATGCGTCACCAATTCCAGCCCCTGGGCGCGTGCGGCTTCCCTGGCCAGCTTGATCAGCCAACCGTTGAAATTGGGATCGTATATAACAAACACACGCCGCACCCCGGGCATCAGCGTCTTGATGCGGGCGAACAACAGCACGGGATCGGGCGACAGACTGATCACCAGCTGGCCTCGCGCCTCGTCCTCCGGCACCGTCAACACGCCGCCCACCACCACCCGGATGGAGTTATCCAGCGCCGCAGCCGTCTTCATGCCCTGCCGGCCAAGGGCGATCACCACCTTGGTGTTCTGGCGGAGCAGACTGGCTTTCAGCCCACTGGTATCCGTGTCGGAGCGCACCGGATAATTCGTTACCCGAGTGCCGAGTTTTTCCTCGATGCCCTCGATTATTTTCGCGAATATCCCGCGATAAGGTTCACCGATGTCGGGAGAGATCACCGCGATTGAATCTGCCTCCACTGCCCGTGCCGGTGTTGTGACGACCAGTGCTGTGAACAATAGCGGCACAACGCCCCGCAATAGTCCCGCGATTAGTCGGTCCTGTGCTTCGGCTCCTCGCTGTGCAATCATTATGTAGGGTGCGCTATGCGCACCATTATCATTGGTGCGCATAGCGCACCCTACGATATTTTACTATTGAGATAGAAACGGGATTACCCATCAGAACAGACGGGTCAGTTCAGCCCGCCACTCGCGCGGCGCCAGCGGCAGATCATTGGGAATCAATCCCGGCGCCGGAGACGGCTCGCGCGCGTCGGCGTCGAACAGGTTGAGAACCTTGAACGCCACGCCCCAGTCGCTGCCGCGATTCCGGCTGCGCAACGTCAGGTCCACGGTGCGGTAATCGGCGATGGCCGGGCGGGCATCGCCGGGTTCGCGCTTGCGATCGGCGACATAGTTGAGTTGCGTGTCCAGAACCCAGCCCGGCATGAAGCGCCAGTCCGCGCGCGCATAGATGTGGTTGCGGGGCGCGTTGCCCGCATCCTGATTGGTTGCCTCGTCGACCGAATGTTGTTGCGCGTAATTGCCGGACAGTCGCAGGTTGGCGCCCGCATCCCAGACCAGCTCGACCTCGAATCCCTGACCGTGCTGCCGTCCGGCATTCTGCGCGGTATATGTGTTATCCGGGTTCTGCACGAAACGCAGGATGTCCTTCATCCGGTATCGAAACAGGTTCAGGTTCGCCTGCACGGTGCTGGCCGCCTGCCACGCGAACGCCAGCTCCACGGATTCGTTGGTTTCCGGTTTCAGGTTGGGATTGCCCAATGCCACCGGATTATTGATGTTGTAGAGTTCGGCAAATGCCGGCGGACGGAAAGCTTTACCATAGAGCAGCTTGCTGGTCAGGTTATAGGCCGTGTCCCAAACCAGCGCCAGGCGCGGATTGGTGGTGCTGCCGAAATCGGAATACCGGTCGTGGCGCACGCCGGCGGTCAGATACCAGTCCTTGGTGAAACCCCATTCGTCCTGCGCGTAAACATAGTTCACGCGACGGCTGTGCGGACGCAGGAAAGGCGCGGTGTCGGTCACGTCCACCAACGATCCCAGCGGCACCGGCAGGAATCCGCCCGGAACCGGCACCAGCGCGTAATTTTTGGTTTCCTGCGTGCGGTACAGGTCGTCGTTCTGGGTGCCTGCGCCGAAGCGCAGCTTATGACGCCGCAAGCCGGTATAAGCAACCGACAGGTTAAAGCGCAAGTGGCGCTCCCACTTATAGGGATTGCTGCTTACACCACTGGGAAAGTCTACCCCAGGCGCCGGATTGAAATCAGCGCCCGGTGGAAAAAGTGTCAGATCAGATTGCTCGGTGATGTGCAAATAGCTGGCCTGTGCGGTCACATCCAGGTCGGGCGCAAAGTTCATGTCCTGCCAGGTGAGGTCGGTAGAGATGCGCTCACCATAATTGCGGCCAATCGGATCCAGTACCGAAGCTATCCCTGCACCGCTACCGCCATTATCGCGCTGTACATAGCCGGCGCGCAATCGCCATTTGTCACGCGACAGGTCAAAGCGGCCATCGATGGTATCACGCCTGAGGTTGACCGTCCCCGGCGCAAAACTTGCGTTTGTGCCGGTCAGGCTGTCATTGATAGTCTGCAAGTCTGCAGCGATGATCTGGCGTTGCCCGTCGGTACGACCCGCCTTTAGGTAGGCGGCGACATCGAACCCACCCCATGCGCCGCCATACTGCACCCAGCCATCGCGACTATTGAACGAGCCGGCACGCACGCCGAGCTGGGTGCCGTCAACATCCGTCGGAGTCTTGGTGATGATGTTGATCACGCCGGAAAACGCGTCCGCGCCGTACAGCGCGGAACCCGGGCCGCGTATCACCTCGATGCGCACAATGTTCTCCACCGGCATTCCCCCCCAGACTTGGGAACGGTCGCCAAAATACGCGCCAGTGATCGGGATGCCGTTCACCAGCATCAGCACCTGTGGATTAAACTGGCTGTAGATGCCGCGTATGGTATAGATCGGGTTGTAACCGATGGGGGAACGCGATACATGCAGTCCCGGCACCGTTTCCAGCACTTCATCAAGATCCACCGCGCCTATCGCTGCAATATCCTCCGCAGTGATCACAGTAGCGACCGACGGCGCGCGCGCGATGGATTGACGGGCGCCGCTGGCGATGCTGACGAAGGACTTGTCTCCGTAGGCCAGCGCCAGATCCTCTTCCTCGGTCTGCGGCGCGGCGCAGGCACCGGCGGCCCGCGTGATAATCAACAATGCCGTTAAAAATTGCAAGATGGTTCTATTCATGGTGACCCCCTTTACGCTTCCGGTTTACCTTCCCGGATGTGCCGTCTCTATTATTGAACGCTCCCCATTCATCCTGGAGCGGCTTTAGCCGCGATGTACTTTTGCTTCGCGGCTAAAGCCGCTCCATCCCGCAAAATTATTGCCGTTATTGTCGCAAATCCAAATTAGCCCTCAGCCTGAACAGGCGGTTTTGCGGCGCGCCAGCGGCGGCGGGCTACCCCTTCATACGACAGCATCCGGCAGGGTAGCGGAAACAACTGGCCTTCCGGTTTTTCCGCTGCGTCCATATAGCACGGCAGCATTCCAGAGAGAAATGCCGGAAGGCTGGAAAAAAAATATTCGCGCGGTGACATGCCCACATCGGCGCACAACGCCGCCGCCAGCGCGGCATAATTCATATGCAAGCGCCAGCGACCTTCGAGCAGAATCTTTTCTACTTCGAATGCAAGCTTGAGATGCGGCCCACCATCCAACTCCTGCTCGCGCACCAGCGCCATCATAGGCACGACACGTTCGTCCGCAGATATAATCGGTCGCCCATAACCGGCTATGCCGCGTTGCCGTTTGAGTTCTGCGCACACCAGTTCCGTCAGATCAGCACCAGCATCTACCTGGATTCGGGCGCGGGTCAGAAACTCAATGGCACGTAAGTCAACACCGCGTCCATATATCTGCGCCTCGGATACAGCCAGCGCGGCGGCAATGCCGAGCGTACCGGTGCTGCGCGCCGTTCCCGCGAGCGCCGCCACTCGGTTATTCCACAGACGCGCGTCGGGATAGCTGGTGAAGGTGCACATAGCATGCAGCACTTTCATCTGTTGCGGCGTAAAGCGTCGGCCAGTGATGCCAAACAAATAGAGCTCCAGCAAATCTAGGTACTTGAGCGATGCATGCAGGTCATGGCCGCGAAACACCACGCGCTCGCCGGGGAAGAATGCCCCCATCTTTGTCGCCAGCCGCCCGACCTGTTGTTCCAGCAATTGAGGCCCGTTCATGCAGCTCCCTCCGCGCTGATATTTCCCCTCTCCCGCAGGCGGGAGAGGGGGAGGGGTGAGGGTTGTTCAGCGAAATGATTTTCTGCACCTTGCGCCGGACCCGGATCGTTTTCCAGTTCGATGCGGAAAAACGGAAAATTCTTGTGGCCGTAATCCTTCTGCTCCAGCGCATGCGCCGCAGCGCCCGGCAGGCGCAGCAGCAGAAACAGCATTTCTCCCTGCGCCGGACTGAATCCCAGATCGTGCAACGCTGCCGCCGCCACGCCGGTCATCGCCAGCGGCAACCCCGCGGTATCTTCCAGCGCCGCCCGGTTGGCTTGCAGCCAGGCCAGCGATTGTCCGCAGCCGGGCCCGTCCCCGTTACTGCATTCAACAAGATATGCCAGCGTTTGCCGTACCGGCGCCGTGCAGCGCACGCCGTAGGGATCGAAACCGGGCGCATGACCGGGAACCGGCCAGACACTGGCCGGATCAGCCACCGGCTTTACCGCCAGTCCCGTTTGCCATAGCGCAGGATCGGCGCCGCGCACCTGCCAGTCCTGCATGGCCATGAAAACTTCGCGCGCGCCGCCGGATGCGCCCGCGCCCACCGCCAGCGCGGCCATCAAACAGGATGCAGAAGTGGAACCGCCGACCCCGCCGCACATCGCGGCATGCACCGCAGCATCGCGCGGCCCCGGATTCGCCAGCGCGACCGCCAGCCCTTCCAGCAACCTGGCCTGCTGCGCTGACGGCGCCTCGCCGCGAAACATCAGGAACAGGTACTCGATCCAGCTTGCCTGTTTCAGAAGTTCTCCATAAACATCGTAACCGTGGCAATGGCAGGACGCCGCCGCGAACGCGTTATCGGGTTCGGCTTCTTCCTGCCAGATGCGGGTATGGATGGTTTCCTCGTTCATAACAAGTGCTTTTCACGTTTGCCTCCTCGCCCGCTTGCGGGATAACCAGCGACTTAGCTGCTGTCTTTTGCAGCCTAGTCGAATGGCTAGTTGTTTCATCCAGAGGATTGAGGAGAGGGCTTCATTTCACCGGCTCAGAATCCTGAGCCGCAGTTCCATGGGCGGAGCTTCCTCTTTATCAACGCGCACGTCCAGTACAGTCGGACCCGGGCGGCTCAGGATCGCATCCAGGTCGAGGTTATCGAAATCCTCGGCGGTGCGGATCACATGACCCGGTATGCCCATGGATTCGGCCAGCAGCCGGAAATCCACCGGCGGCAGATCGAAGCCGACCGGTTCTGCGCCCGCTATGCGCTGGCCGTGCTTCACCATGCCCAGCGCCGCATCGTTGAGGATCACGAACAACACGGTGAGCTTTTCGGTCAGCGCCACGGTCATTTCCTGGCCGTTCATTAACAGGCTGCCGTCACCGGTGATGCACACCACCGGCGCCGCGCGGTTGGCGAGCGCGGTGCCGACCGCGCCGCCTATGGCCCAGCCCATCGGAGCGAAATTCATCGTGACGCGCATCCAGCCCCCTGCGCTGGGCTGATGGTCGTGCATAGCCAGATGATGGATCGCCCAGGTTGTGCTGTTGCCGGTATCGGTCAGGAAGCGCGTATCGGGCGGAGAACGCCAGCCGAGTTCGCGCATCAGGTACTGCGGTTTGATCGGCGCATCGACGGACGCGGGCTTGAACGGATCGTCAACTGAGATCTTTTTGAATCTTCGCTTCTCACCGGCGGAAATCTCTTTCGTAGCGTCCCTGCGCAGCGTTCGCAGCAGCCGCTCGAACACCGGGCGGATACGCCCGCGCACATGCAGTCGCGCCATCGGCGAGCGCGCAAGGTGCGCTTCGCAGGAATCAATATGCACCAGCCGGTTGTTCAACACCGCTTCGCTCCAGCCGTTGCTGGTCCATTCACTCAGATTGGAGCCGACCACCAGAATCATATCCACATCCGCATCCTCCATCGCCGCAACGGCGGTCCGGTGGCCGGCGAACCCGAACACACCACGGTACAAAGGGTGGCGCGGGCTGATGAATCCCTTGGCATCGGGGGTGACAACGAAAACCCCGCCCACTCTCTCCACCAGCTCGATGACGAGGTCAACGGCCTCCCCGCAGCCGCTGCCGATCAGTACTACCACCTTCTTTGCCTGCGCCAATAGCGCCTGTAATTCCCGGACCGATGCGTCATCGACAGCAAACAGCGGTTTAAGCAGATGCGCCAGATCGTAGGCCGGCCCGCTTTTCATCATCGAGCGCTGCACGTCCACCGGGATGCTGAGATGCACCGGGCCGGGCGTAGGCTGGTATGCGCTCAGCAGCGCATTGGTCAGTTGTCTTTCCAGTTGGTCAGGATGGGATATCAGCGCGCTGTAGCGTGTGCAGAGACGAAACATGGCGACCGTGTCGAAGCCCGCGCCGGATGATTCCTGCAACGCCCCACGTCCCAGCAAATGCAGCGAGGGCTGGGCGGTGATGACCAGCATCGGGATTTCATTTTCATAAGCGCAGGCCACGCCGGTGATGAGATTGGTGGAACCCGGACCGGAAGTGGCGCAGCACACACCGATCCTGCCCGTTTCACGAGCGTAGCCGTCTGCCATGTAAGCGGCGCCCGATTCGTGACGCGCC
>Ga0154718_1172_pt1 | contig 24403 bp, 22 predicted proteins | sample Rifle2008BG16ft_FD_105726 | JGI IMG/M metagenome (GOLD analysis project Ga0154718, IMG submission 105726) | Betaproteobacteria bacterium RBG_16_56_24
TGGTGTTCCCGGCGCGCATCCCCAATCTGCTGATCAACGGCTCGTCCGGCATCGCGGTGGGCATGGCGACCAACATCCCGCCGCACAATCTGGGCGAAGTGGTGAGCGCCTGTCTCGCGCTGCTGAAGAATCCCGACCTGGATATCGAGCAACTGATCGAATATGTGCCTGCGCCGGATTTCCCGACCGCCGGGTTCATCTATGGCTTGGCCGGCGTCAAGGAAGGCTATCGCACCGGGCGCGGGCGCGTGATCATGCGCGCGCGGACTCACATCGAAGACCTGGACAAGGGCAACCGCCAGGCCATCATCATCGACGAGCTGCCCTACCAGGTGAACAAGGCCAATCTGCTGATCAAGATCGGCGAGCTGGTGCGCGAAAAACGCCTGGAAGGCATCTCGGAGATACGCGACGAATCGGACAAGTCCGGGATGCGCGCGGTGATCGAGCTGAAGCGCGGCGAGAATGCCGATGTGATCCTGAACAAGCTGTACAAGGACACGCAACTGCAGGACAGCTTCGGCATCAATATGGTCGCCATCATCGACGGCCAGCCCAAGCTGCTCAATCTGAAGCAGATGATAGACGCGTTCCTGCGCCATCGCCGCGAGGTCGTCACGCGCCGCAACATCTTCGAATTGCGCAAAGCGCGCGAACGCGGCCATATCCTGGAGGGTCTGGCGGTGGCCTTGTCCAACGTGGACGAGATCATCGCGCTGATCAAGGCCGCAGCGACGCCCGCCGACGCCAAGCGCGAACTGATGGCGCGGACGTGGCGCTCGTCGCTGGTCGAAGACATGCTCAGCCGCGTCAGCGAAGCGTCGCGCCCGGATGGTATGTTGCCTGAATTCGGTCTGGTCGGGAAGGGCAAGACGCGCGGTTATCATCTTTCTGATGCGCAAACCCAGGCTATCCTGGAATTGCGTCTGCAACGACTGACCGGCCTGGAGCAGGACAAGATCGTCGGCGAATACCGCGAAGTGATGGACAAGATCACCGACCTGCTCGACATCCTGGCCAAGCCGGAACGCGTCACCCAGATCATCGGCGATGAGCTGGCCGCAGTGAAGGCGCAGTTCGGCGACAAACGCCGTAGCGAGATCATCACGCACACCCAGGACATGAGTATGGAAGACCTGATTGCCCCGGAAGACGTGGTGGTCACGCTGTCGCATGGCGGTTACATGAAGTCGCAGCGTCTCGACGAATATAAAGCGCAGAAGCGCGGCGGCCGAGGCAAGCAGGCCACGGCAACCAAGGAAGACGATTTCATCGACAACCTGTTCATCGCCAACACCCACAATTACATCCTTTGCTTCTCCAATCGCGGTCGCGTGTACTGGCTCAAGGTATATGAAGTGCCGCAAGGCAGCCGCATCTCGCGCGGCAAGCCGATCGTGAATCTGTTGCCTTTGGAAAACGGCGAGAAGATCAACGCGGTGTTGCCGGTGAGCGAGTTCGTCGAAGACAAATATGTGTTCTTCGCAACTACCAACGGCACGGTGAAGAAGACTCCGTTGAATGATTTCTCCCGCCCGATGAAGCGCGGCATCATCGCGATCAATCTGGACGAAGACGACCATCTGATCGGGGTCGCCGTCACCGACGGCAAGCATGACGTGATGCTGTTCTCGAACGGCGGCAAGGCGGTGCGCTTCGACGAGAACGACGTTCGTCCGACCGGACGCGCGTCGCGCGGCGTGCGCGGCATGAAACTGGCCGCCAAGCAGCAAGTGATCTCGTTGCTGGTGGCCGAGAACGAACAGCAAAGCGTATTGACCGCGACCGAGAATGGTTTCGGCAAGCGCAGCCCGATCGTCGAGTACACCCGCCACGGGCGCGGCACACAGGGCATGATCGCGATCAAGACTACACCGCGCAACGGCAAGGTGGTCGCCGCGACGCTGGTGAACGTGGAGGACGAGATCATGCTGATCGGCACCAGCGGCGTGTTGATCCGCACCCGCGTCAAGGAGATTCGCGAGATGGGGCGCACGGCTCAGGGCGTCACGCTGATGAATGTGGAGAAGGGCGAGAAGCTGGCCGGTTTGAGCCGGATTGCGGAGCCGGAGGAAGAAGGGCAGGATTGAGGATTGAGGAGTGAGGATTGAGGATTGAGTGAAAAGCGATACAGCAGGTTTTGCTCGATCCTCAATCCTCGATCCACGATCCTAAAGTTTTTTATTAACTTGGAGTAAGACAACATGACGATTTACAACTTCAGCGCGGGTCCGGCAGTGTTGCCGAAAGCAGTATTGCAGCAGGCACAGGCGGAATTGCTCGACTGGCACGGCAGCGGCATATCGGTGATGGAAATGTCGCATCGCGGCAAGGAATACATGGGCATACAGGCTCAGGCCGAGGCCGATCTGCGCGAACTGATAGGCATCCCGGTCAATTACAAGGTGCTGTTCCTGCAGGGCGGCGCCAGCATGCAGTTCGCGATGATTCCGTTGAACCTGTTGCGCGGCAAGCTCTCTGCAGACTATGTGAACACCGGCGAATGGTCGAAGAAAGCGATCAGCGAGGCGAAGAAGTTCGGCTATGTGAACGTCGCCGCAAGCAACGCCGATAAAAACTGCACCTACGTGCCCGCGTTCGACACCTGGAAACTGGACAGGGAAGCAGCCTATGTGCATTACACGCCGAATGAAACCATAGGCGGCGTTGAGTTCAACTGGATTCCCAATACGGGTAGCGCACCGCTGGTGGCGGATATGTCGTCAAATATTCTGTCGCGTCCGGTAGATGTGTCCAGATTCGGCCTGATCTATGCGGGCGCGCAGAAGAATGTCGGCCCGGCCGGCATGACCATCGTCATCGTGCGCGACGATCTGGTAGGACATGCCCCGTCCGGCCTGCCGGCGATGCTGGATTACAAGACCCATGCCGAGAACGATTCGATGTACAACACGCCGCCGACTTACGGCATCTATATCGCCGGTCTGGTGTTCCAGATGTTGAAACGCAATGGCGGCATTGCCCGGATGGAAAAGACCAATATCGCCAAGGCGAAGTTGTTGTATGACGCCATCGATGCCAGCAGCGGTTTCTACAATTGCCCGGTGAACAAGGCGGATCGTTCGCGCATGAACGTGCCGTTCACTTTGAAAGACGCAAATCTGGATGGCGATTTCCTCAAGCAGGCCGATGCACGCGGCTTGCTGCAACTGAAGGGACACCGTTCGGTGGGCGGGATGCGCGCGTCGATTTACAATGCGATGCCGTTGGAGGGTGTGCAGGCGCTGGTCAGCTTCATGAACGAGTTCGCCCAGAGCAAGGGTTGAATATCATCATGGCTAAAACATTCCAGATACTTACACTGAACAAGATATCCGCGCAGGGACTGAAGCGCCTGCCCGTTACGAGTTACGTCGTCGGCACCGAAATCGCGGAGCCGGATGCGATTCTGGTGCGCTCGCACAACATGCTGGAAATGCATATTCCCGCCAGCGTGAAAGCAATCGCGCGCGCCGGGGCCGGAACCAACAATGTGCCGGTGAAAAAGATGAGCGAACGCGGCGTGCCGGTGTTCAATGCGGCGGGCGCGAATGCCAATGCGGTGAAGGAGCTGGTGCTGGCCGGCATGTTGATGGCGGCGCGCAACATCCTGCCCGCGCTGCAATTCACCGCAAGCCTGCACGGCGACGATGCGACGCTGCACAAGCTGGTCGAGGACGGCAAGAAACACTTTGCTGGCATCGAGTTGCGCGGGCGCACGCTCGGCATCATCGGCCTCGGGGCGATCGGCCGCCTGGTGGCGGATACCGCACTTGGCCTGGGCATGCACGTGTACGGTTTTGATCCGGAACTCACCGTGGACGCGGCATGGAGCTTGTCGTCGCAGGTGAAAAAGGCGAACAGCGTCGAAGAGCTGCTCAAGCACAGCGACTTCGTGACGCTGCACGTGCCGTTGCTGGACGCGACGCGCGGTCTGATCAATGCGAAGCGAGTGCAGGCGATGAAGGCCGGCAGCGTGCTGCTGAATTTCTCGCGCGATGCGATTGTGGACAGCGATGCGGTTCTGGCGGGTTTGGAGAGCAAGCATCTGCGCAGTTACATATGCGATTTTCCTGCGCAGAAATTACAGGGGCAGACTAACGTCGTGACCCTGCCGCATCTGGGCGCATCCACCGAAGAGGCGGAGGAGAATTGCGCGGTGATGGTGGTGGACCAGGTGCGCGATTATCTGGAACACGGCAACCTGACCAATACGGTGAATTTCCCGACGCTGGTGATGCCGCGCGAATCAGCGTTCCGCATGGCGATCGCCAATGCCAACGTGCCGAACATGCTGGGGCAGATATCCACCACGCTGGCCGCTGCGGGCATCAACATCCACAACATGATGAACAAGTCGCGGGGAGAGATGGCATACACGCTGGTGGATACCGACAGCGCGATTCCCGCTAAACTGATCGCACAGATCGCCGCGATTCCGGGGGTGTTGATGGTGCGCGATCTGCCTTTGTCCAAAACGGCATGAGGATGATATAACCCTGACTGCCATGAGCGAAGAACTGAAACAACTGCGCAAACAGATTGACTGTCTGGATGACGAACTGCTGAAGCTGCTGAATCAGCGCGCCGGACTCGCGCAACAGATCGGCCATCTCAAGGAAGACGGGAAGATATTGCGCCCCGAACGCGAGGCGCAGATACTGAAACGCCTGCAAGGCGGCAACAGCGGGCCTTTGAGCAATGACGCCGTGGCGCAGTTGTTTACCGAAGTGATGTCGCAATGCCGCGCGCTGGAAGCGCCATTGACGGTTGCCTATCTCGGACCGGAAGGGACGTTCACCGAGGCAGCGGCTTTGAAACGTTTCGGCAGTGCGATACAAGGCCGGCCATGCGCAACCATCGACGACGTGTTCCGTGCGGTAGAGACGGGCAAGGCGAATTATGGCGTCGTGCCGGTCGAGAATTCCAGCGAGGGCGCCATCGGGCGCACATTGGATATGCTGTTGCAGAGCACTGTTCATGTGTGCGGAGAATCGAATCTGCCCATCCATCAATGCCTGCTGGCGCAGAAATGCGGGCCGGGCGGTATCAGGACAGTTTATTCGCATCCGCAATCACTGGGACAGTGCCAGGGCTGGTTGAACACCAATCTGGCGCACGCTGCCCGCATTCCGGCCGCCAGCAATGCCGAGGCCGCGCGGCTTGCAGCGGAAAATCCCGGCAGCGCGGCGATCGCCGGCAGCCAGGCCGCCGCGCATTTCGGCTTGAAGGTATGCGAGGAAAACATCGAGGATGACGCCAACAACACCACGCGCTTTCTGGTGCTGGGCAATCAGGCGGTCGCGCCTTCCGGAAAGGACAAGACGTCGCTGGTGATGTCGGCCGCGAACCGTCCGGGTGCGGTGCACGATCTGCTTGCGCCGCTGGCCAGGCATGGAGTCAGCATGATGAAGCTCGAGTCGCGACCGGCCCGTTCGGGCTTGTGGGAATATGTATTCTTCATGGATATCGAAGGCCATCAAAATGATGCCAAGGTGGCTGCCGCGCTTGCCGAGCTCAAACAAGTCGCTACATTCGTCAAAGTGCTGGGCTCGTATCCGGTCGCCGTTTAGGAAAACGTAGGGCGGGTTCCACCCGCCAGACAACATAAATTGGCGGGTAGAACCCGCCCTACATCCTGGATTTTAAGTTGCAATGAATTATTCTGAACTGGCTCCTTCCTACATCCGCGCCATCGCCCCTTATCAGCCCGGCAAGCCGATCTCCGAACTGGAGCGCGAACTGGGCATCACGGGTATCGTGAAACTGGCTTCGAACGAGAATCCGTCAGGAGCCAGTCCCAAAGCGGTTGCTGCGGCTCGCGCCGCGCTGGATCAGATCAGCTTGTATCCGGATGGCAATGGTTATGCGCTGAAGGACGCGCTGGCCGGGCGTTATGGAGTGTCATTCGATCAGGTATTTCTCGGTAATGGTTCCAACGACCTGCTGGAGCTGGCCGCGCGCGCCTTTCTTACGGTGGGCGACAAGGCGGTTTACGCTGCACATGCTTTTGCCGTTTATCCATTGGCGATCCAGGCGGCCGGTGCGACGGGCATCAGCGTGCCGGCAAAAGACTATGGCCATGATGTGGATGCAATGCGCTCCGCCGCGGTGAAACAGGGCGCGAAGCTGATCTTCATCGCCAACCCGAACAATCCAACCGGGACATTTGTACCGGGCGATGCGCTGCTCGCATTTCTGCGTGCTTTGCCGGCGAATATTCTGGTGGTTCTGGACGAAGCCTATAACGAGTACCTGCCTGAGGAATGCCGCTATGACAGCGTAAAATGGCTGGGGGAATTTCCCAACCTGATCATCTCGCGCACTTTTTCCAAGGCTTACGGGCTGGCCTCGTTGCGCGTGGGTTATGCGCTGGGCAACCCGCAAGTGATGGACATGCTCAATCGGGTGAGGCAGCCGTTCAATGTCAACAGCTTGGCGCAGGCCGCAGCGGTGGCGGCGTTGCAGGATGAGGATTTCGTGCAGCAGACTTTCGCGCTGAACCGGCGCGGCATGAAACAGATCACGGACGGGTTGACTGCGCTTGGGTTAGAGTACATTCCTTCGTTCGGTAATTTTGTCAGTTTCAGGATCGCCGGAGCGGCGCGCATCTACCGCCGCCTGCTGGAACTGGGCGTGATCGTGCGGCCAATCGCCAGTTATGGCATGCCGGATTATTTGCGCGTGAGCATCGGTCTGGAAACAGAGAATGAAAATTTTTTGTCTGCGCTGAAGCAGGCGTTAACATAAAACTCGTGTAGCGATTCGTTCGCTTCCTCTCCCGTGGATCGAACATTGCCTTTCTCGTTTGCTCTTTCTCCCGCTTGCGGGGGAAAGTTGGATAGGGGGAAAGCGGGAGGGGAGAGCGTAGCGAGGGGCCGAGGAGAGGGAGAAACAGTGTGATTATCGTAATGAACAGTGACGTCACGGATGCGCAAATCGCCGCCGTGGTAAAAAGGCTCAAGGATGCGGGGCTGGAGGCAAACATCTCGCGCGGCATCGAGCGCACCGTGATCGGCGCGATCGGCGATGAACGCCATCTGAGCGAGGAGATGTTCACCCCGCTTCCCGGCGTGGAATCGGCGATGCACATCGTCAAGCAATACAAGATCGTGTCGCGCGAATCGCACAAGGAAAACACCGTCATCGACATCGCCGGCATCCCGTTCGGCGGCAACCGGATACAGGTCATTGCCGGACCGTGTTCTGTGGAGACGCAGGAACAGATGGACCTGTCGGCCCAGTTCGTTCATGAAGCGGGTTGCCGCCTGATGCGCGGCGGCGCGTTCAAGCCGCGCACCAGCCCTTACACCTTTCAGGGCAAGGGCGTGGAAGGGCTGGACATTTTCCGCAAGGCGGCGAGCAAATACAAGTTGCCCATCGTCACCGAGCTGATGGATATCCGCATGCTGGGCGCTTTCATGGATTATGACGTGGACGTGATCCAGATCGGCACGCGCAACATGCAGAATTTCGACCTGCTCAAGGAAGTCGGGCGCATCAATAAGCCGGTCATATTGAAGCGCGGCATGTCGGCGACCATCTCCGAATGGCTGATGTCGGCGGAATACATCGCGGCGGGCGGCAACCACAACATCATCTTCTGCGAGCGCGGCATCCGCACTTTTGAAACCGCCTATCGCAATGTGCTGGACGTCACCGCGATTCCGGTGTTGAAAAAGGAAACCCATTTGCCGGTGATCGTCGATCCTTCGCATGCCGGCGGCAAGGCGTGGATGGTGCCGGCATTGTCGCAGGCGGCGATCGCCGCAGGCGCGGACGGGCTGCTGGTCGAGATGCACCCGAATCCCTGCGAAGCATGGTGTGACGCCGATCAGGCGCTGACCCCGCAGGAGCTGAAGAATCTGATGGGGACGCTGGGCGGGATTGCCGGGGCGATAGGTCGCACACTTTGATTCCCTCTCCCCTCGTGGGAGAGGGTTAGGGAGAGGGGGAAGTCCCGTGACACAACCACCATTCAAGAAAATCGTCATCTTCGGCGTCGGGCTGATTGGCGGCTCGTTTGCTCTGGCGTTGCGCAAAGCCAAAGCTGTCACCGAGGTGGTGGGCTTCGGACGCAGCGCACAGCCGCTGGTGCAGGCCAAGCAACTGGGTGTCATAGACCGCATAGGCAAGGACGTGACCGGCGAAATCGGCGACGCCGATATGGTGCTGCTGGCGACGCCGGTCGGACAGATGGCGGGGCTGATGGCGCGCATCGCTCCGCACTTGGGAACGCAAACGATTATCACTGATGGCGGCAGCACCAAGGGCGACGTGGTGCGCGATGCTTACGCGCAACTGGGCGGCAAGGTGGCGCAATTCGTTCCCGCTCATCCCATTGCGGGCGCCGAGCAGAGCGGTGCGACTGCGGCACGCTCCGATCTTTTCCAGTGGAAGAAGGTGGTGTTGACTCCGTTGCCGGAAAACAGCGCCGAGTCAGTGGCGCGCGTGCGCCATGCATGGGAACTGTGCGGCGCCATGGTGAGCGAACTGACGCCGGCGCAACACGACGAGGTATTCGCCGCCGTGAGCCATCTGCCCCATTTGTTGTCATTTGCGCTGGTGCACGACATCGCGCAGCGCGACAACCGCGAGCTGCTGCTTTCATTCGCCGCCAGCGGCTTCCGCGACTTCACCCGCATCGCGGCCAGTTCGCCGGAGATGTGGCGGGACATCTGCATGGCGAACCGGGACGCCTTGCTGAGGGAATTGCAGATTTACACCGCAGAGTTGAACAAGATGAGCGCTGCGCTTGCTGACCGCGATGCGGAAAAGCTCGAACAGACATTTCGGACCGCGCAGCAGTTGCGAGCCGGCTGGACAATAAAATAAAGATAACGATGGATCGCATTTCAGGCAACAGAATCCGGTGGTTGTTGATCGCCGTCACGGTGATCTGGTTTTCAAATCTCGAGTACCGCATTCTGATCAAGCCTGACGAAGGCCGCTATGCCGAGATCCCGCGCGAGATGGCGATGAGCGGCGATTGGACGACGCCGCGCCTGAACGACCTCAAGTATTTCGAAAAACCCCCTTTGCAATACTGGGCGACCGCAATCGCTTACACGGTGTTCGGCGAGCATCAATGGACTTCGCGTCTGTGGGCCGGACTGACCGGATTCGCCGGAATATTTCTGGTGTGGTTCGCCGGAGCGCGGCTGTTCGGGCGCGAAGCGGGTGCTTATGCCGCGCTGCTGCTGGGCAGCAGCATGCTGTATGTGTTGATCGGGCACGTCAACACGCTGGATATGGGCGTGACGTTTTTCATCACGCTGGGTATTGCAGGCTTGTTGCTGGCGCAAACACAGACTGACTTGGCAAAACGCCGCAATTGGATGCTGCTCGCATGGCTGGGAATGGGGCTTGCCGTGTTGAGCAAAGGCTTGATGGGCATTGTATTGCCGGGCGCGGCGCTGTTCATCTATTGCCTCGTGCAGCGCGATTTCAGCGTGCTGAAACGCATGAACTGGCTGCCGGGTCTGGCGGTGTTCCTGCTGATCACCGCACCGTGGTTCTATCTGGTGATGAAGGCCAATCCCGAATTCTTCGGACGTTTCTTTATCTACGAGCACTACACGCGTTTTACCACCAAAGACCTGGGGCGCTATCAACCCTGGTATTACTTCATCCCGATTTTGCTGTCCGGTGCGTTGCCCTGGACGGTATTGATGTTCGATACCATGGTTAACACATGGCGTGATAGTAAGAGATTCTTCGAGCCAGCGCGCAACGGCCAGCCATTCGTTCCGGAGCGATTCCTGCTGATCTGGGCGGTGTTCATCTACCTGTTCTTCACCGTTTCGGGTTCCAAGTTGCCGTCGTACCTGTTGCCGATGTTTCCGGCGTTAGCCCTGCTGATGGGCAGGCGCATCGCCGAAATGCGCGAGCGGGTATTGTTATGGCAGATCGCGCCCGTCGTGCCTGCCATGCTGGTGTTGATGGGACTGGCGTTGAATATCGAACAGTATGCCGATAACCCGCAGCAAGCCGAGTTGTATCCGCATTACAGCGCATGGCTGGTCACCGCTGCTGTGATTTTGCTGTCTGGATTACTTGCGGGGATGTTGTTGCTATGGCGCGCGAAAAAACTTGTTGCGGTGCTGGCGATGGCAGTAAGCACCTTGCTGGCTGCGCAAATCGGGCTGTCTGGCTACAATACGATCGCGCGAGAACGTTCGGCCAAGCACATTGCAGAAGCGATCCGGCCTTATGTCAGGCCTGCCGAGGATAAACAAGAGGTGCCGTTTTATTCGGTGCTGACCTACGAACAAACGCTGCCGTTTTATTTGCAGCGCACCTTTACACTGGTTCAATATCAGGACGAGATGGCTTTCGGCATCCAGCAGGAGCCCCATCGCTGGATACCCACGCTGGAGGAATTCGCCAGGGTCTGGGCGGCACAGCCCGAAGCGTTGGCTATCATGCCGGTGTATGCTTACGCACTGCTTCAACAACAGGGGCTGTCGATGATAATCATCTTTGAAGATTCTCAACACATCGTGGTGAGCAAACCATGAATTTAATCAGCTTTGGTCTTATCTTCACCGGCGTGATGCTCAACGCCGCCGCGCAGATATTGATGAAGGCAGGCACCAATGCGGTGGGCTATTTTGAATTCAGCAGCGAGAACATCCTGCCGATAGGATGGAAGCTGGCGACCGAGTGGCATATCGCCGCCGCGCTGTTCTGTTATGCGCTCAGCGTGGTGATCTGGATACTCGCGCTGTCGCGCGTACCGGTCAGCATCGCTTTCCCGATGCTGTCAATGGCTTATATCGTGAATGCCGTGGCGGCCTGGTACCTGCTGGGAGAGGAATTCAGCCTGACCAAAGCGGCCGGCATAGGGGTGATCATACTGGGCGTCATCATCATCTCCCGTGCATAACCTTATAGCCAAACCGAAACGAGTCACGCCGCAGGAGCGGCTTCAGCCGCGATGGGACACATCGCAATAACTGAACGATTTATCGCGACCAAAGCCGCTCCCACAAAGGTTTGTGCATATTCATGATTTTTTGTAAATTCCCATGAACAGTTTCCTCCCCTTCTCTCGTCCGGCCATAGACGAAGCCACCATCGCCTCGGTGGCGGAGGTGCTGCGTTCCGGCTGGATCACCAGCGGCCCGAAGGTGCAGGAATTCGAGAAGCAGCTTTCCGCCTATTTCGGCGGACGTCCGGTGCGCACCTTCAACTCCGGCACCTGCACCATGGAGATCGCGTTGCGCATCGCGGGCATAGGCGCGGGCGATGAGGTCATCACCACGCCGATCTCGTGGGTCGCCACCGCGAACGTGATCCTCGAAGTGGGTGCTGTGCCGGTGTTCGCCGACATTGATCCCATCACGCGCAATATCGATCTGGACAAGGTCGAAGCCGCGATCACGGCGCGCACCAAGGCCATTATCCCCGTGTATCTGGCAGGCAAGCCGGTGGACATGGACAGGCTGTATGCGATCGCGGCCAGACACAAATTGCGCGTGATCGAAGATGCCGCGCAGGCCATAGGCTCGACATGGAAGGGTAAACCGATAGGCTCGTTCGGCGACTTCGTCTCGTTCAGCTTTCAGGCCAACAAAAACATCACCACCTCCGAAGGCGGCTGTCTGGTGCTGAACAATGAGGCTGAAGCAACGCTCGCGGAAAAATACCGGCTGCAAGGAGTCACGCGCAGCGGCTGGGACGGCATCGAGGTTGACGTGCTGGGCGGCAAGTACAACATGACCGACATCGCCGCCGCGATCGGCTTGGGCCAGTTTGCAAAATTGAATGACATCACCGCGCAGCGGCGCAAATTGGCCAAGCATTATTTTAAAACGCTGAGCAAAGATTTCGAGAAGCAGACCGGCGCGCAACTGCCGCCTGAAGACTATACAAATACCAACTGGCACCTGTTCCAGATCGTGCTGCCGGAGCGCATCACCCGTCCCGAGTTCATGGAAAAAATGAAAGCGCACAACATCGGCATCGGCTTCCACTACGCGCCTATCCATCTGTTCAAACTGTATCGCGCCCTAGGCTTCAAGGAAGGTATGTTCCCGGACGCCGAGCGCGTCGGCAAACAGATCGTTTCGCTGCCGATGTTCTATGCGATGGATGAAGCGGATGTCGAGCGCACCTGTGCGGCGATGCGCGAGGTGCTTAGGTAGAGCGCCCCGCATATCAGTTGCGCCGGATGATTCATGCGGCGGATCGTCTAAAGGCATCCGTCCTACGCTGGCTAATTAGGAAGCGCAGGGATCTTGTCGCATGCTGGTGGCTCGTCCAGCTGCCAGCGACCGATAGCCCATTCACCTTGCTTTTTTTCTAGGTCGATGACGATCACAGGTGATTTTGAGGCCTCATCAACTACTGCTCCGAATAGCACTCTCTCCGTCCGTGATTTAGTCGCGTCATACCACTCTCCCCACGCCGCCACACCCCTGTTTCCATAGTCAATGTGGTATGGCCTGGCAGCTTTTGCGATAACAACTATTCGTCCAGACCATTTGAGTCCATTCAGCTTGTCAATGTCGGTTATCTCTTTAAGTGGCTGAACTGCCACGTGGGGATCAAGCAGTTGGTATAAGTTTGCGAGGCCTCCAAATGGGCTGCCTCTATAGCCACTGTCATTGTAGCCGCCGCGTAGCTGAATAAAAAGGGCACCGTCACAACGTGACAAATGCGACTTAACGTAATCAGTTGCGAAAGCCAACGCTTCTTTTGTTTCTGCAGTTTTTAATTGTGCAACCGCAGACGTTGGACTCTGTGCATGTGCAGAAAATATGATTAAACAGCCTAGCAAAATTCCTACGCCGCGCATAAATCTTCCTTTATTGAAATTACTGACGTGGCAAAAATGGTGGCTTGATTCGCTGCTGCTTCCTGCCGAACCAAACAATTTTTGCGGGTAAACCAGTTCCGTAGATTGGGTTAGCGACTTTTTCACGTAACCCAACATAATCAAAAAAGCTGTTGGGTTGCGTGGTGAAACTACCAACCCGACGCGGGCTATCTATTTCACTGGTTTCAAAACAATAGCCGAAGCAACCCACGCACTATCGCCATCCGAGTAAATCCTAGAGTTGCTCATCTTCACGATACAACCGGGTAATAGCTCCTTGCAACCCGAATTGATATTTTCTAATCGCTTGCTCAGCATCTCTTTTGCAGTAAATCCCTTCCCATCCTTGCAAGAGGCATAAAAAACCACCATGCCAAACTGAAAAGTAGAATCCTGCTTATGGCGATGAATCACTTTTTCGATGCGCTGCAAATCTGCTTTAATTTTCTCTATTCTTGTAACTTGGCATTTCACCTCTATCGGAGCTCTGGGTGTTTCATCTGCCCACCACAACAAAATATCAAAGCGACCATTTGCCCTGGCCTTGTGATGCAGTTTGCCTCGCCCTCTTGCTCCAGCGTCTTCGATAGCGGCATTAGCTCCATGCTCGACAGTCACATGCTTTGAGCCGTCCAGCTTGGAAATCTCCTGCGCAACAAAGACGGTCGAAAAATATTCCGGTGCACACCACAGCCACTCGCCACCGCTCCAATCCTCGTATGCACGTTGAGCTTTGACAATCCCGTTAATCGCACCTCGTGCAATCGCTGCTATCGAAACTTGAGCTGGCATTTTCTTATCCTTCGCACACTGTTGAAATGAATCGTACTTGAGATGAAAGTCTCGGCTCAATCACTGATAATGTCAGTTGCCACCGTGATCTTTGTACCAGCTCTGCAATGGGGCGGGAAGGCTGGTTGCATTAGCGGTGCCGAACCAGTTGATATTTTTCCCTTCTGTAAGCATGATGGCGAATGTTTCACTGGTTTTTGAGTTTATGGCAAAGGCGGCTTCCTCAATTGAGAAAAGGTGTTGCATGCCACCTTGGCCAACTAGACATTCCCCTTCTTGCGAAATAGCAGAGGAGACGTTGAGGCGCTCTCTAAATCCGCCAAGTTTATCGCCAAGCAACTTCTTAAAATTTTCCTTGAGCGCAGGGTCGTCAAGTGCGCTTTCGGGGGATTTGCCGACAAGAGCAAAAATATTAGTTGGAGAAGGCGAAACTTGCGTAGGCAGCTGCACTTCGATTGCAACCGGCTATGCACTACCCGGCTGAAACAGAATTGCAGGCTTAATTTCCAGATGCCGCATTGTTACGTCACTGATAACGCCTTTGAATGAAATACGGCTACCGGTCTTGAGCCCCTCAATAATGGTTTTGTCCTGCTCGTTGCGAGCAGTGACATAAACAATTGTCCCCACCGTTTGTTCAGCTTCAGTTTGTATTGCATAACCACTGCCGGATTGTCTAACCTCATAAACTGGCAATGTCCATTCAACAATTTTCCCTTTGATTTCTTTAAATTTGTTCTTGCGTTGTAGGTCGGTATTTTCACTCATCAAATTGAACATGGCGGACAGCTCGCCAGTTGGCGAGAGTTGCGCTGGGACTGCAGCAGCCAATTCGGCGAATTCATCAGATTGAGCGGCAGTTGCATTAGCACCTGGATGCTCCCGTTTGTATCCTTGATAAGAAGACTTGCCAATAGCGAAGACCAAGAGCGCAATAATAACGATCAAAATCTTGGCCCACATCGGCCTCCGAGCCTTACTATTTTTCTTTCCTGGGTCAGCCGGCGCGCTGGATTGCGGAGCACCGCAGAGCGGACAGGTTACTGCGGTTTCGTGAATTTCCTTACCACATCCTCGACACAAAACCATGCTCATTGAAGCCTCCTTGAATAATTGATAAGAATTGAAGCAACGGTGAAACTGCAAAGCTAAATAGAGCTGTACTTGGCATTTCAATCGCTACCGGACAAAGCGCGAAGAAATGTCACTCATAGAGAGTGTCACTATAGAGCGTCGCAGCATATAAGTCAATTACTTATCCTTGCGCTGTTCTCACTACAAGGTTGGCGCGATGGATTACCACCCTCTTGAATTATTCGGACAGCATCTGGTCAAGTTGCGGAAAACTCGTGGCTGGTCGCAGGAGAGGCTTGCGTTGGAAAGTGGCTTGGCGAGGTCTTACCTTGGCGGGATTGAAAGGGGACAACGCAATCTTGCGTTAATCAATATCTGCATTTTGGCAGAGACTCTGGAGGTTGCTCCTAGCGAGATGCTGAATTTCTTTCCTCAAAAACGTGCGAAGGCAGAACCCGCAGGGCGGAAGTCATAGCGTGAAGTCATAGCGTAGCGATACCCATCGTTTTGCCTTAGAATACGCACATCAAAAAAGGATATATCCCATGAGAACGCACGTTGAACCCGACGATCAGTTGCTCGCTCAAGTTTTGCAGCTTGGGCAGTTCCCCACCAAGAAGGCGGCTATCCATGCTGCTTTGGAGGAGTTTGTCAAAACGCTTAAGCGCCAGCAATTGCTTGTCTTGCGCGGTAAATTGCACTGGCAGGGTGATCTCGACCAGATGCGCGCCTCCCGCACCAACGAGGTTGGTTGATGCTGGTTGATACTTCTGTCTGGATTGATTTCTTTAACGGATACGAATCAAGGCAGTCGGAACATCTGGCAAGTGCCATTGCGGAAGCCGAGCATATTGCCATACCCGGTGTCGTGTTGACTGAAATACTGCTGGGACTGAAAAATGATGCCGAAGCTGAGCGTATTTCAAATCTCCTTGATGCATTCGATACAGTGGCAGAACCTGCTCGGGCGGATTATATCGAGGCTGCTCGAATTTACCGGCTTTGTCGAACCAAAGGATTCACTGTTCGCTCTACCATCGATTGCCTGATTGCTCAGTTGTGTTTGCGGGACGGTTTTGTCCTGCTGACCAAGGATCGTGATTTCAAGGCGATTGCGGATTGTGTGCCGTTGCAATTGCTCGATAGATGATCGGCTGGGCGCGCAAATTATTGGTTTACGCGTGCCGCCAACCCAACCTGCCAAAGTAATTCCAAATTCCGCTAATTCCTCCCCATGCGGTAAAATGCCGCCCCTATGATCTCCATTAATCTTTCCGTCGTCATCCCCGTCTACAACGAAGAGCAGGGCTTGCAGTCCTTGTTCGACCGCTTGTACCCGGCGCTGGACAAGCTCGGCATTTCTTACGAGGTCTTGTTCGTCAACGACGGCAGCCGCGACCATTCTGCGGCGATTCTGCGCGAGCAGTTCCAGCGCCGCCCCGACGTGACTCGGGTGATTTTGTTCAACGGCAATTTCGGCCAGCACATGGCGATCATGGCGGCATTCGAACACTCGCGCGGCCAGCGCATCGTGACGCTGGACGCCGATTTGCAGAATCCGCCGGAAGACATAGTCCTGCTGCTGGCGAAGATGGACGAGGGGCACGATTACGTCGGCTCGATACGCCGCCAGCGCAGCGATAGCTGGTGGAGGCATATCGCTTCGCGCGCGATGAACGGGATGCGCGAGCGCATCACCCGCATCAGGATGACCGACCAGGGCTGCATGTTCCGCGCCTATGACCGGCGCATCATAGACGCGATCAACAGTTGCAAGGAGGTGAGCACCTTTATCCCGGCGCTGGCATACAGTTTTGCGCGCAATCCCGCCGAGGTGGTGGTGGGGCATGAGGAGCGCGCGGCGGGCGCATCGAAATATTCGCTGTACAGCCTGATTCGCCTGAACTTCGATCTGATGACCGGTTTTTCGCTGGTGCCGTTGCAGATATTCTCGATGCTGGGGATCGCGATTTCCGTGCTGTCGGCTTTTTTCGTGGTGTTCCTGTTCGTGCGCCGCCTGATCATCGGCCCGGAAGCGGAAGGACTGTTCACGCTGTTCGCAATCGCGTTTTTCCTGATCGGCATCACGTTGTTCGGCATCGGGCTGCTGGGTGAATACATCGGGCGCATCTATCAGCAGGTGCGCCACAGGCCGCGTTATCTGGTCGAGGCGGTGCTGGAAAGCAGAATTGAGGATCGAGGATCGAGGATCGAGTTAAAAAACGGGGCGGCGGATGCCCCCCGGCTATCGAACATCAATCCTGATAACACGGTGGTAAATTCATGAGCGGGGATGGCGTTAATAGCGGAGCAGCGGATTCCCCTCAATCCTCGATCCTCGATCCTCAATCCTGAATGGCTACTGCCGTTGTTTTTGCGTATCACAACGTGGGCGTCCGTTGCTTGTCCGTATTATTGGCGCATGGCGTGAACGTCGCGCTGGTTGTGACACACCGTGACAACCCTGAAGAAAATATCTGGTTCGACAGCGTGGCCGAGCTGGCCGCGCTGCACGGCATCCCGGTCATCACGCCGGACAATCCGAACACGCCGGAAGTTGTCGCGCAGATTCGCGCTTTGCAGCCGGATTTTTTCTTTTCTTTTTATTATCGCGAGATGCTCAAGCGCGAATTGCTGGGGATACCCAGGCTCGGCGCGCTGAACATGCACGGCTCGCTGCTGCCGAAATACCGTGGCCGTGTGCCGGTCAATTGGGCGATAATCCACGGCGAAACGGAAACCGGCGCGACGCTGCATTACATGACCGAGAAGCCGGACAACGGCGCGATCGTCGCGCAACAGTCCGTGCCGATCCTGCCCAACGATACCGCGCTGCAAGTGTTCCGGAAGGTGACGGTCGCGGCGGAGATGGCGTTGAATGCCTGCCTGCCTGACTTGCTGGCGGGCAAGGCAAGAGCGGTGAAGCAGGACTTGAGCAAGGGTGGGTATTTCGGCGGACGCAAGGCGGAGGACGGCGTGATCGATTGGTCGCAGTCCGCGCAAAGTATTCACAACCTGGTGCGCGCCGTGGCTCCGCCGTATCCGGGCGCGACGACTACGCTGATGGGAAAGCCGATGCGTATTTTGCAGACGCTGGACACTGGATGCGAAGTGTCAGATGAGAAACCTGTGTTCTACGTCAGGGAAGGCAAGGCTTACGCGATCTGCGGCAGCGGCGTGTTGCGCATCATTCGTTTTGAACTGGATGGTAATGAATTGAGCGCGGCGGAATTCGCTGCGCGGTATGGCGCACATCGATTTGAATTCAACTGTTAGGAAATCGCAATGAAAAAAGTATTGATCCTCGGGGTGAACGGGTTCATCGGACATCACCTATCCAACCGCATCCTCGCTACCACCGGCTGGGAGGTGTATGGCATGGACATGAGCGCCGACCGGATCGGCGATCTGATCGGGCGCGAGCGTTTCCATTTCTTCGAGGGCGATATCACGATCAACAAGGAATGGGTCGAATACCACGTGCGCAAGTGCGACGTGATCCTGCCGCTGGTGGCGATCGCCACGCCATCCACTTACGTCAAAGAGCCGTTGCGCGTGTTCGAACTGGATTTCGAGGCCAATCTGCCGATTGTGCGAGCGGCAGTGAAGTACAAAAAACATTTGGTATTTCCATCCACTTCGGAAGTGTATGGCATGTGCCACGACGAGGAATTCGACCCGGAAGAGTCCGAGCTGGTCTGCGGCCCGATCAACAAGCCGCGCTGGATATATTCCTGCGCCAAGCAACTGATGGATCGCGTGATCTGGGGCTATGGCATGGAACAGGGGCTGAATTTCACGTTGTTCCGTCCATTCAACTGGATAGGCTCCGGGCTGGATTCGATTCATACCCCGAAGGAAGGCAGTTCGCGCGTGCTGACCCAGTTCTTCGGTCATATCGTGCGCGGCGAGAACATCAGCCTGGTGGATGGCGGGCAGCAGAAACGCGCCTTCACCTATGTTGATGACGGCGTGGACGCGCTGATAAAGATCATCGCCAACAAGGATGGCATTGCCTCCGGCAAGATCTACAACATCGGCAATCCGGACAACAATTACTCTATCCGCGATCTGGCCTCGATGATGCTGAAGCTGGCCGGAGACTATCCGGAATACCGCGATTCAGCCAAAAAGGTCAAGCTGGTCGAAACTACTTCTGCGACCTATTACGGCAAGGGCTATCAGGATGTGCAGAACCGCGTGCCGAAGATCACCAACACCTGCGAAGAGCTGAACTGGAAACCGGCTGTTCCCATGGCCGATGCGTTGCGCAGGATTTTTGATGCCTATCGCGGCCAGGTGGCGGAAGCGCGAAGTTTGATGGACTAAAGAACAGGATCGGGGATCGAGGATTGAGTTAAAAGCAGAGCAGTTGGTTTTACTCAATCCTCGCTCCTCAATCCTCAATCCACAATCCACAACCCTGCCATGAAACAACTTGCCCTGAAAATAGATGTGGACACCTATCGCGGAACGCGCGAAGGCGTGCCGCGTCTGGTTGAAATCCTGCAACATTATCACGCGCAGGCTACTTTCTTTTTCTCGCTCGGTCCCGACCATACCGGGCGGGCGATCAAGCGCGTGTTTCGTCCCGGCTTTCTCGGCAAGGTTTCGCGCACCTCGGTGGTGGAACATTACGGCATCAAGACGCTGTTGTATGGCACGCTGCTGCCCGCGCCGGACATCGGCAGGAAATGTGCGGATATCATGCGCATGGCGAAACTTGCAGGCTTTGAAGCCGGCATCCACTGTTATGACCATATCCGCTGGCAGGATTATGTGGCGAACAAGGATGCCGAGTGGACGCGGCGCGAATTGCAAAAAGCGGTTGACCGGTTCAGGGAAATATTCGGCGAGGCTCCGCATTCACATGCGGCGGCGGGCTGGCAGATGAACCGCCACGCGCTGCGATTGATGCAACGCTTCGGGTTTGAATACAGTTCCGATACGCGCGGCACTCATCCTTTCATCCCCACATGGCACGCGGAGATCATCGCCTGTCCGCAACTGCCGACCACCTTGCCGACGCTGGACGAACTGATGAACCGCGACGGCATCACGCTGGACAACATCGCAGAACATATCCTGAAACTGACCGCCGAACCACCGGCTACCGGCCATGTTTTTACCTTGCATGCCGAACTGGAAGGAGGGAAATGGCTGCCGGTCTTTGAGAAATTGTTGCAGGGCTGGCAGGCGCAGGGCTATGAGTTGGTGTCGCTGCAACAGTATCTGAAGAGTCTCGATGCCAGCGCGCTGCCGCGCCATGAAGTCGAGATGCGCGAGGTGGAAGGGCGGGTCGGCACGTTGGCCTGCCAGGGCAGGAGAAGCTGATTCTCCCGGTTTCGCAAAGCTGTCTGGCCAGGTTGGCAAAGCCGCCGCATCACAGACTCTTAATCCTTGCCAAACAAATCACGGCTGTAAACCTTGTCAGCCACGTCCCGGATGTCGTCAGTAATCCGGTTGGCAACGATGATGTCGGATTCCTTTTTGAATTGAGCCAGGTCATTTACCACTCTGGACCGGAAAAACTCCGGTTCCTTAAGCGCAGGTTCATAAACAATGACTTCGATCCCTTTGGACTTGATGCGTTTCATGATGCCCTGAATGCTTGAAGAACGGAAGTTGTCAGACCCGCTCTTCATGACCAGGCGGTGTATGCCGACTATCTTCGGGTTGCGATTGACGATGCTTGCTGCAATAAAATCCTTGCGCGTCGTGTTGGAATCTACGATTGCATTGATCAGGTTTTGCGGAACATCCTGATAGTTGGCGAGCAGTTGTTTCGTGTCTTTGGGCAGGCAATAGCCGCCGTATCCAAATGAAGGGTTGTTGTAGTGATCTCCGATGCGCGGGTCGAGGCATACCCCCTGGATGATCTGTTTCGTATCGAGCCCGTGAGTGGCAGCATAAGTGTCGAGTTCGTTGAAGTAGGCCACGCGCATGGCAAGATAGGTATTGGCGAAGAGTTTTACCGCCTCGGCCTCGGTCGGGTCGGTGAACAGCGTGGGGATGTCCTGCTTGATCGCGCCCTGCTTCAGCAAATTCGCGAAGGTCTCGGCACGCTTTGATCGTTCCCCGACGACGATGCGCGATGGGTGCAGGTTGTCATACAGCGCGCGGCCTTCGCGCAGGAACTCCGGCGAGAATATCAGGTTGCTGCAATTGAATCTGGCTCGGGCTTTGGCGGTGTACCCCACGGGGACGGTGGATTTGATCACCATCACTGCCTGCGGGTTGATGCTCAGGACATCCTGGATGACTGACTCGATCGAGCGGGTGTTGAAGTAGTTGGTCTCCGGGTCATAGTCTGTCGGCGTGGCGATGATGACATAGTCCGCCCCGGCATAGGCTTCGCGCTTGTCCAGGGTTGCCTTGAGGTTGAGAGTACGGTGGCTCAGGTAATCCTCGATCTCGGCATCTTCAATGGGCGACCGCTTGCGGTTGAGCATTTCGACTTTTTCAGGAGCGATGTCGATTGCAACCACTTCATTGTGCTGGGCAAGCAGGACGGCATTGGATAAGCCCACGTAACCGGTGCCGGCAATGGCGATTTTCATATATTGAATGTTGGCGCGTTAAAAATCATTGGGCGCATTATGGCAGATTGCCTGATCTTATCGAACACCGTCTGCGCCGGGTTTGGCGCAAGGCAATCCAGTTCGATGTTGTCCGGCATCGCACGCAGCCATGTCAGTTGCCGTTTGGCAAGTTGGCGGGTGGCGGCGATGCCGGTTTCCAGCAGTTGCGCCTCGTTGATTTCGCCTTCGATAAATTGCCATGCCTGACGGTAGCCGACGCAGCGCATCGAAGTCATGTCCGGATGCAGCGGATATTTTTTGCGGAGCGCGCGCAGTTCGTTCACCAGCCCCTGTTCGAGCATGTGTTTGAAGCGCGCGGCGATGCGCTGATGCAGCACGCTGCGGCTGGAGGGGATCAGGGCGATGGGCAGGATACGGTAGGGCATTTCGCCATGCGTTTTTTGTTGAAGCAATAACGACATCGGCTGACCGGTGAGCCGGAAAATCTCCATCGCGCGCTGGATGCGCTGCGTGTCGGCCGGTTTCAGGCGCGCGGCAGTTTCGGCGTCCACTGCGGCGAGTTGTTTGTGCAAATGTTCGATACCGTGTTGCGCGATCTCTGCGTCGAGTGAGGCACGTATGGCGGGATCGGCTTCCGGCAGCGGACTCAGTCCGTGTTGCAGGACACGGAAATACAGCATGGTGCCGCCGGTCAGAAGCGGCACTTTGCCGCGTGCCGTGATGTCACGCATCAGGCGCAGAGCGTCGTGGCGGAATGCAGCGGCGGAATAGGCTTCAGTCGGGTTGATGATGTCGATCAGGTGATGAGGCGCGCGGGCGAGTGTTTCGTCATCCGGTTTGGCAGTGCCGATGTTCATGCCGCGGTACACCAGCGCCGAGTCCACGCTGATGATTTCCACCGGCATGGTCTGCGCGAGCTCCACGGCGACGCCGGTCTTGCCGCTGGCGGTGGGACCCATTAAAAAAATTGCCGGGGGCAATTTTATTGAGGATCGAGGATCGAGGATCGGGGATTGAGGATCGAGGATCGAGGATTGAGGAAAACAAGACTCAATGCAGCGCTTACTCGAACCGAGAGAAGGATTGGTCTCTTCTCGATCCTCGATCCTCAATCCTCGCTCCTGTTTTTTCATTTTCCGCGCATGAACATCTTATCCAGTTCACTCAGGCTTATCTGGAACCACGTCGGGCGGCCGTGGTTGCACTGGCCGGAACGCTCGGTCTGTTCCATCTCGCGCAGCAGCGCGTTCATCTCGGTGACGCTCAACATGCGATTGGCGCGCACCGCGCCGTGGCAGGCGAGGGTGGCGAGCAGCTCATCGCGCCGTTCGGTGAGCACGCGGCTCGCGCCGAATTCGCGCAATTCCTCAAGCACGTCGCGCGCGGCGGCTTCCGCTTCGGATTGTTTGAGCAGCACCGGCATTGCGCGCACCGCCAGCGTGGTGGGGGACAGCGGGGCGATGTCAAAGCCCAGCGTTCTGAGCGCATCCTGTTCTGCTTCCGCGGTGGCAACGTCCAATGTGCCGGCATGAAAACTCACCGGGATCAGCAAAGGTTGCTTTGCGATCTTTTCAGCATCCAGCGAAGCCTTGAGTTTTTCGTACACGATGCGTTCATGAGCGGCGTGCATGTCTACCACGATCATGCCGTGGGCATTTTGCGCGATGATGTAGACGCCGGAGAGTTGGGCGAGGGCGAAGCCCAAAGGATGTTCAACGTGGATTGAGGATCGAGGGTCGAGGATCGAGGCAGCGCAAAGTTCGGTGTTTCCCTCCTCAATCCTCGATCCTCGATCCTCTGCCTGCACTTCCCACAGGCGGTAAGCGGATTCTCGTTGCGCGACACCGAACGCCATGCGTTGCTGTTGTGCCACATTGTAGGAGCCAGCTTGCTGGCGAGGGGCAATCGCGGCTGAAGCCGCTCCTGCATTGGATGGTGTTGCTTCGGACACCGGCGCGCTCAGCGACTGTTGCAGCGTATGAAAAATGAATTGATGGATCGCCTGACTTTCGCGAAAGCGCACTTCGCTCTTGGCGGGATGCACGTTCACGTCCACCTGCTCGGGCGGCAGTTCGAGGAACAGCACAAACGCCGGATGGCGCTGATGATGCAAAATGTCCTGATAGGCCTGGCGCAGCGCATGGCTGGCGACCTTGTCGCGCACGAAGCGCCCATTGACGAAAAAGTATTGCGCATCGCGGCTGGCGCGCGAATAGGCGGGCAGGGCGGCCAGGCCTTGCAGTGACAGATTTGCCGCGTTGCGTGACACCGAAACCGCAGCTTGGCCGAACTCGTCGCCGAGTAGTGCGGCGACGCGCTTGTGTGCGGCTTGCTCCCCTTGTTGTGCTGGCAACTGCCACACAGTGCGTCCGTTGTGTTGCAGCGAGAACGCGACATCGGGACGCGACAATGCGATGCGTTTGAAGGCTTCCTCGCACCAGGCGAATTCGGTGGCCTCGGATTTCAGGAATTTGCGCCGTGCCGGGGTGTTGAAATACAGTTCGCGCATCTCCACCGTGGTGCCTTGCGCGTGGCCGGCGGGCGTTATTTCGCTGATTTGTCCGTCGAATGCCTCCACTTTCCAGCCGTGCGTCTCGTGTGCTGTGCGGCTGGTGAGGGAGAGGTGCGCCACTGCCGCCATGCTCGCCAATGCTTCGCCGCGAAAGCCCATGCTGGCGACGCGCTGCAGATCATCCAGAGTAGCGATCTTGCTGGTGGCGTGGCGCATCAGCGCCAGTGACAGTTCATCCCCGGCGATGCCCCTGCCGTTGTCGCGCACGCGCAGCAGCTTGACGCCGCCGCCTTCCAGTTGCACCGTTATCTCGGTCGCATCCGCGTCGAGACTGTTTTCCAGCAACTCCTTGAGCGCTGCGGCGGGACGCTCGATCACCTCGCCGGCGGCGATTTGATTGATCAGCAGGTCGGGCAACAGTTGGATGGCGGGCATTTTCAGGGTGAGTGACATGCAGATTCACGCAGGATTATAACCGAGAACAAAGAGGCTCCAAGGCAATCCGCCGTTCTCATGCGTTATAATCGCCACCGGAAAAATGATTCAATTCACTTCCATACAGCATTAAGGCAGTGTAAATAAATAAAGGTATCAATTGGCATGGGGGAAGTGATATGATTTCTGCTCATGAACACGCTACCTGGATTGAAACAGAAGTTT
>Ga0154718_1165_pt3 | contig 24010 bp, 23 predicted proteins | sample Rifle2008BG16ft_FD_105726 | JGI IMG/M metagenome (GOLD analysis project Ga0154718, IMG submission 105726) | Betaproteobacteria bacterium RBG_16_56_24
TTCCGGCACCGGTGTGACCCGCCCTGCGATATTGCTCTATTGATCGAGCTTCGCGAAGCGAATTTCACCAGTTTCTGGTGATTGCAAAAGCATCATGTGCCGAAGTTCGTTCTCAGCTTTATGTTGCTCTGGATGTTTGATACGTTGAACAGGAAACGTTTGATACGATAAGTGGCAGCACCAGCGAACTTTTGCGCATTATTGGTGGCCTGCGCGCCGCCGTTCAAAAACAAAGAGACCAAAAATGACCAAACACAGTCCTCAGTCCTCATCCCTCAGTCCTGATTCTCGGAAGGTCGCGCTGATCACAGGAGTCACCGGGCAGGACGGCGCCTATCTCGCTGAACTGTTGCTGGGAAAGGGTTACGAGGTGCACGGTATGAAGCGCCGCAGCTCCATGTTTAACACCGCGCGTATCGACCACCTGTTCCATGATGTGCATGAAAAGGGCAAGCCATTCTTTCTGCATCACGGCGACATGACCGACTCATCCAGCTTGACGCATATCATCCAGAAAGTGCAGCCGGACGAAATCTATAATCTGGCGGCACAGAGTCACGTCGCAGTCTCGTTCGAGGAACCTGAATACACCGCAAACTCTGACGCGCTCGGCGCGCTGCGTATCCTGGAAGCGATCCGCATACTCGGCATGGAAAAGAAAACCCGCTTCTACCAGGCCTCGACATCCGAGTTGTACGGATTGGTGCAGGAAACACCGCAAAAAGAAACCACGCCGTTCTACCCGCGCAGCCCGTACGCAGTGGCCAAGCTGTACGCCTACTGGATCACTGTGAACTACCGCGAAGCTTATGGCATGTATGCCTGCAACGGAATTTTGTTCAACCACGAAAGCCCGATACGCGGCGAGACTTTCGTTACGCGCAAAATCACCCGCGCGCTGGCGCGCATCAAACTCGGCCTGCAGGAATGCCTGTACCTCGGCAACCTCAATTCGCTGCGTGACTGGGGCCACGCCAAAGACTATGTCGAAATGCAATGGCTGATGCTGCAACAGGAAAAACCGGAAGACTTTGTCATTGCGTCAGGCGTGCAGTACAGCGTGCGCGACTTCGTCAATGCGGCTGCCAAGGAACTGGGAATGAGCATCACCTGGCGCGGCAAGGGCGTGGAAGAAAGAGGTTTTCTCCCCTCTCCCGCCGGCGGGCGAGGGGCTGGGGGGAAGGGTGAACGGTGCATCGTAGCCGTCGATCCACGTTACTTCCGCCCGACCGAAGTCGAAACACTATTGGGTGATGCCAGCAAAGCGAAAAACAAACTCGGCTGGACACCCAGGATCACTTTCGACGAACTGGTCGCCGAAATGGTGCGAGAAGACCTGAAGAGCGCCGAACGCGACGAGTTAGTCAAAAAGCATGGCTTTGGTGCCTATGACTATCATGAATGAGTGGAGTAAGTGCGGGAACTATTGAGTTACATGATCTATGACAAACACCCCCTCTCCCTCGAGGAGAGGGCTGGGGAGAGGGTTTGCATTATATAGTTGGCCAATCGGAGATGCTGAGATGAGCAATATGGTGAAGATTGAAAATCTGCAAGGCATGATCATCGAGATCAGAGGGCTGAATGTCCTGCTTGATAGCGATGTGGCTCATCTCTATGGTGTTGAAACCAAGCGAATCAATGAGGCGGTAAAAAATAATCCTGACAAATTCCCGCAAGACTATATGTTCGGAATCAGCAAGGACGAGTTTGCCGATTTGCGGTCGAAAATTTCGACCGCAAAATTTGCCAAGACAAGAGTCGCGCCGAATGCCTTTACTGAAAAAGGCCTATATATGCTCGCTACTATATATGCTCGCTACTATATTGCGAAGCAAGCAGGCCATAGAAGCGACCTTTACCATCATCGAAACCTTCACAAAAATCCGCGAACTATCGAGAAGCGTCAAAGAGCTCTCGACAATACAGGACAAAACACAGCAGAAAGCACTGATGCAACGTAGTGGCGAACTCATTGCCGAAATCTTCGATGAAGATTTGCAAACAAAAGATACAGAAACATCTATCGAATTGAATTTTGCGGTTTTGAGGTTCAAACACACGATAAAGAAGAAAAACAAATGAGTAAAAAATGTGCCATTACCAACACGAGGGCGACAGTTTTATCAGCTTTGAACTTTTGGCTATGCCTCTCAAATTATGAGTCCTGAAACTAAAATCTACATCGCAGGCCATCGTGGCCTTGCTGGAAGCGCGATTGTACGGGAGTTACAGCGACAAGGTTATTCCAACCTTGTCATGCGTACTCATGCAGAACTCGACTTGGAAGACGCCGCCGCCACGCAACAATTCTTCGAACAGGAACGCCCAGAAGTCGTGTTCCTGGCTGCTGCAAAAGTCGGCGGCATTCACGCCAACAATACCTATCCGGTGGAATTTCTGATGAGCAACTTACTTGTTGAGGCCAGCGTCTGTCGTGCTGCTCATGCGACAGGCGTGAAGCGCCTGATATTCCTGGGCAGTTCCTGTATCTATCCCCGCGATTGCCCGCAACCAATCAAAGAAGGATATCTGCTCACTGGCCCATTGGAAGCGACTAACCGCGCTTACGCGCTTGCCAAGATTGCCGGCATTGAAATGTGCTGGTCATACAATCGCGAGTATGGAGCGAAATGGCTGGCCGCCATGCCTACAAATTTATATGGCCCTGGCGACAGCTATGACTTGAACAATTCCCACGTGCTGCCCGCACTGATACGCAAGATACATGAAGCGAAAATATCCGGAGAGCATGAAGTAGTGTTGTGGGGTAGCGGCACACCCAAGCGAGAGTTTCTGTATGTGGATGATCTGGCCAACGCGCTGGTTTTTCTCGCTACCATGGATGACAAACGCTACGATGATCTGGTTGCGCCAACCGTGTGCCCGATGATCAATGTCGGTACAGGTGAAGACGGAACCATTCGCGAATTGGCAGAGATAATTGCCGGCGTAGTAGGCTATGCCGGCAAGTTCATACAAGACACCTCTAAACCGGACGGCACGATGCGTAAAGTGCTGGATGTGTCAAAAATTCAAGGCTTGGGCTGGAAGGCAAACACAAGCCTCAAAGAGGGGATCATCTTGACTTACAAAACATTTATCGAGGCGCGAACATGAAAGCAATCATACTCGCAGGCGGGATGGGGACGCGGATCAGCGAGGAAACTTCCGTGCGGCCCAAGCCTATGGTCGAGATCGGCGGCAAGCCGGTGTTGTGGCACATCATGAAAACCTACTCGGCCCACGGCATCCATGATTTCGTCATTTGCTGCGGCTACAAAGGCTATGTGATCAAGGAATATTTTGCCAACTACTTTTTGCACATGTCAGACATCACTTTTGACATGAAGAACAACAAGATGGAGGTGCATCAACAGAGTGCCGAGCCGTGGCGTGTCACGCTGGTGGATACGGGCGAAGACACCATGACCGGCGGGCGTATCAAGCGTGTCGCCGGCTATGTCGGGGATGAGGATTTTTGCTGCACTTACGGCGACGGCATAGGCGATGTGAATATCACCGCACTGATTGAATTTCACAAACAACACAGCAAGCTTGCCACGTTGACGGCAACACAACCGCCGGGACGTTTTGGCGCACTGGAATTGTCCGGCAATGACATATTAGGTTTCCGTGAAAAGCCCCAGGGCGATGGCGGATGGATCAATGGCGGATTTTTTGTTTTATCCCCAAAGGTGTTCGACTACATAAAAGGGGATCAAACGATTTTCGAACGTGAGCCGATGAACCATCTGGCGCGTGACAGACAGATCGCGGCGTTTTTTCATTCTGGATTCTGGCAGCCGATGGACACCCTACGCGACAAAAATCATCTGGAAGAACTGTGGGCAAGCGGAAAAGCGCCGTGGAAGACATGGTAATGACTGAAAACAATCAACCATCAATGAGTAATTTCTTCCATGGAAAAAAAGTACTCATCACCGGCCATACCGGCTTCAAGGGGAGCTGGTTCGCACTGTGGCTGCAAACCATGGGTGCGAAGGTGGTTGGTTATGCGCTCCCGCCGCCCACCAATCCGAGTCTGTTCATTACAGCGAATGTCGCCAACGGTATGACCAGTATCGAAGGAGACGTACGTGATTTTTCATCGCTTGCAAAAGTGTTTGAAAAATATCAGCCCGAGATCGTCGTCCATATGGCTGCGCAATCATTGGTGCGCCATTCCTACGCCAACCCGGTCGAAACCTACGCAACCAACGTCATGGGCACGGTTCACTTGCTGGAGGCGGCAAGGCTGGCCGGCTGCGTGCGCGCAATCGTCAACGTGACCAGCGACAAGTGCTATGAAAATCGCGAGTGGATATGGGGCTACAGAGAGAACGAGCCGATGGGCGGATACGATCCTTACAGCAGCAGCAAGGGTTGCGCGGAGCTGGTGACCGCTGCCTACCGCAACTCATACTTCCCGTCAACATTCAGCAATCAACAATCAACCGCCCTGGCATCCGCCAGGGCAGGCAACGTAATCGGCGGCGGCGACTGGGCAGCGGACAGGCTTATCCCGGACATCATGCGAGCAATCGTGCAAGGCAAACCGGTGCAGATTCGTAATCCGCACGCCACCCGCCCCTGGCAGCATGTACTGGAGCCATTGTCCGGCTACCTGATGCTGGCGCAGAAGCTTTGGGAAGACGGCGCGTCATATAACGAGGCCTGGAACTTCGGTCCGAACGATGAAGATGCCAAACCTGTGTCCTGGATAGCGGATCGCCTGACCAAAACCTGGGATGCAGGTGCGAGCTGGGTGCCGGATGGCGGCGGCCACCCGCATGAGGCACACCACTTAAAGCTGGACTGTTCCAAAGCGAAGTCGCGCCTGGGTTGGCAGCCGCGCTGGCATCTCGAAGCAACGCTGGAAGCAATCGTTGACTGGCATCGTGCGCATCAAGGCGGCAAGGACATGCGCGAAGTGACCCTCCAACAAATAGCCAAGTACAACGTCTGATCAGCGGGGATTCGAGTGAACGAAGCAGAAATAAAACAGCAGATATTCGAACTGGTCGAGCGATACAGCGCGCTGCACTTTGTTGAAAAACCATTTCAGGCCGGTTCCAGCGTCATCCCGCCTTCAGGCAAAGTGATTGGAGCTGCCGAGCTGAAAAATATGGTGGAAGCGTCTCTTGACGGCTGGCTCACCACGGGGCGATTTAATGAAGCATTCGAAAAACGCTTTGCGGAATTCGTTGGCGTGCCTTATGCATTGACCACCACTTCCGGCTCTTCAGCAAATCTATTGGCGTTTATCGCGCTGACCTCGCACAAGCTGGGTGAGCGCGCGTTGAAGCCGGGCGATGAAGTCATCACGGTAGCAGCTGGTTTTCCAACCACCGTGAACCCCATGTTGCAAAACGGCATGGTGCCGGTGTTCGTCGATGTGAACATCCCCACCTATAACATCGACCCTCAAAAGATCGAAGCTGCCGTGACCGAGCGCACCCGCGCCATCATGGTGGCGCACACGCTGGGCAATCCGTTCGATCTGGATGCGATCATGGCGATAGCCCGCAAGCACAACCTGTGGGTCATCGAAGATTGCTGCGATGCACTCGGCTCCACTTATGCCCCCTCTCACATCGGGGGAGGGTTGGGGAGGGGGAAACCCCAGCACGTCGGCACGTTCGGCCATATCGCCACTTGCAGCTTCTACCCTGCGCATCACATCACCATGGGCGAAGGCGGCATGGTCTTTACCGGCGACCATGAGTTGAAAAAAATCATCGAGTCATTCCGCGACTGGGGGCGATATTGTTACTGCGCGCCCGGCAAGGACAATACCTGCGGCAAACGTTTCGGCTGGCAACTCGGCTCGCTGCCGTTCGGCTACGACCATAAGTACACCTATTCGCACCTGGGCTACAACCTCAAGATCACCGACATGCAAGCGGCCTGCGCTCTGGCGCAGATGGATCGCCTGCCGGAGTTCATTGCGGCACGGAAGCGCAACTTTGCATATCTTAAGAAGCGGTTGGAAACTTGCGAGGAATTCTTGATTCTTCCTGAGGCAACTCTAGGCAGCGATCCATCTTGGTTCGGCTTCCCAATCACATTGCGCGAATCGGCGGGTATCGCGCGCGTCGAGCTTCTGAAATATCTTGATCAATACAAAATCGGTACGCGCCTGCTGTTTGCCGGCAATCTCACGCGCCAGCCGTATTTTGAAGGGCGCAACTATCGTATCAGCGGTGAACTAATAAATACCGACAACATCATGAACAATACCTTCTGGATCGGCGTTTACCCTGGACTGACCGAAGCGATGTTGGAATACGTAGCAGGTCAGATTGAATCATTTTTTGGCGTCAACTTTTAGATTCATATGAAAGCATCTGCCGCCGTGGCAAAGATTCTCGAGCAACACAAAGTTCAATATTGCTTTGAGCTGGTAGGGGGGATGATTACACACTTGCTTGATAGTCTTGCAGAGAATGGGCACTGCACCATCATTTCTATGCATCACGAGCAGGCCGCCGCCTTTGCCGCCGAGGGAGTCGCGCGACAATCCAGCGGGACGAGTATCGCCTTGGCTATGGGAACCAGCGGCCCCGGCGCGACCAACCTGCTTACCGGGATCGGTAGCTGCTGGTTCGATTCCATACCTTGCCTGTTTATCACCGGTCAGGTCAATGTAGATGAACTGAAAGGCGACCGGGCCATTCGGCAACAGGGATTTCAGGAACTCGATATTGTCAGCATGTCCCGCTCGATAACGAAATACTCCGGCCAAGTGACCGAGGTCGGACAGTTGCTCCCGGAATTGCACCACGCATTGTCGCTGGCTCAATCGGGCAGGAAAGGTCCGGTATTGCTCGACATCCCCAATAATATTCAGCGCCTGGATATTCCCGATGAAGCCGTGGAAAAGTGGCTAACACAACCGCCAGATATTGGCCTAAACGCACCACCCTCTCTCTCAAGTAAAGACGCTGCTTCTGTAGCAGCACTTTGCCGTTACGCCAAACGTCCGCTGGTTTGCTTTGGCGGCGGTGCCCGCTGGGCGGCATCCATGGATTCGTGGGTCGATTCGCTGGAAAAGCATGGCATTCCCTACGTTGCCACTTTGATGGGGCAGGAAAGGATTTGTGCCAACAAGCATTATTTCAAGATGATCGGCTCCTATGGCAACAGGGAGGCAAACTGGGCGGTGCAAAATTGCGATTTGCTGCTGGTTCTGGGCGCACGTCTGGACGTGCGCCAAACCGGCTCTGATGTTGCCGATTTTGCGCGACGAGCCAAAATCATCCAGGTGGATATAGACCCTGCGCAACTCGATAACCGCGTAAATGCCGACCTTGAAGTCTGTGCGGACATCGAGGATTTCTTTAAACAATTCAAAATCACCGCTGATACTTGTTCCGGTGCTGATGCCGGCTGGGCTGCGGAACTGATATTGCGGCGCGAGCGCCATGATGTGGATGAATATCCAGATTGGCCTATCAGCCCGCACCAGATTTTCAAACGCCTGAATGAGACCTTGCGCGGTCAGGCGGTTAATTACGTGTGCGATGTCGGCAACCACCAGATGTGGGCAGCACAGGGGATTCGCCTCGGTGCGGGTCAAGCGGTGCATTACAGCGGCGGAATGGGGGCAATGGGCTTCGCGTTGCCCGCTGCCATCGGCATCGGATTAAGCTCACCGAAAAAAACGATCGTGATTACCGGGGATGGCAGCCTTCAGGTTAACAGCCAGGAGCTGGACACGCTGAACCGGCTGGGACTTAACCTGACCATCATCGTGATGAACAATTTTTCCCTGGGCATGGTGAAGAATTTTCAGGACATGTATTTTGACGGGCGCAACCAATCCACCCGAAAAGGATACAGCTGTCCGTCGTTTGCCAAACTTGCCGAAGCCTACGGCTTGCAGGCGATTCAGGTAAGCGATATGGAATCCTTGCGATCCGCTTTCGAGATTATGGCCAGGAACATCTCGCCGCTGTTGATCGAAATAATGATGGAAGGAGCGACCGAGTGCCGCCCCCGGCTTGCCTTCGGCTGCAAACTCGATGAGCAGCATCCGCAATTGCCATGAGCGTAATGCAAAACCAACGCATCGCCATCCTGGGAGCGACCAGCCATATCGCCAGGGACATGATCGTCTCTTTTGCGGCTGCGGGAGAAAGAAATCTGCATCTATTTACCCGCCGTCCCGATGATGTAAAGACGTGGTTAAACGTTGTCGGGTTGCCGGAACGTTACCCGGTGGATGATTTTTCTGCGCTTGGGGAACACGAGTTCGATGCCATCATCAATTTTGTGGGGGCCGGAAATCCCGCACAACTCATGGCGATGGGGAATTCGATCTTCGACATCACCCTGCAGTTTGACGAAATGGCGCTTAAATACCTGCGAGCGTATCCCACGTGTCGCTATTTGTTTTTGAGCAGCGGTGCAGCATACGGATCAAGTTTCGATGAACCGGCAACTCGCGATACTCCTGCCACAGTGGCAATCAATGATCTATCCCCACAAGAATGGTACGGCGTGGCCAAGCTGCATGCAGAATGCAGACATCGGTCACATCCTGATTTGGCCATTATTGATATTCGTGTTTTTAATTATTTCAGTCGTACACTGGACATCTCGGCGTCCTTTCTGATCACCGACATTCTGCGCGCCATTCGCGATAGTACAGTGCTGAAGACCTCACCCGACTACATCGTGCGCGATTTCCTGCATCCCTCCGATTTTCATAAATTAGTGAGTGCGTTACTTTCTACACCTGCCGCCAATGCGGCTGTCGATTGTTATAGTCGAGCGCCGATTGATAAGCCGAATCTGCTGAAAGCCATGCAGGAAAAGTTTGGTCTGCGTTATGAAATTACTGAAACTCAAGCCGGCACAAATGCAACGGGCGGCAAGCCACATTACTACTCACTGAACACAAGAGCGGCAGATTTTGGATATCAGCCTGCTTTCACCGCATTAGATGGCGTTTTACAAGAAGCAACTGTGATGTTATCTGTATTGCGTCAAAACTCACATTAGTGAAGCAGCAAAGAATTCCCATAATATTTAGTTTTGGTGTTCCAATCAGTTTGCAAAGAGTCGGCGCATTCCCCTCTTGGAGTTTGACTATAAACCTGATGAGCAGGAAGCCACATGAATTATTCAATCAGTTAAGGGAAAATATGGGACGCATAGCCATTAATGATTTCATTCCACCCATTGTTTTGAGAGCTATTCGATATGTTAACAGGTCAATGTATGCCTCAAAAATAAAGCTGCCTCCGTTTGATCAAGTCCCCGGCGATATCGATCCGAAGTGGATACTGGATGTTGGCGCGAATATAGGCGATGTCTCGCTGGCCGCGTTGAAAACTTACCCGGGCTGCCAGGTAATATGTTTCGAGCCTGTAGGCGAAACTTTTGAGACCTTGAAGAACAGGGTGGCGCCATATAAAGACAGGATCAAGTTATTCAATCAAGCGCTGTCTGATTCGAATGGTGTTGGCGAGATAAATATCACTTCATTCCATGGGGCGAATTCGATCGCCAAGCAATCGCGGACCCATTCCAGGCTCAATCCCCATGTCAGTGAAATAGGCAAAGAAAAAATCTCGCTGGTTCGGCTTGATGATGTGGCGCATCAGTTTGAGGGATGCAAGATCGACATCATGAAAATTGATGTCGAGGGGCATGAATATGAGGTAATTCAGGGGGGCGTTAATTTTATCAAGGACAATGTAGATACCATCATCATTGAAGCGTCCTTGATGCGGGATGAATCCTGGGAAAGGCAATCCATCGTCGATATATTCTCATTGCTTAGTGAAATGGGATTCAGGCTGATAAACGTGTTTGATTTGCACTATGCGCCGAATTCAAAATTGATGTGTGCGCAAATGGACTGCGTGTTCAGGCACAAGTCGAAGTTGATATAGGCCGCAGTATTTTAACTGGTGGATATTGGAATAATGCTGGATCGAGACAGGATGGTGACATATGGCAGATGATAAGTTTTATGCGCAATTTGGAGAGGACAAGATTCTGTATGACATCTTCAAAAATATGCAGCACGGTATCTGTGTGGAAGTCGGCGGTTACGATGGGGTGACGGGCAGCAACACGTATTTCTTCGAGAAACTGGGGTGGCAATGTCTGGTTATTGAGCCGATGCCTGAGTATTGCAAGAAGATCAGGGCGGTTCGAAATTGCGATGTGGCAGAAATTGCTGCCAGCGACACGAAAGGCGAGGTTGTATTTCATGTTGCCGAGGGTGTGGAAACATTGTCCACCATTGAAGAAGATACCAAGCATTTTGAGCGGATTAACAAAGAAGGCGGAACCGGGATTAACAAGATACAAGTCAAGACAGATTTGTTAACTAATATCCTGCTAGAGAGAGGGATCGACAGGGTTGATTTTCTTACATTGGATGTTGAATGGCATGAACTGCGAGCACTCAAGGGGTTGTCATTGGACCGGATACAGATTCGCTTGCTGATAGTTGAAGACGCCTCTTTCGGGCGGGACAGGGGTGTAAAAAACTTTTTAAAAGATCACTCGTATGTGCGTTTTAAAAGAACAGGATGCAACGATTGGTATACAAAAAAGGACGATCCGCTAGTTACATGGTGGAGTGTTATCGCTACAGAAGTCCCAATATTCCTATATGTAGTAAAGCAAAAAATAAAACCTTTCGTTCCTCGCTGGTTAAAGAGAAGTTGACTGAGTTAGAGTAATCAAAATCAAACAATGATATTAGTCACGATTGGAAGGTTTGCTCAGTTTGCGCTCTTGTTGCTGACGCTTCGCATCGCAACAGGTTTGTTGTCCCCCGCAGAAATGGGAAAAATTTCAATCGTCACGGCCACCGTGGGTTTCTTTGCGTTGCTGTTGCTCAATCCGGTTGGCATGTTTATGAACAGACGGTTACATGCTTGGGATTTGAGAGGGCTGACAATATCTTATTTAACATATTTTTGGCGCTATCTTTTAACGGTCAGCCTATTTTCAATTTTAGTATTGACGGCTTTAACCGGGCTCAACATTTGGAACCCCGGTATTGGAATATATTGGCTGTTGTTCCTGGTTTGCGGCAACCTGTTTTTTGGCACAATAAACCAGGTTGTGATTCCGGGGCTGAATTTGCTCGGTCATAGAGGTTGGTTTATTGGCCTGACCGTTGCCACTGCTGCACTTAGCTTGATATTTGCTGTTCTGCTAGTCGTTGCAGTATTGCCGAATGCTGAATATTGGCTAAGTGGATTGCTTCTCGGCCAATTAGTAGTCGGGCTGATCGGAAAAATAGTACTTTCCAAAAAAGTACATCGTTCGAATACTGAAAGTAACGCACCTCCAAAATTATCGCTTTCTCATTACAAGAATTTAGTGAGATTTGCCTGGCCGGTGGCGATTGCAGTTGGGCTAGGTTGGATCCAAAGTCAAGGCTATCGTTACTTGATGGAAGATCGTCTGGGATTGGTTGAACTGGGGCTGTTTGTTGCGGGCTATGGCATAAGCTCGGGCTTGATTGCCGGCTTCGATTCAATATTTTCCACTTACTTCCAGCCGAAATTTTATAAACAAATAAGCAAAGAAAATCTCAGTGAACAATCACATGCGTGGACCGACTATTCTCAAGCCATTCTTCCTTCCCTGCTGCTGACGAGCATTTTTATAATGGCAACTGCGCCGGAGCTCACACAGCTATTACTGGGGGCTAACTTCAGAAATTCTTCTCAGTTTGTTGTTTGGGGTGCATTAGCAGAATCGGCAAGAATTTCAACCGGGGTGTTTGGCATGGCGGCACATGCCCGGATGAACACCAAGCTGCTTTTGCTACCAAACATGGTGGGAGCTGTAATATCAATTTCGCTCATCTGGTTTCTTATGCCGGTCTATGGTTCAGATGGCGTTGGGCTAGGCTTGGTATTTTCATCTTTAGCTACCTTGCTGTTAACTATTTACATAACCAAAAATTACCTGGCTGTCGTCTTGCCACAGAAGCAATTTGTAAAAAGTGCAATTATGGGAGTGGGACTATTAGTGACTGCAGAAATTTTAAGGGGAACATGGAATCATGACGGAAGTCATTTCTTCTCATTGTTGCAGCTGTGCGTTACTGGTTCATTCTTTTTGTCGTTTCAGTATGTAATGTTGCTTCCTGTGTTGCGGAAAGAAGCCGCAAACACTCATAACTAATTTAAGTTGGCCGCCTCCAAGTTTATGCATCTTGCATACTGCAGTGAAATCGAAGTATTTAATAGGGACCAGTTGCGTGATAAGCGATGGAGTTGCCGTTTCCCTGGTTCCGGTTGGATAACATGCTTGTATCGTATAGCTGCCGAATCAGGGATAAACGTAGCGTCAGGTGATGTTGCCATCGCAAATATTGCCTCAAATAAATGGAACGCAAAAGACGTGTATGTAATTCAGGACATGAGATCGACAGCAGCGTCGAAACTGCTGGATTTTGGGGCAAATCCTTTCCTGATCACCTGTTTGGAAGCGCCGCTCTATGCACCGCTCTTCTATGACAACATCTGCAGAATTGCCGACAATTTTAAGTTCAGTTTAGGATTCGGATTTACAGAGGCGCCATCCGATTCCGTAGTAACAAGAAAAAATCTTCAGTTTAGATTTCCGTCATTTTATTTGGAGGATATGCGAGAGATTCGTTCATGGGAGGATAGAAAAAAGCTGGTGCTTGTTGCCGCGAACAAGTACAAGTCCAATAAAATATTCATCCCCGGCCGGCTGAGCCTGATTGGCGCGCTGCGACAATTAAAATCGGCGAGCTGGCAATTCGTTTCACCATCGCATAGAAAATCATTAGCCGCATCTCTTCTTGATCGGCGTCTTGAGACAGTCGAGTACTTTGCAGGTAAAAAAGATTTCGGCTTGTACGGATCGGGGTGGGGGGATTTGAGTGAGCTCCCGTCTGCCTGTGCCAATAGGCTAAAAGATGTTATCAAAGATCAGTATCTGGGGCAATGCGACAATAAATTGGAAACGATAAGTGGTTACCGGTTTTCAATCTGCTTCGAAAATATGGCATTCGCAGGATATGTGACAGAAAAAATCGTTGACTGTTTCGTTGCCGGAACCGTCCCGTTGTATCTGGGCGCCCCTGACATTGAAAAGATCGTTCCAGCTGAATCATTTATTGACATGCGAAATTTTAGTTCCTTCGGCCAGGTTGATGATTATATGAATTCAATGAAGAAACATGATGCGATAAAAATGGTCGAGGCGGGGCGAGATTATCTGCGAACTGAAATTGGAATGCTCCACAGTTATGAGGGCTTTGCCAGAAACGTAATCAGGTTGGCCAAAACATGTTAGACGTTACAGTGTGCATAATGTCCTACAACCGTTCCGCATATTTGCGTGAATCCGTGTATTCCGTTCTCTCACAGACAAAACAACCCAAAAGAATTGTCATCTATGACAATGGCAGCGATAGGAGCGTATTTGAAAATGTAAGTGAATTTTTAGGGAGAGGGGTCGAATGGGTTGGTGCGGATGTTAACCATCCATTTGTCTGGAATTTCAATCGGGCCATGCTCAATGGCGAAACCAAATACATCATGATGCTTCACGATGATGATAGGTTGTGCCCCAATTTCCTTGAGACCCAAATTGGCTTGCTGGAGGCCAATGCCTGTCTCGTGGCTGTTTCATGCAACGGATATTTTATTGATGAAACTGGCAAAAAGACCGGAGGAACACTGGCTCCAGTTGTTGAGACCGAGCCGATCAAGTTCTATAAATGCGGCGGCCAAGTGGCTTTGCAATATGCCAGCAATTCATGCATACCCTTTTCCCCCGCTGTGTATCGAAGTGAGGTTGCACGTTCGGTTAAATTCAGAGAGGAGTTTGGCAAGGTTTGTGATGCCGTTTATTTTTGTGATCTGGCGGAAATAGGATCTATTGCTTATCAAACAATGCCGCTATACGAATGCCGGGTTCACTCCGGACAAGATTCGGGTTATTTCCCATACGCTTTGATGAATCAGCTGGAAGAATTTTATTGGTCAAGAGGCTGCATGAATGATGCGGAGAGAGCTAAGTTACATAACTTGTTGGTAAAGCAGCATACCGCAAGAAATCTTAAAATTATTTTTTATTCGATCAGAAATGGAGACTTTTCACTGGCTATATCCCAATTGTTTGACGATAAATTCAGAGTTGTTGATGCGGCTGGAATAATTGGCCGTTCTGTTCTTATGAGTGTTTTCCGGAAGCGGTGAAAGAATGAAGTTGCTCACGTTGATGCTAAAACGCTGGGTATTGGCATTTCTTTATCCCCGCCCGCTGATTGGTTTTCTCTATTTGCCACGTTTTCTCAACCACTGGTTTCGCTATACAGGAACACCGGGCGCGGAAAAGATCAGTTTGCTGGAATTGCAACCATGCTTGGGCGATTGGAGCACCCATACACCATTTGATGCGCACTATTTTTATCAGGGCGCATGGCTTGCCCGGCGGATTCGCTCGTCGAAAATTGCCAAGCATGTAGATATTGGTTCCAGCGTACTTACCATGAGTGTACTGAGCGCTCATGTTGAAACGACATTTGTCGATTATCGTCCTCTTAAGGCATCTCTCCCGGGCTTGACTTCGATCGCGGGAAATATTCTGGACTTGCCCTTTGCGGACGATTCTGTCGAATCCCTGTCTTGCCTGCATGTCATCGAACACATCGGCCTGGGCCGTTATGGTGATCCACTCGACCCACAGGGAAGCGTGAAGGCTGCCCTTGAGTTGCAGCGCATTGTGAGTTCCGGAGGAAATCTTTTTCTCTCGTTACCCGTCGGGCGGGAAAGAATTTGTTTTAATGCGCACAGGGTGCATGCCCCAGCTTCGGTACTGGGCATGTTTACGCAAATGAGATTGGCCGAGTTTTCTTATGTGGACGACCAAGGCCGATATTACGAAGACAGACCAGTCGAGGAGGCCGTCCATTTGGAATATGGCTGTGGCTTGTTCAAGTTCGAGAAGCTGTGAAAATTTTCTGTGTCTTCGGCGAGCATAATTATGGGGATCCTGCTCGGGGCGAGTGCTATGAGCATGTCAATTTTTTGCCGGCCTTGCGCAATCTGGGACATCAGGTCGTCTTCTTCGAGTCGTTCAACCGCAATACTTATCTCGATTTTGCCGATCTGAACCGTAAATTTCTGGAAAGGGTACGTGCGGAAAAACCGGATATCATCCTGTGCGTGTTGCTCGGTTATGAGATATGGCTGGAGACCTTGCGACTGGTGCGCGAAGGAACTAACGCCATTCTCATCAACTGGTCCACCGATGATTCCTGGAAGTATGAGCAATTTTCAAGATTTGTTGCCTCAGCCTTCCACCTTTACGCGACCACTTATCCGGATGCGCTTGCAAAATCCAAACGAGATGGGTATGACAATTTCTTTTTGACGCAATGGGCGGCTAATTCGACAAATCTTGCAGAACCATTGCCCGCCGCTCAGTGCCGCTACCCGGTATCGTTTATTGGCACAGCCTATGGCAACCGGCCGCATTGGATATCAGAGCTTGACGAGCGTGGTATCAAGGTAGAATGTTTCGGGCATGGCTGGAAAAACGGCCCGGTTGCTGCGGAGGACGTACCCAGGATCATGCGCGACTCGATTATCAGCTTGAATTTTGGAGACTCGGGAATAGTAATGAGCGGAATCGTTCCAGGGAGAAGCCGCCAAATCAAGGCCAGGGTTTTTGAAGTGCCGGGAGCGGGCGGGTTTCTGATGACGGAGAACGCCGATGGGCTGGACAGATGCTATCGCATCGGCAATGAGCTAGCAGTATTCGATGGAATCCCGGATCTCGCGGAAAAAATTAAACATTTTATCGAGCATCTTGAAGCGCGTGATCGCATTGCGATGGCGGGCTATATCAGAACACGGGATGAACATACCTATGAGATACGCTTTGGCAATTTACTCGATGCTGCCAGGCAGCAGAGGGAGAGACATCTGGATGAGCAGCGCGAGATTGATTTTGAAAAGTACGACGCGATCGAGAAGTTGCATGGAACAGGCGTGCTTTTGAAGATATTCAAGCAACTGTTGCTTGTTCCATGCGTGGTAATTTGGGGAAATATCAGAGGACCCAGGGCAGCGCGCAGATTTCTTTTCGAGCTAAGCTGGCGGATTGCCGGAAAAAAGACTTATTCGGTATCAGGATGGCCGGGCCGGTTGTTTTACAAGGAAAGCTGATGCAGTCCCCGGTCAGTGTAATCATCCCGTGTTATCGTTGCGCGGATACCATCGAGCGTGCCGTCGAATCGGTGATAGTACAAACATTACCCCCGAAAGAAATCCTGCTGGTAGAAGATTGCAGTGATGACAAGGGAGCCACTCTTGCTTCGATGTCCCGGCTGCAGCAGAATTATCAGGGCAAAGCCAGCATCAGGATCATTCCACTGAAAAAAAACAGCGGTCCGGGCGGGGCGCGCAACGCCGGGTGGGATGAGGCGCAGCAACCCTATCTGGCATTTCTGGATGCCGACGATAGTTGGCATCCGAGGAAGCTGGAAATCCAGTATCAATGGATGGAGTCGCATCCCGAAGTGACGCTAACAGGGCATCCGAGTGTTTTGATCGAATCAGGTAAATCGATTTCTGTTTTGCCGGGGCAATTGAAAGCCCGCTCAATCAGCGGTTACTCCCTGCTGGTTTCAAATTACTTCCCGACCCGTTCGGTGATGCTGCGGCGGGAAATTGCTTATCGTTTCGAACCTGCCAAACGCTATGCTGAAGACTACCTGCTTTGGTTAAAGGTTGTTCTGGGCGGGGAATCGGCATGGATACTCGAATTGCCGCTTGCTTATTCTTATAAGGCAGATTTCGGTGCCAAGGGGTTGACAGGAAATTTGTGGAAAATGGAAATCGGAGAACTCGATACCTACAGGAGAGTTTGCAAAGATGGAATGATCCCGCGTACTGTTCACCTTGCCCTTTCACTGCTATCGCTGTTGAAATATTTGCGAAGATTGATACTGGTTTATTTTCAGCGCATTTAACCAAGGGAAAATCGCCGAATGAAAACTTCAAGGATTGCCACCGTATTGTATTTCCTACAGTATCATCAATCGGCTATGGTGAGTATGTCGACGGTGTCCTGTTGAAATGGCAAAAGCAAAACCCCAGAGGATATGAAGAATAACCGTCCAAAAATATTATTTTTTATCACCGAGGATTGGTTCGTCTGCTCACATTGGCTGCCGTTGATTGAAGGAGCGAAAAATACCGGCTTCGAAGTGGTAGTGGTTACGCGAATCAACAGGCATGAGGGGGAAATCCTGCAGCATGGTGTAAAGGTGATTGAATTTGATATTTCGCGACGCGGATCAAATGTTTTTCGTGAGCTGAAAGTTATACTGCAACTGATGCGAATTTACCGCGAAGAGCAGCCTGATATTGTCCACCACGTTGCTATGAAACCCATGCTGTATGGATCGCTAGCTTCACATTTGCTGCGGGTGCCGCACACGGTAAATTGGGTGGCTGGAATGGGGTGGCTGTTCGTTTCCGGCAACCGGCGGGCAAAAATACTTCGGGGCATAATTCGCAGAGCACTTGGTGTGCTGTTGCGCAGGACATCGGTAATTGTAGAGAATAAAGACGACCAGGCGATAATTGCCGATATCGGAATTGCCGCTCAGCATATTCATTTGGTTCGTGGCGCGGGCGTGGATACTTTGCTGTACAGCCCGTGTCCAGAACCGGTTGGCATTCCATTGGTGGTGCTGCCAGCCCGTATGCTTTGGGACAAAGGGGTAGGGGAATTTGTTGGCGCAGCGAGGCAACTCCAGCAGCGCGGCGTGAAAGCCAAATTGGTTCTGGTGGGTGATCCGGACACAGAAAACCCTGCGAGCGTGCCTGAACGCCAATTAAAAGATTGGCAAAATGAAGGCGTAGTGGAATGGTGGGGTAGGCGCGAAGATATGCCACAGGTGTTAGCGCAATCCCACATTGTTTGCTTGCCCTCATACCGTGAGGGATTGCCCAAGGCTTTGCTGGAGGCGGCATCCTGTGGGCTTCCTATTGTGACAACAGATGTGCCGGGTTGCAGGGAGATAGTTCGTGACGGAGACAATGGTCTCCTGGTAGAGGCGTATAATGCGACGGCATTGGCGGATGCATTGGCAAGATTACTATCCGACCCAGGGCTGCGGCAACAGATGGGGCTTCGCGGACGTGAGCGTGTGTTAAGTGAATTTTCTCAGGAAAGAATCGTTGCCCAGGTTTTAGCGCTTTATAGCGAGATATTATCTTGAGCTGTGTACTGGTCACAGGCGCAAACGGTTTTGTGGGCCAGCCATTGTGTGCTGAAATGCTCAGGCATGGATGGCGCGTCAGGGCGGCATTGCGCTCAGCCTATCAATTGCCCGCAGGCGCGGAATCTGTGATCGTCGGTTCAATCGATGACAATACGAATTGGTCGGATGCGCTGCGGGGGGTGAATGTAGTGATACATCTCGCCTCGCGCGTGCATGTGATGGAAGAATCCGCCGCCGATCCGCTCGCAGAGTTTTTGATAGTCAATCTGCTGGGCACGGCAAACCTGGCCTATCAGGCAGCGCGCGCGGGAGTGAAGCGGCTCGTCTATGTCAGCTCGATCAAAGTAAACGGGGATAGAACAACTGAAACGCGTCCCTTCATCGAGTCCGATAAACCCGATCCGCGGGATGATTATGCCATCTCGAAATGGCAGGCCGAGCAGGCTTTGTATCGCATCGCACGGGAAACCGGGCTGGAAATCGTGATTGTGCGGCCACCGTTGGTTTATGGGCCTGAAGTGAAGGGAAATTTTGTGCGGCTGATGGCAGCAGTGCGCAAAGGTATCCCCCTGCCGCTGGCAAGTGTACACAATGTCCGCAGCCTGATATATGTGGTGAACCTGGCGAGTGCCCTGATAGCCTGCGCGACTCATTCTGCCGCTGCCGGAAAAACCTATCTGGTGCGCGATGGCGAAGACATCGGAACCCCGGAATTGGCCCGGCGGTTAGCCGAAGGCATGAGAAGGCGTGCCAGACTATTTCCGGTGCCGGTAGTAATTCTGCGAGGAATTGGCGCGTTGTTTGGGCGGCGCGATTCGATAGATCGACTGATCGAATCTCTGCGCATTGATGACGGGCTCATTCGCAAGGAATTGGGATGGGAGCCCGGGTTCACTTTGCATCAGGCGCTGCAAATCACATCGAGCTGGTATAGAAATAAATTCTATGCTCCAGCCATATCCCTCCGGAATATTCATCCTGAGGATGAAAATGCGGATCGCGGAGTCTCCGTCGTGATCGTGAATTACAATGCCGGCGAGATGCTGCTGGAGTCTGTAGCGCGTGCCCACCAGCATGCCGGGCAGGTCATCGTGGTGGACAATGCCTCTACCGACAACAGTATCGCCGCCTTGCGAAGAGAGTTCAGGAAGACACTAATAATCAGAAATGACCGGAACCTCGGCTTTGCCACCGCCTGCAATCAGGGAGCGCGAGCCGCAGTGGGAGATCATCTGCTGTTTCTGAATCCGGATTGCATCCTTGAACCGGAAGCGATCGCCAACCTCGTGGAGGCGGCGCACAGTTCCGGGGATGTAGGGATGGTCGGTGGCCTGCTTACCAATCCCGATGGCACCGAGCAAGGCGGCGGACGGCGATCTGTCCCGACACCATGGCGCTCCTTCGTCAAGGCGTTCGGACTCACGTTGCTGAGCAAAAGATATCCCAAACTGTTTGCCGACTTCGCATTACATAAGCAACCCCTGCCGGACCGGCCGCTTGAAGTGGAAGCGATCTCCGGCGCGTGTATGCTGATCCGGCGCGATGCCCTCGAAGATGTCGGACTGCTGGACGAGGGATATTTCATGCACTGCGAAGATCTGGACTGGTGCATGAGATTCCGCCGCAAAGGCTGGAAGATCCTTTTTGTGCCTGATGCGCGCATGATCCATCACAAGGGATATTGCAGCAAATCAAGGCCGATCTTCGTAGAGTGGAACAAACATAAGGGGATGATGCGTTTCTACAGGAAGTTCTTCAGGCATCAATACCCGGGGTTATTGATGGGTCTGGTGGCGGTGGCAGTATGGATGCGTTTTCTTGCGATCGCGATTTATTATTTGCAGGATCACTTGTTGCGCACGTTGAGATTGCGCCGTGGTTAATACCGCAGGGGTGTTGGGCGCGACCGGCATGGTCGGGCAAAGTTTGCTGCCGTTGCTGGCCGATGCGGGCTGGAATGTACAAGCTTTTTCAAGACAAACGCAGATATCAGGTCAGGTTGCCGGTACAGGTGATCCGGTGGTTTTCCGTACATTACCCGTGACCGGCGCCGGCTCGGACGAAGCCGGCCATGACGATGTCAGAATCCCGGACTGGGTTTGTCTTGCGCCGATCTGGGCGCTGCCTGAATACTTCCCGATGCTGACCGCATATCAGGCCAGGCGTGTCGTTGCGCTGGGCTCCACCAGCATTTTTACCAAGCAGCGCTCATCGGATGCGACCGAGCAAAACATCGCCGGAAAATTGAGCAATGGTGAACGGGATTTCATTGCATGGTCAGAAGCGAACCGGATCGAATGGGTGATACTCCGCCCGACCCTGATCTACGGGCTGGGGCGTGATCGCAACATCTGCGAAATTGCGAAATTCATTTCGCGTTTCGGATTTTTTCCATTGCTGGGTGCGGCGCAGGGATTACGCCAGCCGGTGCATGTGGAAGATGTGGCAAGCGCTTGTGTGGCGGCGTTACAGAGTCCCCGATCGGTTAATCACGCCTACAATATTTCCGGCGCGGAGCGGCTGACTTACCGGGAGATGGTTAAAAGAATTTTTGAAGCGACGGGGAAACCGGAACGATATATCAGATTGCCGGTTTACGTTTTTCGCGCGGCTATCGCCTGTTTGCGGATGTTCCCGGGATTCCGCAACTGGTCGGTTGGCATGGCCGAAAGAATGAACAGCGACATGATTTTCGACCATGAGCAGGCAAGACGCGACTTTGGTTTCTCCCCCAGAACTTTTCATCCGGCCAAAGATGACTTGCCTGCTTCGCTGACCGGGCATTCCCGGTGAACCAATATGACGCAATGTGAAGAAGATGAATTGGTTGTGGTCATCCGATATAATCAAAACACTTTTCAACTTCTGACGCCTCAATCGGGGCCATCGATGAAATGATATTAGTCACGGGCAGCGCAGGTTTCATCGGTTCCAATTTCGTCCTGGACTGGCTCGCGCAAAACAATGAAACGGTTATCAGTCTGGACAAGCTGACCTACGCCGGCAATCTGGAAAACCTCGCTTCCCTCAAGGATGACCCGCGCCACATTTTCGTGCAGGGCGACATCGGCGATGCGCAGTTGACGGGCAAGCTGCTGGCGCAATATCGCCCGCGCGCGGTGGTCAATTTCGCGGCGGAAAGCCATGTGGATCGTTCCATCCACGGCCCCGAAGATTTCATCCAGACCAATATTGTCGGCACTTTCCATCTGCTTGAGGCGGTGCGCGCCTACTGGCCGGGTCTGGCGGACGCGGAAAAATCCGGCTTCCGTTTCCTGCATGTTTCCACCGATGAAGTGTATGGTTCGCTGGCGAAGGATGAGCCCGCCTTCAGCGAAACCCACCGCTACGAACCGAACAGCCCCTACTCCGCCAGCAAGGCCGCCAGCGACCATCTGGTGCGCGCCTATCACCATACTTACGGCTTGCCGGTGCTGACCACCAACTGTTCCAATAACTACGGACCGTATCATTTTCCGGAAAAACTGATCCCGCTGATGATCGTCAACGCGCTCGCGGGCAAGGCGCTGCCGGTGTATGGCGACGGCCAGCAGATCCGCGACTGGCTGTATGTCATGGATCATTGCAGCGCGATCCGCTGCGTGCTGGAAAAGGGCAGACTGGGCGAGGTCTACAACGTCGGCGGCTGGAACGAGAAGGCCAACCTCGACATCGTGCATACCGTTTGCGCGTTGCTCGATGAATTGCGTCCAAGAAGCGACGGCAAGTCTTACCGCGGACAAATCACATTCGTTACCGATAGGCCCGGCCACGACCGCCGTTATGCCATAGATGCGCGCAAGATCGAGCGTGAACTGGGATGGAAGCCCGCCGAGACATTCGAGACCGGCATCCACAAGACCGTGCAATGGTATCTGGACAATCAGGATTGGGTGAGCCGCGTGCAGTCGGGCGATTACCGCAAGTGGGTAGAGAAGAACTACGCAGGGCGGACATGATGAAGATCCTGCTGTTCGGCAAAAACGGCCAGGTCGGCTGGGAGTTGCAGCGCAGCCTGTCGCCGCTGGGCGAATTGGTCGCGCTGGATCACGACAGCAAGGAATTCAGCGGCAGCTTTACCGATCTGGAAAGCCTCGCCCATACCGTGCGAGCCGTTGCGCCGGATGTGATTGTCAACGCAGCCGCGCATACCGCGGTGGACAAGGCCGAGAGCGAGGCGGAACTGGCGCGCACCCTCAACGCGCTTGCGCCCGGCGTGCTTGCGCAGGAAGCCATGCGCGCCGACTCATGGCTGATCCATTATTCCACCGACTATGTGTTCGACGGAAGCGGCGTCAAACCCTGGCTGGAAACCGACGCGACCGGGCCGCTCAATGTGTACGGCGCGACCAAGCTGGAGGGCGAACAGTTGATACAGCAGTCCGGCTGCCGGCACCTGATCTTCCGCACAGAATGGGTGTATGGCGCGCGCGGCGGCAATTTTGCCAGGACCATGCTGAAGCTCGCCCGCGAGCGAGACAGCCTCAGCGTCATCGACGACCAGATCGGCGCGCCTACCGGAGCGGATCTGCTGGCCGACATCACCGCCCATGCGATCCGCACAGCGCGGCAGCAGCCGGAACTGGCCGGCTTGTATCATCTGGTGGCCGGCGGAGAAACATCGTGGCACGGCTATGCCGGTTTTGTCATGGATTTTGCCCGGCGCGCAGGCATCACGCTCAAAGTCGCGCCTGATGCGATCAAGCCGGTGCCCACCAGTGCTTTTCCCACACCCGCCCGGCGTCCGCACAACTCGCGCATGGACACAAAAAAATTACGGGACGCTTTTGATTTGCGTTTGCCATCATGGCAAACTGGCGTGACGCGCATGCTCACAGAAATTCTGGACAAACAACCATGACTCAACGCAAAGGCATCATTCTCGCCGGCGGCTCCGGCACCCGCCTGCATCCTGTCACGCTGGCGGTATCCAAGCAGCTCCTGCCGATCTATGACAAGCCGATGATCTACTATCCGCTGTCCACGCTGATGCTGGCGGGGATACGCGATATCCTGATCATCTCCACGCCGCAGGACACGCCGCGTTTCGAGCAATTGCTGGGCGATGGCAGCGCATGGGGATTGAATCTGCAATATGCCGTGCAACCCTCGCCTGATGGCCTGGCCCAGGCTTTCATCATTGGCCGCAAGTTCATCGGCAATCAGCCTGCCGCGCTGGTGCTGGGCGACAATATTTTTTACGGGCATTCTCTGCACGATCAATTGGGCAGCGCGGTCCGGCGCACTGAGGGCGCGACAGTGTTCGCATACCATGTGAGCGACCCGGAGCGTTACGGGGTGGTGGAGTTCGATGCGCAGGGGCGCGCGATTTCGCTTGAAGAGAAACCATCGAAGCCCAAGTCCAGTTATGCGGTCACCGGCCTGTATTTTTACGACAATGAGGTCGTGGATATCGCCGCCAATCTCAAACCTTCCGCGCGCGGCGAGCTGGAAATCACCGATGTCAACCGCATCTACCTCGAACGCGGCAAGTTATCCGTTGAGATCATGGGGCGCGGCTATGCCTGGCTGGACACCGGCACCCATGCCTCGCTGCTCGATGCGAGCAAATTCATCCAGACCATCGAGCAGCGCCAGGGGCTGAAGATCGCCTGCCCTGAGGAGATTGCCTATCGCAACGGGTTCATCGATGCGGCGCAACTGAAAAAACTTGCCGCTCCCTTGCTGAAGAGCGGCTATGGCGATTATCTGATGCAGGTGCTCAAGGAAAAGAGTTATGCTGGGTAGGGC
>Ga0154718_1103_pt2 | contig 23579 bp, 25 predicted proteins | sample Rifle2008BG16ft_FD_105726 | JGI IMG/M metagenome (GOLD analysis project Ga0154718, IMG submission 105726) | Betaproteobacteria bacterium RBG_16_56_24
CCCTACAACTTCCCGCTCCCCACTCCCCAAATATTTCACCACCCGTTCCATCTTCATGAAGCGCGAACCTTTGACCAGCACGGTGGTGTTCGAATCCAATTCCTTCTCCAGCGCATCCTGCAGATCCTCGATGCGATCAAAGTGTCTCGCGCCGCTGCCGAATTCACGCGCTGCATTGCTGCTCAACGTTCCCAGCGCATACATTTTTTCGATCCCGGCCCGGCGTGCTTCCGCTCCCATTTCGGCATGAAAGGCGGCTGCGTCATCGCCCAGTTCCCCCATGTCGCCCATCACCAATATGCGCTTGCCCCCAGCCTGCGCCAGCACGCTGATCGCGGCGCGCATGGAAGCGGGATTGGCGTTATAGGCATCGTCTATCAGGCTGGCGCCATGCAGCGCGGACTTGCGCTGCAACCGTCCGGCCACACCGCTGAATCGTTCAAGACCGGCCACGATCTTTTCCAGCGGAATGTTCAGCGCGATCGCCGCCGCAGTGGCAGCCAGCGCGTTGCGCGCGTTGTGCTCGCCGGGCACTTGCAATACAGCGGTAAAATTTCCCTGCGGAGTCCGCACGTCAAGCTGCAAACCGGAATCCGGCGGCTGCTCCCTGTGCGGATGCCCCCTGTATGGATGCCAGGTTCCGCTCACATCGGCTTGCTGTTCCAGACCGAATTCGAGCAACGGATGCGCCCCTGCCAGCCCGCGCCACAAAGGCGCATGCTCGTCGTCGGCGTTTATCACCGCCGTGCCGTGATGCTCCAGTCCGGCAAATATCTCGCCCTTGGCCTGCGCGACCGCACGAACCGAACCCAACCCTTCAAGATGCGCGCCGCTTGCGTTGTTGATCACCGCGACATCGGGCGCCGCGATGTGCGACAGATAATCGATCTCGCCAGGGTGATTCATACCCATTTCAATCACGGCATAACGGTGCGTTTTCTTCAGTTGCAGCAGGGTGAGCGGCATGCCGATGTCATTGTTGAGATTGCCCCTGGTGGCGAGCACGGCATCTGCGCTGCCTGCCGCCTGGCCCAAAATGCCGGCAAGCATCTCTTTCACCGTCGTCTTGCCATTGCTGCCGGTGATCGCAACCAGCGGAATATCGAACTGCCTGCGCCAGTAAGCGGCCAACTGTCCCAGCGCGCGGCGCGTATCCTCTACGACAAGGATCGAGGATCGAGGATCGGGGATCGAGGATCGAGGATCGAGGATCGAGGATCGAGGATCGGGGATCGAGGGATGCGCTTTATAGCTGTCGGCATTCACCATTGATGCCGCCGCGCCGGCCTGCGCCGCTTTTGCGGCGAATTCGTAACCGTCGAAATGCTCGCCGCGCAACGCGATGAACAGATCACCCTGCGCCAGCGTGCGGCTGTCAGTGGACACGGCAGTGAAGCGAACGTCCGCTCCGGCCAGCCGGCCATTCAAAACCTGCGCGGCCTGTGACAGCATCATCATGCGCGCACCCCGGCGTAACCGGTTTTCAGCGCCTGTTGCGCTATCAGCACATCGCTGAACGGGTGCTTCACACCGTTGATCTCCTGATAATCCTCATGACCCTTGCCCGCGATCAGCACGGTATCGCTTTGCCTTGCGTGGCTGATGGCGCGATGGATTGCGGCAGCGCGCTCCACCATGATCTCGTGGTTTTCTCCGCTCATGCCGCCGACGATCTCGGCAATGATTTCCTGCGGGTCTTCGCTGCGCGGATTGTCCGAAGTGACGATGCACCAGTCGGAAAATCGCTCTGCGACTTTTCCCATCATGGCGCGCTTGCCGCGATCGCGGTCGCCGCCGCAGCCGAATACGCAAAGCAACTTTCCGCCTGTTTCTGCGCTGACTTCGCGCAATGCCAGCAGCACTTTTTCCAGCGCGTCCGGGGTGTGCGCATAATCCACGATCACCGTCGGCTGCTGCTCATTGCCCAGCCGCTGCATGCGCCCGGCGACCGGCTGCACCTTGCTCAATGACTGCACTGCGTCGCCCAAGCCGATATCGCTCACCAGCAATACCGCCAGCGCACCCAGCAGGTTTGCCGCGTTGAAACGCCCGACCAGCGCGCTATCGAGCTGCGCCGCTCCCCAGCTGGAGTGCACTGCGATTCGCAATCCCTGCCCGGTCATTTCCAATAAATTACCGTAGACCATGCGCAAGCCCAAGCGTTCTGCCAATTGCAATGCGTCATCGGGCGCTGGTTCTACGCTTTTCTCGTTTGCCCTTTCTCCCGCTTGCGGGGGAAAGTTGGATAGGGGGCGGCGCAGGCCGTAGCCGATCACTTCCACCTCTGCGTCCTGTAATTGCCCGGCCAACTCGACGCCAAATTCATCATCGAGATTCAACACCACATATTTGAGCTGCTGCCAGTCGAACAGTTTGCGCTTGGCCGCCGCATAGCTTTGCATATCGCCGTGATAATCGAGATGGTCCCGGCTCAGGTTGGTGAGCATCGCCACGTCAAAGCGCACGCCATTGACGCGACCCTGGGACAGCGCGTGAGACGATACCTCCATCGCCACGGCTGAAGCGCCCTCCTTCAAGTACTCCGCCAGCAGGCCATGCACGCGGATTGCATCCGGCGTGGTATTTGCGCTGGATTGCAGCGCGCCGGCAAATCCGTTTCCAAGCGTGCCGATCAGCGCGCATTTTCTTCCCGCATCGTTCAGGGCATGGGCGATCCAATGGCTGGTCGAAGTCTTGCCGTTTGTCCCGGTGATGCCCACCACCCACAATTTTTCCGACGGCGCGGCATACACGGCATCGGCCAGCCAGCCGGCCTTGTGGCGCAAATCGGACACGGCAAGATTGGGTATCTGCCAGGCATCGTTCCAGACGAAATGCTGCGCCTCCCACGGGTGTCCGGACAAAAGCTTTTCGTAGATCACCGCATTCGCGCCCTGCGCGATGGCATGCGCGATGAACTGCCGCCCATCTTGCTTTTCACCAGGATAGGCGACAAAGGTGTCGCCGCGCTTAATCGCGCGGCTGTCAGTCACAACAGAGGACTGATGACAGATGACAGATGACAGAATGTTGAGTGCCGCTTCGCTGCGCTCTATATCGAGGACGCGGCACAGCCGCGACAAAACCTCTGCCCTCTGTCCTCTGTCTGCGGAAGGGTCGCCGCTTCGCGGCGGGGCACCCACCGGCGTACCCCCTGCGGGTGCCTCTGTCTTCTGACGCGTCATACCTCCTCCTTGATGATATCTGCCGGAGGCTCAATCACATTGTCCAGCGGAGCATCGTTCGGAACGTTGAGTTCGTGCAACGCCGCGCCGATCACCTTGCTGAACACCGGCGCGGCGACCTGCCCGCCGTAATACTCGGCGCCACCCGGTTCGTCTATCATCACCGCCACCACCAGACGCGGATTCGATACCGGCGCAAACCCGACGAACGATGCGACATATCGATTAACGTAACGGCCATCCTCAAGTTTGTGCGCAGTGCCGGTTTTGCCCGCCACGCGATAACCGGCCACTTGCGCCAACGGGGCCGTGCCGCCGGGCTGAACCACCAGCTCCAGCATGTCGCGCAACATGCGCGCAGTACGCTCGGAAAATATTCTTTTGCCCGTCACCCGGATTCCCCCCACGGACTCATCCAGCTTGAGCAACGAAACCGGTTTCAGTTCGCCGCCATTGGCGAAAATGGTATAGGCGCGCGCCAATTGCAGCAGGTTTACCGAAATGCCGTGCCCGTAGGACATGGTGGCCTGCTCGATCGGTCGCCAGGTTTTCGGATCGCGCAATTTGCCCGATGCTTCACCCGGAAAGTTGCTGCCGGTCTTTTCACCGAATCCGCTATCTGACAGTCCCTTCCACATCGTTTCTGATTTCAGGGACAAGGCTATCTTGGCTGCGCCGACGTTGCTGGATTTCTGGATGATCCTTGCGACGGTCAACATCGGCTCCGGATGGGAATCGTGGATCTTTCTGTTGTTCACCGCCCATACTCCGTGCTCGGTATTGATGAGCGTGTTCGGGAGCACCTTGCCCGTCTCGATCGCAGTTGCCACAGTGAACGGCTTCATCGTCGAACCCGGCTCGAACAGATCCGCGATGGCTCGGTTGCGCATCGCCTTGCTGCTGGTGTTGTTGCGGTTGTTCGGATTGAAACCGGGATAATTGGCGAGCGCCAGCACCTCACCGCTGCGCGCATCGAGCACCACTACCGCGCCCGCCTTGGCGTGATGCTGCTCTACGGCACTCTTCAGTTCGCGGTAGGCCAGATACTGCACCTTGCTATCGATACTGAGCGCGACATCAGTGCCCGGCTTGGGCGCATGCAAGCTGCCGATCTCTTCGACAATGCGCCCGCGCCTGTCCTTGATGACGCGCTGGTTGCCGGGTTTGCCGGCAAGCTGTTCCTGCAAGAGCAGCTCCAGACCCTCTTGCCCGGAGTCGTCCTGGCCGGTAAACCCCAGCGTCTGCGCCGCTTCCTCTCCCACCGGATAATAGCGCCGGTATTCACGCTGCAGCGAAACACCGGGAAGATTCAGACTCGCCACCTTCTCTGCCTGATCGGGAGGCAGTTGCCGCTTGAGATAGACAAAATCGCGCGAGACATCGAATAAACTATTTTTCAACTCCTCGGCGTTCATGCCGAGAATTTGTGCCAATTTTCTTACCTGGTGCCGGTCAGCCTCCACATCCGGCGGACTTGCCCACACCGATTCCACCGGCGTGCTGACGGCGAGGGGCTCACCGTTCCGGTCGGTGATCATGCCGCGATGCGCGCTGACTTCGATAACGCGGCTGTAACGTTCGTTTCCTTTTTTCTGCAGAAAGTCGTTATGTATCCCCTGCAAATACACTGCACGTCCCAGCAATCCGGCCAGCCCTGCCAACATCAACGCAAACAGCGTAACGGCGCGCCATTTTGGCAAAGTTGCCGTCATGTCCGGATGTGCATTGGCCGTGTGATTCATGGTTGCTGGTTCGCTCCGTAAAAGCTTTTTCTCCCTTCTCCGATGAGGAGAATGGCCGAGGTGAGGGCTGCCGCTGCTACTTCCTTTCCCCGCTGACGGGAGAGGATTGCGAAGCGGGGGTCCGAGGTGATGGTTGTTCCAGTTGATCTATCCGGACAATTCGGATCTGCCCGCTCCTGGGCAACTGCATCTGCAACTGATTCACCGCGATCTTTTCAATGCGCGCCGAAGTTTCCAGGGTGCTTTGCTCCAATTGCAACTGTCCCCATTCCACCTCCATCTGCCCGGCTTGCTCTTTTTCCTTTTGCAGCTCGTTGAGCAGCTTGCGCGCCTTGTGCTGCGAGGTGGCCACGCTCAACGCGCACACCACTACCGCGACCAGCAGCACGCCGTTCAATAAACCGCTGTCACGCAACAACGCTGCGCTCCGCCACGCGCATCACCGCACTGCGCGCGCGCGGATTCGCCCGCAGCTCTGCCTCACCGGCGCGTGTTGCTTTGCCGATCAAATTCAATTTCCCCGGCGGCACTTCGCTGGCGCGTATCGGCACACCGCGCGGCAGCTTGTCTCCCTCCGCCATATCGCGCATAAACTGCTTCACGATACGGTCTTCCAGCGAATGAAAACTGATCGCCACCAGACGCCCCACGGGTTTGAGATGCATCACACACTCTGGCAAGACCCGCGCAAGCTCTTCGAGCTCGTTGTTGAGATAAATCCGTATAGCCTGAAAGGTGCGCGTCGCCGGGTTCTGCCCAGTCTCGCGTGTGCGCACCGTTTTACCAACCAACTCGACGAGTTGCCGCGTGGTATGGATGGGTTCGATTGCGCGCGCCGCAACAATCGCCCTTGCAATCTGCTTAGCAAACCGTTCTTCGCCGTAATCACGTATCACCTCCGCAAGCAAACCTTCATCCACCGTCGCCAACCATTGCGCTGCGGTCGTCCCGCTGCTGACATCCATGCGCATATCCAGCGGCGCATCAAAACGAAAACTGAAACCGCGCGCCGCATCATCCAGTTGCGGCGACGACACACCCAGATCGAGCAGGATGCCGTCCACCTTCTCCACCCCCAGTTCGTGTAACACTTCCGCCAGATGCGCGAAACCGCGATGCACCATCTGAAAGCGCACATCGCGCCATGTCTTGCCCACTTCCACTGCTGCCGGATCCTTGTCCAGCGCGATCAACCTGCCCTTGCTGCCCAGCCGCTCCAGGATCAGCGCGCTGTGCCCGCCGCGCCCGAAGGTTCCATCCACGTAGATGCCATCCGGCTTGATCGCGAGTGCTTCAACTGCTTCGTTTAACAGGACGGTGGTATGAACTAACTCCATTTCTAAATTCAACCAAGGTTGTCCGTTAGGCCATTCGTGCTTTGTCCGAAAAACTTTTGGCCGGGCACCCGTAGGAGCCCGACTTGTCGGGCGATCCAGAGACATCGCGCAACAAGTTGCGCTCCTACAAAAATGCGTTCTAAATTTGAAATGTGAAGCCCTCGCTCACAATGAAAACCCTTCCAGTTCCGGCGGCAACTCACCACCCACGAAAGACAAGCCAGCCTCTTGCTGCGCCTGCCATTTCGTCTCGTCCCACAATTCGAATTTGTTACCCTGGCCGACCAGCATCACGCGCTTGTCCAGCGCGGCGTAACTGCGCAAGGCCGGCGAGATCAACACGCGCCCGGCGCCATCCATCAGCACATCTTCGGCATAACCGATCAGGCGGCGTTGCAAGGCGCGTATCTTGGGATTGAGCGCAGAGAGCTTGAGCAGCTTCTCGCGTATGGGTTGCCACTCGGGTTGCGGATAGACCAGCAGACAACCATCGGCATCGGCGGTCAGCACCAAGTTGCCCGCGCAATGCGCGAGCAGCATGTCGCGATACCGCGCCGGTATCGCGAGCCTGCCCTTGCTATCCAGATTGAGTTGCGCCGCTCCCTGAAACATCACCTACTCCCCCACTTTTACCCACTTTTTACCACTTACGCCCACTATATTGAAAATAAACCCAGTGGTCAAGCGGAAAGACGGGAATTTTCTTTACGGGACAATGGCTTAGAGCAGGAAGTTAATGGAAAACAAATATACTTAAAAAATAATGGATTACAAAGACAAGCTAAAGTCGTTTGTTATGGGAGGCAGGGTATTTTGGGTATTGCGGTGGGAAGGTGAGTTTTTCAGTTTATGTAATCAGGGCAAAACGTATTAGTTTTAACCCGGATTGTCCATTAGTCACTTATCGGTCAAGTCATCGCAATTTGTGACAAGAATATATCGTAAATCAAGCACTGGAGCGGCTTTCAGCGCGGCTTTTTTTGACAGGATTAACAGGATGTACGGGATGAAAAACGAAAGAGCATTTTGCTTGGTTTTTATCCTGTAAATCCTGTTCATCCTGTCAAATGTTTGGTTCCGGCTCGTCCGGCTTAGGGGAGGCACAATAATCACGCCCCCCTGTTTTGCCTGTTCAATATTAGGGCGCCAACAATGCCGCCGCTTCCTCCAGTGTCATGCGCGCGATCATCTGTTTCATATCCGGCTTGCTGAACCACAGGGTATTGCAACAAACAGGCTCGCGGGCATGGCCCGCTCCTGCACAACCTTTATTGACGGGAACTGGAATCACCGCGAATCAAGAAGCCGATAACCCCTGACTCAACTCTTCTTTTTCAACAGCGCTTGCAGACCGGCAAACGGATTGTGTGTCGCTACGGAAGTCTGTGCACCGGAAACTCTCAACCGGTTTTGCTCTTCCAGCACGCGCATATGCTCGTTATCGTGGCAATACAGGCACAGCAGTTCCCAGTTGCTGCCATCCGGCGGATTATTGTCGTGATCGTGGTCTTTGTGGTGCACCGTCAGCTCGCGCAGGCGCGTGCCGGAAAACTCGCGGCCGCATCGCCCGCAGATCCACGGAAACAATTTGAGCGCCCGTTCGCGATAGGTCGCTTCGCGCTCGTTACTGAGACGGCGCGCTTCGGCGACGACGCGATCGAGCCGCGCGTGGTCAGGAGTAATGTGTTTGGGCATGTTATTTTTACTACGACAATAATCCTGCCGGTTGGAGCGGCTTTAGCCGCGATGTACTTGGGTTTCGCGGCTAAAGCCGCTCCACAATTATTGCTGTTTCTAATGCGATTTGGAATTAGCAGGGGCGCAATGCCATGCGCCCCTGTGCCGGGCTTTCAGCGGTGGTTGATAATTGCGCCGCTCAGCTTGGCTGGCGCCGGCTGCTTCTTGGGTTTCTTTGCTTCTTTGGTCTTGCGTTGCTGTCCTTTGGCCATATTATTCTCCTTGGTAGTGTCCACATGTTGAAATTCCGGCAACTGATGTGGTGGGGTTAAAGATGTATTTTTTACCGTTAAACCAGCCGCTGCCCGGATGCATAGTCCGGCATGGCTCAACGTATGCAAATGATAAACCGCTACGGGAAAATTTGGAAAATATTCTTGTGGCCGCTGATAGCGATAATTTTACCGCTCGTCACCCTGGCTTATTGAGATTGAGACAGGTGGCAGATTTTCGTCAGCTATTGATTCGCCAGCTACTTCGAGCCGGCGTCAATGATGCCTGCAACACCAGCAATGGCGCCACTTCCAGCAATTGCCTGTGGTGGCATGCAATATGCATAATAAATGAGTAAAAGGAGCAGATTCAAATTCGGCAGCAATACGCCGTAATGCAGCAGAAGCAGAAGGAGGTGTGCCATGACTATCGTGATGAACATGAGCGATTTTGAAATTGAGGGCGAAGGGCTGGATCTCGAGTACGGAGAGGAAATCATGAATACCGGCTGGAATCCTGATATAGCGCTGGTTAAGGAACAATTGCAGTATGTGCCCACGAGCGAACAGATGATCATCCCTGATGATCTTGCCACGGTAGCGGCGGAAGTGTTCCTGAGAAAGATGTATTCTTATCAGCGCTAGCTGCGGGTTGGCTGGTGAAAGGGCGTGGGTATGTTGGCGCAGTCCCTTTGCCGAAGGGTTGCCGGGCGCAATCTTCACGAAATCGGCAAACGATTCATTGAGCCAGTGACGGGGAGCGCGATGAAGAAGCTGAAGAATGAAGCAGAATTGTTCAAGGGAGCTTTGCTCGCAGGCGTGAAGTATGCGGAGGGGCGCGGCGTGGTCGAGTTCGAGCCGACCGACTCGGCAAGCGAAAAACTCCTGTACATCTACAGGCTGCTGGTTCACGATAAAGTCATACAACCGTTGCCGGAAGATCAGGTCGCCGAGAAATCCTTGCGGCACAAACTTGCTATCTGGTATTCAAAACAATTGCCAAAAGATCATCCGCTTTTGAAATAACATCCCGCTTTCATAAGCCGGCATAAACGCCCAATGAGACCGCTGCCGATCCGCCCCCGGATATTCGACAACTTTTCCTGAAATCGCGGCATGGCGAGATGTGATAGCATGAAAAATCATGCCGCGCCGTTCTCATGACACTCGCCGCCCTATGCCCTTCATAATGCGCTTTCTGACATGGAGGATGCCCCTTGTTGCCCTGTGCGGCGCCGCAGCAGATTGCAGGAGGGGAATTTGGTGCTAGTGCTTACTTTGCTGTTGATCAGCAGCATCGCTGTTGCCGTTTTCTACATCCTTCGAATCAAGCGCAGGCTTGCCCGCGACATCACAGAGCGCAAGCAGTCCGAGCAGCGCGAACAAACCCGGAATCATGTCCTGGAATTGCTGGCACATGGCGCGCCGCTCGCCGCCATTCTGGAGGCCATTGTGCGCGGCGTGGAGCAGGAGTATCCAACCATGCTTTGCAGCATCCTGCTGCTCGACAACGAGGGCAGGCGCCTGCTGACCGGCGCTGCGCCCAGCTTGCCCGGCTTTTATAACGCAGCGATCAATGGTATCGAGATCGGCATCGGTGTCGGCTCTTGCGGCACAGCGGCTTTTACCGGCCAGCGTGTCATCGTGGCAGATGTCCAGACGCACCCTTACTGGGCAGCTTATAAGGATCTTACGCACAGGGCAAAACTGGGCGCGTGCTGGTCGGAGCCTATCCGTTCGGCTTCCGGCAAAGTGCTTGGCACCTTTGCCATATATCATCAGCAAGCGCATCAGCCGACTGACGCTGAAATCCGCCTGATCGAGCAAACGGCCAACCTGGCCGAGATCGCGCTGGGCCGCAGCCATGCCGATCAGGCGCTCAAAGAGAGCGAGAAACAGCTCTCCGATATTCTCGAGAATGTCAGCGCCTACATCTACATGAAGGACACGCAAAGCCGCTACCTGTTCGCCAACCGCCTGTTGCGCGAGCGGTTCGATGCGCCGATGGAGGAGATCGTGGGCTACGATGATTCCAAGTTCTTCGACGCCGATACCGCCGCCAATACGCGCAGGAGCGATCTGCGTGTATTGAAGGATGGAGAGACGATCCAGACCGAAGAGACCAGCTTCAACATGCTCACCGGAGTGGCGGATGTTTTCCTGTCGGTCAAGATACCGTTGCGGCGCGAGGATGGCAGCATCTATGCATTGTGCGGTATTTCCACCGACATCACCGAGCGTAAGGATGCGGAGGAGCACATGAGCCACATGGCGCAATACGATGCGCTTACCCACCTGCCCAACCGTGCGCTATTTAACGACCGCCTGCAGCAGGCCATCGTTGCCGCCCAGCGGCACAAGGAACATCTGGCGCTGATGTTCCTCGATCTGGACAAGTTCAAACCGGTCAATGATACATACGGTCACGGCGTGGGTGACCTGCTGCTGAAGGAAGCCGCGCAGCGCATTCAGGATTGCCTGCGCGAGTCCGACACCGCTGCGCGCATGGGTGGCGACGAATTTGTCGTGCTGTTGCCAACCATCGAAGCGGCGCAGGATGCCGGCAAGGTCGGCGAGAAAATACTCCATGCCCTCAATCAGCCATTTGAACTGGCAGGGCACAGCCTGCAAATCTCCTCAAGCATAGGCGTGGCCGTTTATCCGGAGCACGGCAGGGACGAAAAGTTGCTGGTCAAGAATGCCGACATCGCCATGTACCATGCCAAGAAAAATGGCCGCAACAATGTCAAGTTGTATCAGCGCGGCATGAAGGAAATCAGCCAGTGAATCTCATCAGTCCCCTCTGGGTGAAACAACTGGCCATTCGACCAGTATCATGATCCGTTAATTACGAAACATACGTCGCAGACGTGTAGGGCGGGTCACACCCGCCATTGCAACATTCGGTGTTGCGGCGGGTACGAAAAACTATTGTCCCGGCACCGGTGTGACCCGCCCAGCGTGATTCTTCATCATACAAGGCAGGGTTACGCAATAAAGGTTGTGGATGGCTGTTATTTCGACCCATCAAAAAGCATTTCCAGGCGCATGACGAGCATAGGGCTGGGGTGATAATTCTCTGCTTTCGGAAAATGCTGTTGCGGGCTTATTTCAAAGAATACCCAGTTCCGGTGCAGCCGGTAACGATAAACCAGCAAAAAGACATAATCCGTCGCCTGAAAATGCGGTTGGCTGACCCCGATTGCGCTCGTCTGATACAGCAGGGCGCTGCGATCATTCAAGGTGTGGTAAACAGACAAATCCTGGCGCAGATCGAAGTTCTGTTTGTCGTGGAGCCACGTGGCATTGCTGGTGGCACGGAACAGAAACGGTTCGCTCAGGAAACGCTCCACGTCGAGCTGAGTGCTTTCACCCGCGCCTATGGTATGGAACCAGAACACGGTCTCCGCCGCCTTCAGCCGCCATTGATCCAGTTGAACCGAATAGCTGCCCCTGGCGCGCGCGAAGAGATTCGAGGTGATGCCCCGAAATTGAACCCCCGCATCGGTGCTGAAGTGCCAGCGGCTTTCCTCGGCCTTCTCATAGCGCAGAGCTGCAGAATAACTCTCCGGCGCGGCGACATCCTTGATAGGCGTTGTTTGGGTCTGTGTTGGCTCGCCGCTTATGTTTCTATCCGGGTTTGTTTCCACCATCAGATGCAAGCGCTTCTCCGTTGAAGGCAGATTCACCCTGGCCCTGCCGGACAGCACGATCTTGCGATCACCGCCATATCCCGCCACCCGGGTGAGATCAAGCTGAAGTACACTCTTGTTGCTCTCCTGGTAATTACGTTCATCTCCAAAGAAGCGATCGATGCCGCTTACGAAACCGACGAACTTCCCGGAAAGATAATCACGCGGGGCATCAATAGTTTCAATGCGATCAGGTTGTGGTAACTGTTCGGCAGGTTGATCAGCGCCAAGCAGTTTCAAAGGAGAAAAAAGGGCAATCCCCGCCAACAGCCAGGGTGAATGCCTGAAAAAATGCCTGAAAAGCCGGATCGATTTTCGATCAGAAGACAACATCTTAAGAGGCCATCGAACCCTATTTGGCCTTGTGCTCCAGCGCGATGCCGGCCAGCTCCAGAGCTACGCCCAGGATAAGCACCAGAGCGCCCGGCCATGCTTCCTGAGCGAGGAACATCAGAATCGCGCCCAGCGCCACCAGGATCACGGCGCTGGCCCGCCGGGTACGTGAGTTTTTTAACATAGGACTTGCCCCGCTTTTCCTTGTATGGGGACTTAAGTATAGTTTAGGTAACGATTACCGGCACGACATTCGCATTCATCGCATGGCTATGAGCACAGACGATAACACAGAAAAATTCCGCATCGACAAGTGGCTTTGCGCTGCGCGCTTCTTCAAGACACGCTCCCTGGCAGCCGATGCGGTCGAGTGCGGCAAAGTTCATATCAACGAGGCGCGCGTCAAACCGGCCAAGGCAGTTGCGCCGGGGGATATTCTGGATATCCACATCGGGCAGAAACAATACGTTGTCGAGGTGCTTGCGCTGTCAAATAGGCGCGGACCGGTATCCGCGGCGCAGAAACTGTATCGTGAGACCGATGAGAGCCGCCAGCGGAGGGAAACCATCGCTGCCCAACTCAAAGCCGTACCGCAACCTTTCCGCTTCAGGGGCAGGCCGACCAAACGTGACCGGCGCGAGATCGAGCGTTTCAGGCAGGGAAAGAATTCGTAGGATGGGCTCCCAGCGTTCCCGCAAACTTACCGCAGCTCGATCTGCGACAGATGCCGCGCCACTGACAGCCACGCGCCCAGCCAGCCGAGATACATCGAGAACAGCAGCAGCGTCAGGCTGTCGCCGGGCGACAGCGGATGCAGCGCAAACTGGCTGGCGTAGAGTTCCGACAGCGCGCTGAGTTGCCAGTTGAGCAGCAGCAGGCTCAGCGAGATGATCAGCCAGGCCGCGATGCCGCCGAGCAAGCCCTGCAACGCGCCGAAATACAGGAAGGGGCGGCGGATGAAGCCGTTGGTCGCGCCTATCAGTTTGGCCACTTCGATCTCTTCGCGCTGGGTGAGGATCTGCAGGCGGATGGTGTTGAACGTGACGGCGACCAGCGCGAGGCTGAGCAGGCCGGCGAGTATCAGCACCAGCATACGCCCGAATTTGAGCAGGGCTTCGAGCTTGTATGCCCACGCCGAATCGAGTTGCGCCTGTTCCACTTTTGGCAGCTTCGCCAGTTCGACGCGCAACGCATCCAGCGATTGCGCCGTGCCCGGCTTTGGATGAACGATGAATGCGTCCGGCAGCGGGTTCCGGTTCAGGCCGCCGATCACGTCGGCGAGTCCGGTGCTTTGTTTGAGTTGTTCCAGCGCTTGTGCACGGGCGACGAATTCGACGCTGGCGATGGTCGGATGAAGCGCCAGTTGTTTGCCCAGATTGTCCGCGTCATCCGTTTTCGCGTCCATGTCCAGGAACAAGCTGATCTGCGGAGCGCCGGAAATCTGTGCGACCAGCCCCTGTGCATTTTGCAGCAGCACATACATGCCGGCCGGCAAGCTGAGCGCGATGCCGATGACCAGAATATTGATGGATCCCGCCAGTTTCGACTCGAACATGCGCCGCAACACGCCGGTGATCTGAGCGAGCGCGTGCCTCATGCCTGTCCTGAGCCCGTCGAAGCGGCCTGTCCTGAGCCTCCTGAGGTAGCAAAGGGCGAAGCGGGTTGCAATTCTCCCTGTCTGAGATTGAGCACGCGCACACCGGTATCCTGCAGCACGCTTTCATCGTGGGTGGAGATCAGCAGGGTGACGCCTACCTGATGAAAGGATTTGAATATCGCCATGATCTCGTGCGCGTATTCCGCGTCCAGATTGCCGGTCGGTTCGTCGGCCAGCAGGATGGCCGGGCGATTTACGATGGCGCGCGCGATGCACAGCCGCTGTTGCTCGCCGCCGGACAGCGCGATAGGGCTGGATTTTTCGCGCTTGAGCAGGCCGACCTTGTCGAGCGCCGCGCGCGCCCGCTTGTGGCTTTCACGGTAATCGAAACCACAGATCTGCAGCGGCAGCATGACGTTGTCGAACGCGCTGCGGTCAAACAATAATTTGTGATCCTGGAAGATGATGCCGAGGTTACGGCGCAGATAAGGCAGCGCGCGCTCCTTGAGCACGCCGACGTTCTGATTGTTGACCAGCACGCTGCCGAGGTTGGGGCGTTCGATCGCCGCGATGAGTTTGAGCAGGGTGCTCTTGCCTGCACCCGAGTGTCCGGTGAGGAAAACCATCTCGCCCTCGGCGATGTCGAACGTGACGTTCTTCAGCGCCTGATAGCCGCCGGGGTAGCGCTTGTTGACCTGGTTGAACTTAATCATTTCGATTGCAAACCCGTGTCCACGAAGAGGGGTAAGCTGGCATTTCGCCGCAAGGCGAAAGCTCGTAAAAACACGAAAGACACGAAATTGTCCGCTTTCTTTTTTTCGGGCATTTCGTGTTTTTCGTGGATAAAGTTTTTTTCATTCATCTATCCCCAGCAAAGCGGCGACAAATTCTTCCGCGACGAACGGGCGCAGATCATCGAGCCCTTCGCCCACGCCGATGAAGCGCACCGGGATCGGGTGCGCCTTGGCTATCGCCGCGATCACGCCGCCCTTGGCCGTTCCGTCCAGTTTGGTCAGAATCAATCCAGACACGCCGAGCGCCTGATCGAAGGCTTTGACCTGGCTCAGCGCATTCTGCCCGGTGTTGGCATCCAGCACCAGCAACACTTCGTGCGGCGCATCCGGTAATGCCTTGGCGATGACGCGCTTCACTTTTTTGATCTCTTCCATCAGGTGCGCCTGGGTGGTCAGCCGTCCGGCGGTGTCGGCCAGCACCACGTCGATGTTGCGCGCCTGTGCGGATTGCACGGCATCGTAGATCACGGCTGCGGCATCACCGCCTTGCTGCGCGATCACCGTCACGTTGTTGCGTTCGCCCCAGGTCATCAATTGTTCGCGCGCTGCGGCGCGGAAAGTGTCGCCCGCCGCGAGCATCACCGACAAGCCCTGGCCTTGCAGATATTTTGCCAGCTTGCCGATTGAGGTGGTCTTGCCCGCGCCATTCACGCCCACTACCATGATGACGAACGGTTTGTGGACTTGAACCTGAGCCGGGGCTTGCAGCGGTTGCGCCAGCGGCTTGAGCAGCTTGAGCAGGCTGTGCGCGAGAGCTTCCTTGAGTTGCGCGGCATCGCTCAAACGCTGTTCCTTGACCTGGTGGCGCAGATCGGCGAGCAGGGCTTGGGTCGCGTTCAGGCCGGCATCGGCGCTGATCAGGATGGTTTCCAGTTCCTCGTAAAGATCGTCGTCTATCTTGCCGCCGCCGCTGAACAAGCCGGTCAGTTGGCCGCCGGTGCGCGCCAGGCCGGATTTCAGTTGCGCGAACCAACTGCTGCCGGATTCCGTGTCAGCTATTTCAGGCGAATTTTTTTTCAGGAAGCTGAACATTGATTGAAGATGGCCGGTAAGCGGGAAAATGCCGCATAATGCGCACGCATTTTATGCCGATTATAGCCGAAGGGTCCCGTTTTATTGGTTGAAGGGTTCCGTGTTATTCGTTGAAGGGTTTCGTTTTAATAGTTGAAGGGTTGAAGATATGAGAGCTTGTTTATTTTATATAACATTGTTGTTCGGCTGGTGTCAGACCGGCGCGCAAGCGGAAGTGTTCGAACGCACGCTGTCGAACGGACTGAAGGTCATCGTCAAGGAAGACCATCGCGCGCCGGTGGTGGTACAGCAGATCTGGTACAAGGCCGGCAGCATGGACGAGAATGTCGGCACCACCGGCATCGCGCACGTGCTGGAGCACATGATGTTCAAAGGCACCCAGGGTGTCCCGGCGGGGGAATTCTCCAGGCGCATCGCGGCAGCAGGCGGGCGCGAGAATGCCTTTACCAGCAGCGACTACACCGCCTATTTCCAGACTCTCCACAAATCCAGATTGCCGCTGGCGATGCAACTGGAATCGGACCGGATGCAGAACCTCAATCTGACTGCGGCGGAATTCGGCAAGGAGATAAAGGTGGTCATGGAAGAACGCCGCATGCGCACCGATGATGAGCCGCAATCCTTGATGAATGAGGTCATGATGGCGACCATCTATCAGGAGCACCCCTATCACCATCCGATCATCGGCTGGATGAGTGACCTGCAAAACCTCTCGGTGAGCGACGCCAGGGTCTGGTACAACCGCTGGTATGCGCCAAACAATGCAACACTGGTCATCGCCGGTGATGTGAAGGCCGGAGAGGTGTTCAAGCTGGCGCAACGCTATTATGGCGAAATCCCCAAGCGCAGGCTGGCGCCGCAACGGAACTTTACCGAGCCCAGGCAAGTGGGTATCAAACGAGTGGTCGTGAAAGCGCCTGCCGAATTGCCGCAACTGGTGATGGGCTATCACACACCCACGCTGAAGAACCCCGGACAGGAATGGAAGCCCTATGCACTGGAGATGCTTGCCGGCGTGCTGGACGGCAATGAGTCTGCGCGCCTCAACAAGCATCTGGTGCGCGAGCAGAAAATCGCCAGCAGCGCGGGAGCAGGTTATGACTCGACTGCACGAGGACCGAGCCTGTTCATTCTGGAAGCCACGCCGAGCGATGGGAAAACGGTGGAGGATGTCGAAGCCGCGTTGCGTCAGGAGATCGCGCAACTGTTGAAGGAGGGCGTGAGCGAGGAAGAGTTGAAGCGCGTCAAGGCGCAAGTCATGGCGAGCGAAGTGTACAAGCGCGACTCGGTGTTTTACCAGGCGATGCAGATCGGGCAACTGGAGAGCATCGGTCTGGGACATCAGGCGATCCCGGTGATGCTGGAGAAACTTCAGGCCGTGACGGCAGAGCAAGTGCAGCAGGTCGCCGGTGAATTTTTGCAGGACGATAATCTGACGGTGGCGACGCTTGATCCTCAGCCGCTTTCCGGCAAGCCGAAACAGCAGGGGAAAGGAATGAATCATGTACGCTAATACCAGGCTAGTTAAATCCATAGCGGTTGCAGCCTTGTGCTGCGTTTCAACCATTTCTTTCGCCACCCCCAACATTCAGCACTGGCAGAGCGCCAGCGGGGCGAAAGTGTTGTTTGTGGAAGACCATGACATCCCGATGCTGGATGTGGCCGTGAGTGTCCCGGCGGGCAGCAGCTTTGATGCGGAGGACAGATCGGGTGTGGCGGGTTTGACCCACCAGATGCTGGATCTGGGCTCGGAAAGTTTGAGCGAGGATGATATTTCGCGCGGTATGGCAGACATCGGCGCGCAATTCGGCGGCAGCTTCGATCAGGACATGGCCGGTCTTTCATTGCGCACGCTGAGCAAAGAGGCGGAACGCGGCAAGGCATTGGCCATCATGGCGCGTGTGCTGCAGCACCCTGTTTTTCCCGAGGCGATCCTGGCGCGCGAGAAAGCGCGCCTGATTTCCTCGTTGAAAGAAGCGGAGACCAAGCCGGAAAGCATCGCCGACAAGGCATTTCAGAAGGCAGTGTATGGCGCGCATCCTTATGCATTGCCGGTTCACGGCGAGGTCGCCAGCGTGGAAAATATCACCGTGCAGGACATGAAGGACTTCTATCACGCGCATTACACCGCCGGCAACGCGGTGGTTGCGATCATGGGCGACGTCACGCGTGCCCAGGCCGAAGTCATTGCGCAACAATTGACGGTGAGCTTGCCTGTTGCCGCATCGCCGATCGCATTGCCTGAAGTGGCGATGCATATCACCGCGAGCGAGCAACGAATTCCCCACCCCGCCACCCAGAGCCATATTTTGATCGGTGTGCCGGGCATGGCGCGCACCGATCCGGATTATTTTCCGCTGTATGTCGGCAACTACATCCTCGGCGGAGGCGGATTTGTGTCGCGCCTGATGAACGAGGTGCGCGAAAAGCGCGGCCTGGCCTACAGCGTGTACAGTTATTTCGCGCCGATGAAACAGCCTGGCACGTTCCAGATCGGGCTGCAAACCAAAAAAGAGCAGGCCGATGGGGCGCTGCAACTGGTGCGCAAGACGCTGGCGGAATTCATCGCCAAAGGGCCGACCGATAAGGAATTGCTGGCGGCGAAGCAGAACATCATCGGTGGTTTTCCGATGCGCATAGACAACAATCGCAAAATACTCGGCTATCTGAGCGTCATCGGCTTCTACGGTTTGCCGCTGACCTATCTGGACGACTTCACCGGCAAGGTCGAAAAGGTGACCGTAGCGCAGGTCCGCGATGCATTCGCGCGCCACATTGACCCGCAGGCGATGGCGACGGTGATCGTCGGCGCGCCTGAAGGTAAAACAGAAAATGCGAAATAAACCCGGAAAAGGGCACCTCTAAAAATCCAAACTCCGTCGCGATGCTGCGTTGCTCAATAAATTTTAACGCTTACATATCAAACATATGCGGCGCGCTAAAATTTATTTCGCGCCTTGCCTGGCTTAGAATTTTGAATTTTTAGAGGCACCCAAAAGAAATTTAGCCACGGATTAACACGGATAACCAATGAATCGTGCAGTGCTTTCAATCAGTGTAAATCCGTGGCTAATTGAGGAATTTAAAATAAACAAGGTCAGAATTATTGGCGGTGAAATGCGCAGCCGGGTGATCAGCTTTCCCGATGCTGAAGGTTTGCGCCCGACACCGGATCGCGTGCGCGAGACCCTGTTCAACTGGCTGGGGCAAACGCTGTATGGGCGCTCCTGCCTGGACCTGTTCGCCGGCAGCGGCGCGCTGGGTTTTGAGGCCGCTTCGCGCGGGGCCGAACGGGTGGTGATGGTGGAAAAGAATCCTGCGGCTTTTCGCGCCTTGCAGGATAACCTGAAAAAATTAGGGTGTATGAACGTTGCCACGCATTGCCAGGATGGGCTAGAATTCGCCTCGCGCGATGCGAATAGGTATGACGTGATCTTTTTGGATCCGCCGTTCCAGAGCGAGTATCTGCCCAGGCTGCTGAAGATTTTGACGCAACGGATTAACGAAAACGGCATGGTATATGTTGAATCCGGTGCGGCGATAGATGTTCCGCCGCCGTGGCAGGTGATGAAATCCGGCAAGGCGGGGCAGGTGTATTATCAGCTATTATGGCTTTCCACAGATGATTAGAGTGGTTTATCCGGGTACATTCGATCCCATCACTCGCGGCCACGAAGACGTGGTGCGCCGTGCCGCCGGATTGTTCGGCGAAGTCATCGTGGCCGTAGCGGAAAGCCGCGAAAAGACCCTGTTCTCGCTGGATGAGCGGGTGGATATTGCGTGCGAGGTATTCGCGGATTTTGCCAATGTGCGCGTGGAAGGTTTTAACGGTTTGCTGATGAACTTCGTGCAAGCGCACGATGCGCGCGTGGTATTGCGCGGATTGCGCGCGGTGTCGGATTTTGAATATGAGTTTCAGTTGGCTGGCATGAATCGCAACTTGTATCCCGAGGTTGAGACGCTGTTTCTGACCCCGGCCGAACAGTACACTTTTATTTCGGCCAGCATGGTGCGCGAAGTCGCGCGCTTTGGCGGCGATGTCAGCAAGTTTGTGACGCCCTATGTGATAAAGAAATTGCAGAAGAAGTACGAATTGCACTGAATTGAATTGATAGAAGGAAACAAGCATGGCACTGATGATTACCGATGAATGTATCAACTGCGACGTATGCGAGCCGGAATGCCCGAACGAAGCGATCTCGCAAGGCGATACCATATATGTGATTGACCCCAGCAAATGCACCGAATGCGTGGGGCACTACGACACCCCGCAATGCGTGGAAGTGTGCCCGGTGGATTGCATCCCGGTGAATCCGGATTTCGTGGAGAGCAAGGAACAGTTGCAGGCCAAGTATGAAAAGCTGATGGCGGACAAGGGTTAATAGCCTCATCAATGCAGGGGTGGCACATGCGCGATATTATTCCAATTCGCATTAGAAACAGCACTAATTGTAGGGTTAGCGTTTCTTCCAGATATCCTTGATCGCTTCCGCTTCGCGGCTCGCTCCGAACGCGGGCAAGCCGTAAATATCCAGCAGCGTGCGCAACACGTTGTAGTGATTGATGCGCTGCGGGCTTGCGCCCGGCTTCACCATCGGCCCCACCAGTATCGTCACCACGTGATTGTCCTCCCTGAAATTGTCCTCATCCCAGGTGAGTATCAACAGGCTGTTGTGCTTCATCGCCCATTCGACATAGGGATCGAGATGCCTTTTCAGCCAATCGTCCGCCGCCTCGAAACTGCCATCGTGCATGTCGTTATCCTGGTCGGGAATTACAAAAGACACGGTCGGCAGTCTGGAAAAATCCTGGGGAAAATCGGAAAAACGTTTGTTCATTCCGGCAGGCAAACGCGCACCTTGCCAGTTTGCCACAGGGTTGTGCTTGCGCTGATACGCACCGGACGAACAGCTCAAGTCGCCCGCCGCAGGCAGCGACTCGGAATAGCTGGCGAAACTGAAACCACCAGCCAGCAAGGACGAAGCAAGATTGTCGTTATCGAAAGTATGCGGGCAGGAATTGCGGGTGACGCCCTGCGTGGAGCCGGAAAACAAGGCCAGATAATTCGGCTGGCTGGGATGGGTGACTCCGTAAGACTGCGTGAATAATACCCCGCGCCTGGCCAGCGCATGGATATATGAATGGCTGTTGCGCATATTCATGATTTGCGAGTACCCGCTGTTTTCCTCGATCACCACCACGACATGATCGGGGCGCGGCAACTCTCCCGCGCGGGCGGAGGGCGCGAGCATCAATGCAAGCAGGGCGATGGCGGACAGATGGCGCATGGTCAGGTTCATGGAGCTTGTAAAGTTTTCGTTCGCCCCGAGATTGTCAAACGATCAAGGAAATCCCGTTCGGCGAAGGGCGTTACGCTTTTCAGCATTACAGGACTATTTCGTCGCGTCCTCGATTTTCTGCCTGGATTCCTCAGCCTCTTTTTGCACGGCCTGATCCACTCCCCTGGCTTTTTCCAGAGCTTCGCGCTGCGGCGCGGCGATCTTTGGTGTGGGTGGTTTGTCACAGGCAGCGAGCGTCAGGGCAATAGCGAGCAAGATATATTTCATGGTTCCTCCGGTTATGAACAACAATCATTTCTGGCAGATCGGACAGTAAAAACTGGAACGCTGCCCCTGTCTGATTTGTTTGATGATTGTACCGCAACGGCGGCAGGGTTCACCGCCGCGCCCGTACACCCGATAGTGCTGCTGGAAGTAGCCGGGCTGTCCCGATGTGTTTACAAAGTCGCGCAGGCTGCTGCCGCCAAGTTGAATGGCTTCGGACAGGGTCGCGCGGATATCCTCGATCAGTTTTGCGCAGCGCGGCAGGCTGAGCTTCCCTGCGGCAAGTTGCGGCTTGATGCCGGCGCGGAACAGGGCTTCGTTGGCGTAGATGTTGCCCACGCCGACCACGATGCGGTTGTTCATGATGCATTGCTTGATGCTGACGCTGCGGCCGCGCGTGGCTTGGTAGAGATAGCGCGCATTGAAGTTTTTTTCTAAAGGTTCGGGACCGAGGTCGGTGAGCAGCGGGTGAGTATGCACATCGCCGCTATGCCACAGCACTGCACCGAAGCGGCGCGGGTCGCGCAGGCGCATCAGCGTGCCGTTGCTCAATACCAAATCGAAGTGGTCGTGTTTATCCGGCGGTGTGGCGGCGGGCAGGATACGCAGACTGCCTGACATGCCCAGATGCAGGATCAATGTGCCGCTGCCGCAATCCATGAGCAGATATTTTGCTCGGCGTTTGAGCGAGAGGATGGTCTGTCCGCGCAACAGCTTGGGCAGGTTTTTTGGGATTGGCCAGCGCAGTTTGGCGTTGCGGATCACGGCATTCGAGATGGTCAGGCCGGTGAGATGCGCGGCCAGGCCGCGCCGCGTGATTTCCACTTCGGGAAGTTCAGGCATGGTTCTTAAAGTTGTAGGGTGCGTTTACGCACCAGTTAGTAATGGTGCGTAAACGCACCCTACGTTAAGCGCGGCGGCGTTTCCACCAGATAAGTATCCCCACGCCCGCCAGCAGCAACGGCAAGCCGAGCAGCGAGCCGATGCTGATGATATTGATCTGTGCCTTGCTGAGCAACAGATTGCTGTCTTTTGTGGCGCGCGGTTGCAGTGTGATGAGATGTTCTTCGCCGGCCAGCCAATTCACCATGTTCACGCCCAAATCCACATTGCCGCCATTGCCGGCGTAGCTGTTGGCGAGGAACGCGCCGTTGCCGACGACCACGATGCGCTGTTCGCGATCATTGATGTTGCGCTCCAATGCCATCGCGATGACGACGGGGCCGGGGATGTCATGCTGTTTATCGAAGACCGGTTTGCCTTTCGGCGCCTTGCGGCTCACCCATCCGCGCGCAGCGGCCTCCACCAGCACATGGTGTTTCCAGCCCGTGTTCTCATTGCGGATCAGCGGGCGCGCGGAAGGGTATGCGGTGATCAAATTAAAGTTGCGCGTGATGGCGTGCAGAGGGTAGGTGGCGCCGATAGCCCAGGTGGCGGACACATTCATCCCGGAATCCGGATCAATCACGATGCCGGGCGGCAGCAGCAGATCGAGTTTTTCGGCGAGTCGTTCCAGCCCGCGCAGCGGCTCGGCATCCACCAGCCAGAGCAGGTTTCCGCCGCGTTCCACATAGCGCAACAGCTTGTCCGTTTCGCCGGGCATGAGGTCGAGTTGCGGCTGGGTAATGACCAATACGCTGGCATTGACCGGCACCTCCTGCGCCAATGCAAGGTTCAGGCTGTTGAGGCGAAAGCCGTTCTGTTTGAGCTTGGCGCCGAACACCGTACCCAGATCAAAGTTGGCGATGCCGTCCAGCTTGCGTTCGCCGTGCCCGTCCAGATACATCACGGTTTGATCGCGGGTGTGCGCCAGACGCAGCAAAGTGCTGGTTACAATCTGCTCGTTGATCCGGGTGAGGTGTTCGCTGCGCCCGGCGTATTCGATCACCATCTCGCCGTTAAGCTGGATGCGCGCCGCGCGGGCTTTTTCAGCATCTTTCTCCGGGTCGATGAACACCAGCTTGATGTCGGCCTTGTAGCGCTGGTAAAGCGACAGGAAATCGCGAATGATCTTGCGGATATCGCCCAGGCGCACGTCGTGCTCCGTAGCATACACTGTGATGCTGACCGGGCCGGTGAGTTGTTTCAGCACCTCAACGCTGGCGGGCTCCAGGCTGTTGCTGGCGTTGTGGGTAACATCGCGCTGCACGTGATGACGCGTGGCGAGATAGCCCAGGCCGAATGCAGTAACTAACAGCAGCAATACAAAGATCGTATTGCGCAGCACCGCATTTTGAAAGAATCGGAGAGAAAAAAATCTACGCAGCATGACTTATTCCATTTCTACATCAAACGTGACTTTTGTAGGGCGGGTCACACCGGTGCCGGGACAAAAGTTTTTCGTACCCGCCATT
>Ga0154718_1097_pt1 | contig 23315 bp, 20 predicted proteins | sample Rifle2008BG16ft_FD_105726 | JGI IMG/M metagenome (GOLD analysis project Ga0154718, IMG submission 105726) | Betaproteobacteria bacterium RBG_16_56_24
CATGGAAAACCTCAAGGAAGGCGCGATCGTCAAGGGCGTGGTCAAGAACATCACCGACTACGGCGCGTTCGTTGATCTGGGCGGCATTGACGGTCTGTTGCACATCACCGACCTGGCATGGCGCCGAGTGAAGCACCCTTCCGAAGTGTTGACCGTCGGCGACGAGATCGAAGCCAAGATACTGAAGTTCGACCAGGAGAAGAACCGCGTCTCGCTGGGCATCAAGCAGATGGGCGATGATCCGTGGAACGGCCTGGCACGCCGCTATCCGCAAGGCACGCGCATGTTCGGCAAGGTGACTAATCTGACCGATTACGGTTCGTTCGTGGAGATCGAACAAGGCATTGAAGGCCTGGTGCACGTTTCCGAAATGGATTGGACCAACAAGAACGTGCATCCTTCCAAGGTCGTTGCTTTGGGAGACGAAGTTGAAGTGATGATCCTGGAAATAGACGAAGCGCGCCGCCGTATCTCTCTGGGCATGAAGCAATGCCAATCCAATCCCTGGGATGATTTCGCGATCAACCACAAGAAGGGCGACAAAGTTAAGGGTCAGATCAAGTCCATTACCGACTTTGGCGTATTCATCGGTCTGGATGGCGGCATTGACGGTCTGGTGCATTTATCCGACCTATCCTGGAGCCAGCCCGGTGAAGAGGCGGTGCGAAGCTACAAGAAGGGCGATGAAGTCGAGGCTGTGGTATTGGCTATTGATGTTGAGCGCGAGCGCATCTCCCTCGGTATCAAGCAGTTGGAAGGTGATCCTTTCGGCGGCTTTGCCGCCAGCCATGAAAAGGGCACAGTGGTCACCGGAAAAGTGAAATCTCTGGATGCCAAGGGCGCGGTCGTTGCTCTCGAAGGTGACATCGAGGCGTATTTGAAAGCTTCAGAAGTATCTGCTGATCGGGTGGAAGATATCCGCAACCATCTCAAAGAAGGCGATAGCGTCACCGCTGTCATCATTAATGTGGATCGCAAGAATCGCGGTATCAATCTGTCGATCAAGGCGTTGCACAAAACAGAGGAATCCGCTGCCATGCAGAAGCTCTCCGCTGAAAGCAGCGCCAGTGCAGGCACAACCAATCTGGGCGCGTTGCTGAAGGCCAAGATGAGCGCCAGCAAGCCTGAAGCTTAAGTTCGAGGGACCACAACCATGACCCGTTCCGATCTCATTGCCAAACTTGCAGAATTACATCCGCAACTATTGGCAAAAGATGCCGATTTTGCCGTAAAGGTTATTCTGGATGCATTGTCTGCCACGCTGTCGCGAGGCGGGCGTGTGGAGATTCGTGGTTTCGGCAGTTTTGGTCTGAACTATCGCCCGCCACGTCAGGGTCGCAATCCCAAGACCGGCGACAAGGTAAAAGTACCGGCCAAGCATGTGCCGCATTTCAAAGCTGGCAAGGAACTCAGAGAACGGGTCAGCGAAAAGAAATCCTGATTTCACTTCTTCGCATAAACCGATCCGGCAAACGAGGAAGGCGAAGCGGGGGAATGTTTATCAGGATGGGGTTCGGTAATTGAATTATGGTGGCATATCGCAAGGTATCGCCGCCATTTTTTATGCTATCGTTACATCGGTCTTTTCGGGAGATGTTATGCGCTATTTCAACTGGGTACTGCGCGCAGCGCTGTTCATCGCGCTGCTCGGGTTTGCGGTCAAAAACGATCAGCCGGTCACGCTGCGATATTTCTTTGGCTATGAGTGGGAGTCCTCACTTGTGATCGTATTGTTGATGTTTTTTGCGGCTGGAGCGATAGTCGGCGTGCTTGCCATGCTTGCCGAGGCGCTGCAACAACGCCGTGAAATCGCACGCCTCAAGCGCGACATCCTGGTCAAGAACAAGCTTGCCGGTATCGATGAAACGCAAAAAATGCCCATACAACCTTCCTGATCTATTCGTTTATGGAATTTCAACTCTGGATGCTGCTAGTCTTTCCGTTGTTTTTTGGAATGGGATGGCTGGCTGCGCGCATTGATATAAAAGAGTTGCTATCGGAATCAAGCGCATTGCCGCAGTCGTATTTTCAGGGGCTGAAATTTCTGCTCAATGAACAACAGGACAAGGCCATCGAAGCCTTCATCGAGGTGGTCAAAGTCGACCCGCAAACCATCGAGTTGCACTTTGCGCTGGGCAGTCTGTTCCGCCGCCGCGGTGAAGTCGATCGTGCGTTGCGTATGCACCACAATCTGGTGGACAGGGTGGACCTGGACGAAGACAAGCGCAAACAGGCGATTTTCGAGTTGGCGCAGGATTATCTGAAGGCCGGGATACTGGACCGCGCCGAAAGCCTGTTCCGCGAGCTGGAAAGCACTTCATATGCCAGGCAGTCTCTGGAGTTCCTGCTGGAGCTGTTTCAAAAAGAACATGACTGGCTCAAGGCGATTGAGGTCGCGCAACGGCTGTCGGCGGTAGCCGGACAGTCTTACAGCAAGCATTCCGCTTTTTTCTATTGCGAACTGGCTAATGAGGAGATTGGGCAGGGCAATCAGGTTGGAGCGCGCGAACATTTGCGGCAGGCATTGCAGGTTCATCCCGGTTCGGTGCGCGCTGCCATGATGCAGGGCGATATGGCGGTTGGCGAGGGCAAGCACGAAGAGGCCATAGCCATCTGGAAGCTAATCGAGACTCAGGATGCGCAATATCTGCCGCTGGTCGCGGAACGTTTGCTGAATGCCTATCGCAGCCTGAATCGTGAGACAGAGGGCATTGCGCTGTTGCGTGAATATTTGGGCAAGTATCATTCGCTGGATTTGATGAATGTAGTGTTTGACGGAGTGCTGAAAAATGAAGGGGCTGCTGCCGCTTACCAATTGGTGCGCGATGAGCTGGAGCGCAACCCGACTTTGCTGGGACTGGACAAGTTGCTCGAAGCGCGGTTGCTGGAAGTATCGATGGAAAGGCGCGCCGATATCGAGCTGGTAAAAGACCTGGTCCATAAGCGCACGCGCAATCTGGCGATGTATCACTGCGCCAACTGCGGCTTCAAGGCGCGCCAGTTCTACTGGCACTGCCCTGCGTGTCATGCGTGGGATAGCTACCCGCCGCGCCGCAGTGAAGAAACCGGCGTGCCGCTATGAACGATCCAAAAATAATCGTCGCGCTTGATTATCCTTCATCTGCGCCGGCGCTGTCGTTCGTGGACAGGTTACAGCCGGAACTATGCCGTTTGAAAGTGGGCAAGGAATTATTTACCGCTACCGGGCCCGCACTGCTGGATCAACTCATGCAACGCGGTTTTGAGATATTTCTCGACCTGAAATTTCACGACATACCCAATACTGCCGCGCAAGCCTGCAAAGCGGCTGCCGGCCTGGGCGTGTGGATGATCAACGTGCACGCGCTGGGCGGGCGCAAGATGATGGAGGCTGCGCGCGATGCGATAGACAGATGCGCGCATCAACCCAGGCTGATCGCTGTGACCTTGCTTACCAGCATGGGACAACAAGACCTGGCCGATATTGGCATCAATGCCACGCCAGCCGGGATGGTGCTTCGCCTGGCGGCTGTCGCCCGGGAAAGCGGCCTTGATGGCGTGGTGTGTTCCGCGCAGGAGGCCGCGCTGTTGCGCAAACAATTCGGCAGTGAATTTTGTCTGGTGACCCCGGGCATACGCCCGGCACATGCCGATCCTGACGATCAGTCGCGAGTGATGACCCCGCAAGCCGCTTTGCAAGCCGGTTCCAGTTATTTGGTGATCGGACGCCAGATCACCCTGGCGGCGGATCCGTTGCAGGCGTTGCTTGATATCAATCGGGAGATTGGAGTTTCGTCATGACGGTTTTGCCAAAGTTCTCTGGCGCAAAGATATTGGTGGCCGGTGATGTGATGCTGGATCGCTACTGGTTCGGGGATGTCAATCGGATCTCGCCGGAAGCTCCGGTGCCGGTGCTCAAGGTCGGGCGTGTCGAAGAGCGTCCCGGCGGCGCAGCCAACGTGGCGCGCAACATTGCGGCACTCGGCGCGCAAGCTACCTTGTTGTCGGTGGTTGGTGATGATGATGCGGGCGCGTGCCTGGAGAGATTGCTCAATGAGCACAGCAATCTCACCGCGCTGTTGCATCGCGATAATTCCATCTCCACCATCATCAAATTGCGCGCCATCGCGCGACACCAGCAGTTGCTGCGTATTGATTTTGAAACTTCGCCCAGCCATGAAGTGCTGCGCGCCGCAATGGAGGATTTCCGGGCGCAGTTGCCGTTGGCAGACGTGGTGATACTGTCGGATTACGGCAAGGGCGGACTGGAGCATATCGCAGAGATGATCAGGCTGGCGCGTGCCGCAGGCAAGCCGGTGCTGGTGGATCCCAAAGGCGACGATTACGCCCGTTATTCCGGAGCAACTTTGCTGACGCCGAATCGCAGCGAGTTCCGCGAAGTGGCGGGTAGCTGGAAGACTGATGCCGAATTTAACGCCAAGGCAGAGAAGCTGCGCACTGAATTGCATCTCGACGCGCTGCTGGTCACGCGCAGCGAGGACGGCATGAGCCTGTTTCGGGACAATGAAGCGCTGCATGAGCCGACGCAAACGCGCGAGGTGTTCGACGTCAGCGGTGCGGGCGACACCGTGATCGCCACGCTGGCGGTGATGCTGGCAAGCGGCGCGGATCTGCCGTTTGCCGTGCGCATCGCCAACCGCGCGGCGGGCATCGTGGTCGGCAAGCTGGGGACGGCGGTGGTCAGCCGTGAGGAGATCGTGAAAGACATTAGTGAAGGGAGAAGGGAGAAGGGAGAAGGGTAGGGCTCGCGGTTTTTCCCTTCACCCTTCCCTCTTCACCCTTCCCCATTTAAGGAGTTTGAATATGTACTACATCATCACCGGCGCAGCCGGATTTATCGGTTCAAACCTGGTCAAGGCGCTCAACGAGCGCGGCGAGAACAACATCATCGCGGTGGATAATCTGAAAAATGCCGGCAAGTTCAGGAATCTGGCGGATTGCGAGATCGCCGACTATATAGACAAGGATGATTTCCTCAGGAAACTGCAGGAAGGTTTTTTCGACGGTCTGGTCAACACGATACTTCATCAGGGCGCATGCTCCGATACCATGGAAACGGACGGACGTTACATGATGGCTAACAATTACCAATACACTCTGGAATTGTTGAACTACTGCCAGAATGAAGAAGTGTCGTTCCTGTACGCTTCATCCGCTTCGGTGTACGGAAGCGGCAGCGCGTTCAGGGAGAGCCGCGAATGCGAGGCTCCGCTGAACGTCTATGCCTATTCCAAATTCCTGTTCGACCAGATCTTGCGCCGCCGCTGGCACAAACGCAATGCGCAGATCGTCGGGCTGCGCTACTTCAACGCGTATGGACCGCGTGAGCAACACAAAGGACGTATGGCCTCGGTCGCGTTCCATTTTTTCAACCAGTATCGCGCCGAAGGACGGGTCAAGCTGTTCGAAGGTTGTGACGGTTATGCCAACGGCGAGCAATTGCGCGACTTTGTTTCGATAGAGGATGTGGTCAGGGTGAACATGTATTTTCTCGACAATCAGAATAAATCAGGCATCTTCAATCTTGGCACCGGGCGGGCGCAGAGCTTCAATGATGTGGCTGTGGCGACCATAAACACTTTGCGTAAGGCAGATGGAAAATCTTCGTTAAGTCTCGCAGACCTGCAACAGCAAGGATTGATCAGCTATATCCCGTTCCCGGAACAGTTGCGCGGTAAATATCAAAGCTACACCCAGGCCGACATCGGCGCGCTGCGCAACAGCGGCTATACCGAACCGTTCCTGGGCGTCGAGCAAGGCGTGGCACGGTATGTGGAACAGATGCTGAAAACGGTGGAACAGGGCAAATCGCCCGGTTAGCAGGGGACGAACGGTGTATCCATCCATAGAAAATTTCGTCGGCAATACGCCGCTGGTTCAACTCAAGCGCATTCCGGGCAACACCAGCAACGTATTGCTGGCCAAGCTGGAGGGCAATAATCCCGCCGGCTCGGTGAAAGACCGCCCCGCGCTTTACATGATCATGCGCGCCGAGCAGCGCGGCGACATCAGGCCGGGCGATACTCTGATCGAGGCAACCAGCGGCAATACCGGCATCGCGCTGGCGATGGCGGCGGCGATGCGCGGTTACAGGATGATACTGGTGATGCCGGAGAACCAGAGTGTGGAGCGTTGCCAGATCATGCGCGCGTACGGTGCAGAATTGGTGCTGACCGCTAAAGAGGGCAGCATGGAACTGGCGCGCGATACGGCAGAAAAGATGCGCGGCGAGGGTAAGGGCATCGTCCTCGATCAATTCGCCAACCCGGATAACCCGCTCGCGCATTATGAGGGTACTGCGCCGGAGATATGGCGCGACACTCACGGCAAGCTTACACACTTCATCAGCAGCATGGGCACAACCGGCACCATCATGGGTTGCTCGCGGTTCTTCAAGGAACAGAATCCAAACATTCAGATCATCGGCGTGCAACCGGAAGAGGGCGCGCAGATACCCGGCATACGCAAGTGGCCGCAAGCCTATCTGCCGAAAATCTACAACGGAAGGAACGTCGACCGGCTGGAATATGTGAATCAACCGGATGCCGAGGAAATGACGCGCCGTCTGGCGCGCGAAGAGGGTATTTTCAGCGGTATTTCTTCCGGCGGGGCTTTGAGCGTTGCGTTGCGAATCTCGCTGCAAGTCGAGAATGCGGTGATCGTATTCATCGTATGTGATCGCGGCGACCGTTATCTTTCGACGGGCGTATTTCCCGCATGACTGTTTAATCTCTTCGGGTCGAATTCCCCGCCGCTTGCGGCGAATGATTGAACCAGATTCTGGTTTGAACCCGGAAAAAACAATAGGCCAAGAACCCCCTGCAGGAGCGAGCTTGCTCGCGAAAAACTTCGCCGGCAAGCTGGCTCCTACGAGGAAAAAATGCCTAATGGACAACTCCGGTTGATACCTCGCGGCTTGCCGCGAGGTTTTTCATTTTTCTGGTGGACTATAGCGCAGGAAATGGTAGTAGAATCATGCTCTCGGGGGATAGATTAACGGGATATTCCTGCGCTTGCCGCTCCAGCAAAGGAGGACGATCATGCGTAACGCTGTGTTGCAACTCATGACAACAGGCTTGTTGGCCGCAAGCCTGTTGTTCCCCGCCAGCAGGGCCGACGCAGAGCCGGTCATGGCAAAGCCCCTGATCCTGGCGGTGCATCCCTACCTTCCGCCCCAGGAGATCATGCAACGTTTTACACCGCTGGCCAATTACCTCGCCAAAGCTCTCGGCCGTCCGGTACAGGTGCGCATAGGTCGTGACTACAACGAACACGTCGAGGCCATCGGCAATGAACAGGTAGATCTGGCATTCATAGGCCCGTCTGCGTACGTGCAGCTCACTGCGCGGTTCGGAAAAAAACCGCTGCTGGCGCGTTTTGAGGTCAACGGCCAGCCGCATTTGCGCGGCGTGATCATTGTCCGTGCCGATAGCACACTCCAGAAGATCAGCGATCTCAAGGGCAAGAGCTTCGCCTTTGGCGACCCTTCCTCCACCATGAGCCATGTCGTGCCGCTGTACATGCTGATCAAGGCCGGCGTGCCGGAACAGGCGCTGGCGCGCCAGCAGTTCCTCGGCGCGCACAGGAACGTGGCGCTGGCCGTGCTGGCCGGTGATTTCGACGCCGGCGCGGTCAAGGAAGAGACCTACCAGGAGTATGCCGGCAGGGGATTGCGGGCGCTGGCGACCACACCGCCGATCTCCGAGCACCTGTTCGTGACGCGCGCCAACCTGCCGGGTGAGGAGATCGAAACAGCGCGGCGGGCGTTGTTACGGCTCAAGGACGCGCCGAATGGCACGGTGATCCTCGATGGCCTGCACAAGGGCATGACCGCGCTAGTGCCGGTTGCCGATGGCGATTACGACAACCTGCGTGCCATTGAGCGCACCCTGGAGCAGGTGCAGCATTGAGTACATCATTTGGCACTCCGGAGAGCGGTTGGCATACGGCCCCCTGGGCCGGGCTGACGCTGGTCGTCTTTACGCTCGTGACCGGTATGGTCTTTCTGGTTGACCAGCAACACCAACGCGAAATCGGTATGGCGCAGGAGAATGCCCGTAACGAGCTGCAACTGCTCTCATCGATCGTCACCAACGAGCTCCAGAGAAGCAATTATCAGGACATTGATCGTTTGCTGCGTAACTGGGGCGAGCACGATCCACATATCACCGAGGTACAGATCATCACCGCGAGCGGCTTTGTGCTCGGACACTACCAGCGTCCTGGACGGATATATTTACCGCGCACCTTTGAGACCAAAACCCAGTTGCGCTACTCGTACCGCGGCGAGGGCATACTCTCCATGCGCATAGATCTGCAACCGGCCTACAACTACCGTGACCTGCTCGCCATCCAGCTGGCCGCGGTGATTGCGCTCATAGGTATCCTGCTCGGAATGGTGGTGCGATCCTTGCTGCACCGCCAGCGTGAGTCCGCCCTGCAGCGCGAGGCTACTATGCTGCGCGAGCGCACGCAGGAGCTCGACCGGTTCAATAATGCCCTGCAAGATGAAATCGAACAGCGCCAGCGCACCGAGATGCAGTTGTTCGATGCCAAGGAACGCGCCGAGGTGACGCTGCATTCGATCGGCGACGCCGTGATTTCCACCGATGCCGCCGGCTGTATCGAATACCTCAATCCGATGGCCGAAAAACTTACCGGCTGGACCAGAGCAGAAGCCGTCGGACGCCCGCTGACCGAAGTGTTTTGCATCGTCAACGAACAGACCCGCGATCCGCTGGAAAACCCGGTTGAGCGCGTACTGCGCGATGGCGGCGCTGCGGGGCTGGCTGATCACACTCTTCTCATCGCTCGCGATGGCGGCGAGATCCCCATTGACGAATCGGCAGCGCCGATCAGCGACCGGCAGAGGCAGATTATCGGTGTGGTACTGGTGTTTCACGATGTCGGCCACACGCGCCGTCTGACCAGCCAACTCACCCACCAGGCCACGCACGATTCCCTGACCGGGCTGCCCAACCGCGCCGAGTTCGAGAGCCGCCTGCAGCAACTGGTGGAGTCGGCGCATCCGGACCCGCGCGGGCATGCCATGGGCTATCTGGACATGGATCAATTCAAGGTGGTGAACGACACCTGCGGACATACGGCCGGCGACGAATTACTGCGCCAGTTCTCCGCGTTGCTGCGAGAGCATGTGCGCGACTCCGACGTGGTCGCCCGGCTGGGCGGCGACGAGTTCGGCATCCTGCTGATCCATTGCGACCCGGGAAACGCGGAGCGCGCCATGAACGGCCTGCTCGAAAAAATACGCAAGTATCGTTTCGCCTGGGAGGAGCACAGTTTCGATGTCGGCGCCAGCATCGGTCTGGTCAACATCACATCGGGTCAGCAGAGCCTGTCACAGATTATGAGCACCGCCGATGTGGCCTGTTATGCCGCCAAGGATGCCGGGCGCAACCGCCTGCACATCTATCGTTCGGATGACGATGAACTGCGTCAGCGTCACACCAACATGCAATGGGTGTCGCGCCTGAGAAAGGCCATCGACGAGAACCGCTTCTGCTTGTACGCCCAGCCGATTGTGCCGGTGGGCCGGCCCGGCGCGCCGATTCACCACGAGATACTGCTGCGGCTGCGTGACGAACATGACCAGCTTGTGCCGCCCAATGCCTTCATACCCGCCGCCGAGCGCTACAACCTGATGCCGCAGATTGACCGCTGGGTGCTGCGCGCCGTCCTCGGCTTTCTGCGCGGCATGACCGGCAACTGCCGGGTCGCCATAAATATCTCCGGCCAATCGCTGTGCGATGCCGATTTCCTGCGCTTTGCGACCGGACGGATCGACGAGATCGGCATCGACCCGCAGCGCATCTGTTTCGAGATCACCGAAACCGCCGCTATCGCGCACCTCAACCTGGCCACGCGTTTCATCTCGACATTGCGCGCAAAGGGCTGCTCGTTCTCGCTGGACGACTTCGGCAGCGGGCTGAGCTCTTTCGCCTACCTGAAGAACCTGAAGGTGGATTACCTGAAAATCGACGGCGGGTTTGTGAAGGATATGGCCGACGATCCGATCGGCCGCGCCATGGTCGCGGCAGTTCATGTTGTCGGCCAGGCGATGGGCATCCAGACCATCGCCGAGTTCGTGGAGACCCCCGAGATTCTGGCCGCGCTGGCGGAGATCGGCGTGGACTACGCGCAGGGTTACGGGATTGCCAGGCCGCTGCCGATCGAGGAATGCCTGCCGGCGGCCTGTTGCTCCACCGGTTGACAACCGGCGGCGCATGGCTGCGGACGGCGCCATGGTCCCATGTTCAAGCGCGGCGCCGTTCATCGTCAACCCGTACGGAGCGGCAACATCGGCGCCGGGAACATCTAATTCCATTTCTCGATCAATAGAGCAATATCGTAGGGCGGGTCACACCGGTGCCGGGACAAAAGTTTTTCGTACCCGCCATTACATCTGTTCAGCGGCGGGTGTGACCCGCCCTACGGATTATTTCCCGTTTGAAGGAGCGGCTTTAGCCGCGATGTACTTGGGTTTCGCGGCTAAAGCCGCTCCAATTAGTGCTGTTTCTAATTAATGCGAATTGGAATAACTGATCGAATGGATTCTACGTGCGCCAGATCTTGCGTAATATTCTCAGTGAAGCGCTGGAAAAGTGAATCATGTTTGGCCCGTACCGGTCGTTTTGGAGCCGGACATAAGTAATTTTATAACAATCTGCTGATCGTTTTTTGCGGCCAGTGTAAGCGGTGTGTCCCCGTCGAAATTTTTGATGCTCGTATCGGCGCCGTGGTGCAACAATGTTCTGACGATCTCGGTATAACCGGCAGCGGCAGCCTTGTGCAGAGCAGTCGAACCGTCGCGCGCGGCTGAATTCAGATTTGCGCCGCTGTCAATCAGCAGCAGCAAGACCCCCAGGTGACGGCGTGTGGCGGTTTGTGACAAAGGCGTAATGCCGGAATTGTTGCAAGCGTCAACATTGGCACGATTTTCGATGAGCAATTTTGCGCTTGATGTTTGTCCTGCATCTGCAGCCCAATGCAAAGCGGTGTTGCCCAGCACATCCTCGGCATGCACGTTCGCCTGATGTCTGAACAGAAGGCTTATAACTTCATCATGCCCATTGAAAGCGGCCAGCATCAGTGGAGTCCAGCCGCGTTCATCGGAGATTTCGGTGTTGACGCGAGCACCAAGAAATAAAGCTGCCACCCTGCGATTGCCGGTTTCAACCGCGCGATGAAAACCCCTGGCGGTGCACGGGATGCCAAGATTTTCTATTGCCTGTGTTGTCGTGGCGGGAAGCGGTTTCCAGGCATTTTCATTTTCGATGGCGACCGGCGGTTTAAAGCTGGCAAATTTGTCCGCAGATACCTCCCAGACATCCTGTTTCTTGTCGGGCGCGCGCTGGCTGGCATGCACAAGGCTCAGGCGCATGATTTCGGCTGCGATATCAGGAGGAAAGCCGGCACGGTCACCCCGCTCCGGAACCATCAATTCCATAAAATAATCGTTCATCCCCGGCTTATCCCAGAGCTTCAGGATTTCTGCAAGGATCCGCGGATATTTACTCTCCAGCCCGTGGGGATAGAGTTTCTCTTCGCCGCCTAATATTCTGAGTAGCCGTTCGTCCATATTCGGTGCAATGACTTAATCGAGCAGCGCAATCTTTGGTTTGGACAATGCCGGATTCTGCGCGAAATAACGTTTTATTCCGGACAGGATAGCATTGGCAAGTTTCGTTTGATAGTCATTGTCGTTCAAGCGCCGTTCCTCGCTGGGGTTGCTGATGAAAGCGGTTTCGACCAGGATGGACGGGATGTCCGGGGATTTCAGCACCGCGAATCCGGCCTGCTCAACATGGCCGCGGTGCAGGTCATTGATATCACCCAGTTCATTCAGCACATGTTTGGCAAGCTTCATGCTGTCGTTGATGGCAGCGGTCTGTGAGAGGTCCAGCAAAGTGCGCGCCAGATAGAGGTCTTTCACCGCGATATTCACTCCGCCGATCAGATCGGCTTCGTTTTCCTTTTTTGCCAGCCAGCGTGCCGCAGTGCTGGTCGCGCCGTGTTCCGAGAGCGCAAATACCGACGAGCCGCGCGCTTTCGGTTTGATGAAGGCATCCGCATGGATGGAGATGAACAAGTCTGCATTCACCTTGCGCGCTTTCGCCACGCGCCCCATGAGCGGGATGAAGTAATCGCCGTCGCGGATCAGCACACCGCGCATATTCGGCGTTCCATCCACCAGTGCTTTCACCTTGCGTGCAATCGCCAGCGTGACATTCTTCTCGCGCGAGCCATATCTGCCGCGTGCGCCCGGGTCTTCGCCGCCATGCCCGGCATCGATCGCGATAATCAGGGTGCGGGCGCGCATTTCAGGCAGATTGGGCGTTGTGTCAGGCGTGGGAGGCGGCTGATCGCTGTTGTCGATACTCAAGTCCTGGGCCGGTAGCAGTTTATCTTCGTCAACCGCTATTTTTGCGGGCTGCCCGGTTGCGAAAGGTGTGGTGGTGGTTTCGGAGGTAGCGGATTTCGGTTGTTCCAGCAAGGCCATCAACGGGTCAGGCGGCTGGGCGGGATATACGTCCAGCACCAGACGATATCCATATTCAGCAACCGGTTTGAGGACGAAAAGTTGCGGCTTGACCTCGGTTTTTAAGTCCAGCACCAAACGCACCACGCCGGGTTTGAAACGCCCCACGCGCACGCTCTTGATGTAAGGATCGTCGCTGCCGACCAGTTTGGCCAGGTTGTTGAGCGTGTTGCCGAGTTCCACATTCTCCAAATCGATCACCAGACGTTCCGGATCGCTCACGGTGAACATGTTGTGGCCGATGGCACGTTTGGATTCCAATGTCAGGCGCGTGTAATCCTGCGCCGGCCAGACACGCGCCGAACTGAAGGCATTGGCTGCATGTGCCACAGGTATCCACAGCAGGGGCAGGCACAGCAGCAACATCGCAACAAGTTTTAAAGCTGTTCTAAGCATTGCCTACCCATTTTCGTATTGGCATGAATTTCTACCTTTCGGCCTTGTGCCAAACTTTCAAAGTCGATTTTTACATCGGCTTGCGGAATCAATCTCTGCGCCTTTTCCGGCCATTCGATGAAAAATATATTGCGCCCATCGAACTCATCGCGGAATCCGGCTGACTCCCATTCTTTCTCATCGTGCAGACGATGCAGATCGAAGTGCCGTAAGTCTAACCCGGCGATATGGTACGGTTCAACCAGCGTATAAGTGGGACTTTTTACGCGACCGGAATAGCCCAGCGCATTCAGCACGCCACGCACCAGGGTGGTTTTGCCGGCACCCAGATCGCCATGCAGATAGATCACCATGCCGGGTTTGATCCGCGCGCCGAGGCGTTGCGCCAGCGCGATTGTCGCGCTTTCATCGGCGAGGAAAAATGAGAGGCTCGCGCAGCGATCGTTCGCCCCCTCTCCCAAGAGTCGAAGATTGCCTTCCTCGTTTGCCCCCTCTCCCGCCGGAATTGAAGATTGCCTTTCTCGTTCGCCCTTTCTCCCGCTTGCGGGGGAAAGTTGGATAGGGGGGCTTTTCTCCGGGATAACCAGCGACTTGGCTGCGGTCGTTTGCAGCCTAGTCGAATGGCTAGTTGTTTCACCCAGAGGGTTGGGGTGAGGGCTGATTCGGCTATCATTGCCAGTATGCAAAATGGAAATCCTCAACAGGTAAAATACGCCGCGTTTGCCATACAGATACGCGCATGGGCGCATGAGTTTGGCTTTCATGCCGTAGGCATCAGCGACACCGATCTCTCTGCGGCGGAAAACGGTCTGCTGGAATGGCTTGCACTCGGCATGCACGGCGAGCTGGATTATATGGCAAATCACGGCACCAAACGCAGCCGTCCGGCGGAGCTGTTGCCCGGCACCTTGCGCGTGATTTCGCTGCGCATGAATTGCGCGCCACCCGATGCGCGCGACAGCTGGCAGGTGTTGGCAGACGGCGAGCGCGCGTTCATTTCGCGCTATGCCTTGGGGCGCGATTATCACAAGGTGCTGCGCAATCGCCTGACGAAACTGGCCGGTAAAATTCGCGCTGCAGTCGCCGGATTTGAGGGGCGCGCCTTTACCGACAGCGCGCCGGTGATGGAAGTGGAGCTGGCACGCAAAGCAGGCCTGGGCTGGCGCGGCAAGCACACCTTGCTGCTTACACGCGAACACGGCTCGTGGTTCTTTCTCGGCGAAATATACGTGAACCTGCCGCTACCGGTGGATAAGCCGCAGACAGAACATTGTGGCAGTTGCACACGTTGCATCGAGGTGTGCCCGACTCAGGCGATCATCGCGCCTTACCGGCTGGATGCTCGCCGCTGTATTTCCTATCTCACCATCGAACTCAAGGGCAGTATCCCGGTAGATCTGCGCCCGCTGATCGGCAACCGGATCTACGGCTGCGACGACTGTCAACTGGCGTGCCCGTGGAACGGCTTTGCGCAAGCCACCGTCGAGCCGGATTTCGCGGTAAGGCACGGCCTGGATGATGTGTCGCTGGTGGAATTGTTCGCGTGGGATGAAGCCGAGTTCAAAAACAGGCTCGCTGGCAGCGCCATCTATCGAATCGGACATGAGCAATGGCTGCGCAACATCGCCGTTGCACTGGGTAATGCTGATACGAGTGCTTCAGTGATTGCCGCACTGAAGCATCGAGCAGGGCATGAATCCAAATTGATACGGGAGCACGTAGAGTGGGCGCTGGCGCGGCACGCTGTTTAATGACCTCTTCCACTCGTGCGAGAGGTGAGTGCAATGATCGCTTAGTGTCATCAGCGTATCTTCAATCAGCGTACCTTCAACTTGATATTCCATTTGATTCACGGCACGATACGAGCATGAAGATACTTTTTCTACATCCTCGTTAGTACACTAGGATCGACATATGGCAACGCTCCACGATCTCATCCCTGATGCTGCTTCGATCCTTGCTCTCGAGCCAGAGGAATTGGCGGGTCTAGCCCTCGAACTAATCAACGATTCTGAATCCAATACTCCATCGCGGCTAAATCTAACCAGCTTTACCAGTCACGAGACAATCGGCCCATTTGCACAGGGCGACAAAGAACCGATTCGCTTTGCGATGGCCGAGGTTTGGAACTGGCTAGTCCGCGAAGGGCTACTGGCCCCAACACCAGGGGACAGCTTTGGGTGGCACTTTGTAACCCGACGCGGAAAGAAGCTCAAGAATCGCGAGGGTACGACCGCATACGTCAATTCAGTTCTTCTGCCTCGCTCAACGTTACATCCGTCAATAGTCAAGGAATGTTGGCCTGCCTTTATGCGCGGCGACTACGATACTTCTGTCTTTCAAGCCTTCAGGGAGCTTGAAGTCGCAATTCGAGACGCAGGAGACTTCAGTGCCGAAGACTACGGGGTTAAACTTGCTCGCAAAGCATTCCATGAGACAACATGCCCACTTACAGATCAATTGAAACCCGCTGCCGAGCGCGCTGCCCTTGCGGACTTAATGGCGGGTGCTTTGGGTTCGTACAAGAATCCGCATAGTCACAGAAAGGTGCAATTGGGGGCAGAGGAGGCATGCGAAATGATTGTTCTCGCCAGCCACTTACTCAAAATTGTTGAAGCGCGCCGCGATCATGATCCAGAAGAGGCTTCCTCTTGAATCCGTCAATTATCGTTTCTAATGTGAATTGGAATTAGCGCCGATGACCTTTGCGATGGAAGAATTCTCATAATAATTGCCGCCGATGCTACCATTAAAAAATTCGGACGCAATCGTCCATCTATATACTGTTAGCCATCATGAAGGTTCACATGCAAATCACTTGGGATGAATACAAGGCAAAGGCATCAGCAGATTTGGCCGCAGATGGAGCATTTGTCTATCGCGGTCAGCGCGATGCTGTATGGAGTCTCGCAACAACTGTCCACCGATCGGGGATTGTTCAATCGTTTGCTGATCTTAAGACCTATGCTGACGTAGTCCTGCCGCAAGTTCACGAAGCAATCGAAACATGGGCCGGAAGAAGTTGGAATCTTTCGGACCCTCTCGGTCTTGCAGAGTTCGTGGCCTTTCTCCAGCACAACGGTTTCCCAACGCCGCTGCTCGACTGGACCTACTCACCCTACATCGCAGCATACTTCGCGTTCGAATCGGTCAATCACTTCGCGCCCCAGTCCGAGTTTGCTGCCGTCTATGCTTTCAACGCTCGCGAATGGTCAGCAAACTTCAAGCAGCATTACGACGTAGCCGATTTTACGCCCCATGTATCTATTCTGCGTCCGCGAACAGTCGGGAACCACAAATTAGCGTTACAGCAGGGATGCTTCACATGGTCGAACATCAAGGATATTGAAGGCCACATCCGTCTGAATGAGCGCGACGATCAATTGTTACTGACCAAGTACCTCTTGCCGACATCAGAGCGCCCCCGAGTCATGCGCGAACTCAGCCTAATGGGTATATCAGCGATTCAACTCATGCCGTCTATCGAAGCGGTCTGTAAGAAGGCACTGGAAGACCTTATCGGTCTTCATCCGGTTGGCCCCACGCAATGAATGCTGATGATATTTACGAAAATCAAAAATAATGAACGACACCGACGCAACTCGACTTTCAGGAGAAAATTCCGACGCAACACGATTTGCCGGTGAATCCTATCGCACGCGACTCGCGATCGGCGCGGCTACGGCGCCCGACGCCAAAACCCGCATTGCACAGGAAGGTTATCTGTCGAAGCTAGCCCGTGACGCTGCCGGTATGCAGTCCGACGCCAGCGAGTTCTACAAAGTGGGCGATAAGATTGGTGATCGTTACGAAGTTTCAGTTATTCATCATGGCGCGATGGGCGTGGTCTATGGTTGCTTCGACCATCAGACGAAACTTCCGCGCGCGCTCAAAACCGTTCGCTTTCGCCACTTGCACGACAAGCAAGTGCTCTCGCTGTTCGAGAACGAGGCTGCGGTCTGGATTTCTCTCGAAAAGCACCCGTACATTGTTCGCGCCTATCTGGTCGAACGTTTCAATAAACTCCCTTATGTCATCACCGAGTATGTGTGCGGCCCGGAAGGTATGGAGGGGGATTTGCGCGGATGGCTCGGCCACCCTCGCCTGACGTTGCCAGTGGCAGTAACGATGGCTTTGCAAATTGCACAAGGCATGCAGCACGCGGTGTGCAAGGTGCCGAATCTCGTGCATCGTGATCTTAAGCCGGCCAACATCCTTGTCAATAATGAAGGGAAGGCGATGGTGACTGACTTCGGGCTGGTGAATTCAGCGGAGTCTGGCGCGGGAACACCGGCGTATATGTCGCCAGAGCAATGGCGTGAGGATGCGCTTGATGCACGCAGTGACATCTATGCCTATGGCTGCATCTTGTTCGAGATGCTCACTGGACATAGGTTGTTTCCCGCGCTGACCGAGCGGGACTGGGAACGTGCGCATTTCGAAAGTACGCCTACTTTATTGACCAGTCTTGTTCCAGAGCTACCCAGTGAAATCGATCATTATGTTCGGCGGTGCCTAGAAAAAGATGTGGAGGCACGACCACAAAACTGGGACGAAGTCGTTACCTTCTTTGCTGAGTGGTATCACCGCCTGACAGGGAAGGCGGTGATCTTAGATTTTTCCTCGCTTGCGCTCGACGCAGCCGAGTGGCTCGCTGCGAGTTACTCGCTTTCGAATCTAAATCGCTACGAGGAAACATTGTTGGCGCGCGAACGCGTGCTTGCCATTGATGAGAGCATCGCTAACGCTTGGTCAAACAAGGGTCTCGCGCTTAGTTGTCTCAACCGTTACGATGAGGCGCTTCAGGCATATGACAAGGCGCTCGCGATTGACGAAAACAATGTCAGTGCGTTGATGAATAAAGGCAACACGCTTTTCGAGCTCAAACGCTTCGAGGAGGCGATTCAAGCTGACGAACAGGCACTCGCGATCGACCCGAATTCTGCCGATGCGTGGTACAACAAAGGCAACAAGCTTTTCAAGCTCAAACGCTTCGAGGAGGCGATCCAAGCTTACAAACAAGTACTCGCGATCGATCCGAGTAATCTCTCTGCGTGGAAAAATATGGGTATTACCCTTGACAATCTTAAGCTGTATGAGGATGCGCTTTATGCCGATAACCGCGCGCTCGCGCTCGATCCGAATTGCCTCGATGCGTGGCACAACAAAGGAGCAGTACTAGGCAGACTTAATCGCCGTGAGGAAGCGGCCCAAGCTTGGAAGCAGGCACTCGCGATTGATCCGAATCACGTCATCGCATGGTATGGCTATGGACTTACGCTCCACAGTCTCAAGCGCTACAAGGAGGCGATTCAAGCCTACGACAAAGCCCTTGTTATTGACCCGAGTTTAGACGCATCGCAATTCAGAAGTTTAGCCGTTGACGCTTTGAATGCTGAGCGGCGCCCCCGGTTTTCTTTGTCGCGATTTTGGGGTAAGTAGTTGTTACTCACAGCAAGTGCACCCTGTGTCCGGTGTTTAGAGAGAAAATTGATGCTTACACGATTCAGATATGAATGCACTGCGCTATATTCCAGAGCATTGGCAGAAGCAAAGCGCCTCCAGCACGCACATGTTGGCGTTGAGCATGTTGCGCTTGCTTTGCTAAGCGACCCTGTCTATCCACTCACGGCGGTATTGAAACAAATCGGTCTCGATGCACTGACGCTGTTGCGTGCCTTTGAGAAGGAAGTAGGCACGGGAAAATCTCCCTCGGATACGCCGGAAGCAACCCCTCGACTCACGGCGATCCTTGCGCTCGGCGCAGCAGAAGGAGAACTGACGGCTCGTGCAATCCTGCGGAGTATTTTGCTCGAAGGCGAAAGCCTGTTCGCACGGTTTCTAGTTGCGCAAGGCATTACCCCCCAGAAACTGCTGAGCGTAATTGATGGAGGTGATTCGAGTGATTCATCTGCCGATGCGACGCGTTTTTCTGGCGGTAGTGGTTCACCTGCAAGTGCTGCGCCTGTTAAACCTGCATCACCCATTGCGCCTTCTCCATACCCCGCCAATGCAGGCGCGAAAATCGAGCCGAAGTCTGCGATCCCCGTGACTTTCCCGACACCTACACTGGATAAGTGGGGGCGTGATCTGCGCACACTCGCCGAGCAGGGGCGTCTTTCGGATGCAATCGGACGTGAGCGCGAGATCGAGCAGATGATTATGATTCTGGCGCGCACACAAAAAGCGAATCCGATTCTTCTCGGCGATGCTGGGGTGGGCAAGACGGCCATCGTGGAAGCGCTGGCTTGGCGTGTAACGAATGGCGTGGTGCCGCCTATCCTACGCGGTAAGCGCATTATCGAGTTGCAGATGGGGCAATTGATGAGTGGCACTTCGCTGCGCGGTCAGTTTGAGGAGCGAATCACTCAGATTGTGCGCGAAGCCACAGAAGCGCCGGACGTGATTCTATTCATTGACGAGATTCACACCATCGTCGGGGCAGGTGGTGACGGTGCGCAAGATGCCGCTCAGATTCTCAAGCCGGCGCTGGCACGGGGCGACGTAGATTGTATCGGCGCGACCACCCAGGACGAATTCAACCACTTCATCCGAAAAGACCCTGCACTGGAACGGCGATTTTCACCAGTGTTGATCGGTGAATTGTCCGAGGAGGCAACGCTGAGTGTCCTACAGGTTGTTGCTCCGCGCATCGCGGCAAAACATTCGGCAAACGGATTTACACTTGAGTTTGATTCAGAATCGCTCAAGGTTGCCGTTAATCTAACCAATCGCTACGTGAAAGACCGCCATCAACCAGACAAAGCGATTGATGCGATAGACATTGCTGCCGCTCGTGCTGTGATCGGCGGGCGCAACCGTGTTACTGCCGATGACGTTGCGGCAGTGATTTCAGAATGGACTGGCATCCAAGTACAGCGGATGAGTGAGGATGACCGTTCCCGTTTCAACCGCATGGAGCAAGTTCTCAGCGCAAAGGTGGTCGGCCAGGATGCGGCAGTCAAAGCACTGAGCCAGCGAGTGCGCGCGGCGATGGCTGGTGTAAAGGCAGGCAACCGTCCGGTCGGTGTGTTCTTGTTCCTTGGGTCATCCGGTGTCGGCAAGACCAGTCTGGCAAAAGAGCTGGCACATTTTCTGTTCGATAGTCCTGATGCGTTGCTGCGCTTTGATATGGGCGAATACCATGAGGCACATACAGTCGCCAATTTGATTGGCGCGCCTGTCGGGTATAAAGACAACGACCAGGGAGGCGCGCTGACCGAAGGACTTAGACGCCAACCCAATAGCGTGGTGTTGCTCGATGAAATTGAAAAGGCTCACCCGGACGTGATGAACATTTTCCTGAGCGTGTTCGACGAAGGGCGGATTACCGATAACCGTGGGCGACTGGTTGATTGTTCGAACGCTGTGTTCGTTCTGACCTCGAACATTGGGTCGGGCGAAGTTGATTTCCGCACTGCTGGTTCAGACGAACTGCGTACTCTGGCCGAGCGCTTCATGCGCCGCGAGTTGGTCAACCGCATCTCCGGTGTCATAGGCTTTCAGCCGCTGGGTGACGAACAGCTTGAGAAAATCCTCGACCAAATAATCGCGGAGAAGACGCGATTGTTCGAGGCTGAAAAGGGCTTGATTATCGAAGTCGATCAGTTAGCCAGAAGAGTCTTACTTGACCGTGGTTACAGCCCAGACTTGGGCGCGCGGCCGCTTGAGCGTGCCGTCGATGATTGTGTGGTTCAACCGCTGGTCGATGCATGGTTCGCTAATCGCCTAAGAGTTGGTACAGTTCGATTTACTGTGGCGGCGTCAGCACAGTCTTCGCCGTGCACGAACACGATTACATTTTCGCAAGACTAACTGACGAGGATTTTCAAGATGGCGGAGACATTGAATCTAACCTTCATGAGCGGAGCGCGTGACGGCGAGGTAGTACAGCTCGCAACTACTGGCTCGCCGCCGACAGTTTTGCTAGGGCGGAATGCACCTTGCGAGTTGGTGATATCTGATGACCCCGATATGTCGCGCCGCCATGCGCGTATCTTCTGGAGCAGCTCGTCATGGATGCTTGAAGACGTGGGCAGTAGCAACGGAACCTTCTTCGGCGAGTTTCAAACTGAGCGCAAACTTTCTGCCCCTACCGCGATAAAGGATGGCGAGATTTTTCGCGTGGGGCTGACGCGCTTGAGATTGGGCGGTGCCAAGAACGAACGGTTTGCAACTGCTGGCGCGGCAGCGAAGGCTACCTAGCGAACACGGGCTCACCACCGATGAACATTCTCCCTTCCATGTCTGATACCGTCGTCAGTGCTGTTACCCGAGAATGGATTCCCAACTCGTTTGATGGCTTTCTCCACGAACTAAATCACATTGTTGATTGCTGCAAGACAAAGAAATCCCTTGCGTTGTTTCGTGGTCATCGCAACAGGGAATGGTTGTTAGACTCGTCGTTCGTACGCTCATTCAAGACAACGCTTTTCGGGATTCCGTTGGAAGACCGACTTTCTCAGAGAATTGTGAATTCAGCCGAATTTCATCCGGCCATTCTGAATTTATTTCTTCTGAAATTTGGAGTGCTAGCGCGCCCTTCAGATGAACTTGAGACGGCCGCACAACAGCATGACGTCGATGCTTGGTTTGAGTTTATGAAGCGACTCCAGCAATACCCAGAAGAGGAAGACGGCTTCTTTTTCTTAAAGGGAAGCAATCTCCTCGACTGGACGCAGTCACCGGATGTAGCACTATATTTTGCGAACGAAAATCGGAATTCAGATGGAGCAATCTATATTTGTGATGCCACGGCGACGGGCAAAACTTTGCAGAGTCTTCCTCTTGGTGCAATCCTCGACAAAATGAGTGAAGCCGGGAAGGTGGGCCTGCCGTTAGGCGCCCCCCTATTGTTCTCGCCACCCAAACAAATTCTGTGCCACAGGGCAAAGAATCAGCAGGCAGTGTATTTCGCTCAGATGGATCTTCGGTATGACTTGGAATATATCTGGCAACTCCGAGAAGCCGAGCTGTCAGGAGAAACAATTTCAATCAAATTGGTTCTTCCCGCTGGCAGTGAAGCCGCAGTTAATGAGTACTTGGCCAAGAAAGAAATTACCCGCACTTTCATTTATCCAGATATGTAGAGCAACGCATCACCCTGCGGTCAACTGGCGCAAAAAGCCTCGCAGACCGGTTACCTCCATTCCATTAACCTCGGTCGTCTGGTGTCATTCCCTCCGCGTTTCAATACTGAATGCTGAATGGTCAGGAATGTGCATTTGTTCGTGCCCTTAAACTTTCCACACTGGACCGACTACCCTTAATAAATAAACCGCTCGAGCAATTCTTCCAGATTCAACTCGCACAAGATCTGTTCCAGCCTTTCCTGCGCATTTTTTCGTGGCGTGCCTTTGTGGCTGGCGATGATCAGTTCGTTCTTCATCGAATGCTCCCAGCCGACCAGTTCTGTCACGGTCACCTGATAGCCATGTGCTTCCAGCAGCAGGCAGCGCAGGACATTGGTGAGGTGGCTGCCGAATTCGCGGGTGTGGATCGGATGCCGCCAGATTTCCGAGAGCGGAGTTTTGCCGAATGATTGGTTCTTGTTCTTGTTCAGCATTGCCGCAACCTCGGCCTGGCAGCATGGTATCAGCACGATGAATTTTGCTTGCTTGTGCAGCGCGAATCTGATCGCGTCGTCGGTGGCGGTGTTGCAGGCGTGCAGTGCGGTGACGACATCGATTTGTCCGGGCAATTGCGGCGAGTGGATGGAGTCCTCCACCGACAGATTCAGGAACGACATGCGCGCAATGCCCAGTCTTTCAGCCAGCTTGCGGGATTTATCGACCAAGGCCTCGCGGGTCTCGATACCGTAAATGTGACCGACCTCGCGCGCTTTCAGAAACAGGTCGTAGATGATGAAACCCAGGTAGGATTTGCCTGCGCCGTGATCCGCCAGCGTCAGGTCTTGCCTGGCAGCGAGCACCTCATCGAGCAATGGTTCGATGAAGTGATACAAATGATAAACCTGCTTTAATTTGCGCCGGCTGTCCTGATTGAGCTTGCCGTCGCGTGTCAGGATATGCAGCTCCTTGAGCAGTTCGATGGATTGACCGGATTTGATTTCGGGGATGAGTGTCATGATCGTTACACTTTATTCCAATTCTATTTCGAAGGTCAAACAAGGCGGCGACGAGCGAACGACGCAGGCAGTGCTAATAGCACGACTCGGAGTGAGCGAGGAAGACAACGCAGTTTCACCGATGAAATGGAATTGGAATTAGCCGAATTTTATTTTCATTATTAGCACCGCGCCCGCCAACAACAGTGTGATGCAATTCGCAATGACGATCGGCCATGATTCCAGCAGGGTGCCGTAGATCAGCCACAGCGCAACGCCGAGCGTGAACAGTGT
>Ga0154718_1123_pt1 | contig 23295 bp, 22 predicted proteins | sample Rifle2008BG16ft_FD_105726 | JGI IMG/M metagenome (GOLD analysis project Ga0154718, IMG submission 105726) | Betaproteobacteria bacterium RBG_16_56_24
GCCCTACACTTTCTATCCCGGAAAAAGCATCAATCCACGAAAAACACGAAAGGCACGAAATGGGGTAAGCAGGCATTTCGCCGCAAGGCGGAAACTCGAAAAAAATTCAAACGATTTCATGCTGAAAATTGATACCCGATTGGTGAATTACAGTTCCGATACAGCCTATTGATTTATTTCGTACCTTTCGTGTTTTTCGTAGACAAATAACCGTTTCCAGGTTTATGCCTTTGGGTTTTGTCCCACGCGTTGCGGGGATTTTTGGTCGGCTGGATTCCCGCCTGCGAGGGAATGACGGTATTTTTACAGCCAGCGCATCATGCCCAATTCAAACGGATGCGTCAGCATCTCGTGATATGGATAGGCTCGAATATGATATTCCAGCTTGCCGCACCGTTCCGGCTGCACCACGATGGCAAAAACGCTTTCGCCCGCTGCCGTTGTCTCGCCGGTATCTTCAAAATGGTAATGGCGGGTGGATTGCAATTCTTCCTTCTTGGTTTGAAAACCCATCAACATCTCCACCACCACATCGCCGGGCTGTAACCCGTTCAACTTGACTGCCACTTCCAGACGCAGACTCTCGCCGAAGTTGATTTCCTTCTGTATGGCGTCCAGACGGTGCAGTGCAACACCCGGCCACGAGTGGCGGACACGCGCTTTCCAATCCGCGATGATGTGAGAATTTTCGAACTGTTTTTCCTTGAACAGGCGATGCTGCTGGCTGGCCGGAAAATAGCACTTGGCCAGATATTCCCCCACCATGCGTTTGGCGTTGAAGCGCGGCATGATGCTGGCCATCGAACGCTTGGCCATCTTCACCCAGTTCGGCGAGAAGCCCATCTTGCCGTGATCGTAGTACAGCGGCACGATATGATCCTGCAACAGTTCGTAGAGCGTGCGGGTCTCTTCGCGTGTGCGAACTTCTTCGCTCAATAATTCCGATACCGGCTTGATCGCCCAACCGTTCTCGCCGTCATAGCTTTCGCCCCACCAGCCATCGAGCACCGATAAATTGATGGTGCCGTTGATGCCCGCCTTCATGCCCGATGTGCCGCTGGCTTCCAGCGGGTGCAACGGGGTATTCAACCAGACATCCACGCCGGAAACCAGCTTGCGCGACAAGGCAAGATCGTAGCCCTCCACCATCAGGATCTTGCCGATGAATTCCGGCATCTTGGAAATTTGGGTGACGCGGCGGATCAGATCCTGGCCGGGTATATCCGCCGGGTGCGCCTTGCCTGCGAAGATAAAGACTACCGGACGTTCTGAGCCGTCCAGAATTGTGCGCAGCCAGTCGAGATCGCCGAACAACATCGTCGCCCGTTTGTAAGTCGCAAAGCGGCGCGCAAACCCGATGGTGAGAATGTTCGGGTTTTCCGGATTGACATACTTGAGCAGGCGATCCAGGTGTGCCTCTGAACCTTGGTTGCGGAAGTGCTGCGCACTGATGCGTTCGCGCACCATGTTCAACATCTTGGCCTTGAGCGATTGGCGCACACTCCAGAACAGGTGGTCAGGAATGCTCTTGACGTCTTCCCAGAATTCCACGTCATTCATGCGCACGCTCCATTCCAGTCCGAGATGACGTTCCAGCACTTCGATCCACTCGGACGCCAGGAAAGTCGGCGCATGTACGCCATTCGTCACATAAGTCATCGGATTTTCCCTGTGCTCGATTTCCGGCCACATGAATCCGCAAATATCCGACGACACACTTCCATGGATGCGCGACACGCCGTTGTGGAAACGCGTGCCGCGAATTGCCAGTGCGGTCATATTGAAATCAGGGCTGTTCCTGGCGTTGCCAAGCTCCAGGAATTCCTCGCGGCTGAGTTTGAGTTTCGGGTAATAGTGTTCGAAGTAGGCCTGCACCATGCCTTCGTTGAAATGGTCATGGCCGGCCGGCACCGGCGTGTGAGTGGTAAAGACGGTGTTGGCCGCCACATATTCGAGCGCGGCTGCGAAATCCAGACCATAGTCGGCTATCTTCTGGCGTATCCTCTCCAGCACCAGAAACGCCGCATGGCCTTCGTTGATGTGCCACACCGTGGGTTTCAGGCCGAGCACTTGCAACGCACGCACTCCGCCGATGCCGAGCACGATTTCCTGCTCCATGCGCATCACCTTGTCGCCGCCATACAGACGGTGAGTGATATCACGGTCATGCGGGCTGTTGCTGTCCAGATCGGTGTCCAGCAGGTATAGCGTGATGTGCCCGACCTTGGCTTGCCATATCTTGATGTTGAGTTTGCGTCCCTGCAAATCCACCGACGTATACGCTTCAGAACCGTCGGCAAGCCTGGCAGGAACGATGGGCATATCTTCAAAATGAGAATCGCTGTTGGAAGCGATCTGGTTGCCGTCGCTGTCTATAGTTTGATGAAAATAGCCCTGACGATACAGCAAGCCGATGCCGATGAACGGCAAGCGCAGATCGCTCGCCGCTTTGCAGTGGTCCCCCGCCAAAATGCCCAGACCGCCGGAATAGATCGGAAAACTTTCGTGAAAACCGAATTCGGCGCAGAAGTAAGCGACCAGATCGTCCTCGCGCAGCCAGTCCGCCCCGCTGGCCGGCAAATTATAAGTATGGTAAGTATCGTAGGCCGCCAATACGCGGTTGAGATTGCCGATGAACACCTGATCGTTCGCCGCATCCAGCAGGCGCTGTTCGTCCACGCGCTTCAGAAATGACTTCGGGCTCTGCCCGGTGGCCTTCCACAGACCGGGGTGCAAGCGCGCAAACAGCGCGCGCGTCGGCCGATCCCAGCTATACCAGAGGTTGTTGGCGAGTTCTTCGAGGCGCGCGAGGCGAGCCGGAATCTTCGGGCGAACTCGCAAAATGTATGGGGTGCTTTTTTCCATGTTCTGAGTACTCAATCAATAACAAAAATAGTGGGTGCTGCAAAATGGGGATTATAGCGTAGGGGCGCGATTTATCGCGCCCCCACAATGGCTGCAAAATAGAGACACGTGACTATGCCCCCGCAGCCCGCAACGCAGCACCATACAGCGCTGCCCGGTCATTCAGAATCACTTTGACCGGCATCGCTTCCAGCAATGGGCGCATCCGTCCCTTGTTAAAAAGTGCGTTGAGGAATGCGCCGTTTTGCAGGCGCGGCAGGATTTTCGGTGCGATGCCGCCGCCCAGATACACGCCGCCGCGACTCATCACTTTCAGCGCCAGATTGCCCGCCTCCGCACCGTACAGACGCACGAACCAATCCAGAGCTTCGACACATAATTCATCGCGCTCGCCCATTGCAGCATCGGCGATCGCGGCGGCCGCATCACCTCGTTGCATCTCATGCTTTAGACTATCCGGTATAGGGGTACGGCGGTATTGGCACAGAAACTCATGCAGGCTGACCAAACCGGGGCCGGAGACGATGCGCTCCCAACTGACATGCGCGTGCCGTTGCTGCAAATGCCGCAGCAATGCGACTTCCATGTCATCAATGGGACTGAAGCTGGCATGTCCGCCCTCGGTGGCAAAAGGATGGTGACGCTGCCCGTCCCAGAACAAGCCCGCCTCGCCCAGGCCGGTGCCCGCCGCAATCACCGCCATATTACCGCTGGCGTTCGGCGTGCCCGTGCGCAAAGTCAGGAAATCCTCAGCGCCCAGAGCCGGCAAACCGCTTGCAGTCGCTTCCAGATCATTGAGTAAGGTGCATAGTCCAAAGCCGAATCTTTTTTGCAACGCATCGGCATCGATGCGCCAGGGCAAATTGGTGGTTTGCACCATCCTGCCATGTACCGGTCCGGCGACCCCAAAGGCCGCCCGATCCGGAATATCCGGGCCCTGCAGGAAATCTCCCAGCAACTCCTCGAACACGGCGTAATCACGACTCGCATAGTCACGTTCCCGCTCCGTGCGCAGTCGGGCGCCCTCCACAGCGACGATGGCAAGACGCGTCTTGGTGCCGCCGATGTCGCCGCTCAATACTCGAATGGATGGTTGCATTTCAAAACTTGACCAGCTTCATTCCAAGTCGCCTGGCGTTCGCTGCCAACGTCCCGTCCAGCGTAGCCATGTGGCTTGCACACAATTCCAGGGCAACGGCAAGATGCAAGTAATCTCCAGCACACAAGCCGTGATCGCGCTGCCTGGCCATTTCTGCAGCCCGTCTGAACGCATCGCGGCTGACCGGGACTATGCGCAAGCCCCCCTCTGCCAGCAAATCAAACTCCTTGCGCACCTGCTTTGCGTTGGTTTCGTTGATCTGGCCGGTGCGCAGTTTGATCGACAGGGCGCTGGAAAACTCAGTCAGCAGCCAGTCCGCGCAGGTCGGCGTATCGCGCTGCCCGGCATACCATGCGGTCACACCCTGCGTTCCCGGCTCGACGGTCAGCAACGCAACGATTACGCTGGTATCAACGTAGATCATCAGTAGCGCGCCTCTTGCCGCATGGTTTCAACAACCGGCGCAGTCATCGGCATGGAAGCGTGCAGCTTGGTAATGCGCGTCAAAAATGCGGCCTTGTCGAATGTCCGCTCAGGCGCCAGGTTAATTGCACCCGCAGAGGTGATGCTGGCCTCAACACTATCCCCCTCTTTCAGACCCGCAGCACGAGTGTACGCTACCGGCAATCGCACGGCCAAACTGTTACCCCATCTCGATACTTGCAGCTTCATCACACACCTCCGTTATGTATATCCGCGTAGATACATTACAATCCTACAGATTTCGTGTCAAGCGGCTTTATTCCATTTCTCGATCAATAGAGCAATATCGTAGGGCGGGTCACACCGGTGCCGGGACAAAAGTTTTTCGTACCCGCCATTACAGCAGAATCTAGCAAATCACATCTCTTTTTCACATTCAGCGGCGGGTGTGACCCGCCCTACGGATTATTTCCCGTTTGAAGGAGAAATAGAATTAGTCGGCAGCGGCGCACCGGCAATGGTGGGCGCAAAAGGAATCCAGCGTGAGTAAACTTCTCAAGCTGAAAGAATGGGTAATCCCGGATTGTCCATTAGAGGCTTTCCCTATCGTAGGAGCCAGCTTGCTGGCGAAGTTTTTCGCGAGCAAGCTCGCTCCAGTGGGTTCGTGGCCTAATGGATTATCTGAGGTAATTCCAATTCTCGTTTAATACGGCAATAATCCTGCCGGTTATCCACGCATTCACAAGTGCGCAGCATTTGTGGCACTTGACTGCATACGCCAATGGCGTATAGTTCAAACAAACTAAACAAACATGATTTTTATAGAAACCCCGACATTCACGCGCCTGATTGCCGACCTACTGGACGACGATGAATACGCGAAGATGCAAACGGAACTGGCCAAGCGCCCGGATGTTGGCGATCTCATAAAAAACGGTGGTGGCATCCGCAAGTTACGCTGGAAACGAGCCGGAACAGGTAAGAGCGGCGGCATACGGGTGATCTATTACTGGCTCACCGAAGACAACCAGATTTTAATGCTCGTAGCCTATCCCAAGAGCGTAAAGGACAATCTGACAGATAAGGAAACCGCAATTTTGCGCAACCTCGTAAAGGAGTTATAAAAAATGGACAAAGCACTTTTTGAATCCCTCAAGCAAGGCTTGAAAGAAGCTGTGGCAATTCGCCGTGGCGAACTTGCACCTGGGCGAGTAACAGAGATCAGCGCTCCCGACGTAAAATCGGTTCGTGCCAGAGTTGGTCTAAGTCAAAGCGAATTCGCCCAACTGATAGGCGTAAAAGTTGCGACACTCAGAAACTGGGAACAACACCGCCGCCAACCCACCGGGGCAGCCGCTGCATTGCTGATGATTGTTGATAAAGAACCGGAGGCCGCACTTCGCGCACTGCACTCGTAAGTTGCATGGTATCTGAGACCAACAAAGGTGATTCCACCTAACGAGGGTTTTTACCTACAAGGGCAAACCGATTTCACAAGTGGTTAACGTGACATGGAAAAGCGCACTGGCTCGCGCAGATATTCAAGACCTGCGCTGGCATGATTTGCGTCATACATGGGCTACATGGTTGCGCCAATTGGGAACACCCACCCACGAGCTGCAACGGATGGGGGGCTGGAAGACGACGGCGATGGTCGAGCGATATGCTCACGTAGCACCAGACCATTTAGCCCAAGCGGCTGCAAGATTGGAGTCTGTCTGGGTTGGCTACGATTTGGCTACGGTCAGCTTAACAGGTGGTGAAAAGCTTGATGCCTAAACTGCTTGAAAGCCGCATGAATGGTGCCCGGAACCGGAATCGAACCGGTACGCACTTTTTACGGTTGCGACGGATTTTAAGTCCGTTGTGTCTACCAATTTCACCACCCGGGCGGATATTTGGAGGCGAGACCCGGAATCGAACCGGGATAGGCGGATTTGCAATCCGCTGCATAACCATTTTGCTATCTCGCCGTGCTGCGAATCTACAGCTTGAAATGATTAAGGGTGCCTCTAATAATCCAAACTCCGTCGCGAGACTGCGTTGCTCACGAAAAATTACTCCTTACATATTAACTATATGTTGCGTCGTAATTTTTCGCTTGCGCCTTGTCTCGCTTAGGATTTTGAATTATTAGAGGCACCCTTACGGGAAAGCCGGAAAGCTTTCCCTCGGACCGGTGCCGGGACACAAGGTTCTTGTATTTGGAGCGGGAGAAGAGTCTCGAACTCTCGACCTCAACCTTGGCAAGGTTGCGCTCTACCAACTGAGCTACTCCCGCGAAACGAGTTGCGCATTATAGGGATATTCAAATCGCTGTCAATAATTTCACTCTCAGAAATCACTGGCTTATCCTTTCCAGCTTGAATAAACGCGTGAAATTCTCCGTGGTGCGCTGACCCACTTCATCCACGCTGATGCCGCGCAGCGTGGCGATCTCCTCGGCGACGTGCTTCACATAGGCCGGCTGGTTGAGCTTGCCGCGATGCGGTACCGGGGCCAGATAGGGCGCATCGGTTTCGATCAGGATGCGCTCCAGCGGCACGCGCTGCGCCACTTCCTTGAGCTGTTTCGCATTCCTGAAAGTGACGATACCGGAAAAGGAGATGTAAAAACCCATCTCCAGCGCGGCTTCGGCGACTTCCCATGTTTCGGTGAAGCAGTGCATCACCCCGCCCGCCTCGGCAGCTTTTTCCTCGGCCATGATGCGCAACGTGTCTGCCGCCGCCTCGCGGGTGTGGATGATGAGCGGTTTGCCGCTCTCGCGAGCGGCGCGTATATGGGTGCGAAAGCGCGCGCGCTGCCATTCGAGGTCGCCCTTCAGCCGATAATAATCCAGGCCGGTCTCGCCGATGGCAATGACCTTGGGATGCTGCGCCAACTCGACCAGGCGCGCGACATCAGGCTCTTCCACCCCCTCGTAATCGGGATGCACGCCCACCGAGGCGTAGATATGCGGATACTGTTCTGCCAGTGCAAGCACTTGCGGAAAATCTTTCAGGTTGACCGAGATGCACAATGCGCCGATCACATCGTTGCGGCGCATTTGCGCCAGCACATCGCTCATATTAGCGGCGAGTTCGGGGAAATTGATATGGCAGTGTGAATCGACGAACGGCATAGTTATTCTATTTCCACTTCAAAGATAAAGTAATTTATTCTATTTCTCCTTCAAACGGGAAATAATCCGTAGGGCGGGTCACACCCGCCGCTGAACTGCTGTAATGGCGGGTACGAAAAACTTTTGTCCCGGCACCGGTGTGACCCGCCCGATATTGCTCTATTGATCGAGAAATGGAATTTCAGGTCGGGCTGTGCCCGATAACCCTTCGACAAGGCTCAGGACAGGCTTGATCCGGCGGGCGCAGCCCACCCTACGAAAACGCTAGTGTCAGAATTATTCGAGCATCAATTGGCGATAGGCGAACAACAAAGACTCAAAGAATAACTTAGGGTTGAGCGTGTGCTGCGCCTCGCGTTTCGCGGTTTGCAAATGCTTTTGCAGGCGCGCCAGATTCAACGGCGCGACAGGCTCGACCAGTTTTTTGATGGCTGCTTCCTCACCGGGATGATAACGCAGCCTGCCAACCAGTTTCATTGCATTCAGGTCATAACTCCATTGTTGCAGCCACTGCACGACCTGCACCTGCTCGGTTTTTTGCAGTGCCTCGGCCAGCGCGAACACATCCAATCCGGCGGGTTGGCGGACGGCGCGCAGCAATTTATCGCGTTCTTCGCTGCCCAGTTGCTGGTCCGGTTGAACGGCCTGCAACGGAGCGAAACCCGAAGCCGCGAGCGCTTCGGCGGGGTTTTTCACGCCCTGCTGAGCCAGCCAGCGCATGGCACTGGCCGCATCGGGCGCCGGCAGCGCGAAGGACAAACAGCGGCTCAAAATGGTCGGCAGCAATTGCTGCGGTTTGTGCGATACCAATATAAATAGCAGCCCCGGCGGCGGTTCCTCCAGATTCTTCAATAAGGCATTCGCGGCGTTGGGGTTCATCGCCTCGGCGGGATGTATGACCACCACGCGCCTGCCGCCCTGATGCGCAGACATGCCGACAAAGTCGGCCAGGCCGCGCACCTGATCGACGGATATCAGCTTGCTGGGCTTCTTGCCGGATACTGACTTAAGATCCTCGGTTTCTTCACCGTCCTGGCTCAACACCTCTGGTTGCAGCAAACGAAAGTCAGGATGCGACTCTTGTTCGAACCAGTGGCAGGATGGGCATTGCCCGCAGGCAACATCAGCTTCATCCGGATGCTGGCACAACAAGCTTTGGGCGAAATTCATCGCCAAGTCGAACTTGCCGATGCCCTTGCTGCCTTTGAACAACAAGCCGTGCGGCGGACGCTTGCGCAGCTCTTGCAAGCGCGCCAGGTCGTTTTTTTGCCATGGATAAATCTGTTTCATATCAAAGCAATGAGACGATTGCCTCAAGTTTATGTTTAACCATATCCAGCGTCTGCGCCCCGTCGATCACAACATAGCGCTGCGGATTCTCCTGCACGCGTTTGTGATATCCGGCCCGTACCCGCTCGAAGAAATCAGACTGCTCCTGCTCGAAGCGATCCAGCGAGAAATTGTCCGGCCCTGTTTTACCAGACATCATCAGGCGCTGCCGCGCGACCTCGACCGGGACATCAAAAAATAACGTCAGGTCGGGTTGCAGATCGCCGTGCACCCATTGTTCGAGTTGCGTCAATTTGTTCCAATCCAACCCCCTGCCGCCGCCCTGGTAGGCGAAGCTGGCATCGCTGAATCGGTCGGAAATCACCCACTTGCCGGCGCGCAACGCCGGTTTGATGACTTGCTCGATGTGCTCCATGCGAGCCGCGAACATCAGCAACGCCTCGGTGCCTATGCTCATGGTCTGGCTCAGCAGTATCTCGCGCAACCGCTCGCCGAGCGGCGTGCCGCCCGGTTCGCGCGTGACCACCACATCGTGGCCGCACTGTCGCAGCGTATCGGCGAACCAGGCAAGATGGGTGCTTTTGCCTGCCCCGTCGACCCCTTCAAACGTTATGAATTTTGCTTTGCTCATTATCGCTGAATTATTTATCTCGAATTTGCTATTTGGCTCCAAACAGCCTGGCAAGACTATCGCGGATGATTTTTGCATCGGCAGAAGAAAGCTTCCCGATCTGTCCGCGAACCAGCCGATGATCGAGGGTGAAGAGTTTGAAACGCACCTTGGATGGTGCAGGCAAACCGGCAGCGGCAAGATCGTTGATCGGGCAATCGAAAGGCCAGGGCGAATTGGCCTGGGAGGTAATCATGGCCATGACCGAATGCCCGGCAGGCGTGTTGAACCCGGCGGGGTCGGAAAGCACCAGCGCGGGGCGGTTTTTCGTGGCGTTGCGGTCGGTGAAGGGAAAAGGCACACGCACGACCGCAAAGCGGTCAAAGCTCACGGTAGGCATCCTCGTCGGCCGTGCCAGCCCATTCGGAAAGTGTGCCTTCAACGGCGCGCAAGTATTCGATATCCATGGGTTGCACACGGCGCACGGTCGCCGTGCCACCTGTGCCGACTTCCCACGCGATCAGGTCGCCAGCCGCAACATGCAGCGCAGCGCGAACATCCTGCGGGATAGTGGTTTGGCCTTTGGCCGTTATCTTGGCAATTACCAGCATTTTCATTCCTCCTGTAAGGTACGCATTACGTTCTTACTTTAATGCGAAGATTCTATGATGTCAATCCGAGCTGATTGGAGGGTGCGAATTGCAATCAATGCAGCAATTTCTGATAACGGTTGACTGACCGGTTGTGTTTCGCCAGGGTCGCGGAAAATTCCGAGCTGCCATCGCCGCGCGCAACGAAGTATAGCGCGTCGGTCTGTGCCGGATGCAATGTGGCTTGCAACGCGGCCATGCCCGGCAGGGCGATCGGCGTGGGAGTCAATCCGCGGCGCGTATAGGTGTTGTAAGCAGTGTCCTTGAGCAAGTCGCGCTTGCGCAGATTGCCATCGAACTTGTCGCCGATGCCGTAGATCACCGTCGGGTCGGTTTGCAGCAACATTTTTTTGCGCAGGCGATTCACGAACACCCCGGCGATCATGCTGCGGTCGCCGGCAATGCCGGTTTCCTTCTCGACGATGGAAGCCAGGATCAGCGCCTGATACGGCGTTTGCAAGGGCAGATTCGCTGCGCGAGCCGCCCACGCATCCTGCAGGCGCTGCCGCATGGTGTGATATGCGGTTTTGAGTATCTCCAGATCGCTGCTGCCTGAGACAAAATTATAAGTGTCAGGGAAAAATAAGCCTTCAGGATGATTCTCAGTCGCGCCGATGCGTTGCAGGATTTCCATGTCAGGCAAACCTGTCGTGTTGTGTGCGATATACCGGTTGGAGTCAAGCACGCCGCGAAACTGCCTGAACGTCCAGCCTTCGATGACGCTGATCCTGCGCTGGCTGAACTCGCCTTTGGTGATGATTTGCAGTAGTTGCAGAGGCGAAACCGGCTGCTTCAGCTCGTAGTTGCCTGCCTTGAGTTGCATTGATTTGCCGAGTGATCTGGCGAGCAAAACAAATGGCCATTGCTGGGACAGTAATCCGGCTTGCTGCATTTCCCGCGCCGTGCTCTTCAGGCTGCCGCCCTGCTTCAAGTCGAATTCAAACGGTGTGGCGGGCAACGTTAGCGGGCGATAGGCGTAATAGACCAGACCTGCCGTGGCGAGCAGCGCCAGCAAAATCACCAGCTTGAGCAGCCGTCGCATCATGCATCTTCTCCATTCAGGTCATTGCGAATTTGCTTTGCGACTGGAAAATCAGTCCAACGGCGTTGTTTCAGTTCGCGTATCGGCCACAAGCCGATGATACTGTTCACCACAAACAATTCATCGGCATGCAGGACTTCATCAAGGCTGACATCGCGTACTTGCAGCGCCATGTTGTGCTGCGCCGCCCAGGCCATTACGCGGTCGCGCTGCACGCCTGCCACGCCGCAACGCGACAGATCCGGCGTGATCAGTTTGCCTTGCGACAACATGAAGAGATTACTGCGCGTTCCTTCGATGATATTATTGGCCGCATCCATCAGCAGCCCCTCGGCAACTTCCGTATCGTTCCACTCGGCTGCTGCCAGCACGTTCTCCAAACGGTTGAGATGCTTGATGCCCGCCAGACGCGGCTGCTGACCCAGGCGCAGTCGGCATAAGCAAACCTTGATTCCGTGTGTCGCCCAGTCAGCCGGATAGCCGGGCAACGGGGAAACATCCCATATGACGGTTGCTTCCGTGCGCGTGTGAGGCGCGTAGCCGCGCGATCCCTCTCCGCGCGTGACGATCAGCTTCACCACACCGTCCGGATGCAGTTCGAGCAAGCTGTTCAATTCGGCTGAAAGCAAGGCGGAATCAGGGCAGGCAATGCCCAGTGCGATGCAGTCATGCCGGAGTTTTTGATAGTGCAGCGGCCAGTGCAATGCGTGGCCGCCGGATGCGCGCAGGGTACGGAACACCCCATCGCCGTAGAGCAGACCACGATCCCGGATGCTGATCAGATTGCCTTGCTTGCCATTGACCAGCATTGTTAAAGAGAAACTAAACCTTGCGGAATACTAATGTGCCGTTAGTCCCGCCAAAGCCGAAGTTGTTGTTCACCGCGACATTGATCTTCATGTCGCGCGCAACATTCGCGCAGTAGTCCAGGTCGCACTCGGGATCCTGCTCAAAGATATTGATGGTCGGCGGCGAAACCTGATGGTGTACCGCCAGCGCGCAGAATACCGACTCAACCCCGCCTGCGCCGCCCAGCAGATGGCCGGTCATGGATTTGGTGGAATTGATTACCAGTTTTCTGGCGTGATCGCCGAACGCCAGCTTGATCGCGTCGGTCTCGTTCTTGTCGCCCAGCGGCGTCGAAGTGCCGTGCGCATTGACATACTGCACGTCCTGCGGGTTCAGCCCGGCATTGCGCAACGCGTTCAGCATACTGCGCCTGGGTCCATCGGTATTCGGGGCGGTGATATGGTAAGCGTCGCCGCTCATGCCGTATCCGGCCAGTTCCGCGTATATCCTTGCACCGCGCGCTTTTGCGTGCTCATATTCCTCCAGCACCAGCACTCCTGCTCCCTCGCCTATCACGAAACCATCCCTGTCCTTGTCCCAGGGGCGGCTGGATGTGGCCGGATCATCGTTGCGCGTGCTGAGCGCGCGGGCGGAAGAGAATCCTCCCACTGCCAGCGCGCATACAGCCGCCTCGGAGCCGCCGGCAACCATCACATCCGCATCGCCATACTCGATGATGCGTGCCGATTCGCCGATGCAATGCGTGCCGGTAGTGCAGGCGGAGACCATCGCCAGATTCGGCCCCTTTAATCCGTACATCACCGACAGATTGCCGGAGATCATGTTGATGATGGTGCCCGGAATGAAGAACGGCGAAATCTTGCGCGGCCCTGCGGCCAGGTAATCGTTATGCGTATCCTCGATCATTGGCAGACCGCCGATGCCCGAACCGATATTCACGCCGATACGTTCGGCATTCTGCTCGTTGACTTCCAGCCCGGAATCCTTGAATGCCTCGATACCGGCCACCAGGCCAAAATGGATGAACCTGTCCATGCGGCGCGCATCCTTGGCGGAAAGGAATTGCGTGACGTCGAAATCCTTGACTTCGCCGGCGATCTGAGCCGCCATCGCGCCGGCGTCGAAGCGGGTGATTCTGGTGATGCCGGACTTTCCCGCGACGATGTTCTGCCAGTTCGCCGGAATCCCTATCCCGACCGGGGAAATAGCCCCCAGCCCGGTTATGACGACTCTACGTTTAGACAAACTGACTCCGCCAAACAAAAAAGATGGACAAACAGAGAAGGAATGAAATTACTTTTGATGCGCCAGGACGTAGTCCAGGGCTTGCTGAACGGTGGTGATCTTTTCTGCGTCTTCATCGGGGATTTCGCATTCGAACTCTTCTTCGAGGGCCATCACCAGTTCGACAGTATCCAGGGAATCCGCACCCAGATCGTTAACGAAAGATGATTCGTTCTTGACTTCAGATTCGTTCACGCCCAGTTGCTCGGCAACGATTTTTTTAACGCGTTGTTCAATAGACATTTATCTCTCCCACCCTTGATTAAAGTTCAAAAAAGCTCGCGCATTGTATCAAAGTTGCCCAAAAATCAAAATAATTTGTATTCGTCGTATCATCCCCGCGCAGCCAGGCACTTGAAACACCAGGCAAGTCAAAAACAATTCGTTGCAAAACAATCATTGCCCGGAAATCACGAATCACCGATACTTATCAATCTTTGCTTAATTGAAGCGCAATAAGTTCGCCTGGAGTCCATTTCATTTCATGCCGCATCATTTGCATCGCCACATCATTTATACACTACTTGGCCTTTGCTGCGGCTCGGCTATGGCCGGGGAAGGCCTCGACCCGTTCGACACCGGGGCGATGCTGCCGCCCAGGCCCGCATTGCGCGCGGAAGGTACAGCCGGCGATCCATGTGCGGATTCCATGCCGAATGGAACGCTTAATCTGCTGGATGTGGTCAACCGGGCTTTGTGCAACAACCCGCAAACCCGCGAGGTGTGGGCAAATTCACGGGCACAGGCTGCGCAGGTCGGGGTGAGCAAGGCGGGTTATCTGCCCAGTGTCAGTTTGGATGCTTCCGGCAATCGGACTAAAACAGGAACGGCTCCCAGTGTGGATCAGCGCAGCGTTGGCGTGACGCTTTCCTATCTGCTGTACGACTTCGGCTCGCGTGCTGCCAATCTGGAAAATTCGCGCCAGTTGCTTGCCGCAGCAAGCGCAACGCAGGACAGCACGGTGCAGGTGATATTTCTCGCTGCGGTGCAGGCCTTCTACCAGGCTCAGGCGGCAAATGCCGCGCTTGATGCATCAATAGAATCGGAACGAGCCGCCAAAGAAAGTTTTGCTGCCGCCGAAGCGCGCTATAACGCCGGAAGCTCAACACTTGCCGACAAATTGCAGAGTCAGACGGCTTATTCACAGGCCACACTGAACCGGATTACCGCCGACGGCAACATGAAAAATGCGAAGGGTGCGCTGGCAAACATGCTCGGACTGGATGCCAACGTGAATGTGCCTTTGGTTGCTGTTAGAGGATTTTCTGCTTCTCGCACCCTCTCCCCAGCCCTCTCCCCTCAAGTGAGAGGGGTTGACAGCGTCCCTCTCCCCTCGCGGGAGAGGGGTTGGGGAGAAGGGGAAGACCTTAATGTTTTTGAACATGATATTACTGCGTTGATCGAAGAAGCCCGCCAGCGCCGCCCGGATCTGCAAGCCGCTGCGGCGCAAGTGAAGGCTGCGGAAGCCAGCGCCGACGCTGCTCGTGCGGCAGGCAGGCCAACCATCTCCCTGTCTGCTTCCGCCGATCAATACAATAGCTCGGGCATCAATACACACGGCTCATCGGTAGGCGTCAATTTGAATGTGCCAATCTTTTCCGGTTATGCGCCGGCCTATCGGGTTCGTGTTGCCGATGCGCAGACGGATGCGAGAAATGCCCGGTTCGAGCTGTTGCGCTCACAGGTGGCACTTGATGTCTGGACGGCCTATCAGCACCTGACTACTGCTACACAATCATTGCGCACCACCGCTGACTTGCTGCACAGCGCCGAGCAATCCGAACGCGTCGCGCTTGGCCGCTACAAGGCCGGCGTGGGCAATATGCTGGATGTGCTGAATGCGCAAAGCGCTTTGGCCGGCGCGCGTCAACAACGTATCCAGTCCACCTTTGACTGGAACATCAGCCGCGCCACGCTTGCCCATGCGATGGGCAGCCTGGACGCCGGCCTGTTGCAAACCTTGTCGGATACCGGCGGTCAAACCCCCGGCGATAATCCACCCCAGAAAAACGACCAGAAGAACTGACAGGTATCCGACCATGAAAAAACTGTTTCAATTTCCCCCGGCATTGATCATTCTGTCGGTTGCCGTCATCGCCGCTGGATTCGCCGCTTACCGGCTATTTACCGGAACCTCCCCCGATAAGCAATATCGTTTGCAAGCCCTGGAAAAGGGTGACGTCAGCCAGACCGTCTCCGCCAACGGCTCGATAAATCCGGTGACACTGGTGAGTGTCGGCACACAGGTTTCCGGCATGGTGAAAAAACTCTATGTGGACTTCAACAGCAAGGTCGAGAAGGGGCAGATATTGCTGGAACTCGATAATGCCCTGCTTGCCGCGCAGCAGAAACAGAGCTCGGCCAATGTGCGCAGCGCCGAAGCTTCGCTGGATCTGGCTACCGCCAACGAGGCGCGCATGCGCAGCTTGTTCGCGCAGGAATATGTATCCCGCCAGGAACTGGATACTGCAGTGCAAACCAAGAAAGCCGCCGAGGCGCAATTGCAATTGACGCAAGCGACTGTGGAAAAAGACAGCGCCAATCTTGCTTATTCGGTGATCCGTTCGCCGGTATCCGGTGTGGTGGTCGATCGTTCTGTGGATGTCGGCCAGACCGTTGCCGCCAGTTTGCAAACCCCGACGCTGTTCAAGATCGCGCAGGATCTGTCCAGGATGCAGATTGACGCCAATTTTGCCGAGGCAGACATAGGCAACATCCGTGTAGAACAACCGGTACGCTTTACCGTGGATACTTTTCCAAATCGCAGTTTTAACGGTGTGGTCAAACTGATACGCCTGAATCCCACCACCCAGCAAAACGTGGTCACATACGACGTGGTAATCAACGTGGACAATCCCGAGAAGATTTTACTACCCGGCATGACAACCTATGTGAGCATCGCGGTGGACGAACGCAAGGATGTGTTGCTGGTTCCGAATGCGGCGCTGCGTTTCAAACCCGTCAATGCCGATATGCAACAACCTGACGCCAACCGGAATACCGGCTCGCAGAAGAACGGCGCCAAAGGCGCCAACCCGGGCAAGTCGAAGCGCGACGATTTTTCAGGCAAATTATATGTATTCGATAAGGGCGAATTGAAACCGGTCAAAGTGTCCCTCGGCATCACCGACAACCGCAATACCGAAATCCTGGGAGAAGAACTGAAAGCCGGCGATCAGGTAGCGGTCGGCGATACCCAACCGTCAGGCAATGCTCAAACCGGCGGCTCTTCGCCGATGCGGATGAGATTATTCTGATGAATGACCCCGTTATTCGCATTGAAGGCTTGCACAAGTCCTACCAGACTTCTGCCGGTTTGTTTCCCGCGCTCAAGGAGGTGAGCTTCAGCATATCGGGCGGTGAATTCGTCGCCATCATGGGGCCGTCCGGTTCGGGCAAGTCCACCTTCATGAATATTCTCGGCTGTCTCGACAAGCCCAGCGCCGGACGTTATTTCCTGGATGGGCGCAGCGTTGCGGAACTGGGCAAGGACGAACTGGCATTGCTGCGCAATCGCACCATCGGCTTTGTGTTCCAGGGTTTCAACCTGTTGCCGCGCATGACGCTGCTGGAAAATGTCGCATTGCCGCTTATCTATTGCGGGCTGGAGCAAGAGGAGCGCCATCGCCGGGCGCACGAACTGCTTGCCAAAGTGGGGCTGGCGGAGAAAGCGTCCTCGCTGCCCAACAAGATTTCCGGCGGCCAGCAGCAACGCGTGGCGATTGCGCGCGCGCTGGTCAACCGCCCGCGCCTGATCCTTGCGGATGAACCGACCGGCAATCTCGACAGCCAGACCGGCGAAGAAATCATGTCATTGTTTGATAAACTCAACCGCGAGGGCATCACCATCGTGCTGGTGACTCACGAAGAGGGCATCGCACGCCACGCCAGGCGCAAAGTGCGCTTCCTCGACGGGCGCATCGTCAGCGACGAACTTACAAGGGTGGCTGCATGATATGGTCATGCAGAGGCGTGCTCCTGCAGGGTGCGGCATCATGATACTGGCAATGCTCGGCGAAGCCTGGCGCGCAATGGGCGCCAACCGCCTGCGCACATTCCTGACCATGCTCGGCATGGTGATCGGCGTCGGCGCAGTGGTGCTGATGATGTCGATAGGACAAGGCGCGCAATATGCTATTAATCAAACCATCACAGCGATGGGCAGCAATCTGTTCATATTGCTTTCGGGCAGCACCTCGGCAGGCGGAGTACGCTCGGGCAGCGGCGGCGGATATACATTGAACGTCGGCGATGCCGACGCCATCTCCGAACTGCCCGGCGTGCAAACCGTCGCGCCGGTGCAATCCGGCAAGGCGCAAATCGTGTACGGACCGAGCAACTGGAACACCTCCGTCATCGGCACCACCCCGGACTATCTGGTTGCGCGTTCCTGGCCGGTCGTATCAGGGGCTGCTTTTACCGGCTCGGATGTGCGCTCGGCCACACGTGTCGCGCTGATCGGCAAGACAGCCGCACAGTACCTGTTCGGTGACGAGGATCCCATCGGCAAGACTTTCCGCATCCAGCAAAGTCCGTTCATCGTCCTCGGAATGTTGGCGGTCAAGGGGCAGGGCATGGATGGACGCGATCAGGACGACACCATCATCATCCCGCTCACCACCGCGCAGCGCAAGGTCTTCGGCTCCCAGTTTCCGGGTTCGGTGCGCATGGTGATGGTGCAGACTACGACGCAGGAGATCATGCCGGCCGTCGAGAAATCCATGACCGAACTGTTGCGCCAGCGTCACCGGATACGCGAAGGCATGGATAACGACTTCAACTTGCGCAACCTGACTTCCGCAGCGGATTCGGCTGCGGAGAGCACGCGCATCATGTCGCTGCTGCTTGGCGCGATTGCCTCGGTTTCGCTGCTGGTGGGCGGCATCGGCATCATGAATATCATGCTGGTGTCCGTTACCGAGCGCACCCGCGAGATCGGCATCCGCATGGCCATCGGCGCGCGCGAACGCGACATCCTCACCCAGTTCCTGCTGGAAGCCATCATCATTTCGGTGGCCGGATGCTTCATCGGCCTGCTGTTGGGAATAGGTGGCGCGCTGCTGGTCAATCAGCTGACCGGCACGATGGTCATCATTTCGGGAAGCTCGGTCGTAGTGGCATTCAGCGTCGCTGCGACAGTGGGCATCTTCTTTGGCTTTTATCCGGCACGCAAAGCTGCACAGCTCGATCCGATAGAGGCGCTGCGCTATCAGTAAGTGTGCTGAGGAAACGCTGATTAAGCCCTCCGTTCGTGGTGAGCTTGTCGAACCATGAATGGAGGACGCTTCGCATTCAATGTGTTATTCCATTTCTCGATCAATAGAGCAATATCGTAGGGCGGGTCACACCGGTGCCGGGACAAAAGTTTTTCGTACCCGCCATTACAGCAGTTCAGCGGCGGGTGTGACCCGCCCTACGGATTATTTCCCGTTTGGCGAACGGACTTATTCAGCGCTTTCCTAAAGAAGAATTGACGCAGCAACGCTTATAAGAAACAATTGCGCCGGATGACACAGGCCTCAAGGGAAATGCATGCTGCTCGACAATAAAAACATTGCCGCCGCTCTGGCCGTGGCGCTGCTCGCGGCAAGCGCTGCGTTTGCCGGTGACAATCCTTCGGAGATCAAACAACGTATCGGCGCCGGCGATCCGGTAGCAGGCAAGGAGAAATCGGAATTGTGCCAGGGTTGTCATGGCGAAGACGGCAACAGCATCATGCCGATTTATCCCAAACTCGCCGGACAATGGGCCGACTACACCCAGAAACAGGTGCGCAACTTCCAGAGCCTTTCCCGCATCAACGAAACCATGAATGAAATAGCCCTGACCGTGGATGATTCCCAGGATTTATACGACATCGCTGCTTATTTCGCCAGCCAGAAAATGATGGCAGGCAAGCCGGTGCAAAACGAGGCCGGGAGAAAAATATATTATGAAGGAATCGCCGGGAAAGGCATCTTCCGCTGTGTGAAGTGTCATGGAGAGAACGGCAAGGGCGAGCCGCTGAACAACAATCTATTCCCCGTGCTGGGCGGACAATTCAAGGAGTACACAATAAAACAGATGAAGGATTTCAGGAGCGGCTTCCGCGAGAACGATCATTCCGGCATGATGCCCCGCATCGCCAGCAACATGTCCGATGCGGAAATAGAAGCCGTCTCGGAATACCTTTCCGGTCGCTGACTCCCCGCCAGAAACACGGCAATACGTCCACGAAGTGGGGTAGGTATGCAGGGATGGGTGTCTTTTGCCCAACTCGCAAAAACACGTAAGTCACGAAATAAAACCAGTTGTTGCAGAGGTTTGGTGACTCACCCATTAGGTATCACTTCGCTGCATGAAGCCCTTTGAATTGTTCGTGTTTTTCGTGCCTTTCGTGAACAACTGCTTTTTCTAGATTAACCCGATTATAGCCATGTCCGTCACCATCAAAACACCCGGGGAAATCGAAAAAATGCGCATTGCCGGACGCCTGACCGGCGAGGTGCTCGATTACATCACCCCGTTCGTCAAGGCAGGCGTCACCACCAACGAGCTGGACCGGCTCTGCCATGACCTGATCGTAAATGTGCAGCACGGCATCCCTGCCCCGCTTGACTACGCGCCCGGCGGGCATGCGCCTTATCCGAAATCCATCTGCACCTCGATCAACCATCAGGTATGCCACGGCGTGCCTAGCGGCAAACCGCTCAAGAACGGCGACATCGTCAATCTGGACATCACTGTCATCAAGGACGGTTATCACGGTGACAGCAGCCGCATGTTCTGGGTCGGAGATCCGTCGATTCAGGCCAAACGGTTATGCGAGATCACCTGGCAGGCGCTGTGGCGCGGCATACGCGCGGTCAAGCCGGGCGGGTATCTGGGCGACATCGGCCATGCCATCCAGAGTTTCGTCGAGCCGCTGGGCTACAGCGTGGTGCGCGAGTATTGCGGACATGGCATCGGCAGGAAATTCCATGAAGATCCGCAAGTGTTGCACTACGGCCACCCGAAGACCGGATTGAAACTCGAAGCGGGCATGACCTTCACCATCGAGCCGATGATCAATGCCGGCAAAGCGGCCATCAAACAACTTGGCGACGGCTGGACAATCGTTACCAAAGATCACAGCCTGTCGGCGCAATATGAACACACCATACTCGTCACCGATACCGGCTTCGAAGTGTTGACCCTTTCCGATGGCTGCCCTCCCCCCCCGAGTATCTAATTCTATTGCCGGGTTGCGCGAGTCATTGCGTAACGAAAGGCTGGCACTTGAACAAAGTTTTCTGCAGCAGGGAAAAGCTGTGCGTCTGCTGGGTGCGCACAGCAAGCTGATCGACCAATATCTGCGCCGTGTCTGGCAAGAGCTCGCCCTGCCGGACAACATCTCGCTCGTGGCGGTGGGCGGCTACGGGCGCGGCGAACTGTATCCAAAGTCGGACATCGACCTGCTGATTCTGCTGGATGCCGATCCGGATGCCGCCTTGCAACAAAAATTGCGCGAGTTGATCGGAATGCTGTGGGACATCGGTCTGGAAGTCAGCCACAGCATCCGCACCGTGGCGCAATGCCTGAGCGAATCGGCTGACATCACCGTGCAGACTAACTTGCTGGAAGCGCGATTGCTGATCGGCAATGAGAAGCTGTACAAGGAATTGCACGAAGCCGTGCGGCGGCATCTCGACCTGCGCAAGTTTTTTTTCACCAAGCAGCACGAGCAACAGCAGCGCCATAAACGTTTCCTCGATTCCGATTTTAATCTCGAACCCAATCTCAAGGAAAGCCCCGGCGGGCTGCGCGATCTGCAAACCGTCACCTGGATCTGCCGCGCGGCGGGAATAGCCACGCGCTGGGCGGACCTCGCTGCGGCAGGCCTGATCACACCTGCCGAGGCGCGCCAGATCACTCGGCGCGACGCGCTGCTGCAAACCCTGCGCATCCGTTTGCATTACCTCGCCAAGCGGCGCGAAGACCGTTTGATATTCGAATTCCAGACACCGCTCGCGGAACAATTGGGCATAGAAGCATCGGCCAACCGCCGCGCCAGCGAACATCTGATGCAACGCTATTACCAAACCAAAAGAGCGGTGCTCCAATTCAACACCATCCTGCTGCAAAACCTGTACGACCACTTGTTCCGGGAATCGCCTCCAGTGCACGCCCTCAACGAACGATTCATAGCCGTCGGAACATTACTGGACGTCCGCGATGAAAATTTGTTCGAGAACAAACCCGGGGCGATCTTCGAACTCTTCCTGCTGATGGAGCAACATCCCGATCTGACCGATCTCAGCGCAAAAACATTGCGCGCACTGTGGCGTGCGCAGCACCATATCGATGCGGCGTTTCGCCGCGATCCACAGAACCGCGCGCGCTTCATGGAAATATTGCGCCAGCCGCAAGGCGTTCTTCACGCGCTGCGGCGCATGAACCAATACGGCATACTCGGCGCGTATATTCCCGCATTCGGCCGCATCGTCGGGCAGATGCAACACGATCTGTTTCATGTCTACACGGTGGATGAACACATCCTGATGGTGGTGCGCAACCTGCGCCGTTTCGCAGTGCCGGAACTTTCCCATGAGATCCCGCTGTGCAGCCAATTGATCGGCGAATTCGCCCGCCCCGAAGTGCTGTATATCGCCGGGCTGTTTCATGACATCGCCAAGGGGCGCGGCGGCGACCATTCGCAACTGGGTAAAAAGGATGCGCGCACATTTTGCGCGCAACACCAGCTCAGTCATGAAGATACCGGCCTGATCGTGTGGCTGGTCGAGCAACATCTCACTCTTTCCGCGACCGCCCAGAAGCAAGACCTGTCTGACCCCGATGTGATCGCCAATTTTGCCGGAAAGATCAGGAACGACCGCTATCTGGTCGCGCTGTATCTGCTCACGGTCGCTGACGTGCGCGGCACCAGCCCGAAAGTATGGAACGCATGGAAAGCCAAACTGATTGAAGATCTGTTCCACCTGACGCGCCGCTACCTGCGCGACGGAAAAGCAGCCGACCGGCTCGGCGAGATCCGCCGCGAAGCAACTCAGGCGCTGAGCCTGTATGCGTACGGGCCGGAAACCTACCGGCTGTTGTGGGCGCAACTCGACGACAGCTATTTCCTCGATCACGAAGCGCAGGAAATCGCCTGGCATACCCGCCTGCTGGCATTCAAGGTGAACACCCCCACCGCCATCGTGAAGGCGCGGCTCAGTCGCGCCGGGGAAGGATTGCAGGTGATGGTGTATTGCCCGGATCAGCGCGCCTTGTTCGCGCGCATCTGCGTTTTTTTCGCGCGCATGAACTACACCATCGTCGAGGCCAAGATACACACCACCCAGCATGGCTACGCGCTGAACAGCTTCCAGATCATGGAAGCGATGCGCAGCAAAACAGTTTATCGCGACATCATGACCTACATCGAATTCGAACTTGCGCAGCAGATCATGCAGGCCAAACCGATCGCGCCCGCCGCGACGGGACGTGTCAGCCGTCAACTCAAACACTTCCCGATCAACACCGAGGTCGAGATCAAACCGGACCACAAGGGAATGTATCTGCTCTCGCTGATCGCCGGAGATCGCCCGGGACTGTTGGCGCGCATCGCGCTGATCATGGACCAGCACAACATCCGCCTGCACCGCGCCAAGATCAATACGCTGGGCAGCCGTGCCGAGGACGTGTTCTGGGTCAGCGGCGCGATACTTTCTGATCCTGAGGAAACCAAAGCTTTTCTTGATGAGATGCGGGAGAAAATCTAAAGGGTATTTTTCGCTATGCTCCAGATGGTAGGTCTATAATCTATTCCATGTATTTATGGCCCTGTGTTACTTGAACGGGGAAACTCTCGTTACTTGGTGCCACAAACTGCACGCTATGAAAATCACAAAAATAGAAATCGTTGGGGTAGGTGGTATACGCAGCCTCACTATTGAGCCGCATAAAAGCATGAACATCATCTGTACGCAGCAAAAGCCAAGGGAACGGGAGCACGACTATCTGCGCCTAACGCTTCGTTCGAGGGGACGAGTTGCGCCACCCAAACCCGGAAAAATATCCAAACCAATCTGTTTTTGTCGTGGCGCTTGAGGGTTATGTTTACTTGGTACCTTACGTTGAAGA
>Ga0154718_1040_pt1 | contig 22943 bp, 19 predicted proteins | sample Rifle2008BG16ft_FD_105726 | JGI IMG/M metagenome (GOLD analysis project Ga0154718, IMG submission 105726) | Betaproteobacteria bacterium RBG_16_56_24
TGCGTTCAATGACTGCGCGCACAAATCATCGGCTGGCAACTCTTTCAGGGGATCCACCGAACACCCAGGCACCTTGATCGTCCCTGTCGCCTGATTGGTGCAGTTGGCGCAAGTAGCGGTAATGGTGTGGATGCCGCCCGCCACGGGCGCTTTAAACTCAAAGTGTAATTTTCCGTCAGACCCGGTTGCTCCGGATTCCGGCAGCAGTGATCCATCATGCGGCGCGGTATGCTGGCCGACGGCATGATTGTAGCCGTCTTCCTCCGGGACAACCGAAAGCGACAGACTAACCTGCACGCCGCTCTTGTCCGAACCATCGCTATTTGCCACATGCGCATAGGCAGATTTGCCAGCATCCGGCATGACTTCAGCAGGAGGCGGGATTTGCAGGGAAACAGTGTATTGTTCCTGAATACAACTTGTTCCAGCAGCATCGAACTTATACCCGGCGTCGCAGACGCAAGGCGTGCCGGAAGCGTGGAGCGGACAAGCCAATGCGCACATGTTGCTGGAGTCGGGCCCCGTGTAGCCCGCAGGGCATGTCCAGGAAGCAGTCCAGGTTTTAACGATGCCGGTGTTATGAGAACCACCGGTATAGGCTGTCGGGGCAACGTCAGCGGTAAAGGTCAGCGACGTATTCGATGTCAGCACAAAATTGGATGCGACCTGTGTCCACTGTAAAATCCCGGCCAGATGACAATAGCGCGGGAACGAAGCCTGGAAACTGGCCAAGGTGTCGGCGGGGGTCGAGAAGGTGTAATAGGCAGCTTGCAGGTTTTCGCAGTGCTCATGGTTGCTGGTATGGTAAATGGTGTAGGTCGCCGTTGCGGCAATTGCGCCCGCCGCCCCTGCCGGTTTAACCATCGCCATCATCGAAGCCACGATAAGCAAAAATAGAGCGACGGATTGTAACGCCGGTCGCGCAAATCTTCCCGCACAAAACGCCGGGGCGGGCTTGGAGAGATTGCTCATGGTTGCTCCCTGAGGAATTTGGAATGGGAGCAAACCTATCGTTGCAAGCGTTCTTTGGTTTTTACCCCGTTGCCGTCACCGTAGCATGGCCGGGGGGGGGGGTAGTCAAGCGGATTACTGTGCCAAATTAAAAAAGGGGTTACAGTCTCCACAATCTATAACCCGCTGCATCTATTGCAACAGGGTCATAGACTGACTTTACATCCACAAATACCCCGCCCGGTTTCAGCTTTGCCAGCAGATCGGACAGTGGCATGGCCAGATATTCACGGTGTGATACCGCTGCTACGATCGCATCTGCTGCGGGCAAATCGTCCCATGCATCCAAAGAAATTCCATATTCATGCATAGCTTCCTGAGCATCCGCCACGGGATCATGCACCGACACATCGCAACCGAAATCCTGCAATTCACGCACGACATCTGCTGCTTTTGAATTGCGCAAGTCGCTGCAATTTTCTTTGAAGGTCAAGCCCAATACGATGACTTTTGCGTTGCTGACCGGATTGCCAGCGCGCAACAACTGTTTGACCGTCTGCTGTGCAACGAAGGCTGCCATGCTGTCATTGGTCCGTCTTCCAGCAAGGATGACTTCGGGATGGTAGCCCAGCATCACCGCCTTATGCGTCAGGTAGTAGGGATCAACCCCGATGCAATGGCCGCCTACCAGGCCGGGGCGGAAGGGTAGAAAATTCCACTTGGTTCCTGCTGCTTCCAGCACTTCCAGCGTGTCAATGCCCAATCGGTCGAAGATCAGGGCCAACTCGTTCATCAGCGCGATGTTCAGATCGCGCTGGGTGTTTTCGATCACTTTGGCGGCCTCGGCCACCTTGATGGAGCTCACTCTATGCACGCCGGCGGCGATTATGTGTCCGTACAATTCGGCGACTTTGTCCAGGGTTGCCGCATCATCACCGGACACGACCTTGGTCACTTTCGTGATGGTGCGTTCCTTGTCGCCGGGGTTGACCCGTTCCGGGGAATAGCCGACATGGAAATCTTTCATCCACTTCAAGCCGGATTCACGCTCCAGTATCGGGATGCACACTTCCTCGGTTGCGCCCGGATAAACTGTCGATTCATAAATCACGATCGCGCCGCGTTTCAGATGTTTTCCCACAGTAGCGGAAGCCGACATCAGGGGGGAAAAGTCGGGTTGGTGTGCCGCGTCAACCGGGGTAGGGACGGCCACGATAAAGTAATCAGCTTTGGACAGGTGCGAGGACTCGGTGGTAAAGAGCAACTGTTTCGCGGCGCGAAAACTCTCTGCGGGAACGTCCCCGGAAGGGTCGCAGCCTCCCCGGTAACTGGCCACTTTGCGCTCGGATAAATCGTAACCGATGGTGGAGAACTGCCTGCCGAACTCGACCGCAAGCGGCAAGCCCACATAACCCAGCCCGACGACGGCGATCATTGTTTCATTCACGGTATTCCCCTTCACGTCATTTTTTGCGTGCGTCCAGCAACTCGCGCAACTCGCGCAGGTCGCTCTCTATCGTCGAGAGCTGGTAAAAACTCCCGCCCGCCTGTTTCGCCAATTCGAGCTGTTCGATCGCAGCGTACAGATTGCCCTGCCATGCATAACTGTAGGCTTGCGCCTGATGTTGCTCCACGCGCTTGCCCTGCATGGCGTAGGCTCTGGCTTGCAGTTCATATAGCCTGGTGTCGCTGGGGTGGCGGACAAGCTGTCCGGTGAGCAGCTTGACGGCGATTTCAGGTTGCCTGTCCTGCAGCAGCAGTTCGGCGTAGTCATAAATCAGGGCGCGATGCTGCGGGTAGTTCTGCACTGCGGCGCGGTAAAAAGCCAATGCGTCGCGGCCGTTCCTTGCGGCACGCTTCACCTGTCCGGCGAGGGTTTCTATCATCGGGTTGGCGGGAGCCTGTTTTTGCAGCACCGATAATTCCCGGGCTGCGCGCTCGATCTCGTTGTTGCGCAACAGCGCGAGTACCAGGCCATAACGTTGCGCGACCGGGTTGCCGAAATTCTGCGTGCCCAGCGCGTCGCTGAAATAGGCGATGGCATCCGGCGCGGTCTTTTGCGCGGCTATGAGTTTGCTGCGCACCAGTTGAAAGTCCAGGCTGTCCGGAATCAGCCGGTAAGGCTGGTTCTGCACGCGGTTTTCGATTTCGGCGATACGGTCGCTGGTGATGGGATGGGTGCGCATATAGTTTGGCGCGCCCCCTTCCAGCAGGCGCGTCGACTTTTGCAGGCGTTCCAGGAATTCGGGCATGGAGTGGGTGTTGAAACCGGACTTTTGCAGAATCTGCAGGCCGATGCGATCCGCTTCTTCTTCATAAGTGCGGGTGAAATTAAGTTGTTTCTGTATGGCGCCCGCCTGCACGCCGACGATTGCCGCTTCCGCTGCCTGGGGGTTGGTGCGTGCGGCGAGTATGGCGATGGCAATGGCTGCCATGGAGATCAGGCTATCGCCCTGCTGGCCGGCTATCATGCGCGCCAGGTGATGCTGTGTGACGTGCGAAATCTCATGGCTGAGCACGGAGGCCAGTTCCGCCTCGCTCTGCGTCGTGAGCAGCAGCCCGGCGTTTACGCCGATGTAGCCGCCCGGTATGGCAAAGGCGTTGACGGCGTAATCATCTATTGCGAAGAATTCAAAATCCTGTGAAGGTTCAGGGCTGTTCTCAACCAGTTTGGCGCCCAGATGGTTGAGGTAATCATTGATCTCGGCATCGTCCAGATATTGCCTGCTGGCGCGAATCTGCAGCATGCTTTGCCGTCCGATCTGGCGCTCCTGTAACGAGGAAAGCGCGGCCTGTGAGACATCGCCCAGGTCGGGCAGGCCGTCGCTGATGACGCCGGGTGAGAAACACAGCAACACCAGCAAGGTAAGCCTGGCGCCGGGGAAAGAGCTTTTCATATTTTTCATGGTCTCTATGATAGTTGTTTTTGCTTCTGGTTCACACTGCAAGTATTTCCATATAGACAGCGCGCTGCAAAGTGCTCAGAATTGAATGGTTTTCATCCCTCAACCGGAAAATGGAAAAAGTCGGTAAATACGAAATCGTGCGTGAACTTGGCAAGGGCGCAACCAGTACCGTGTACCTGGCTACAGATCCGTTCAACAAGCAGCAGGTCGCCATCAAATTGTTCGACCTGGGGATCCTGCGCGATCCGAACAGGGCCAGGATCTTTCGCAAGCTGTTGATGACGGAGGCCTCGCTGGCCGGGAAATTATCCCATCCGCATATCGTGAAAATCATCGATGCCGTGATGGAGGGCGATGCCAACTACATCGTGATGGAATATGTCGAGGGCAGCACGCTCGAGCAATACGCCGAGGTGGACAATCTGCTGCCGGTCAGCGCCATAGCGGAAATCATCTACAAGTGCTGCAAGGCGCTCGAATACGCGCAGTACCAGGGCGTGATCCACCGCGACATCAAGCCGGCGAACGTTCTTTTGCAGGGCGAGACCGATATCAAGATTTCCGATTTCGGTTCGGCGGTTATCATGGGCAATCAGTCCACGCAAGTGTCCGGGGTGGGTTCGCCGGCCTACATGTCACCCGAGCAGGTCAGGGAGCTCAAGCCGACCCACCAGACAGACATCTATTCGCTGGGCGTGGTGATGTACAAGTTGCTTACCGGAAAATTGCCGTTCGATTCGAGCAACAACTACAGCATGATTTACAACATCATCAACATCGAGCCGCCCCCGCCCAGCGCGTTTCGTCCCGAAATACCCCCGGCGCTGGACAGGATAGTGCGGCACGCGATGGAGAAGGATACGGCGAAACGCTACCAGACATGGGAGGAGTTTGCGAGCGATCTGGTCGAGTTTTCGAGTCATGCCGCGCCGGCGCAGAATGAGATCTTTGATACCGAGAAATTCGATACCCTGCGCAGCATGGCTTTTTTCAGGAATTTCAGTGATGTGGAACTTTGGGAGGTATTGCATATCAGTAGATGGCGCAAAGTGCCGGAAGCCGGATATATTCTTCATGATGGCGAGAGCGGGCGTTCTTTCTATATCCTGGCGCAAGGCACGGTACGCGTGTCAAAGCGGGGCAAGTTGCTGAGCCTGCTGCACCGTGGAGATTGTTTCGGCGAGATGGCGCATTTGCTTGAAGGCGATTTCAAACGCAGCACCGATGTGATCGCCAAAAACGGCGTTACCCTGATTGAGATTGATCCGGATGTTCTGATGCATGCGACGACCGGATGCCGGTTCCAGTTCGGGGACTCGTTCCTGCGCATGCTGGTCAAGCGTCTGGCGGTGGCAAATACGCGTATCTCGCGTTTGTTGGCGGATGATACGCCGGTAGAAGATGATTAAAGGATGATTAGAGGATTAACAGAGAGATGAACAGTTTCAAGAATATCACGGCCGTTGAATTGCAGGACATGCTGGAGAAAGGATGCATACGCCTGCTCGATGTGCGCACCGAAGCGGAAATGGCTCAGGGGAAAATTCCACAGGGAGAACCGCTACCCCTGCATCTGATACCCATGCGGCTGGAAGAGATGGACAAGAAGACCGCCACGGTTTTTTACTGCCGGTCCGGCGGGCGATCCGCGCAGGCGGCCGCGTTCGTGTCAGCGAACGGTTTTACGGATGTTTACAACCTGCAAGGCGGCATCATCGCATGGGCGAACGCCAGTTTGCCGATTGCCTGACAGCGAAGACAAAAAACTTATGATGTAACCGCTCGTCAACAGCGGTTCCTTAACCCAGCTTGCCGCGCTGTATTTTCAGTTGCGATAGCGTCGCGTTGAAATCATCCATGCGCTTGCGCTCCTGTTCCACCACCGCTGCCGGGGCGCGGGCGACGAAGCTCTCATTGCCGAGCTTGGCCTGCGCTCTGGAGATCTCGTTGGACAAGCGGGTGATTTCCTTGTCCAGCCGTTCGCGCTCCGCGGCTACGTCAATTTCAATTTTCAGCATCAGTTTGAAATTGCCGACTATGGCAACCGCCGCATCGTTATCCGGCAATTTATCAACCACGCAGACGTCGCTCAGTTTACCCAACGCATGCAGATAGGGTGCGATGTTGCGCAGAGTGGCGGCATCGCCGCTTGCAATCAACGGAACTCTCTGCGCGGGTGACAGGTTTATTTCGCTGCGCAGCTTGCGGCAGGCGGTGACCATGTCCTGCATTAGCGTGATTTCTTCGATGGCGCTTCTGTCTATTCTGGTTGCATCCGCTTTCGGATAGGGTTGCAGCATGATGCTGTCGCCCTTCTTTCCGGCCAGCGGCGCGACGCTTTGCCACAGTTCCTCAGTGATGAACGGGATGATCGGATGCGCCAGCCGCAGGATGGCTTCCAGCACGCGCACCAGCGTGCGTCGCGTGGCGCGCTGCCGGGATTCAGAGGACTGAGGACAGAGGACTGAGGACTGGCCTTGTTCTGTCCTCTGTCCTCTGTCCTCTGTCCCCTGAAGTTGTACCTTTGCCAGTTCCACATACCAGTCGCAGTAACTGCTCCACACCAGTTCATACACCGTGCGCGCGGCCATGTCGAATCGGTAGTCGGCAAAATGCGTCGCCATCTCCTGCTCGGCCTGTTGCAGCACGCTGATCATCCATTTGTCGGCGGCGGAGAATTCCAGCGGCAGCGATTCGTCGAGACCGGCATCCTTGCCATCGCAATTCATCAACACGAAGCGCGTGGCGTTCCACAGCTTGTTGCAGAAGTTGCGATAGCCCTCGCAGCGCTGCATGTCGAACTTGATGTCGCGCCCCGGTGAGGCCAGCGAGGCGAAGGTGAACCTTAAAGCATCCGTGCCGAACGCGGGGATGCCCTCCGGGAATTCGTGGCGCGTGCGTTTCTCGATCTGTTCCGCCTGCTTCGGGTTCATCAGGCCGGTGGTGCGCTTCTTCACCAGTTCCTCGATGGCGATGCCGTCGATCAAATCGATCGGGTCGAGCACGTTGCCCTTGGATTTTGACATCTTCTGGCCTTCCGCATCGCGGATCAGGCCATGCACATACACATCCTTGAATGGAATTTTGCCGGTGATGTGTCTGGTCATCATCACCATGCGCGCCACCCAGAAGAAGATGATATCGAAGCCGGTGACCAGTACTGAAGAAGGCAGATATTTTTGAACAAAGGAGTTCTGTTGTTCGAATGACTTTCCTTCGACCCAGTCCAGCGTGGAGAACGGCCACAGCGCGGAAGAAAACCATGTGTCGAGCACATCGGCGTCGCGGTCGAGTTGTCCGGCGTAACCCGCCTTGTCCGCCAGATGGCGCGCTTCAGCCTCGTCGTGCGCGACGAACACTTCGCCGTTCACGCCATACCATGCGGGGATATGATGTCCCCACCACAGTTGCCGCGAGATGCACCAGTCCTGGATATTGTTCAGCCACTGGTTGTAGGTGTTCACCCAGTTTTCCGGATGGAACCTGATCTCGCCGCTTGCCACGCATTCCAGCGCCTGCCCGGCGATGGATTTTCCTTGACTGCCCGGCTTGCTCATCGCGACGAACCACTGGTCGGTGAGCATCGGTTCGATCACTACTCCGGTGCGGTCGCCGCGCGGCACCTTGAGTTTGTGCTTCTCGGTTTTCTCAAAAAGTCCGGCGGCATCGAGGTCAGCAACGATCTGCTTGCGCGCAGCGAAACGGTCCAGACCCTGGTATTGTTTTGGCGCGTGTTCATTGATCTTTCCATCCAGTGTGAGGATGCAGATCTGCGGCAGCTTGTGCCGCTGCCCCACCGCATAGTCGTTGAAGTCATGCGCGGGCGTGACTTTCACCACACCGGTGCCGAATTCCTTGTCCACATATTCATCGGCAATGATGGGAATGTCGCGGTCGCACAACGGCAGTTTTACTTTCTTGCCGATCAGGTGTTGGTAGCGTTCATCTTCAGGATGCACCATCAACGCGACGTCGCCGAGCATGGTTTCGGGGCGGGTGGTGGCGACGGTGAGGTGGGTCAGTCCGCGCAAGTTATCCCTTCCGGCGAGCGGATAGCGGATGTGCCACATGAAGCCGTCTTCTTCCTCCTGCACCACTTCCAGATCGGACACGGCGGTGTGCAGCTCCGGGTCCCAGTTCACCAGCCGTTTGCCGCGATAGATCAGGCCTTCGTTATACAGCCGCACAAATGTTTCGGTGACCGAGCGCGACAAACCTTCGTCCATCGTGAATCGTTCGCGCGACCAGTCCGGCGAGGCGCCGAGGCGGCGCATCTGTTTGGTGATGGTGTTGCCTGAATATTCCTTCCACTCCCACACCTTCTCGATGAACTTCTCGCGGCCCCCGGCTGCGCCGAATTGTTCAACAAGGCTGTGGCGCGTGATGCCCTTTGCATCGAGCTGGCGTTCGACGACAATTTGCGTCGCGATACCGGCGTGATCGGTGCCGGGTTGCCACAGGGTGTTGTCGCCCTTCATGCGGTGGTAGCGCGTCAGGGCGTCCATCAGCGTCTGGTTGAAGCCGTGCCCCATGTGCAGCGTGCCGGTCACATTCGGAGGAGGCAGCAGGATGCAAAAATTCCCGGTCTTGTCCGGGTCGAGCCCGGCTCTGAAATAACCGGATTCTTCCCACCTGGGATACCAGCGCGCTTCGATGTCTTTCGGGTCAAAACTTTTGGGGAGTTCCATTGCGGTCTTTACGAGAAATGCGTGGTGTCAGAAAGGGCGAGATTATACAGGCGCAGGGTGGGCAAAGCCCACGCAATTGACATCGCGGTCGAATGACAAATACCGCGTGGGCTGCGCCCACCCTACCGCGATGCGGAATGTGTGGCAGCGGTCAGGCGGTTTGCGCGCCGGCTAAATCAATGTGGCGCAATTCGTATCCGCGATCGCGATAGAACTTGTAGCGCTCCCGCCCGAAACGGCTATCCTCCGCGTCGATGCTGATGATTTCGATAACGCGCTCGAAACGGCTGAAGAACGGCACGCATTCGTTATGCAGGCTGATCAGCAGGTCGTGATGCGGGAATTTATCGCCGCCTTGGCCCAGCACCACGGGCATTTGTTCCGCTTCTTCCCGGTCACTATTGCAGTGTGGGATGAAGGCAGTGGCGGGGTAGTGCCAGAGTAGCTTATCCAGGGCATGATTTGTTGCTGCGTCAGGGGTGCTGAGTATCACGCGCACTCCGTTCTGCATGGCTTTGTGGCTTAACTGGCAGGCGGTGCGCAGCTTGTCTTGCGAGCCGGTGTAGAAATCCACTTTGGTCATGATTTCTGTGCGCGGTTGATCAGGTATTGCGTGAGTAATGGCACCGGACGTCCCGTCGCGCCCTTTTCTTTTCCGGATTTCCAGGCGGTGCCGGCGATGTCCAGGTGCGCCCAGCGGTAGTCCTTGGTGAATCTCGACAGGAAGCAGGCGGCGGTGATGGTGCCGCCCGCGCGCCCGCCGATGTTCTGCATGTCGGCAAAGTTGCTGTCCAGCAGCGGTTGATAGTCTTCCCACAGCGGTAGTTGCCAGGCGCGGTCGTGCGCTTGTTCACCCGCCGCGATCAGTTCCCCGGCGAGCTTGTCTTCATTGCTGAACAAGCCGCTGGCGACATGACCCAATGCGATGACGCAGGCGCCGGTAAGCGTGGCGATGTCGATCACGGTGTCAGGGTTGAATTTTGCAGAGTAGGTGAGCGCGTCGCACAGGATGAGGCGGCCTTCTGCATCGGTGTTGAGTATCTCAATGGTCAGCCCGGACATGCTGGTGACGATGTCGCCGGGTTTGGTTGCCGTGCCGCTGGGCAGATTTTCGCAACTCGGGATCACGCCGACCACGTTGAGCTTCAGCCCTAACTCGGCGATGGCCTGCATCGTACCGAGCACGCTGGCTGCGCCGCACATGTCATATTTCATTTCATCCATCTCGGCGCCCGGCTTGAGCGAGATGCCGCCGGAATCGAAGGTGATGCCCTTGCCGACCAGCACGATGGGCTTCTGCTTCTTGTCCGCGCCATGATATTCCAGCGTGATGAGTTTGGCCGGTTGCGCGCTGCCGTGTGTGACGGAAAGGAAAGAACCCATGCCCAGCTTCTGCATGTCTTTCTCTTCCAGTACGGTGGTTTTGATTGATTTGTGCGCCTTGCCCAGCGCCAGCGCTTGCGCGGCGAGATAGGCCGGGGTGCAGATGTTGCCCGGCAGGTTGCCCAGCGTCTTGGCGAGCTCCATGCCGCGCGCGGTCGCGGCGGCCTGGTCGAGCACGGATTTCAAAGCGGCAGCCGGTTTGTCCAGCGTGGCGAAAGTGATGCTCTTCAGCGTCGCCGCTTTGCCGGGTTTGCTCTTCAGTCCGTCGGCGCGGAAAGCCTGCTCGGCGGCAGCGAACACCGCCTGCCTGATTACCCAGGCCTGTCCTGAGTCCTGAGTTTGTCGAAGGGTCGAAGCGGCGGCATCCTTGCCAAAGCCTTCATCGACCAGATATAGCGCGGCGTCCCTGGCGGGCGTGCCGTTCAGTGCGGTGAAGACTGCGCGCAAAATCTCTACGCTGGTCTTGCTGTTCATTTCACCCGGTTTGCCAAGTCCGGCCAGCAGCACGCGCTCGGCGGCGACGCCGGGAAGTTTGTGCAGCAACAGCGTGGATGCGGATTTGCCGCTCATGTCGCCGCGTGCGATGAGGTCCTTGATCGCATGTTTTGCGGCCTTGTCCAGCAGCTGTGTCGCTGCCGGCAGTTTTCCGCCCTCATGCACGCCGACTACTACACAGCCGCTGCGCTGTTTCTCCGGAATGCCTTGTTTTATGCTAAATTCCACGTGTTGCTCCTTTAAATGGGAAATCCCAGGTTCGATGTCTGATTATCCGCAAACTCACCGTATAAAGTCAAAGCCAATACGCTCGGGCGTTTTTCATCGCGCAATGGTTGGCGAATTTACCAGCAACGGGATGCTGGTGTTTGCTGTGTTGCTAGGCATAGTTGTGGTCACCCAGTTGATACGCCTGTTAAGTGATGCAGTCAGCGGCAGGATCGCAGTGGACGGCGTGTTGGCACTGTTGGGCTTCAGCGCCATGAATTACCTGCCGGTGCTGCTCTCTATCAGTCTGTTCATTTCCATCCTGTTGACTTTGTCGCGCAGTTATCGCGACAGCGAGATGGTGGTGTGGTTTTGTTCAGGTATTGGATTGACGCGCTGGATACGCCCGATGTTGTGGTATGCCCTGCCGGTGGTGGCAGTGATAGCGCTGCTCAGTTTGATTCTGACCCCTTGGGCATTGCATAAAGCCGATAAATACAGGAGTAAACTGGAAAGCCGGGATGATGTTACTTCAGCCACCCCGGGCATGTTCCGCGAATCGAAGCAGGCAGACCGGGTGTATTTCATCGAGAAGGTGGATGCGGGCACCAGCCAAATCGGCAACATCTTTGTCCAGTCCGCACAGAACGGCAAAATTGGAACGATGGTGGCGCAGGAGGGGTTGCAGGAAACCCAGCCGAATGGGGACCGCTTTCTGGTGTTGCTGAATGGAACGCGTTATGAAGGCACACCCGGGCATAAAGACTATAACATCGTTGAGTTTGAGCGTTATGCAATGCGCATCGACAGTGTGCCGATCAAACAAATCCAGATCAATCTGCGCTCCATGACAACAGCAGAATTATGGCGCAGCGAAACACCCCGGAATCGGGCCGAGGATGAATGGCGGCGTTTGACCTATTCCGAGTTGGAATGGCGGCTTGGGTTGCCGATCAGTGCGGCGATCCTTGCCTTGTTGGCGATTCCATTGAGCTATGTCAATCCGCGCGCAGGACGCTCCTTGAATCTGGTGTTGGCGATCGTGCTGTACATGCTCTATAGCAACATGATCAGCGTTACCAATGCATGGGTGTGGCATGGGAAATTATCGCCGGCCGCCGGATTGTGGGGGATACATACGGTGATGCTGATGATTACCATCCTGATGTTCTATAGGCGCATGACGCTGTTTTCTTTGCGCAGGGTGTTGCCGGGATGAACTTGCTTACCCGCTATCTGGGGCGGCAGATTTATGCCAGCGTTGCGCTGGTGTTCTCCGCATTGCTGATGCTGTTTGCCTTCATGGACCTGATCCGTGAATTAAGCTCGATAGGACAAGGGCAATATCATCTGGGTTACGTGCTGCTTTTCGTGTTGCTGACAGTACCGGGGCACATATATGAATTGTTTCCGGTTGTGGCGCTGGTAGGCACTATTTTCGCGCTGGTGCAGATGGCCGCAAGCTCCGAGTTGACCGTTTATCGCGCGTCCGGAGCATCGCTTTGGCAGATGATCGTTGCGCTGGTCAAGATTGCCCTGCCGTTGATGCTGTTGGGTTTTATTTGCGGGGAATTGCTCGCGCCGCCCAGCGAGCGGATGGCGCAGCAATTGCGCCTGAAGGCTCAGAACGCGCAGGTTTCGCTCAAGGAGTTTCGCTCCGGCGTTTGGGTCAAGGATGAGCGCAGTTTCGTGAATGTGAAGAACGTGATGCCGGACACCAGTTTATTGAATGTCGACATTTATCGATTCGATGAAACCTATCACTTGCAGACGATCACCAATGCCAAACGGGCAAACTTTATCGAGCAGGGACGCTGGCAGCTCGAAGACGTGCTGGAGACGCGCTTCAGCAAGGAAGGCGCAAACATTGATGCCCAGCCTAGGCAGGAATGGCGTTCAGCTTTGAGCCCGGACATTTTCAGCGTGCTGTTGGTAGTGCCGGAACAGATGTCGGCGTGGAATCTGTATCAATACACCGCGCACTTGCGTGACAACCGCCAAAAGAGCGGCCGGTATGAAATAGCGATGTGGGAAAAGCTGGTTTATCCATTCGCGTTACTGGTCATGATGATACTGGCGCTGCCTTTTGCCTCTTATCACCGGCGCGCAGGGGGGGTCAGTGCGATGATATTCCTGGGAATTGTGCTTGGTCTGGTTTATCACTTTGTCGGGCGGCTGTTCGCAAGCCTGGGCGCGCTCAATGACTGGCAGCCCTTCATGAGCGCCACGGCCATAACGGGATTGTTTTTGTTGTTGGGGATGCTGATGTTGCGGTGGACGGAACGACGTTAGAGTGGTTTTAAGTGTTCCTATATGTTCCACATAACCCGCATTGCATATAGGGCACACTTTGCCTGAGCATTTGGTTTTTGCACAGCCTCGTTAGCGCGGAGATCAGAATGATTGCAACGATTTCCGGCGGCGCTTTTTGTTGGAACGATTAATGTCGGAATTCGCATGGCTTATTCCGGCCTGCCTCGCTGATAATAGCCCGATAATAATGCCAAGGTGAGACATAGACCAATCAAGCCAAGCCGGATGTAGCGGTGTTCAAATTCATAAAAGGGCGTGTAAGCAACATTCGTTGCCATGATAAATAACCCCAGCATTGCAAGACCCTGATAGACCTTTTTCCAGAATGTGTTTTCGGCAAGTCCCTTTTGCTGTAGCCAAAAGGCTATCCGCCAGCCCATCATGCCGGCGACGATCCCCAGGAACGCTCCAGTCACAACATCGATAGGCCAGTGCGCACCCACCCCAATGCGGGAAAATCCTATACCGGCGGCTAAAGTGAGCGCCCCCCATCGCCACGAGGCTGGAATAATCGGCAACAGGACACACATACCGGCAAAAGCTGTAACGGTATGACCAGACGGAAAAGCACGATAACTGAGTGTTTGCCCCAAGATGTGCAGGGACTCAGCGGGCAGCACACCGGCGGGACGAAGCGCTCCCACAATCTCTTTGATGCTTTGCGATGCTGAAGCTGCCAAAACCAGCACGATGGCAAAAGCCGCCAAATACAGAGATAGCGTTTCAGGGGATTTTCTGCCCACAGCCATCCACCACGGCAGCTTAATAAGCAAAATCATCCACAGCATCACATGCGTATCCCCCAGATAGGTAAGGGTGCTCATGGCGGCATCCCACATCGGCAATAACGACACTGGCAGAGCGCGAGGAATGCTGGTATTTACCCACAAAAAAAACTGCCGATCCCAGCTTCTACCCCACAGGCCAAGCCCTGCGGTAATCAGCACGAGCAGAGGCAATATAAAGCGCATTTTGCCCATCGCCTGTTCGTAGGAAATGACGGGTGAGAAAGAAGCGGACGGGGAATTGTTCATGGAAATAGTGCGCTTTCAGTAAAAATATCGCGCTGTTTCTTGTAAAAATTACGTATCGCCTCGAATGGCGGCATTAGCCACTCTGTATCCTTTGATAAAAGGCTCAATATGTTTCTGAGCTCAATCAATATTGAAAATATCCAATTGCTTGTTATAAACATCACTCCGTATCCCCAAAGCCCCCATCACACTGTGAAATACATTGTCCTGCGAGTAATTTAAACCCTTGCCAATATCATCATTATTGATGCCTTTTTGCCTCTTGAATTCATCCGACATCCATACGATAAAAGGCACTTTCTTTTGGACGTCTGGCGCAATCGAATAAGGGGCGCCGTGGAGATAAAGGCCGTATTCACCAAGTGATTCGCCGTGATCGGAAACATATAGCATCACCGCCGGCTGTTGAAATGTTTTTAACAACTCAATAACCCGATAAAGAAAGTCATCGGTATATAAGACAGTATTGTCATAGGCGTTAACCAACTCTTCATTGGTGCATTTTTGCAAATCTACTGAACTACATACCGGCTTGAATGCCGTAAATTTGCCCGGATAATTCTTGAAATAGGAGGGGCCGTGACTACCATGTTGATGTAAGGCAACAAACGTTTTATCTTGCGTGGAATTCTGCAAATCCTGCTCCAGATTATGAAGTAGAAGCTCATCGTAGTTACAGTTCTCATTTTGGCAGGTCTTTCGGATATCTTCAGCGTGTTGATAAAGATGAGTTTTTATTAATGGCTCGCCCCAATTGTTGGAACGCCAAATCACATTAACCCCATTCCTTTGCAGATAGCTCGGCAATGGCTCATATAAAGTCATTAAACCTGTGTTGGAACCCAAATGAGAAAGCATGCACTCAAGTGATGCAGTTGTGTAAGTTGAACAAGCGGTTGCTTCCGGTAATGCAACCACATCGGCTTTAGCAAGAAGGGGGTTTGTTGGGCGCTGGTAGCCATAAAGTGAAAAATTTTGCGCTCTTGCCGATTCCCCGATTACCAGAATAACAATCGCTTTACCCGATTCATTAATATGTGCGGCAGGTAACAAGGTTTCCTGGCGTGAAGCCAGATAATAACTCCCGTGATACCACCTTATCGAGTTACCGACATAGGACCATGGCAGGATCATTCCGCCAAGCTTACTGGCATTTTTGTCGATCCATAACCATGTTTTCGCATTGGCAAAGCTCCATCCCAAGCCCAAAAACAACACAAAGAATAAATAAATAAATCGTTTATAAAATCTAACCTTCTGGATATGGAATCTTGACAAGAGAAGGCATGGCAAAACCGCATACACAAATATATAAAGAAATAACTTGGGGTGAAAAAGCTCCATTGCTTCTTGAAGATTGGAATTAAATACATTCCCCATCATTGTTCTATCAAGAATTACCTGATAGGTCTCCGCAAAGTAAAGGGCTACGGAATTGCCACATACAATAAGCATGCAAATGGGTTTAACCAAGCGCTGAGTAACCAAGGCGATAACAGTGAGGAATAGAGAGGAAGCAAAGACCACCAAAACAAACAAGGTGAGCAGAGTCAGAATTCCATTGAGAGAAGAGTAATCCAGAGTATTTGCAGCAAATAAAAACAGAAGGCGATGGTAAAAAATCGCGTTACCTAATGCAAATACCGTAATGAAATTTATAGTGCTAATATCGGTACGAGATTTTTCGCCAATTGCTTTTGTTGCTTTCAGCAGCCAAGAATCAGCCATGTCAGAGCTATCCTTCCAGCCATTTGTTGGCGCCATACTGTGTCCAAAAATACTACCCGGTTCTTAAAAAGTTACATTAAACCCGGATAATCCATTAGGGAGGGAACGCCGTTGTAGGAGCGCAACTTGTTGCGCGATTGCTCTGGATCGCCCGGCAGGCCGGGCTCCTACAAAGCACGAATAGCCTAATGGACAACCCGGGTTAAATGTACTAATTCCATTTCTCGATCAATAGAGCAATATCGTAGGGCGGGTCACACCCGCCATTACAGATGTTCAGCGGCGGGTGTGACCCGCCCTACGGATTATTTCCCGTTTGAAGGAGAAATAGAATAAATGACGCAATAAAGACGTGAATTATATACCATGCAAGTTTTTGAGTTTGACGCGATTGGCTGCGTCGCGATCAATCAAATAAGCAGGGCGCACCACTTGCTGAGTTGATTTGCGACAGCCAGTGTCAAAAATGACGACTGCGCCTATTCAGATGAGTATCAAAACTTACGGAATTCTCTATTCACGCGCGCAACGCGCGCAATGCGGGTTTGAGATGCACCACTGAAAAGTTCAAAAAACCCGGTCACGCGATTAGATAACCGGATTGTGGGCTGTCGCCTCCAACTTTTCGCCCGGTGCGCTAGGTTAAGGCGAATTTGTTGGAGGCGTAGCAGGTACCCCGCTGGCAGCTTGCTGAGCCTTTCTTTCCTGCTCTTGCCTGGCCATTTGTTTTACCTGCTCGCGTTTCTCCGGGGGCATTTTTTTAAAGGCACGATATTTTTTACGGGCAGCTTCGCGCTGTTCAGGGTGGAGTCTGCTCCATACCGGCAAGCGGTCATGGTAGCGCTGCTTTTGCTTGGGTGTCATGCCCGGATAGTGTTTGGCAGTTTTGAGCAAGCGGCCTCGCTGTTTCTCAGGCAGGGTATCCCACTGCTGTTCCAGAGGGGCAAGAGCTTCCCGTTGCGCAGGAGTAAGCGCACGCCAAGACTGTGTTGCCGCGCCGGCGGGCGTGCTGATAAAGCACAGCAGTAAAACTATAATAATTACGGGGTTCCGCATTCGCTAAGAGCGTAAAAAATCAGTTAATAAAACTTCGATTGGCAAATCATCAGTCAAAATTGCCACATCAAGAGCGCTGATTTGCTGTTCTTTGAAATGTTGCCAATAACCCGTTCCGATGATGAGCATAGCCGCAAGCAATCCTGTAGCCGCCCATTGCCGGGCCGAGCGCGGTATCAGGCCATGCGTCCGGCGGCCTGTAGTCAGCGCGAAAACGGGCGAATGCACCGTTTGCCTTTTCAGTGCATTGTGTCGTGCGTTGACCAATGCGGATAAAGTGGCCGCATCCAATTGCCGAGCGCTTTGTGTCAGCAATTGAGCTATCTTTCCGGGATCTAATTCGTTGGTCATGGTAGTTCCACTCCTTTTTCCTTAAGAGAGACGGCAAGTGCGTGTACGGCACGCGAGCAATGGGTTTTAACGCTGCCTTCGGTGCAGCCCATCGCCAAAGCTGTTTCCATAGTATCTAATTCTTCCCAATAACGCAGCAGGAAGGCTTCGCGTTGACGTGGAGGGAGTTTACCAAGTGCTTGTTCGATTAGCGCAATAACCTGCCTTTGTTGCAAAGACTCATCGGGCATAAGGGGTGAGGTTTGGTTTTCGCTGTCCCCAAGAATGTCCAGCGGGTCGAATTCTTCCTCCTCGTGTTTGGGTTGCAGGCTGGAAAACAGGGTCGTCCAGGCGGTACGGACTTTTTGCCTGCGAAAGTGATCGCGTATGGTGTTCTGCAATATGCGCTGGAATAACAGCGGCAGTTCCTCGGCTGGCTTGTCACCGTATTTTTCCGCGAGCTTGAGCATGGAGTCCTGAACGATATCCAGGGCAACGTGATCGTCGCGCACGGCATACACCGCATGTTTAAATGCGCGGCGCTCAACGCTGCTGAGGAATTGGCTTAATTCGGCGGGAGTGCTCAGTTCTTTTACCTCTTGCAAGTGTTAGCGTGGTGGCAAATCGTCATTCATGCCGCTCGAAACCATGTTCAGAGGTTCCGCAGCGCGGCAAAAGTTGACCAAAACGCTGCCAACCTTTATCTTACACGGTCTTATTGGGCTTAAATCTAGGATGTTTGTGATGGAAATGACCGGTGCGGAGATCGCTATCCGCTGTTTGCAGGAAGAGGGGGTTGAATACATATTCGGCTACCCAGGCGGGGCCGTGCTGCATATATATGACGCGCTGTTTCAGCAAGATAAAGTCAAGCATATTTTGGTGCGCCATGAACAGGCAGCGGTTCATGCCGCAGACGGCTACGCGCGCTCTTCCGAGAAAGTCGGCGTGGCTCTGGTCACTTCCGGACCCGGCCTGACCAATGCGGTGACGGGAATCGCCACGGCATATATGGACTCGATCCCGATGGTGGTCATCAGCGGCCAGGTGCCCAGTTATGCTATCGGTGAAGACGCCTTCCAGGAAGTTGATGCCGTCGGTATCACCCGCCCATGCGTGAAGCACAATTACCTGATCAAGGATGTGAAGGACATCGCGCCGACCATCAAGAAGGCGTTTTACCTGGCCAGGTCGGGACGTCCCGGTCCGGTGCTGGTGGATATTCCGAAAGACATATCCAATCAAAAGGCCGAATTTGCGTATCCGGCCAGCGTCAGCATTCGTTCCTACCATCCAGCGGGCAAGGGTGACAGTACGCAGATCGAGCGTGCCGCGCGAATGCTGCTGGAAGCCAGGCGTCCGATGGTTTATAGCGGCGGCGGTGTGGTGCTGTCCGGGGCATCGGCGCAATTGACGGAACTGGTGCGTCTGCTCGGATTTCCTTGCACCAACACGCTGATGGGCTTGGGGGCTTACCCTGCCAATGACAAGCAGTTCGTGGGCATGCCCGGGATGCACGGCACTTACGAAGCATGTATGGCGATGCAGCATTGTGATGTGCTGCTGGCCGTCGGTGCGCGCTTTGACGATCGTGTGATCGGCAATGTCGAACATTTCGCCCAGGTACCGCGCAAAATCATCCACATCGATATCGATCCTTCCTCCATCGCCAAGCGCGTCAAGGTGGATGTGCCGGTGGTGGGTAATCTGAAACTGGTGCTGGAGCAATTGTTGAACGAATTGCGCGGCAGCAGGCAAAAGCCGAATGCATCCGACCTGGCTGCATGGTGGAAACAAGTGGATGAGTGGCGCGTCAAGGGTGGCGGATTGCGCTACAAAAATTCCACTGAAATCATCAAGCCGCAATTCGTGATCGAGAAGCTCTATGAGATCACCGGCGGGGACGCCTTCGTTACTTCGGATGTCGGCCAGCATCAGATGTGGGCTGCTCAGTATTACAAGTTCAACAAGCCGCGCCGCTGGATCAACTCCGGCGGCCTGGGTACGATGGGCTTTGGTCTGCCTGCCGCGATGGGCGTGCAACTGTGCAATCCGGGCGCGACGGTGGCTTGCGTCACCGGCGAAGGCAGTATCCAGATGAACATTCAGGAGCTATCCACCTGCAAGCAGTTCCATCTTCCGGTCAAGGTGGTGTTGCTTAACAACCGTTATCTGGGCATGGTGCGGCAATGGCAGGAGTTTTTCCACGGCAACCGTTATTCGGAATCTTATATGGATGCTTTGCCGGACTTTGTGAAATTGGCCGAGGCTTATGGGCATGTCGGCATGCGCATAGATAAACCTTCCGATGTGGAGCCGGCGTTGAAAGAGGCCTTCGCGCGCAAGAAAGATCTGGTGTTCATGGATTTCCAGACCGACCCGACGGAAAATGTATTCCCCATGGTCCCCGGCGGAAAAGGTTTGTCGGAAGTGATACTGTCGGAGGACTTGTGATGCGGCATATCATTTCTTTGCTGATGGAAAACGAGGCGGGTGCGTTGTCGCGTGTGGCCGGGCTGTTCTCTGCGCGCGGCTATAACATCGAGTCGCTGGCGGTCGCCCCGACGGAAGACCCGACCTTGTCGCGCATGACCATCGTCACCAGCGGTTCGGATGCGGTCATCGAGCAGATCAACAAGCAGCTCAATAAGCTGATCGACGTGGCGGCAGTGATGGACCTGAGCGAAGGCGAACATCTGGAACGCGAGTTGATGCTGGTCAAGGTGCGTGCGCAAGGCGCGGCGCGCGAGGAACTGAAGCGCAAGATGGCTGTATTTAATGGGCGCGTCATAGATGAATCTGATGCTACTTGCACCATCGAGCTGACCGATACCTGCGCCAGGCTGGACAGTTTTTTGCAGGCGATCGGGCGCGACCTGATACTGGAAACGGTGCGCACCGGCGCTTCCGGCATCGGATGCGGTGAACGGATTTTGAAATTGTAGGGTGGGCACGTTTTTTGTGCCCACCGTTCCCCCGCGTGGGCACAAAAAACGTGCCCACCCTACCAACTAATTTTTTATTCACCAAAGAGGCCAACATGAAAGTTTATTACGACAAGGACGCGGATCTATCCCTGATTAAAGGCAGGCAGGTAACCATCATCGGCTATGGCTCGCAAGGCCACGCCCATGCCCAGAACCTGAAGGAATCGGGTGTCAACGTGACGGTCGGCCTGCGCAAGGATGGCGCTTCATGGAAAAAGGCCGTCAGCGCGGGGCATCAGGTGATGGAAATTGCCGATGCGGTGAAGAATGCCGATGTGGCGATGATATTGTTGCCGGACGAGCAGCAGGCCGACATCTACTATAAGTCGATAGCACCCAATCTGAAAAAGGGTGCGGCGCTGGCTTTCGCGCACGGCTTCAACATCCATTACAACCAGATCGTGCCGCGCGAAGATGTGGATGTGATCATGATCGCGCCGAAAGGCCCGGGCCACACCGTGCGTTCCGAATATTTGAAGGGTGGCGGCGTACCGACCCTGATCGCGGTTTTTCAGGACAAATCCGGCAAGGCCAAGGATATCGCGTTGTCTTACGCGGCAGCCAACGGCGGCACCAAGGGCGGCGTGATCGAGACCAATTTCCGCGAAGAAACCGAAACCGACTTGTTCGGCGAGCAGGCGGTGTTGTGCGGTGGTGCGGTGGAACTGGTCAAGGCCGGCTTTGAAACCTTGACCGAAGCGGGTTATGCGCCTGAAATGGCTTACTTCGAATGTCTTCACGAGCTCAAGCTGATCGTCGATCTGATGTACGAGGGCGGCATCGCCAACATGAATTACTCGATTTCCAATAATGCGGAATACGGTGAATACGTCACCGGTCAGCGCGTGATAGGAGACCAGGCGCGCGCCGCGATGAAGGAAGCATTAAAAAATATTCAGAACGGCTCCTACGCCAAGCAATTCATTCTGGAAGGCCGCACCAACTATCCGGAAATGACTGCGCGCCGCCGTTTGAATGCCGAGCACCCGATCGAAAAAGTCGGCGCACAGTTGCGCGCGATGATGCCGTGGATCGGCAAGAACAAGCTGGTTGATCAATCTAAGAACTAGGATCGAGGAGTGAGGATCGAGGAGTGAGTATAATCTCCGCTCTTCGATCCTCGGTTTTTGTTCTTCAATCCTCAATCCTCGATCCACAATCCTATGAATCAATACCCCCACCCCATCATTGCCCGCGAGGGTTGGCCGTTCCTGATTGGCTCCATCGCCATTGCGCTGCTGTTATCCGGCATTGCCGGCGGCATGGCCGAACTGCTGTCCTGGGTCGTCGTGCTGTTCGTGCTGCAATTCTTCCGCGATCCGCCGCGCGAAATTCCGCAGGATGCCGGCGCGGTGTTGTCGCCGGCCGACGGACGCATCGTCGCGGTGGAACGCGTCAATGATCCTTATGTGCAGCGCGAGGCGATCAAGGTCAGCGTGTTCATGAACGTGTTCAACGTGCATTCCAACCGCAGTCCGGTGGACGGCACGGTGCAGCAGGTCTGGTATTTCCCCGGCAAGTTCGTGAATGCCGATCTGGACAAGGCTTCGACCGAGAATGAGCGCAATGCGGTGTGGCTGAAAACTGCTGATGGCACGGACATCACGTCGGTGCAAGTGGCCGGGCTGATCGCGCGGCGCATCCTGTGCTACGTCAAAGCGGGTGATGTGCTGACACGCGGACAGCGCTATGGCTTCATCCGCTTTGGTTCACGCGTGGATGTTTACCTGCCGTTGGATGCCAGCGTGAAAGTCAGCATCGGCGACAAGGTGTCGGCGACTACGACCATCTTGGCAGTATTGGCCTAAAACGGTTACTCTAGGCGCATGGACGAATTCAATACACGCAAACCGATGAATCTGCGCAAGCGCGGCATTTATCTGTTGCCCAACCTGTTTACCACCGGGGCGCTGTTCGCGGGCTTCTACGCCATTGTGCAGGCCATGAACTACAGGTTTGAATATGCGGCAGTCGCAATATTCATCGCCATGGTGCTGGATGGTTTGGATGGCCGCGTGGCCAGATTGACGCACACGCAAAGCGAATTCGGTGCGGAGTATGACAGCCTGTCCGATATGGTCTCATTCGGTGTCGCACCTGCTTTGGTGGTCTACGAATGGGCTTTGAAGGGGATGGGGAAATGGGGCTGGTTTGCTGCCTTCATTTATTGCGCAGCGACTGCGTTGCGCCTGGCGCGTTTCAACACGAATATCGAGGTGGTGGACAAACGTTATTTCCAGGGGTTGCCCAGCCCGGCAGCGGCGGCACTCATCGCCGGATTTGTCTGGGTGATGCACGATTATGAATTCAGTGGCGAGTCGGTGCATTGGTACGCAGCTGCACTGGCCGTGTTTGCCGGATTGAGCATGGTCAGCAACTTACCGTTCTATAGCTTCAAAGACTTCAACATGCGCAAGAGCGTGCCATTCCTGGTGATCTTTCTGGCCGCATTATTTCTCATCTTTATTTCGAGCTATCCGCCCGGAGTGTTGTTTGGCTTATTCATGTGCTATGCCCTGTCAGGCTACGTGCTGTGGGTTTGGCGGAGAAGTCAGAAACAGCCACCCGTGTGATGAACGTGGGGCTATCATCGAAAAGTAATTTGCCACACAATCCGTCCTCGTAAGCGCATGACCAATCCCTTTGTTGTGAATTGCGGGCGGGCTGTGGTCGCCGTTGCGCGGTCTGGCACGCCGGCAAAAAGACTATTACATCGCACTGTCTGCCGCCGATTTGCCGCGCCGCAATGATGTGGACGGACGCGGCGATCTTATTCCATTTCTCGATCAATAGAGCAATATCGTAGGGCGGGTCACACCGGTGCCGGGACAAAAGTTTTTCGTACCCGCCATTACAGCAGTTCAG
>Ga0154718_1099_pt3 | contig 22922 bp, 18 predicted proteins | sample Rifle2008BG16ft_FD_105726 | JGI IMG/M metagenome (GOLD analysis project Ga0154718, IMG submission 105726) | Betaproteobacteria bacterium RBG_16_56_24
GAGAGAGGCTGAGCAATACAAGTATGACCGACACCGCCAGCATCATCTCCCTGTTCATCTCCAGCTTCCTCGCCGCAACCCTGCTGCCCGGCGGCTCGGAAGCTACGCTGTTCGCCGTGCTCAAGGCTTATCCGGAAACGCTATGGATCGCGCTCATTACCGCCACCATCGGCAACACGCTGGGAGGCATGGTGACCTTCGGCATGGGCTGGTTGCTGCCCCAGACTCATATCCAGACACAGCAGATCAAACACGTTGAGAAGGTGCGAAATTACGGTGTGCCTGTGCTGCTGCTTGCCTGGGTGCCGCTGCTCGGTGACGCATTGTGTCTCGCCGCAGGATGGTTGCGTCTCAACTGGTGGCAGGCGGCGCTGTTCATGGCGCTGGGAAAATTTGCGCGCTATGCGGCGATTGCGGCCGCCACTGTCTGACATAATTCCAATTCGCATTAGAAACTGCACTGATTGCAGAAGCGGCTTCTACAACCGGCAGGATTATTGTCGTATGAAACGAGAATCGGAATAAGGTATGGTTATTGATCCCGCTCAATCCAGAAAAACACTGCGCCTCGTCATTCATGGCCGCGTGCAGGGCGTGTTCTTCCGCGACTCGATGAAAAGCGAGGCGCAAAATCTGGCGGTCGCAGGCTGGGTGCGCAACCGCAGCGACGGCACGGTGGAAGCCGCAGTGCAGGGCGAGGCCGCCGCCGTGGACGCCATCGTGCGCTGGGCGCATCACGGCCCGCAGCATGCCCGGGTAGAGCGAGTCGACATCTCGCCGGATGGCGGCAGCTACACCGGCTTCGAGATTACATGATAGTCAGGAAGACGATCTTCGCCCGAAGCCATATGCATGGCGACATAAACCTGTTCGCGCTTCAGGGGCGGATTCAACTCTTGCGGCAAGTCAGTATATCGGGTTGTCGCCGGCGGCAAGCTCTCCATTGCCCTTAAGCGCCAGTAGCCGCTCAATCTGCTGCAAAAGGGCGTCCACCGCCTTTGCCGCCGAATCCATGTCCCTCTTTTTGGCAAGACTTTCCACTTCCCTCGCATGGTGGTTAAGCGCCGGTGTGCCGCAGTAGCTCGATGCTCCCGCCAGCTTGTGTGCCTCTTGATGCAAAACTTCAGGATCATTTTTTGCGGAAATCAGGCTGGCTGAGAATTCGGGCAGTCTGTCGAACAGCATGCCAAGCACCGTGCGCCAGATTTCCCGGTTGCCGAACGCCAGCTCCACACCCATCTGCGGGTCCAGTACGGGCAGCGCTGTTTGAACGCCAGCCCCGGATACGTCTTCTGCACAGCATATTGCTTCGCTCCCGGAAACTGCCGCATGCGGCGTATCGATGGCAGTTGCACCAACTGCCAGTCCCAGCTTTTGCAAAATGCTGACAAATGCCTTTTCGTTGATGGGCTTGGCGAGGTACTCGTCCATGCCGGCAGCCAGATAGCGCTCGCGGTCGCCACTCATGGCATTGGCGGTAAGCGCGATAATCGGGGAATGGCGCTTGCCGTTTTCCAATTCCCGGATGCGGATAGTGGCTTCCACGCCATCCATCACCGGCATGTTGGCGTCCATCAGGATGAGGTCGTAGTCTCTTTGATTGCAGGCATCCACCGCCTGTACGCCATTCTCTGCGAGATCGGCCTCCCCACCCAGATGTTCCACCAGCATCCTGACCAACTTCCGGTTGATCTCATTATCATCGACAATCAACACGCGAAGTTTTTCGCCCGTATTTCCGGATTTCAACAGCAATTCCGCAGGCACTGTATCTGCAATGGTTTGCCCGGGCATGCAGGCGTTGTCAGTTGCCAGCTTGGTCAGGCGCAGCGTAAAAGCAAACCGTGCGCCGTGCCCCGCACGACTCTCAACCGACATTTCGCCGCCCATCAATTTGACCAGAGTCTGCGAAATGGCAAGACCCAGACCGGTTCCGCCATACTTGCGCGTAGTCGATGCATCGGCTTGCCTGAACGGCTGAAACAATCGCTCCAGCGCCACTGCGGAAATGCCGATACCGCCATCCTTGACCGAAACCTCGACAAGCGCATCCGCATCGGTTTCTTCCTTCAGGTCGGCCCGGACAAGTATTTCGCCGTGCTGCGTAAACTTGATGGCATTTCCCAACAGATTGGACAGCACTTGAGATATGCGCGCCGAATCTCCAATCAGGCGAACAGGCAATGCGCTGTCGAATACAAAAACCAGATCGAGCCCTTTGATCTCGGCGTTTGCAGAATGCAGCAAAATAATTCCTTCAAGCAATTCCTTGAATTCAATTTCAATCTGTTCAATGGAAATCCTGCCGGCTTCGATTTTGGAAAAATCCAGGATGTTATTGATAATGTTCATGAGGGTGCCGGCCGATACTTCGGTGGTGCTCAGATAGTCACGCTGGATATCCGTGAGTCCGGTCTTCGATAGCAGCTTGAGGAAACCCATTACACCGTTCAACGGGGTGCGGATTTCATGGCTCATATTGGCGAGAAACAGGCTCTTGGCCTGGTTGGCTGCTTCTGCCGCCTGTTTTTCAACCAGCGCATTTCTCGCGTATTCCTGTGCCTTGATCTTTTCGGTTATTTCCTGTGCATTGCAGTGAACAATACGCTGGTTCCGGATTGGCGCGAAAGTCCAGCTCAAGGTGCGCTGTTTAAACTCCGACTCGACGGCCTGGGCTATATTGCCATCCGACAGGCAACGCGCAACAATCTCCCGGTAATTGCGGGGCAGCAACGACCCCATTTCCTCTGACCCAAGCCCCATCGCGGCAAGCACCTGCAGTCCATGCGGGTTTATGTACTGTATCTTTGCGTCTGCATCCATGCTCAGCACAATTTCCTGGCTATCCTCGGGAAAAGCGGCCAGCGCTTCCAGCTGGGACATGGCAATTTTGATTTCCCTGGCTTGCTCAGCCAGACGGGCGGATGCGTTATTCAGTGCATCCCCAAGCAGTTGCAACTCGATGGAATGCGAGTCGACCGGAATTTTTTCACCATGCATCTCATTCAGCTTGCCTGAAAATTCCGTGTATCGCGCCAGGGAAGCCAATGGGCGGCGCATGAGCACGCTGAGCCCCAGCAAAGCCAACAGGGAAATGGCAGCGCCGGCAAGTGCATTGGTAAGCCAGAAATTCCTCTCCGCATCCGCAATATCCTGCAGGCTATAAGTAATTTTCACCCACCCGAGCAAGTCGCCCAATATCATCGGTTGCCAGGCCACCATTCGGACATTGTCGATCTGCATGGAAGCAGCGGGACCGGCAGGAATTTGCAGCGGCGACCGCCCATAATGCACCTCAGGCGGCTTGCCGGGACTGCGGCTCACATCTCCGATGAGCCTTCCGGTTGAATCACAAACCTGAATGGCAGCAACGCCCGGGAAATCTATCGAGCGTAACAACATCTGCTCTATGGAAGTGTAGTCACGCTGAAGCAAAGAGTTGGCGCCTGTTGCGGAGATGTGTTTAGCAAGCACGCTGGCTTGCATTTTCATGGTTGCAGTGATATTGCCAACCACCTCTCCCAGCATACGGTAGGAAAATGCTGTCATGGAACCGGCCAGCATCAGCGAGAACAATATTACAAGCTGCACACTCAATCGCCGCGGCCACAGGCGGTGCGGTCCGCGACGTGCATCAAGGGCAAATGGAGCGCTGTTTTCCATACCGTTATTCATGGATCGAGATTCATGCGATGGCCTGAATCGTTCCTGTATCCGCAAAAATCAAGGACAGTATCACGGGAAGTCCGGTTGCCGGCGCAGCTAGCGCTGGAATGGCTTGATCAGCTTGCGAATAATGTCGTATTCCGCATCATTTGTTTGCGCAAAACCATTGTAGTCGCTCCCCAGGGCATCAAGCACCCGGCGCTGTTCCGGGGTGTGTCCATTCAGACTTAATAATGCCCCCTGCAATTTAAGCAAAAGCGCAGGATCTATTTTGTCTGTTGCGGCAATATTGTATGGCGGAAGCTGTTCCGAGCTGTAAATCACACGAAGGCCTTTCTGGTTCCACTTGCGTGACTTGCTGTCAGTGACTATCCCGGCATCGTAGTCCCTGTTGAGCACACCTCTTGCGATGTTATCGTAGTGACCGAGATAGGCGCGATTTCCCAGACTTTCCAGCGGCATGCCGGCATTCACCACGACCGCCCGCTGCAACAATGCGGCTGGATCGCCGAATGCGAAACTCTTGCCCGCCAGGTCAGCAACCTTCCTGATGGGACTGTCCTCGCGCACCACGATTTCCAGACGGAAATATGCCTGATTTTCTGTTATGACCTTCGCAACAAGCGTGGCATTCCCCATCTTGCGGGCGTTGAGGTAAGCCACCGGGGTCAAATAAGCCAGTTCAACGTCACCGTTGGACAAAGCCTTTATCACCGTGGGCATGTCGGGTGAAAGCTTAAGGACAACGGGACGCCCGATAGCCGCTTTCAGGTAGTCTGTGAGTGGCGTCAGGCGCTGGTGCATGACCGCTGGAGTATCTTCTGCCACCGACCCAAAGCGGACAGCTTGCCCCGGGTCTGCCCAAACCCGCAATGAGGACAACAGGAAAACATGCAAAACCAGCAAAATGTAAACACGCAACATTATCATTCCTCCCTGGGTAAGCAATTGATAAGGCATTTCTGTAACGTGAAGCCTGGCGAACTCCGGTAAAGACTACCATAGAATTGAGCCCTTACACCGCTGCAAATAATATTGTCGCCATGCCTTCCGGGCGGTCTGGACAGGCTGGCAAAACCGGCGGTGACCGGGATGGTTGATAACGGCATTAATGTCGTATACTTCAAAAACTTAGATGTGATTTCTGCGGAATGCACAAATTCACGGAGCACGCCGGCCAACAGGGCAACCAGGTTATGGGCGCCTCAAAAAAATGAAAAACCTCGCGGCAAGCCGCGAGGTATCAACCGGAGTTGTCCATCAGGCATTTTTTTCTCGTAGGAGCCAGCTTGCTGGCGAAGTTTTTCGCGAGCAAGCTCGCTCCTACAGGGGGTTCTTGGCCTATTGTTTTTTCCGGGATCAAACCAGAATCTGGTTCAATCATTCGCCGCAAGCGGCGGGGAATTAACCCGAAGAGATTCAAAATCCTAAGCCAGGCAAGGCGCGAAATGAATTTTAGCGCGCCGCATATGTTTGATATGTAAGCGTTATAATTTATTGAGCAACGCAGCATCGCGACGGAGTTTGGATTTTTAGAGGCGCCCTTATGTATAGCACATTAATAGTAGATGACAGCCCGATCGAATTACTGGTCATGAAAACCCTGCTGGAGAAGCTCGGATTTGCGCCTTTCACCGCAAACAGCGGCGAAGATGCGCTGAACCTGATTCGAGAACATTCGCCGCATGTCGTAATCTGCGATATCTCCATGCCGGGCATGAGCGGCCTGGATCTTTTGAAAGCAACCCGGCATTTTGCGAAGCCGCCTATTTTTATCATGGCAACCGGGCTGAATGACGCGGAGCATGCGGTAGCGTCGCTCCAGCATGGCGCTTACGGTTACCTCACCAAACCACTGAAGGAAGAGCCGGTACGTCAGTGCCTTCAAGAAGCAACCTTGCGCCATCTCAAGGAATTGGATGCAAGACAGGAACATGAAAGGCTGATCTCAACTGACCCGCTCACCGGCCTGCTCAACAAAAACGAGTTCATGCGCAATCTTGAGAGGAAAGTCAGTTCGCTGGGCAAGGGCAACCATCAGACGGCTATCTTCTTCATCAGTATGGATGGCCTGCGTTATGTCAATAACACCTATGGCCACCCCGAAGGCGACCGTGTACTGCAGCATGTGGCCGCCATCCTCAAGCAATCGGTGCGGCCTACCGATATTGTGGCCCGTTATGGCGGGGATATTTTCGCAATCGCACTGGTCGGTATTGATCCAAACTTTATGGACGCCAAGGCACAGTTCATATCGGGTAATGTCGAGCAAGCCAAAATCATGCTGGGGCGCCGTGAACATAGCTTGACTGTCACCATAGGCGTAGCGATCGGATATGCACACGCCGGGGTGGAGCCGCTGATCAATAACGCTGACCTCGCGCTCTCGCTGGCCAAGGAAAAAGGCCGCAATCAGATATATCTTTACCACGATGAAGATGAAACGCACCGTACAAATTTCAGCACCCTGTTTGACAATCTTGAAACCCTCAAGCAGGCATTTCAGGCTCGTCGCTTCAGCATGCACTACCAGCCAATTGTGGATCTTCGCTCCGGCGTCACCGGCCACTATGAAGCGCTGATCCGGATGCGTGATGATGCGGGAAATGTTCTGCCTCCTGATGAATTCATCAGGGTCGCGGAGAAATTTGGCATGGCTACCAAAATCGACTGCATGGTAGTCTCTGCATGCATCAGGAAGCTTGCCGAATTGGCTCATGACGGCAAGCCGGCAGGTTTATCCATCAATCTGTCAGGCAAGTCGGTAGGCGATGCCGAATTGCTGGCTTTGATCAAGCATGAGCTTGCGGCAACCGGCGTCGACCCAACCCGGATAATTTTTGAAATCACCGAAACTGCGGCCTTCCAGAATTTCTCCCTGGTGCAACAGTTTGTGCGCGACGCCAAACAACTCGGCTGCCGTTTTGCCCTGGACGATTTCGGAGTGGGCTTTTCATCCTTTTACTACATCAAGCAACTGGAAATTGACTACCTGAAGATCGACGGGATATTCATCCGGAACCTGCTGGAGAGCTCCAACGATAGAGTCTTTGTTCAGGCCATGGTCGAGATTTCCCGTGTATATGGCATGAAAGTCATTGCCGAATGGGTGGAAAATGAGGAGATCACGACTTTGCTGAGGGAAATGGGAGTGGATTACGGGCAAGGCTACCATTTTGGCAAACCGTCACCGGAATGCGAAATGCAGAACCTGAAATCCGCAACTTAAGAAACCTCTGATTAATTCTATTTCTCCTTCAAACGGGAAATAATCCGTAGGGCGGGTCACACCCGCCGCTGAACAGCTGTAATGGCGGGTACGAAAAACTTTTGTCCCGGCACCGGTGTGACCCGCCCTACGATATTGCTCTATTGATCGAGAAATGGAATAAGACCGCCGCGCGATTCGGGGGCGGAGCCGGGCAATAGAATTATGCCGCCATGTAAAACATCCGCAGCCCCCAGCCCACGCCGAACCCCGTCACATCGCCGACCACGCTGCCCAGCCCGCCTTCGCAGCGGCTGGCGCACAAGCCCACATGCAGCCACGGCACGTCGTGCTCCAGGAAACGTTTCAGAAAGCGCGCCGCGAGGATGTGATCGGCTTCGCACTGTACCGCATCAGTGATTGCGCAATTTCTCCTGCAACCACACTTTGATGAGTGATTGGTACGGCACATCACGGGAATTTGCCGCAGCCTTGATTGAGTCCAGAAGATGCCGGGGAAGCCGCAGGGAAATGGTTTTTGTCGTAGGCTTCAGGTTGGGCAGCACGACCCGCTGCGCTTCCGTCCAGTCGAGATAATCTGTGGAGTCATGTTTTTCCCAGAAGGCGCGCTCTTGCGCCTCATTGGCGAACTTGGGAACCGCTTTAAGTTGTTTGCTCATAAATCGTACGCTCCTTTCGGTGCATGTCTCTGGCCGAGATCACGCGAATACTCTCGCCGGCATTTCGCAAAGTGAAAGCAATATGCAATGTTCGCCCTTCATCTGTCCTGCCCAGTGCGTGAAAACGGAGTTCACTCCGGCTGTGCCTGGTATCGTCAACCAGCAGTAGCGGTTCATTGAAAAAAACCTGCTCCGCTTCAGCCATTGAAACACCGTGTTTGTCGTTCTTGCGGGCGTTTCCGTCATCCCATTCGAAGTCGACGATATTGGCCATGTCAATCATGGATGTATATTATGAAAATATACAAATAATAGCAAGTTCAGTCGCCATGGATGCCTCTTGATTCAATGGTCAGCCAGAAAACAACCTACTCACCCAGCAACATCCGCAACCCCCAGCCCACACCGAACCCCGTCACGTCGCCGGCCACGCTGCCCAGCCCGCCCTCGCAGCGGCTGGCGCTCAAGTCCACATGCAGCCACGGCACGTCGTTTTCCAGGAAGCGTTTCAGAAAGCGCGCCGCGAGGATGTGATCGGCTTCGCCATCCAGCGTGCATTGCTTGATGTCGGCGACTTTGGAATCCAGCGCGGGCTCGTAATCTTCGTCCATCGGGAAGACGCACAGCCGCTCGCCGCTTTGCTGTCCGGCCTGCACGGCCTGTTGCAACAATGCGTCGCGGTTGCCCAGCACGCCGCTGTAGCGCGACCCCAACGCGACGGCCATGCTGCCGGTGAGCGTGGCGAAGTCGATCAGCAGATCGGGTTTTGCGCGCGAGGCCAGCGTGAGCGTGTCGGCCAGCACCATGCGGCCTTCGGCGTCGGTATGCATGATTTCGATAGTGGTGCCGTTCAATGCCTTGACGATGTCGTTCTGTTTGTAGGCTTTGGGGCTGATGTGGTTTTGCGCGATGGCCAGCCAGCAGTCGATGTTGACCGGCAGCTTTTGTTGCGTGGCGGCGAGCAGGATGCCGAGCGCGACTGCCGAGCCGTTCATGTCCTCATGCATGCCGTGCATGTGGCGCGCGGGTTTGAGGTTATGCCCGCCGGTGTCGAAGCAGATGCCCTTGCCGGCCAGCGCGATGGTCTGCTTGGCCCTGGCATGGCGATAGCGCAGATGCACGATGGCGGCATCTTCCGTCTCGCTGCCCTGCGCCACCGCGACGAATGCGCCCGCGCCCATCTTGCGCAACGCTTTCAGGTCGAATTCCCTGAATTGCCAGCCGTTCTGTCTGGCAAGCTCCTTGATGCGCCTGCGGTACAGGCCGGGGGTGAGTTCGTTGGGCGGCAGCACGGTCAAAGTGCGGCACAGCAGGTTGCCTGCCGCCTGCGCCTTGAGCGCGGCAAAACTTTTGGCGTCGGCGTGACCGTAGAGCGCGATCTTTTGCAGCGGCTTGCGCTGATCTTTTTTCTTGTGCAGCGGCAGCGGCGCGCCGTTCACCCACGCCGCATACACTGCCGCCTCGGCAGCCTGCCGGCGTTGCGCCGCATCACCCTGCACCACGATGGTGACGCCTGACGGATGTTCATCCAGCAGTAACTGCATGGCCTTGCGCGCCTGCGTCTGCACCGCGAAATTGGACTTGCTGAAATCCAGCATCGCCCAGGCGAACAGGCTGCCGTCGGCTGCGTTGGCGCCAATGGGTTTATCGGCAAGCTCCCCGGCCTTGATGCCGCGCCGCTTGAGCACGGCAGCCAGCAATTCGCGCTGCGGGACATCACCTGGCAGCGTCTTGCCCATGGGCAGCAGCACCAGCAGGTGGGCTGTGTTCAGGACTTGTTTATGTGCCGGGGGCAGAGCGGAAGTGGCGGTCAGTTGTGCTAGCATTGCGTCCTCGATTTTTGATGTGTGGCGCCTTATTAATTGTAGGGCGGGCTCTGCCCGCCAATTGTTTCCGGCGGGTAGAACCCGCCCTACCGGATTCCCGCTTGACCGCAGGTCAGTTTATCCTGAGCCTGTCGAAGGGCGGGAATGACAATACTTTGTGCCGCGATTATACGGCCATTCAACATTTGAATTTATGCGTACCTACCTTGATCTGATGGAGCACGTGCTGAAGCACGGCACCAAAAAATCCGACCGCACCGGCACCGGCACGGTCAGCGTGTTCGGTTACCAGATGCGCTTCAACCTTGCGGAGGGCTTTCCGCTGGTCACCACCAAGAAGTGCCACATGAAGTCCATCGTGCATGAGCTGCTGTGGTTCCTGCAGGGTGATACCAACATCAGGTATCTCAAAGAAAACGGCGTCAAAATATGGGACGAGTGGGCGGACGAAAACGGCAATCTGGGGCCGGTGTATGGCTACCAGTGGCGTTCATGGCCCGCTCCCGACGGCCGCCATATCGACCAGATCGCGCAGGCTGTGCAGCAGATCAAAACCAATCCGGATTCGCGCCGCATCATCGTTTCGGCGTGGAATGTGGCCGACCTCGACAAGATGGCGCTCGCGCCCTGCCACGCGTTCTTCCAGTTCTACGTGGCGAACGGGAAATTGTCCTGCCAGCTTTATCAGCGCAGCGCCGATATCTTCCTCGGCGTACCGTTCAACATCGCCTCCTACGCGCTGCTGACGCTGATGGTCGCGCAGGTGTGCAATCTCCAGCCGGGCGACTTCGTGCATACCTTCGGCGATGCGCATCTCTACCTGAATCACATGGAGCAGACGCGCGAGCAGTTATCGCGCGAGCCGCGCCCGTTGCCGACGATGAAGATCAACCCGAATGTGAAAAATATTTTCGATTTCAAGTTCGATGATTTCACGCTGGAGGGCTATGACCCGCATCCGGCCATCAAGGCGCCAGTAGCAATCTAGGATTGAGGAGCGAGGATTGAGGATCGAGAGGGCAGATGAAATATAGCGAACTGGTTGTCTGGCAAAAGGCGATGGACCTGATGACGGAGATATACAGGATCACCGCTACGTTTCCAAACGATGAGCGTTTTGGGCTTTCATCGCAAGCCAGGCGCGCGGCAGTTTCCATCCCATCCAACATCGCGGAAGGACATGGGCGAAAGGCGACCGGTGCCTATCTCAACCACCTCTCCATAGCCTATGGATCATTAATGGAATTGGAGACACAAGCTCAAATCGCTGTCAGGTTGAGTTTTATTCCAGAAGACAACGCTTCTGTCCTGCTGAAGCAAATGGATGAAATCGGCAAAATGCTCACTGGTCTAAAGAATTCACTATCCGAAAAATCCAGATAGTCATCATGCCCACCACACCCACTCGATCCTCGATCCTCGATCCTCGATCCCGCCTCTCAATAATCGTCGCAATGGCGAAGAACCGCGTGATCGGCGCCAACAACACGCTGCCGTGGCACCTACCCGCCGACCTGAAGCATTTCAAGGCGCTCACGATGGGGCGCCACATCGTAATGGGGCGCAAGACTCATGAATCCATCGGCAAGCCGTTGCCGGGGCGCACTTCGGTGGTGGTGACGCGCAACGCCGACTATTCCGCACCGGGCGTGATCGTGGCGAATTCGCTCGAAGCGGCGATCTCGGCGTGCGGGGACGATGCGGAAATTTTCGTGATCGGCGGCGCGGAGCTTTACCGTCAGGCGATCGATCTTGCCGGACGCATCTACCTGACTGAAATCGATGCCAACATCCCGGGCGATGCGCATTTCACGGAACTCGATCACAAGTTGTGGCAGGAAACCGCGCGCGTAAGCCACGCACCGGACGAAAAGAACGCATACCCCTATCACTTTGTTGTGTACGACAGGAAGAGCCAACTATCCGATTCGATTTCACCATCGAAACGGAAATAATGCAGGGTGCGCTTGCGCACCACCGCCAAATGGTGCGCGAGCGCACCCTACGGTCACCGCCTACCGGAAATCCCAGCGGTAACCGAGATAGACATACTTGCGACTTATTTTTTCGACCTGGGTCGCGCTGGTGGTGCGAGTGTCCTCGATTCCTCCCTCGGCGTCGAAGCTGACCGATTGATTCATCTGGTAACTCAATTTGACGCTGGGGATGGTGCGCCTCTGACGTATGTCCAATATGTCTTTCTGGTTGTATAGCTGCAGCGAGATATCCAGCCGCCAGCGTTGCCGGAAATTCTCTACCTGCGTATAACCCAAGGATTGTCCCTTGTAGTTTTGGGCATCAATGTAACTGGCGCTCGCCACGCCCAGATCGTTTTCTTGCAGCAAACCGTTGCCTATCGCCTGTGCGGAATAAATATAGGTGTTCCCTGTTCCGGCCGAGGCAGGCAGCACGCCCGATGCCCCGGTGCCGGAAATATTGCTGATGCGAAAATCTCCGCCCAACCTCCAGCGCGAAGAAAGGGGATGAGTCATCCCGACCATGAACAAGTTGGATGTTTGGGATAATGCCTTGGCATCCGCACGCAGGCTTTCTGTTGAGACTCCCGACTGAACCAGTGCCGCGATGGATTGCGAGGTCTGTCCCGGTAGCGCGTTGGTGATTTGCAGCGGCGGCGATTTACGGTGGTCCGCAAGCATGAGGTAGTTGTCGCCCGCACCGGTCGTCCAGTTACCCTGGAACATCGCGATGTTGACCGCCTTGAACAGCCTGTCGTATTCAAGCAGCCCCAGATAATTGCGCTGCGCATCGAAATAATGCGTTTCCATTCCGACGGCCTGGCGATCCGTGACCTTGCCCACGCGCTGTTCGATCATATACGCGCTGCCGCTCCACTGCTCGGGCAGGCGGGTGAGATCGACGCTCAAACCGGCAAAATTCTTTTTTTCCATTTCGCTGCCGTAAAATTCCACCGGCGTGCCGGCTACGCCATTGACGCGCCAGGCTGAACTCAGGCTATAGCCCAGCCATGCGCCATCAAAGCGGCCCGGCATTCCGCCCGACGAGCCCCGTTGCCGGCCCAGGCGAACCAGGTAACTGCGGTCACGCCCACTCTGCTCGATGTAAAAGGCGCTCAGACGATTATCGTTTTTCGTCTTCGACAAGAAATTTGCCCTGTAATCGTCCCGAAACACGATACGCGTATCGGTATTCTCGGTGCGCTTCCGCCCGGTCATATCCAATGACGTGAGCAGAGTCGATGTGTCGGTGCTGGTCAACGAATCCGTTGTGACACCCAAGCCGTTCGCGGTAGTGACGTCCGTATGCGACATTCCGTTATAGTAATTCTGGGAAAAACTGCCATAAACCATCATCTTCTCTTCGACAGCTTTTTTCTGGAAAACAAGAGGCACTGATTTCGCCTTCTCTTCCTCTGGCAAGCGCGCCAGCCTTCCCTTCACCTGTTGCGCGTCGGCAGCGTCGGGGTGGAGCTTCAGATATAACTCATATTCCACACGCGCCTTGGCGAATTCCCCATTTTTTTCCCGCGCCTCGCCGATCAGCCCCTGTGCCGCCTGGGACTGCTGGTTGGGTGGAAGATTGAGCAGCCGGTTCAATGTTTCGATCGCCGTGCCAAGTTGACCTTGCCCCATCGCATCGCGTGCATTGACCAGCAATTGCTTCGCCTCACGCTCGACTTCCTCTGCGGTCCGCAGCGCTAATTTGGATTCCGGGCTTTCCGGTTTGACCGCCGGGATAAAGATGCTGATGCTGCGCCCTTCCTTGCCGGGGCGGACGCGGTAACTCACCGTATTGTCGAATTTAATGGCGAGCGACGAATCGAGCTCGGGATAAGAAATCGTAAAGTGCGGGGTGATTTCCGATGGGGGCGAATCCTTGGCTTCCGAAACCAAACGGGTGCCTGATGGATCGGCTTCAAGTTGATTGAAGAAAAGATGGATATCGCCACTGCCCAGTGATGCCTCGCGCAGATATTGAATCCTGACATCGAATATGATCTGGATCTCTGCCTCATCTCCCGCCTGATTGATCTCAACGCGTTCGATGATGTGAGCATGGGCCGGCTTGATGGCAACACCTCCCAACAACAAGGACGCAATCAGGAAGGTTAACGAACGCGCAAATGCGCGAGCAATGTTCGGCATGGCCTGCATAACGAATCTGGCTTTCAACTTTCCCCGCCCTTCATAAATTTACGAGTTGATTGCACGGCACATTTAAGGAAACGCGGAATGAACAACCCCGCAGCAAGCTGCGGGGTATCAATCCGAATCTGGTCAATTCATTCGCCGCAAGCGGCGGGGAATTCGACCCGAAGAGATTAACGCATCAATCCCATTTCGTGTAGGCAGCTCCTTTGCTCCCCAAAGGCCTGTGACATCCGGACTCGGAGCAATCGTTCTTCCCTGTCGATTCGTGCGTCAGGGATTTCTTTTCCATGTTGCCCAGGTAATTGGTGCCGGTGGCATGACATGCCTTGCACCATCCGGAGCCATTGCCTTGGCTGTTGTTGTGATTCATCCCGATGGCCGCAAAGGTTGCCGTGCTCGTGTGGCACCCGTCACAAGCCATGGTCGCGCCATTGAGCAACTGCGACTCGGGGATATGATTGGACGGCTTGCCCTTCGCCGTCGTGCCGTTGTGGCAAGTTGCACAGCTACCCGCTGCAACGCCCGCATGGTTATAGCTCGCCGGCCTCCATGCCGTGGTGCTGTGGCAAACATCGCAAGACTCCACGGTCGAAACGTGTCCGCTCGGCTTGCCGGTCGCCGTGCTGCCGTTGTGGCAAGTGGCACAGGTCCCCGCCACGACTCCGGTGTGATTGTAGCCCGCCGGCAGCCAGGCTGAAGTGCGGTGGCAGACATCGCATGAGTCGGCAGTTGCGATGTGTCCGCCCGGCTTGCCCGTGGCAGTCGTGCCATTGTGGCAAGTAGCACAGGTACCCGGCGCGATCCCCGCGTGGTTATAGCCCGCCGGAGTCCATGCCGTGCTGCGGTGGCATTTGTCGCATGATTCAGTAGTCAGAATATGCCCGCCCGGTTTACCCGATACCATCGTGCCGTTGTGGCAAGTCGTGCAGGCTCCCGGCGCAACTCCTGCATGACTGAACGAAGCCGGAGTCCAGGATGTGGTGCGATGACAACTATCGCAAGGGGAATTGGCCGGGACATGCCGGGCGGGTTTTGCAATCGCGCCCATGCGGTTACCTGCCATGTGGCAGCTTGCGCAATCCCGGGGTGTGCCCTTGAATATGCCCTGGATGTGGCAGGATTCGCACCGGACTTGCGCGTGTGCGCCGGTCAGGCTGAAGCCGGTTTTGATATGGTCAAACTTTGCCGAGCCCGGCTCAGTTTCCTGAGACAAGGCAATATGTGCTATGGTCAGTAGCGGCAGCACAAACACCAGCGCCATCCACTGCGGCGATTTCAATGCTTGAAAGATTTGCTTTATGTCGAGACTTTTTGCGTGACCGTTCATTTTGCTGCTCCTTAAAAAATCCACAACGCGACCTCTGAAAATAATCGTTATTTTTTAAGATGTTAGAATAGGAGTTTGGTTCAATCCTGGTTTCTATAACCACCGGATTTCAGGCCAATGTACCAGAAAGGCCATGCCACCCATAATCCGCTCGTCAGGTTTCCGTCTGTTTGGGATGAAAGGCCGGCTTCTGCCGATAAAAGGCTGCGGAATCGGTTATTCCAATTCTCGTTTAATACGACAATAATCCTGCCGGTTGTGGAGCGGCCGTTTAGTCTCTAAAAATTCAAAATCCTAAGCCAGGCAAGGCGCGAAATAAATTTTAGCTCGCCGCATATGTTTGATATGTAAGCGTTAAAATTTATTGAGCAACGCAGCATCGCAACGGAGTTTGGATTTTTAGAGGTGCCCTTTAGCCGCGATGTACTTGGGTTTCGCGGCTAAAGCCGCTCTTACAATTAGTGCTGTTTCTAATACAAATTGGAATTAAGCGGTTAACGGCGGTTCGACCCGGAACCAAGGAGAAGAGTTCGGAAATCCTTGGTGACATGACAGCGCTCGCATTGCGGCCCGAACTCACCGCGATGCACGTCGTCTTTATCATGGCAGCCGGCGCAGGTACGCGAAACAATGATTTTGTCACCCATCTCATTTTTATGGCAAGCATAGCAATCCGGTTTCTTGTGCCCGCCATCCAACTTGAAATTGGCGCTTTTTTCGTGATCGAAGTCCCATGCCTTCCATGATCGTGCGTTGTGGCATGAATCGCATTTTTTGCCCAGCCGGCGCTTGTGCGCTTTGTCATCATCCTTTTTATGGCAAGAGTAGCAATCGGATGGCGTATCGCGGAAAAGCTGTGTCTGATGGCATTTCTTGCACTCCACTTTCTGATGCAAGCCCAGCAGCGGGAAGCGCGCGCGCCCGTGGTCGAACAAGGCTTGCTTCCAGTCTTTTTCGTTATGGCATGACTCACAGCGTTTACCCAGTTGATCCTTGTGGACATCGTCTTTCTTGTGGCAAGAGATGCACTCCTGACCCAACTTTTGCTGATAAAGCTTGCCGGTATGGCAAGCGATGCACTTGACCTTCTCGTGCTTGCCCTTCAATGCGTATTTCGTTTCGCGGTCATGATCGAAGCTGATTGTCTTCCAGTCTTTCTCCTTGTGGCAGGATTCGCATTTCGCGCCGAACCCGCCCTTGTGCTTGTCATCGGCCTTATGACAGCCGATGCAAGTGGTGGCGAGTTTTTCTTTTAAATCGGGCTTGTGGCAGGCGTCGCACCTGGTCGCAACGTGCTTGCCCAGCAAGGAAAATTTTGTGTCCTTGTCATGATCGAATTTGCTGGATTTCCATTTCTCCTCGGTGTGACAGGACGCGCATTTATCACCCAACCCGCCCTTATGCACATCGTCCTTGCGGTGACACGCAATACAGGTGGTGGGTGTTTTTATTCCCTTATACAGCGGCTCTTTGTGGCAAGCCAAACATTTCACCGGTTCATGCTTGCCCAACAACTTGAATTTGGTTTCCCGGTTGTGGTTGAACTGGAATGATTTCCAGTCGCGCTCCGCATGGCAAGTCTCGCATTTTTTGCCATATTGCCCCTTGTGCTTGTCGTCCTTGAGATGGCATGCCACACATTCCTGTGGCGCTCCTTTATATTTGGCAGGGTGGTCAGCGTGGCATTTGATACAGGTGACTTCCGCGTGCTTGCCCTTGAGCGCAAACAGGGTCTTGCTGTGGTCGAATCTGGCTTCCTTCCAGTTGCTTTCCTTGTGGCAATTGCCGCAATCGGTTCCCAGGCTGCCCTTGTGTTTGTCGTCCTTGAGATGGCAGCCATTGCAGGTTGAAGGCGCCTCGCGATATTTTTTTTTGGGATCGTGGCAATCCTTGCACTTCACCTTGTCCTGTTTCTGATGGGCGCCCAGCAGGAGAAAATCGGTCCTGGCATGATCGAAGCCAGCCGTGTCAAATACCACGATATTCGCGCCGCGCCCCTTGTGCTCGGTGTGACATTCGCGGCATTCTTTTTCGGTCAGCCTGCCATGGAATCCTTTATGGCCACGGACGTCAGCCCCCACTTCCTTGTGGCAATCCTTGCACAATCCGGTTTGCGCCGCCTTGTCGAAGCGGACGTGGCACTCCTTGCAGTTGGCTTCGAGTTTGGCGTGGCCTGCGATTACTTCCCCCGGCATCAGCGCAGTCTCCAGTTGCGCCCATGCGCCGCCGGAGCCGGACAAACCCAGTATCAGGAAGATCAGACGGATCAGCATCAAAGAACCTCTAGAAATTCATTTTGCGGGATGGCAGGCTGGACACGGCGATGCGAAGCATTTGGGGCGGGCAGGCCTGCTGCTCCGCGCTCCCGCACCGGAGGGTTCCACCCCACCGTGTCGCGCGGGCGCCGCAAGGAGCCGCGCAGCGAATGACGAGGCATATCGCATTGATAGACGAGGAATGAGCGAGCACGCGACGCAGCGATTCGCCCGCCAAATGGATTTATAGAGGTTCTCATCAATACATATTGACGGCGATGACATGCACGATGCCGCTGATGGCCAGCAACCAGACAAAGGGCGTATGCAGAACATGCCACAAACGCATCAACCGTTCGTAGGTTGTGTACTGGGCCGCCTGCTGCACGGCAGCCAGATACTCGCTCACCTGCAATGCAACAGTCTGCCAATGCTGATCCTGTTGCCGCTGATCCCAGCCCTGCGACTTGGCCAGGAGAACAACCGCACTCCTCAATACTTTGTGGCAATGAATTTCCAGACTGTGGCGCCGCCAGCCCAGAGCCGCGAACCTCCACGCGCGAACCGGAGCCGCGCCCTCCTGAGCAAGAGCCATATCGTGAAACTGCTTCAATTTCCCGCTGATCCCGGGCGCCTCCATCAGGACTGAGCTTACTTTTTCCTGATTGGCGTCGACAGACTGCTGCAATTCCTTCAAGTCCGATTTGCTGCCGTACAGGCCATGGTGGATGCGCGTATAGATGAAGCGGCCTATGATGCCGCTGCCCGCCACCAGCAGCATGGAATAAAGCGCCACACCGGCATTCAGCGATTTTACGTGGAAGGTCGAATGGAACAGTATCAGCACCGGCCCGCATATCCCGAACACCATGTGCAGCATGAACCAGTATTTCAAAGGCCCCCAGCCCCGCGCCCAGCGCATATTCTTGCGCACCGGGTAAAGCAGCATCAGCAACATCATCACCGCGCCGGCTATGCCGATGTAATAACCGAAGCCGGATCCGGACTTGAACACCAATCCTCTGGAAACAGGCCACGCCGCCAGAACGAGGGCGATCACGGAAAACCACACCACTCCGTGGCCGACGCCAATATGCGCCTCAGAAGAACGCGAACCGCCCAGCCACGAAGCCACGCGGCTGCCTCCGGCACGACGCTCGGCAGCGCCGCCCGTTGCCGCCACAGCATTTTGATCGCGAGAATATTCAGATGACATATCTATCCGCTTATTGCGCCGAACAAGGTGTTCATCTTACCACGCGCTATAATCGACACCCTGAACAATGGACTTATGCATAGCGACATAATTCTGCTGCGCGAGCTGGCAGGCCGCAAATCACCATGAACGACCAGTTAATCATTTACGTGCTGTATGGACTGCCTATGGCAGTGGTCATGCTTTTCTATATCCTCCGGCACAGGCGCCTGAGCAAAGTTCATACGGAAACCTGGCATGAATCGTTGGAAGCCGGACTGACCGAGCCCGCATCGCTGCACCCGGTGTTCGATCCCAATCTGTGCATCGGCTCGGGCGGCTGCTACAAGGCCTGTCCCGAACAGGCGATCGGCATACTCAACGGAAAAGGCGCGCTCATCAGCCCTGCGCTTTGCATAGGCCACGGGGCTTGCGCGTCCTCCTGCCCGGTCGGCGCGATCAAACTGGTATTCGGCACCGAAACTCGCGGCGTGGATATTCCACAGCTCAAACCCGACTTCGAAACCAATGTTCCCGGCATCTTCATCGCCGGGGAATTGGGCGGCATGGGTTTGATCAGGAAAGCCGTGGAACAGGGGCGTCAGGCAATGGACTCGATCTCGAAGCGGGGCAGCGCCCAAACGCCGCTTGATGTAGTCGTCATCGGCGCCGGCCCTGCCGGCATTTCCGCCACCCTTGCAGCCAAACATCATGGACTGCGCTATGTCACGATTGAACAGGAAGATACTTTCGGCGGCACCACGCTGCATTACCCCCGCGGCAAAGTCGTCATGACGGCGCCGATGAATCTGCCCATTATCGGCAAGATCAGGGTAACGGAAATAACCAAGGAAGAACTGATGAATATCTGGGGTGACGTTGTCATGAAATCCGGCATCAAGATCAATTTCGGCGAACGCATGGAAAAGATCGAGCGCCGGGGAGATGCTTTCAACGTCGTCACTTCACGCGCCAGCTACCTCACGCGCAGCGTGCTGCTTTCAATCGGCCGGCGCGGCACACCGCGCAAACTGGATGTGCCCGGCGAAGAACTGGAAAAAGCGGTGTACCGTCTGCTCGATCCGGAACAATATCAGGGGAAACATGTGCTGGTGGTTGGCGGGGGCGATGCGGCGCTGGAAGCGGCTGTGGCGATTTCTGAAGAACCCGGCGCCACAGTCACTCTCAGCTACCGCGGCAACGCTTTCAGCCGCGTGAAACCGAAGAATCGCCGGCTCGCCGAAGAAGCAAGCGGCTCAGGGCGGCTGAATATTCTGCTCGAATCCACGGTCACAAGAATCAAATCATCCACCGTTGAACTCGATCAAAAGGGCAAGGCGATCGACCTGCCCAACGATGCAGTCATCGTCTGCGCGGGAGGAATACTGCCCACGCCGCTGCTCAAGGAGATCGGAATTCAAATCGAAACCCGCCACGGCACCGGCGCCTATCAGCAAATGAAAACTTGAAACAGAATCGGGATTGAGGATTGAGGATCGAGGATCGAGGATCGAGGATCGAGGATCGAGGATCGAGGATCGAGGATCGAGGATCGAGGATCGAGGATCGAGGATTGAGGAAAACCTCCCTGCTCTTAACTCGATCCTCGATCCTCGCTCCTGCTTTTTACCTCACGCAATCCACGTAATACATCCGCTCGCCGTTGGTCTTGTCCGAGACCAGGCCGTGGATGTCGGTTTCGAAGCCGGGGAATTTTTTATTGAAGTCGCGCGCGAACTTGAGATAATCGACGATGATTTTATTGAATCGTTCTCCGGGGATCAGCAACGGGATGCCCGGAGGATAGGGGGTCAGCAGCACCGCCGTGATGCGCCCTTCCAGATCGTCGATCTCCACGCGATCGATTTCGTCGTGTGCCATTCTGGCGAACGCGTCGGATGGTTTCATCGCCGGCTGCATGTCGGACAGGTACATCTCTGTCGTCATCTTGGCGACGTTGTGCGCCTTGTAGGTGTCATGGATCTGCTGACACAGGTCGTGCAGGCCGACGCGCTCGTACCCCGGATACTTTGCCGCGAACTCGGGCAGGATGCGCCAGATCGGCTGGTTCTTGTCGTAGTCATCCTTGAACTGCTGCAAGGCAGTAAGCAGCGTGTTCCAGCGGCCTTTGGTGATGCCGATGGTGAACATGATGAAGAAGGAGTACAGGCCGCACTTCTCCACGATGACGCCGTGCTCGGCGAGATACTTGGTGACCATCGCGGCGGGGATGCCGGTCTCGTCGAAGTTGCCGTTGAGGTTGAGCCCCGGCGTGATGATGGTGGCCTTGATCGGGTCGAGCATGTTGAAACCGGACGCCAGCTTTCCGAAACCGTGCCATTTGTCGCCGGTCTTGAGCATCCAGTCTTCGCGCGAGCCGATGCCTTCCTCGGCGATCTTTTCCGGCCCCCACACCTTGAACCACCAGTCCTTGCCAAACTCGTCGTCCACTTTGCGCATGGCACGCCGAAAATCCAGCGCCTCGGCAATGGACTCTTCCACCAGCGCCGTGCCACCCGGCGGCTCCATCATCGCCGCAGCCACGTCGCACGAGGCGATGATGGCATATTGCGGGCTGGTCGAGGTGTGCATCAAATAGGCCTCGTTGAACACGTGGCTGTTGAGCTGCCGGCTTTCTGATTCGCGCACCAGAATCTGCGAGGCCTGCGACAGTCCCGCCAATAATTTGTGCGTGGACTGCGTGGAAAAAATCATCGATTCTTTGGCGCGCGGGCGATATTTGCCGATGGCATGCATGTCCTTGTAAAACTCATGGAAGGCTGCGTGCGGCAGCCAAGCCTCGTCGAAATGCAATGTGTCGATGCGCCCGTCCAGCATCTCCTTGAGCATCTCGACGTTGTACACGATGCCGTCGTAGGTGCTCTGCGTGATGGTCAGGATGCGCGGTTTCCTGGTCTTGTCCTTGATGAAGGGATTGGCGTTGATCTTCTTCTGGATGTTTTCCATCTCGAACTCGGACTTCGGGATCGGCCCGATGATGCCGTAGTGGTTGCGCGTCGGCATCAGGAACACCGGCACCGCGCCGGTCATTATGATCGCGTGCAGGATGGATTTATGGCAGTTGCGATCCACCACCACGATGTCATCGGGTGCGACGGTCGAGTGCCAGACGATCTTGTTGGAAGTGGACGTGCCGTTGGTGACGAAGAACAGATGATCCGCATTGAAGATACGCGCCGCGTTGCGCTCGGAGGCCGCCACCGGTCCGGTGTGGTCGAGTAACTGACCGAGCTCATCGACCGAATTGCACACGTCGGCACGCAACATGTTCTCGCCGAAGAACTGGTGGAACATTTGCCCGACCGGCGATTTCAAAAATGCCACGCCGCCCGAGTGCCCCGGACAGTGCCAGGAGTAAGAACCATCCTGCGCATAGTGCAACAAGGCGCGGAAGAACGGCGGCGCCAGCGAATCCAGATAGGATTTGGCCTCGCGGATGATGTGGCGCGCCACGAATTCCGGCGTGTCCTCGTGCATGTGGATGAAGCCGTGCAGCTCGCGCAGCACGTCATTCGGGATGTGCCGCGAAGTGCGCGTCTCGCCGTACAGGTAAATCGGAATATCGGCGTTCTTGAAGCGTATCTCCCGGACGAAGGCGCGCAAACTCTTCAGCGCGACCTCGGTTTCTTCCTCGCTGCCGGCGCCAAATTCCTCATCGTCGATCGACAGCAGAAACGCCGAGGCGCGGCTCTGCTGCTGCGCGAACGAAGTCAGGTCGCCATAACTGGTGACGCCCAACACTTCCATACCCTCTTTCTCCAGCGCGTCTGCCAGCGCGCGTATGCCCAATCCGCTGGCATTCTCGGAACGAAAGTCTTCATCGATGATGACGATAGGAAATCTGAATTTCATTGTTCTCTCCCGGTGGGAATAACGAATTTGCGCGGATTGTCGCAGATTTCTGCGGCGGTGTGAGGAGGATTTTGTAGGGCGGGTTTCACCCGCCATGGCGGGCGAGCTTTGCATAGCCATTCGAGTAACGGCAGCCAAGTCGCTTGTTAAGCCCGCCCTGCATTTATTTACATCTTGGGTAGTGTGACACCAACCTGCCCCTGATACTTGCCGCCTCTATCCTTGTAAGACGTTTCGCAGACCTCGTCGGCTTCAAAAAACAGCACTTGCGCCACGCCCTCGTTGGCGTAGATTTTGGCGGGCAGCGGAGTGGTGTTGGAAAACTCCAGCGTGACATAGCCCTCCCACTCCGGCTCGAACGGCGTGACGTTGACGATGATGCCGCAGCGAGCATAAGTGGACTTGCCCAGGCAGATGGTCAATACGCTGCGCGGGATGCGGAAATATTCCACGGTGCGCGCCAGCGCAAACGAGTTGGGCGGGATAATGCAGTAATCGGCGGTCACCTCGACGAAGGAATTCGGATCAAAATTCTTCGGGTCGACGATAGTGCTGTTGATGTTGGTGAACAGCTTGAATTCGTTGGAACAGCGTATATCGTAACCGTAGCTGGAAGTGCCATAGGACACGATGCGCTTGCCGTCTCTCTCCTTCACCTGGCCCGGCTCGAAGGGTTCGATCATTTTGTGCTGCTCCGCCATGCGGCGTATCCACTTGTCTGACTTGATGCTCATAAAAACCGGGGAAGAGGAAAGAGAATCT
>Ga0154718_1090_pt1 | contig 21790 bp, 18 predicted proteins | sample Rifle2008BG16ft_FD_105726 | JGI IMG/M metagenome (GOLD analysis project Ga0154718, IMG submission 105726) | Betaproteobacteria bacterium RBG_16_56_24
CGTAGGGCGGGTCACACCCGCCGCTGAACAGCTGTAATGGCCGTAGGGCGGGTCACACCCGCCGCTGAACAGCTGTAATGGCGGGTGTGACCCGCCCTACGATATTGCTCTATTGATCGAGAAATGGAATTAGAATGAAACCACAACGAAAGGAAACCCATGGCGGCGCAGATCATTGACGGAAAAACCATCGCCCAGCAGGTGCGCGCCGAATGGAAGGTACGCGCCGATGCGCTCATGGCGCGCGGCATCACACCGGGCCTGGCGGCAGTTATCGTGGGCAATGATCCCGCCTCCAAGGTGTATGTCGCGAACAAAGTCAAAGCCTGCGCGGAACTGGGGCTGTATTCAAGGCATGTCGAGCTGGGCAGCGACATCAGCGAGGCGACACTGCTGGCCGAAATCGCCAAGTTAAATAACGATCCAAAGATACACGGCATCCTCGTGCAACTGCCGTTACCCAAGCATCTGGACGCGCATAAGGTCATCGAGGCGATCAACCCTGACAAGGATGTGGACGGCTTCCACGAAAAAAATGTCGGCGCGCTGGTGACGGGCGAGACACCCTTCCCTTCCTGCACACCGTACGGCGTGATGGTGCTGCTGGAAAAGACCGGCATCGCCATCGAAGGAAAACACGCCGTAGTGGTCGGTCGCAGCAACATCGTCGGCAAACCGATGGCTTTGATGTTGCTGCACAAGAATGCCACCGTCACGATCTGCACTTCAAAGACTAAGGATTTAGCCAAGCACACCCGCGATGCCGATATTCTGGTGGCCGCAGTGGGCAAACCCAACTTCATCACCGGCGACATGGTCAAGCCTGGAGCAGTCGTGATCGATGTCGGCATCAATCGCAACGCAGAAGGCAAGCTGGTCGGCGATGTGGATTTCGCCAGCGTGAAGGAAGTGGCGGGCTACATCACTCCGGTCCCCGGCGGCGTGGGGCCGATGACCATCACGATGCTGGTGGCGAATACCGTGCGTGCGGCGGAACGCGCGGCAAAATAAACCCCGTGATTATTTGCCAGCGTCAGAAACAGCCGAAGCAGGCGATGACGCCGCCTGCTTCTCCGTTGTTTGAGCAGATGGATTTTCCAGAACCTGGTAGAACACTTCGTCGCGTTTGATCATGCCCAGCTCGCTGCGCGCACGCTCTTCGATGGCGGCTGTGCCTTGCTTTAGGTCGCGCACTTCGGCATCCAGCACCGCATTGCGCGTTTGGGTCTGCTGATTGATTTGTTGCTGCGATTCGACCTGGCGATTCAGGTCCCACACCTTCAACCAACCGCCCTTGCCCAGCCACAGCGGGTACTGCAACAAAAGCAGCAATGCCAGCAGAATCAAAGTGACAGTGCGGCGCATTATTTCAATTTCAGCTCGAAGGAGAAGCAATCCGTAGGTCGGGCTGCGCCCGACAATTTGATCCGGCGGGCGCAGCCCGACCTACAAAAATGCACGTTTGAATCAGGATCAGCCCAACTGATAATACGCTTCGCGCCCCGGATAGGAAGCGGTATCGCCCAAGTCTTCTTCGATGCGCAGCAGTTGGTTGTATTTTGCCATGCGGTCGGAACGCGACAACGAGCCGGTCTTGATCTGCAATACGTTGGTGGCGACTGCGATGTCGGCGATGGTGGTGTCTTCGGTCTCGCCGGAGCGATGCGAGATCACTGCGGTATAACCGGCGCGCTTGGCCATTTCGATCGCGGCGAAGGTCTCGGTCAGCGTGCCGATCTGGTTCACCTTGATCAGGATGGAATTGGCGATGCCGCGCTTGATGCCTTCACGAAGGATATTGGTGTTGGTGACGAATACGTCGTCGCCGACCAATTGGATGCTTTTGCCGAGACGGTCGGTCAGCATCTTCCAGCCGTCCCAATCGAGCTCGCTCATGCCGTCTTCAATGCTGACGATGGGGTACTTGTCCACCCAGGTGGCATACAGGTCTACCATCTGCGTGGACGTCAACTTCAGCCCATCCGCCTTCAGGTGATACTTCCCATCCTTGTAGAATTCGGAAGCCGCCGGATCCATGCCGATCGCCACGTCTGCGCCGGGCACGTAGCCCGCCGCCTCGATCGCCTCGACGATGACTTTCAGCGCGCCCTCGTTGGAGCCCAGCGCAGGCGCAAAGCCGCCTTCGTCGCCGACGGTGGTCGGCAGGCCGCGCTTGTGCAATACCGCTTTCAGGGCATGGAACACTTCCGCGCCGCAACGCAGCGCCTCGCGGAAACTCTGCGCGCCCACCGGAATGATCATGAATTCCTGCATGTCGGCGCCGCCGGCGGCATGCGCGCCACCGTTGATGACATTCATCATCGGCACGGGCATTTCCATTTTGCCGCAACCGCCCAGATAACGGTATAGCGGCAAGCCGGATTCTTCCGCAGCGGCCTTGGCGACCGCGATGGAAACCGCCAGAATGGCGTTCGCGCCGAGGCGCGATTTGTTTTCGGTGCCGTCCAGTTCGATCATGGTTTGGTCGATGAAAGCCTGTTCGGCGGCATCCAGGCCGATGATCGCCTCGGCGATTTCGGTATTCACATATTCGACGGCTTTCAGCACGCCTTTACCCAGATAACGCTGCTTGTCGCCATCGCGCAGCTCCACGGCTTCCTTGGTGCCGGTGGATGCGCCGGACGGCACGGCGGCGCGTCCCATCACACCGGATTCCAGCAATACGTCCGCTTCCACGGTAGGGTTGCCGCGCGAATCCAGTATCTCGCGGGCGATCACATCAACTATTGCGCTCATTCTTTTTCCTTGCTTTCTTTAATCTTAAATTCAAACAAAAATTTCGTAGGGCGGGTCACACCCGCCGTCACACCCGCCAATAAATTCAATGCCGCTATGGCGGGTGTGACCCGCCCTACACGTTCTTCAAATCAATTTTTTCTTCGATCAGCCCCTGCTGCTTGACTGTTTCATCCAGAACTTTCAGCGTTTTTAACAACGCCTTGAGATGCCCGAGCGGAAAGGCGTTCGGCCCATCCGACAACGCCTTTGACGGATTGGGATGTGTTTCCATGAACATGCCGGAAATTCCCGCCGCAACTGCCGCACGCGCCAGCACCGGGACAAATTCGCGTTGCCCGCCGCTGACCGTCCCCTGCCCGCCCGGCAACTGCACCGAGTGGGTGGCATCGAACACCACCGGGCAGCCGGTGTTGCGCATCACCGCCAGCGAACGCATATCCGACACCAGATTGTTGTAGCCGAACGATGCGCCGCGCTCGCACACCATGATGTTGTCCGCGCCGCTGGCTTCACGCGCTTTCTCGACCACGTTCCGCATATCCCACGGCGACAGGAACTGCCCCTTCTTGATGTTCACCGGACGTCCGCAGCGTGCCACGGCATGAATGAAATCGGTCTGACGGCACAGGAACGCCGGCGTTTGCAGCACATCGGCCACTGCCGCGACCGGAGCAATATCCTCAATGCTGTGCACGTCGGTCAACACCGGCACGCCGATCTGTCTCTTCACTTCGGCGAGTATCTTCAATCCGGCATCCAGGCCAAATCCGCGAAAAGATTTTCCCGAGCTGCGATTGGCTTTGTCGTATGACGATTTGTAAATGAACGGGATGTTCAGTTCGCGGCAGATTTCCTTCAACTGCCCGGCGGTATCCAAAGCCAGTTGCTGCGATTCGATCACGCATGTGCCGGCGATCAGAAAAAGCGGCTTGTCCAGGCCGACCTCGAAGCCACACAGCTTCATGCCGCCACCTCATTATCGTGACACAGGACGCCACACATCGCGGTTTCGGTGGCTGGCGGCATTACCCGCACCGCCGCTGCGCGCACCGTGTTCATGCCGCCACCTCTGTCCTCTGTCCTCTGCCCTCTGTCCTCTGATGCAGCAACGCCGCTTCCACAAAAGCTTTGAACAGCGGATGGCCGGTGCGCGGCGTGGAGGTGAACTCGGGGTGGAACTGCACGCCGACGAACCACGGGTGTATGGACTGCGGCAATTCCATCATCTCCGGCAGGTTTTCGCTCGGCGTGCGCGCGGAAATGATCAGCCCGGCTTTTTCCAGCGCAGGCACGTAATGATTGTTAACCTCGTAGCGATGGCGATGCCGTTCATTCACTTCGTCACCATAGATGCGCTGCGCCAGTGTGCCGGACTTGACCGGGCAGCGTTGCGAACCGAGGCGCATGGTTCCACCCAGGTCGGAATCGCTGCTGCGCGTCTCGACCCTGCCGTCGCGGTCGCGCCATTCGGTGATCAGCGCGACCACCGGATGTTCGCTTTCCAGATTGAATTCGGTGCTGTTCGCATCGCTCATGCCTGCAACATGGCGCGCATACTCGATCACGGCTAACTGCATACCAAGACAAATACCGAGATAGGGCACTTTGTTTTCGCGCGCAAAACGGATCGCGGAAATTTTCCCTGTCGTGCCACGCATGCCAAAGCCGCCGGGCACCAGTAGCGCGTCGTAATGTGCCAGGCCTGCCGTTCCAGTGGTCTCCAGCGTTTCGGAATCGATGTATTCGATATTCACCCTGGTTGCGGTATGGATGCCCGCATGACGCAAGGCTTCGATCAGCGACTTGTAGGATTCGGTCAGGTCCACATATTTTCCAACCATGCCGATGGTGATTTTATGCTGCGGATTTTCCAGCGCGCTCACCAGCTTCGCCCATACCGAAAGATCGGCGGGCGGCAGGTCCAGCGCCAGCTCTTCACATACAATACGATCCAGACCCTGCTGATTGAGCATTTGCGGAATCTTGTAGATGGTGTCCACGTCCCACATCGAGATCACCGCCTCTCCGCGCACATTGGAGAACAGCGAAATCTTGGCTCGCTCGTCGTCGGGAATGCGCCTGTCGGCACGGCAGATCAATGCGGTGGGGAAAATACCGATCTCGCGCAATTTCTGCACGCTGTGCTGGGTCGGCTTGGTCTTCAACTCGCCCGCGGTGGCAATGTAGGGAACCAGCGTGAGGTGCACGTAAGCGACCTGATTGCGCCCCATGCGCAACCCCATTTGCCGCGCCGCTTCGAGGAACGGCAGCGACTCAATGTCGCCCACCGTGCCGCCGATCTCGACAATCGCCACATCGGCCTTGCCATCATGCGAAGCAGCCGCTCCGCGCTCGATGAATGCCTGTATCTCGTTGGTGATATGCGGGATCACCTGCACCGTCTTGCCCAGATATTCGCCGCGCCGCTCCTTGCGGATCACGCTGTCGTATATCTGTCCGGTGGTGAAATTGTTGGACTTGCGCATCTTGGCGGAAATGAAGCGCTCGTAATGCCCGAGGTCCAGATCTGTTTCAGCGCCATCTTCGGTGACAAATACTTCGCCGTGCTGAAACGGGCTCATGGTGCCCGGATCGACGTTTATATAGGGGTCAAGCTTGAGCATCGTCACCTTGAGGCCGCGCGATTCAAGAATGGCTGCCAGAGAAGCGGCGGCAATGCCCTTCCCCAGGGAAGAAACCACGCCGCCGGTGATGAAGATGTACTTGGTCATACGGGTGCCCGGGCATAACCAGCGGCTTAGTGAGCGTTGTTTGCTCACTTAGTCGAGGCTAGTTGTTCCATCAAATATTTCTCGCAGGCCGCGATGATACCGTAAAACGCCCTGCTCTCAAAATTCAGACTGGCAGGTTGGCACAAGAACGTGCTCACCATTGGCTAATGCAGGCCTATAGTTGAAGCAATCCTCGACCGCAAAAAATTCACATTCAGCACTACATTCCCGAACTCTTCCAGCGATAGTGGATTGCCAAATAAGTAACCCTGATAAGCCCCGCAACCGGCATGCCCCAAAAAGACGCGTTGCGCTTCGGTCTCCACCCCTTCTGCGATCACATCTATCCCAAGGCTGTTGGCCATGCCGATGATGGTCTGCACAATCACTGCATCGGTAGGCTTGGTGCCGATGTTGCGCACGAAAGACTGATCGATCTTCAATTGGTCAAGCGGAAGCTGAGTCAGATAAGCCAGGGATGAATATCCGGTTCCAAAATCGTCCATCGAGAAACGCACCCCGGCCTTCTTGAGTTCGTGCATCTTGTCGATGGCGTCGTTGATATTGTCCAGCACCACGCTCTCGGTCAATTCAAGCTTAAGCCGGGTCGGGTCGGCGCCTGTCTTTTTCAGGATTTCTCTCACTTGTTCGACAAAGTCCGGTTGATGGAACTGGAGTGCGCTCACGTTGACGGCGATCTGCAATTCACATGCCAGCGGATTTGTTTCCCATTCCTTGATCTGGGCACAGGTGGTTTCAAGCACCCAGCGCCCGATGGCTACGATAAGTCCGGTCTCTTCAGCCATGGGAATAAATTCGGTTGGCAGCACCAATCCCTGCACCGGGTGCATCCAGCGCAGCAATGCTTCGGCGCCGATGGAATGGTTGGCGGCGTTCACCTGTATTTGATAGTAGAGATCGAATTGCTGATGGGAGAGTGCGTGGCGCAAGTCCGCTTCAAGTTTGACGCGGGCTTCAAGCACGGACTGCATGGCCGGGTCGAAGAAACGCAGAGTGTTACGGCCGGCGGTTTTGGCCTCGTACATTGCCGTGTCAGCCCGCTTGAGCAAGTCGTCCACGCTGACGTCGTGCGCGCGGAAAAGACTGACGCCGATACTGCAGGAACTGTGATATTCGAAATTCCTCAACCGGTAAGGATGGCCGAGCGATTGGCGGATTTTTTCCCCTATAGCTTTCGCCTGGGCGGCAGCCTGATCCACTTCTTCGCTCAAATTAACCATCATGACGACGAATTCGTCGCCACCCAGGCGGGCTACCGTATCTCCCCCGCGCACACTGGCCTGCAGGCGCTGGGCCGCTTCGATCAACAGCAGGTCGCCGACATCGTGGCCCTTGGTGTCATTGAGCGTCTTGAAATTGTCCAGATCGATGAACAGCAGCGCGGAGTGGGCAATACTGCGGGTGCCGGAAGCCATGGTGTGATGCAGGCGATCTATCAGCAAGCGGCGGTTTGGCAGCTTCGTGAGCGGATCATAGAAAGCAAGCTGATGTATCTGCTCTTCAGCCTGCTTACGCAATGTAATGTCGGTAAACACCGATACATAGTGCGTCATCTTCCCTGTAGCATCAGTGACAGCAGTAGTGGTAAGCCATATCGGATAAATCTCGCCATTCTTGCGCCGGCTCCAGACTTCCCCTTGCCAGTATTTATCTCTGGAAATGGTTTCCCACATGTCATGGTAAAACTTTCTTTCATGCCGCCCGGACGTGAGAAGGTCGGGAGTCTGCCCGATCGCCTCATCGGGGGTATAACCGGTCAAACGCGTAAAGGCGCGATTAACCCGAAGAATGCGCTTGTCAAAACCGGTTATCAGGATGCCCTCCTGCGTCTCGAAAGCTGTGGCAGCGATACGCAATTCCTGGCCTCTTTCCACAATTCGATAATAGGCATAGACGGCATACCCGAGCATCAGCATCGCTGCCAGGAACAACAGGAGCTGATAGCCGAAGGCCGTGCGTTGTTGTGCCTGGTAGTAATTCAGATATATCTGTTCGAGATCAGCCCCGATGTCCTTTTTTCCGATCGGACTGAGGCGCAGAAGCAATTCTGTCATGCCATTTCCATGCTCAAGAATAAGCTTGGCATGTCGTAATGCAATTCTTACAGAATCTCTGGCGCGATCAGGCAAACCCGGAATGGCCTGCTCAATCTTGCTGATATCATGTTCCAGAATTCCCCGGATGCGATTGCCTGAATCGACATTTATCATAAGAGCGTCGCGAAGCAGGAATGTGAATTGCTCCCGGCGTAACATGTCATTCTCAGGCAATAGCGCCAGAATGATGTTGATCCTGCGCGGCAAAGACAGAAAGGAGTTCTTGATTACCGAGTTATTGGATTTGAATTGCTCAAGTTCTTCCTGCTTTATTTCGATATTCTGCTGCATCCAGATCAATTCCTGCCTGACCTCCGGCGTATCCGGCAGCAACCCGTTTTGATGGTGTTGTGACAACCTGGCGCCGAGCCTCTGAATGCGTTGCATGACTGCGACCACCGTATCGTAGTTACTGATCAAACGATAATGGATCTGCAACACCGCCTCGCCCAGCTCGGCCTCGCGCGTTTGCAATTCGCGAAAATCTGACTGAACCAGATTGTGCGTATCAGGATCGACAGGCCGCGCCTTTACGAACAAAAACATCAAGAAAGCCGCTCCCGCGCATGACAGGATCAGCTCCCATTTGTTTGTTTTGATAAACCGGATCACCTGTGCGCTCCGCCTTGCGGGTGTATGGACAATAGCTTTCCGTCATATTCGCCCGTCAGAGTATTGAGAAATTTGACGACCTTGGCGACCTCCTCTTCACGCAAATCCATGCCAAGCTGGTATTTTCCCATGATGATTACCGCAGCATCCAATGTGCTCGCGGAAGCATCGTGTAAATAAGGCGCGGTCAATGCCACATTGCGCAATGATGGCACACGAAATTCAAAGCGATCGTCCTCATCCTTCGTGAGGTTATAGCGGCCCAAATCCACTTTGTGCAAATTTCCGCGATTCCTGAAATAATCATCAACCAGCCCCAACTTCTCATACATGTTTCCGCCCATATTCATGCCCTGGTGACAGCTGATACAGCCAAGGCTCTTGAACAGGTCGTAGCCGGCCAGTTCGGAACTATTCAGGGCATGCTTGTCGCCGCGCAAATAACGGTCGAATTTTGAGTTGGGTGTGGTCAACGAACGCTCAAAAGTGGCAATGGCATCCCTGACCGTCTGTGGATTAATATTTTCTTTGTAAATATCGGCAAAATCACGGCGATAAGCATTATCACTTCGCAGTTTGGCAATAACCTCGTCCCAGGTCGAACCCATTTCACAGGGATTATTCATCGGGAAATCTATCTGATCTTCCAATGTTGCCGCGCGCCCGTCCCAGAATAGCCTGAAATTAAAACCGCTGTTGAACACCGTCGGCGTATCGATCTCCCCATCTGCATTACTCGTGCCGATAGGGTGCATCAATCCATCCACCCCGCCCGTCGCGAGATTATGGCAATGCGCACAGGAAATCTTGTTGCCGCTGGACAGTCGCGGGTCGTGAAATAGCTGCCGCCCCAAGGCAACTTTACGCTTGTCCAGCTTTAAATCGAGCGGAATAGGAGTGACCGGCTCATCCACGGCGCCAGGCTTTACGGCAAGCCCGGCGTCTTCTTTCGCACCGTTATGAGCAAGTGCTGTATACCAGAAAACATATGCTGCCCCGCATAGAGCCAGTCCAGACAAAGCCAGCACTAACCAGTATGAACGCTTAACCATGATGTCCCTTTGTTCAATAACTTACGCAGCGCATTTTGCTCTTTAAGCACCAAAGATTCAATCCGGTTTTGCTTCAGCCGAACCGGCTGAAATCGGCACGCAAACAAGCTCCCGCATGCAGCAGGAGAATAAAGGGCACCTCTAAAAATCCAAACTCCGTCGCGATGCTGCGTTGCTCAATAAATTTTAACGCTTACATGTCAAACATATGCGGCGCGCTAAAATTTATTTCGCGCCTTGCCTGGCTTAGGATTTTGAATTTTTGAGGCGCCCTAAATTGCGATGCTATTCTGACCTTCTTAAGAGAATCTCTGGAAATTTGTTTTGCGGGGATGGCAGGCCGGGCGCGGCGATGCAAAGCATTTGTGGGCGGATAGGCCTGTTGCTCCGTGCTCCCGCGCAAGAGAGCTGCGCCCCACTGTTAATGCAGCAACAAGGATTGTCTGACAGCCACGGCGCAAACCGAAATCAATGTACCGGGAAGCAAACCGAGCAACAGCACGGCCAGGCTGTTCACGCTGATCAGCAGCGCAGTATCCTGGTCGAGGGTGATCGGTGCATGGCTTTCCGGCGCGTCGAAATACATCAGTTTGACGATGCGCAGGTAGTAGAACGCGCCGATCAGCGAGAACAGCACGGCGAACGCGGCCAGCGGAATATGTCCGGCATTCACCGCCGCACTGAGCACCGAGAACTTGGCGTAGAAGCCAACTGTAGGCGGCACGCCGGCCATGGAAAACATCAGCAGCAGCATCAGAAAAGCGAGCCACGGGCTGCGTCGGCTGAGCCCCTTGAAATCGTTGAGCGTGTCGGCTTCAAAACCCATTCTTGACAGCAGCATGATCATGCCGAATGAGCCCAGCGACATCAACACATACACCACGGCGTAGAACATCGATGCGCCGTAGCCCTCAATTCCGCCGCTCAATAGCCCCAGCAGCATAAAGCCCATGTGGGCGATGGTAGAGTAGGCGAACATGCGTTTGAGGTTGGTTTGTGCAATCGCGGAGATATTGCCGAGCGCCATCGAGGCAATCGCAAGAATAATCAACATACCCGACCAATGTTGCACCAAGGGTTGCAGTCCTTCGACCAGAATGCGCGCGGTAAAGGCAAAGGCGGCAAGTTTGGGAGCCGAGCCGATCAGCATGGTTATGGCGGTTGGCGCGCCTTGATACACGTCCGGCACCCACATGTGGAAGGGCACTGCGCCGAGTTTGAAGGCCAGACCGGAGACCACGAACACCAGACCGAACACCAGCAAATTCTTGTCCGCCGCGCCGGACTGGATCGCCTGTGACACCGCGCCCAGCTCCAGCGTGCCGGTCGCGCCATACAGCATGGACATTCCGTACAACAACAGGCTGGAAGCCAGCGCGCCAAGCACAAAGTATTTCATCGCGGCTTCGATGGCGATGGAGGAATCGCGTTGTAAGGCGACTATCGTATACAGGCTCAGAGAGAGCAGTTCCAGACCGAGATACAGTGTGAGGAAGTGGTTGGCGGATGTCATCACCATCATACCGAGCATGGCGAACAGGACCAGCACCATGAACTCGCCGGTGAACAGGTCGCGCGCGGTGAGATATTGGCGCGAATATACCAGCATCATGGACAACGCCAGGCATGTCAACAGTTTCAGCACATCGGACATCAGATCGTCCACGAACATATTATGAAAGGCATGCACCACGCCATTTTCGTGCGTGCCGACGATAATCAGTGAACAACCCAGCAAGGTGAGTTGCACCAGCAAGTAGGTGACCAGCCTGCCGTTTTGCCTGATCAACAAATCCGCAATCAGTATCACGCACGCCATGGTCAGCACGAAGACCTCGGGAAGCACAGGCAATAAGTCTGATATTACAAAGTTCATAGCGTCTGTTTCCGATCCCGGTTGGAGATTTGACAAGGCGATGCGCGGCATGCGTCCGCAGGTATCCGGTTCACTGCGGCGGTGTTCGCCACTGCGGCATATTGGGGTCTCCGGTCGAGCATCGGCGGAAGTACTGCGTCATTAAGCCCTTCGACATTTTTGGCGCCCCGGACCGACGACATCTCCGACACGAGGCGCTCCACGCTCGCCCGCATCCTGTCGAGGAACGGTCCCGGGTTGAAGCCGATCCAGAAGACCAGCACCAGCAGTGGCATTAACGTTGCGATCTCGCGGCCGTTGAGGTCGGCAATGACGGCTCCCTCTTTCCGGTTGTGCTCCCCCCAAACCACCCGTTGCAGCATCCAGAGCATGTAGGCCACTGTGAGCACTACCCCGCCAATGGAGATTGCCCCGGCCAACAGGTTATATTTAAAGGTTCCGACCAGCACCAGAAATTCCCCGACAAACGAATTCGTCCCTGGAAGACCGAAGGAAGCAAACGAAAAAATAGCCAGCAGTGTCACATAAATCGGCACCGTCATCCGCAACCCGCCGCAATCCGAAATAAGCCGGCTGTGGGTTCTCTCGTAGATCATCCCCACACAGAGAAAAAGCGCGCCGGTGGTGATCCCGTGGTTGACCATCTGAAGAATGGCCCCTTCGATACCCTGCGAGTTAAAGACGAATATTCCCAGCGTAACGAATCCCATGTGCCCGACGCTGGAGTAGGCGACCAGCTTTTTGAGATCGGTCTGCACCAGCGCCATGTACGAGCCCCAGATGATGGCAATCAACGAAAGTGCCAGGATGACCGGCGCAAAAGCATGGCTCGCATCGGGGGTTATCGGCAAACTGAATCTCAGGAACCCGTAGGTACCCAGCTTCAGCATCACGCTTGCCAGCATCACGCTACCGGCGGTGGGCGCCTCGACGTGGGCGTCGGGCAGCCAGGTATGAAACGGAAACATCGGAACCTTGATCGCGAAGGCCAGGAAGAAAGCCCAGAAGACCCAGAACTGGAACGTCGCACTGTATGATCCTTGCGCAAGCTGCTGAATGTCAAATGTCCCGCCACTCGTGAAATACAGCGCCAGTATCGCCACCAGCATGGGAAGGCTTCCTGCCATCGTATAAAGGAAGAACTTCAACGCGGCATATACCCGGCGCTGGCCACCCCATACCCCGATGATAAGAAACATCGGGATGAGTTCCGCCTCCCAGAAGACGAAGAACAGGAACAAATCGAGCGCCACAAAGACTCCGATCAGCGCCGCCTCCATGATCAGGATTGCCATCATGTATTCCTTGACCCGGGTTTCGATGGCCTTCCATGAACAGAGCACGCACAGCGGGGTAATCAGGGTAGTGAGCAGCACCAGCAGCACACTGATACCGTCCACACCGACGGCATAATTGATGTTGAAAGCGGGTATCCAGGACACCCGCGTAACAAACTGCATCTCGTGGCTGGAGGTATCGAAGAGAAACCACAGCGGAAGCGAAACGGCAAAAACCAGCAGGGTAAAAGCGAGAGCGATCCGGCGTGTCCACTCATCATGGCGCGGGGCGAAGCCGATTAGCGCCGCGCCGAGGAGCGGGAGAAGTATAAGCAAACTCAATAGATTGGATTCGTGTATCACGCTATAACCTCAGAACAGTGAATAAAGGCTCAGGATTAAAAGTGATCCCACCATAACCAGGGCGTACTGCTGGAGTTGTCCGGTTTGCACCTGCCGCAACGCGCCTGCCCCCCGCACCACCACTGCAGCAATGGCGTTGACAGCCCCGTCAATAACGTTCTTGTCAAGCCAGAGCCCTTTTATGCCCAGTGCCAGATTGCCGCGGAACACATAACGATACACCTGAATAAACCAGTTCTCGATGGGAACTACCACGCGGTATACGAACTGCATGAAAAGACCCGCGCCTTTCCGGTAGAACCAGTCTATATCCAGGGTAATCTTGCGCGCTCCCCCGAGTTTCTTGCGCAGCATGAAGAAGCCCATACCGGTAAACAGCAGTATCTGCAACGCCCAGATGACATGGGTTGGCGTGTAAGGATGGTAATCGACCGGGTTCGGCAGCTTGTCGTAAAGCCATGCTGGATAGACACCGATGAAGATACACAAAAACGCGGCAATTCCCATCGCCACCAGCATGTTGCGCGGCGGCTCGGCCGGTCGAGCCCCGCAATCTTTGCCGATGAAAGCGTAATAAGGTATCTTCAGCCCCAGACACAGGAACGTCCCGACGGAAGCCAGAGTGAGCAGCAGCCATATCCAGGGAAGATGCATTTCGCCGGCGGCCGAGATTTCCATGGACTTGCTCACGAATCCGCTGAACAGGGGAAAAGCCGAAATCGAGAAGGCGCCGATCATGTAAAGCACGAAGGTCACAGGCATCCAGCGGTATAAACCTCCCAGCTCGCTAAGCTTGCTTTGCCCCGTCATTTGGATGATTGCCCCCGCCCCCATAAAGAGAAGTCCCTTGTACAGGATGTGCGCGAAAGCATGCGCAACCGCACCGTTGATGGCCAGGGCCGTCCCCATCCCCACGGCGGCCACCATAAAGCCCACCTGGCTGATGATGTGGTAGCCGAGCAGCCGGCGAATATCGTTCGACAGCATGGCAAACACCACGCCGTAGAGTGCCATGAAAGTGCCCATCCAGATCAGCAGCTCGGTCCCGGGGTAGGCGCGGATCAAGGCATAGACCGCCGTCTTGGTGGTGAAGGCGCTCAGGAACACCGCACCCGTCACCGTTGCCTCAGGGTAGGCGTCCGTCAGCCATGCGTGCAGCGGAGGAACGGCAGCGTTGAGCATAAAGCCGATCAGGATGAGATAGAACGCCGGGCCTTGTCCCTGCATTACATCGAAACGGGTCGATTTGGTCGTTACATAAAGGATCACGATTCCGGCAAGGAGCACCACGCCACCAACGGCATGCACCAGCAGATACCGGTACCCGGCTTCGATCGAGGCCTGTACCCGGCGCGACCAGATCAGCCAGACCGAGGCGAACGCCATGAGCTCCCAGAACACAAACAGCGTCAGGAGATCGCCGGCAAACGTTGCCCCAAGTGATGACCCGGCATAGACGAAGGCGGCGATATGTTGCCCATTGTCCTTGACATGCAGCGCATAGGTCGCCCCAATCAGCGCTGCGCATGAGAACACGTATGCAAAAGCAAGGCTAAGCTTGTCAACTCGACCGAAGATCAGTTCAAATCCGAGGAAGTGGACGACGCCATGGACACCGGGCGACATCAGCATCACGGTCAGCAGCGCAAGAGCCGGGAGGAGGACGATATAAATCCGCTGCACTCTCCCCCTGAGAAAAGGGATGAGCAATGCCCCAAAAATGAGGAAAACTGAAGGGTGGATCCAATCAATCATTGTAGTAATCCTCAGACCGTCCCAGCCAATAGTGCCCTAATGTCTTCGAAACAACGACAATCAGGACAAAGGAAACCAACCCGAAGACGGCGCTAAACCCCGGGATATCGTCCCAGAAAAAATGTGAGTGATGCCGGGGAAGAAAAAAATCGATCACGACAAGGAGTGCCAGTACCGCGAAACCGATCCGCTTCAGCGTCTTTGCGTTATTCACCAGGTTTTCCAGAATCTTGCCAATATCCATCACCTAATCCCCACCTTGATTAAATTAAGAAAGTGGTCCGGATATATGCCCAGAGCCACCGTTCCAGCCGCCGTAATCAGCAGAGGGATAAGGACTTTGTAAGGCGCTTCACTGACGCCTTCATGCCCATCCGCCGGGGGAGTCCCAAACACGGCCTTGTAGACGACCGGTGCAAAGTACGCCACGTTGAGCAGACTGCTGGTCAATATCACCCCGAGCAGCATCCAGCTTTTGGTCTCTATGGTGCCAATGGCAAGATGCCACTTGGTGATGAACCCGGCGAACAGAGGCACTCCAATCAGACTGAGTGAACCGATGGCGAAGGCCGCGATCGTCCACGGCATTTTCCGTGCAATCCCGGACATGTCACTGATGTTGGTCTTGTGCGACGCGACATAGATAGATCCGGCGCAGAAGAACAGCGTAATTTTCGTGAAGGCATGATTCACGATGTGAACGATGCCTCCGGTGATTCCGCTGACCGACAGCAGCGCCACCCCCAGCACGATATACGAGAGCTGGCTCACCGTGGAATAGGCCAGCCGCATCTTGAGATTGTCCTGGGTCAGCGCATAGGCTGACGACGCCAGGATGGTGATGGAAGCGATAACGGCCGTGTAGTCACCCAGATGGAGATTCTGCATCGTCGGAACCCCGAAGACGTCAACCACCAGTCGGACGATGCAGAATGCGCCGACCTTGACCACCGCCACGGCGTGGAGCAGAGCGCTTACCGGCGTGGGCGCCACCATCGCGGAGGGAAGCCAGTTGTGCATCGGCATCAGCCCGGCCTTGGCAAAGCCGTACAGGAACATGAAGTACATCACGGTCAGGAGTGTCGGAATCTCCATCCCCGAGAACGTCGTGGCCGTTATCCCCGCGAACATTCCCGCCTTGTTGAATTCCAGTGTACCGGTAAGGCTATACGTCAGGATGATGGCGCCCAGAAGAATGCTGCTCGATGCGCCCACCAGATAGAGAAGGTACTTGCGCCCCGCATCCCAGTCCTTGGCGGCCTCATTGTGAATAACCAGCGGCAAAGTACACAGACTCAGTATTTCGTAGAAGAAGAACAGCGTAAACAGATTCCCGGCAAAGGCGACACCCATGGCCGAGGAAAGGGCGATGGCAAAGCAGGTGTAATATCTCGTCTGGGCATGCTCCTTGAGCGTGCGCATGTAGCCCATTGAATAAACCGTCGTGATCATCCACAGGAATGAGGATGTGGTGGCGAACAGCAATCCGATGCCGTCCACCTTGAAGGCGAGTTCAACGCCGGGAAGGATTTTGAAGACCGTATAGCTGATCGTTACCCCGGAAAGAATAACCGGGGTCATGGATATGACGATCAGGAATTTGATGACTCCCGCGCCAAGAGACCAACCCTCTCTGAGGTTTGGACGCTTGTAGGACAACATGACCAGCACGGCTGCAAACGCCGAGACCAGCACCGCCAGAAGAGGCTTTATTGAAATCAATGTTTCCATGTGGCCATCCGGTTCATCTCCACGAGTGAAAAAGCGGCGAAATTATTATTCACCTGATTATCCATCCACAGACTATTTTTCTTTGCTGTCATCATTATCATCATCATTGCACCGGCGGGTCATCCTTTCAGCTCGCTCCAGTCGGCCACATCGATCGTCCGCCGATTGCGGAAAAGCAGCACAACAATGGCAAGCCCAATGGCCGCCTCGGCAGCGGCAACCACCAATATGAAAAAGACAAATATCTGGCCGGCGGGGTCTCCCCGATAGTGGGAGAATGCGACGAAATTCGTATTCACCGCCAGCAGCATCAACTCGATCGCCATCAACACATTGATGATGTTCTTCCGTTTGAACAGAATACCGGCAACTCCCATGCAGAAGATGACCGCTCCAAGAATCAGGAAATCCGAAAGAACAATCATCGTGCGACCCCCGCTGTGTTGTCTGTTTTTTCCTGGGCGTGTTTCTCCGAGGGCATCTTGATCAGGCGCAAGCGATCCGTTTTCTTGACCGTAATCTGTTCGGGTATCACCTGCGATTTGGCGTCCTTGCGGCGGCGCGAGGTCAAGGCAATCGCGGCCACCATCGCCACCAGCAGAATCACTGCGGCAATCTCAAACGGGTAAACATATTCGGTATAAATCAAACGCCCCAATTCCTTGGTATTGCTGTAATCGGCAGCATGCTTGATGACCGCCTTTCCGGCGGATGTATTGGAGGAACCCAACACCCAAGTCATCTCAAATACCATCAAGCCGGCCAACAGCGCACCGAATGGCAACCAGCGCCGGAAACCTCCGCGCATCTGCACCGGATTGATGTCCAGCATCATCACCACGAACAGGAACAGCACCATCACCGCGCCGACATATACCAGCACCAGCGTGATGGCGAGGAACTCCGCTTCCAGCAGCATCCAGATACCGGCCATGCTGCAAAAAGCCAACACCAGGAACAGCACTGCATGCACCGGATTGCGCGAGGTGATTACACGCAATGCCGCAAACACGGTCAAAGCCGCGAATACATAAAACACGATGGTTTCAAAATTCATTAACATATCCTCTCAAAGGCGTAGGGTGGGCACGTTGTTTGTGCCCACGCGGACAGACCTGCGCGTGGGCACGATAAAACTGTGCCCACCCTACTGCGCTATCTATATTTAGCATCGTCCGCCCGATCCTTGGCGATTTGCTCTTCGTATTTGTCGCCCAGCGCCAGCAACATCGGCTTGGTGTAATACAAGTCGCCGCGCTTCTCGCCGTGGTACTCGAATATGCGCGTTTCTACAATCGCATCCACCGGGCATGACTCTTCACAGAAGCCGCAGAAGATGCACTTGGTCAGGTCGATGTCATATCGCGTGGTGCGGCGCGTTCCGTCTTCGCGCTCGGCCACTTCGATCCTGATCGCCAGTGCCGGACAGACTGCCTCGCACAGCTTGCAGCCGATGCAGCGCTCTTCTCCGCTGGTATAACGGCGTTGCGCATGCAGGCCGCGGAAGCGGAGACTCTGCGGGGTCTTCTCCTCCGGATACTGGACGGTGATCTTGCGCGCGAAGAAATACCGCCCGGTCAGCGCCATGCCCTTGACCAGCTCATAGAGCAGGAAGGTTTTGAAGAAGTTTTTGATCATTTGCATATCTCCTCCTCCACTACCATACCCACAGCGGAGTCTGCATCCATACCGCAATCACCACCACCCAGATGATGGTAAGCGGGATGAACACTTTCCAGCCCAGGCGCATCAACTGGTCGTAGCGATAACGCGGGAAGGTCGCGCGGAACCACAGGAACAGGAACAATATGAATGAGACTTTGCCCAGCAGCCAGATAAAGCTGTCCGGCAGGAACGGCAACGGCGACAACCAGCCTCCCAGGAACATGATAGCGGTGAGGAAAGCGATCAGGATCATGTTGGCGTACTCGGCCAGGAAGAACAGCGCGAACGCCATGCCGGAATATTCCACATGGAAACCCGCGACGATCTCGGATTCACCCTCGGCCATGTCGAAAGGCGCGCGGTTGGTTTCCGCCACGCCGGAAATCAGGTACACCAGCAACATCGGGAACAACGGAATGAAGTACCAGTTCAAGGCGCCCAGGCTGCCTTGCTGACCGTGCACGATGTCGCCCAGATTCATGCTTTGCGACACCATCAGCACGCACACCAGCGCGAAGCCCATCGCGATCTCATAGGACACGATCTGCGCCGCGGAACGCACCGCGCCGAGAAATGCGTACTTGGAGTTGGAAGCCCAGCCGGCGATGATGATGCCGTACACCCCCAGCGAGGTCATCGCCAGGATATACAACAGCCCCGCATTGAGATTGGCCAGCGCGATCCCTTCACTGAACGGCACGGCCGCCCACGCCGCCAGCGATGGCGCCAGAGCCATGATGGGCGCCAGAACGAACAGGAACTTGCTTGAGCCGGTCGGAATGATGATTTCCTTGAGCAGTAATTTCACGCCGTCTGCGATCGGTTGCAGCAGCCCGAAGTATCCGACGCGATTCGGGCCGATGCGGATCTGCATGTAACCGATGACCTTGCGCTCGGCCAGTGTCAGATAGGCAACCCCGCCCATGATCGGCAATACGATCGCCATGATCTTGACCAGAGTCCAGACCGGCAGCCAGGCGGGACCCAGAAGGTCTTGGCCGGCGTGTTGTAAAGTCTGCAACAATTCCATCATGCCCGATCTCCGGTTATCGGTTCCACGGTAATCGTTCCAAGCATCGGACCCAGTTCCGCCGTAGCAGGATGCCCTGCCGCAATGCGTGCCGTACCGGCAGGCATGGTGTCATCTCCCAGCACGGACAAACGCACGATTGCCTTGCCCTGATTCACTTTCACCGTATCACCGGATTTCACGCCCAGTTTCTGCAGCTCGCTGCTGTGCATTACCACGCAGGGAGTGGCGGCGTCGCGCGTCTTTTGCAACGCGGCAGCGCGACGCACCACGGCATCGGCGGAATAGATCGGCACATCGCTGACACGTTGTAGGTGCGAATTCATTCGCACGTCTTGGCGCGCAACTTGGCCGGATAAATCCGGCCCTACATAGGCGCAAGCGAGGTGATTATTCAGCCTGTCGGTCACGCTCTGGCCAGACAGCACTTCATCGCGCACCGCTTCACTGGAGTCGAAATCAAAACCGGATACGCCGAGCAGATTACCCAGCACGCGCAGCACCTTCCATGCCGGGCGTGCTTCACCCAGCGGTTTAACCGCGCCCCTGAAACTTTGCACGCGGCCTTCGGTGTTCACGAACGTACCGGAAGTTTCCGTGAATGGCGCAATGGGCAACATCACGTCGGCGTAATCGGTCGCATGGTGTTTGTAGGCCGACAAGGCCACCACCATATCGGCGGCATTCATCGCGGCCATCGCCTGTTGCGGATCGTGCATATCCAGTTCCGGCTCTACATTCAGCAGGATATAGGCCTTGCGCGGCGATGCCAGCATCTGCGCGGCATTCATGCCCTTGGCGCCAGGCACGGCTCCGGCCAGATAGCCGCCGACGCTGTTCGCCGCCTCGCCCAGGAAGCCGAACTTTGCCCCGCACAGTGCGGCGATCTGCCCGGACAGCAAGGCAATCTGGCTGGCCTGCGGATGTTGCTGAGCGAAGTTGCCCAACAACACTGCGGCACGTTCGCCGCTCGCCAGACTGTGAGCGATGGCGCGCGCTTGTGCGGAAGGTTGCACAGCCTCGACGGCTTTCTGCACCTCTGCGGAAAGTGCGGCCGATTTTTCAGCGGCGAGTGCCTTGAGGATTTGCGCCAGCACGTTAGCCAAATCGCCCGGCGCAACGATGGACTTGTTTGCCACCGGCATCAGCAACGCATCATCGGCAGCGTGGACGATGTTCGCCTGCGCACCCTTCTTGACAGCCTGGCGCACACGCTGAGCCAGCAGCGGATGGTCTTTGCGTAAAAAGCTGCCGACGATCAGGAAACGGTCGCGGGTGTTGATGTCGGCGACCGGCATGCCCAGCCACGGCAGGAATTGTCTTGGTTCTCCTCCCGCCATATGGGAGGCGGCGGTCGCCCCTTCCCCTTCAGGGGGAAGGTTGGGATGGGGGTGGGTTCCTGACTGCATCCCATCCGCACTGAAATCCGACTGGCGCAACCGGAAATCGATATTGTTGCTGCCCAAGCCGCGCATCAGCTTTTGCAGCAGATAGAGTTCTTCCAGCGTGCTGTGCGGTGTCGCCAGCGCGGCGATCTGATCCGCTCTCGAAGCGCTTGCGATCTGGCGCAAGCCGTTCGACACATACTCCAGCGCAACCTGCCATTCGACTGCTATCCACTTGCCGTCCTGCTTGAGCATCGGTCTGGTCAGACGTTCCGGTGCGTTCAGCCCTTCATAGCTGAACCTGTCCTTGTCGGATAGCCAGCATTCGTTGATGGCTTCGTTCTCTACCGGCGCCACCCGCAGCACCTTGTTGCCCCTCGACTGTATGGACAGGTTGGAGCCCAGGCCGTCGTGCGGGCTGACCGACTTGCGCCGCGACAACTCCCAGTTGCGCGCGGTGTAACGGAATGGCTTGCTGGTCAGCGCGCCCACCGGGCACAGATCGATCATGTTGCCGGACAATTCGGAGTCCACCGAGCTGTTCACAAAACTCATGATCTCGGAATGCTCGCCGCGGAACGCCATGCCCAATTCCATCGCCCCGGCAATCTCCTGCCCGAAGCGCACGCAGCGCGTGCAGTGGATACAGCGATTCATCTCTTCGGTGGACACCAGCGGCCCGATGTCCTTGTGCATCACGCTGCGCTTGGGCTCCTGATAGCGCGACTCGCCGCCGCCGTAACCCACCGCCATATCCTGCAACTGGCACTCGCCGCCCTGGTCGCAGATCGGGCAATCCAGGGGATGGTTGATCAGCAGGAATTCCATCACGCCTTTTTGCGCCTTGACCGCAATCTGGGAATGCGTATGCACCTTCATGCCCTCGGCAGCCGGAGTGGCGCAGGCAGGCAGCGGCTTGGGCGCCTTCTCGACCTCGACCAGGCACATCCGGCAACTGGCCGCGATGGACAATTTCTTGTGGTAGCAGAAATGCGGGATATAGACGCCGAGTTTGTGCGCGGCTTCCATCACGGTGGAACCGGGTTCGGTCTCGACTGATTTGCCGTCAATTTCTAAATTAATCATTGCTCACCTGACCCGCCTTATTCCATTTGCATTACAAACAACAAAACACCGTAGGGTGCGTTTACGCACCAATTGGCAATGGTGCGTAAACGCACCCTACATTATTTCTCACCGGCCCATGTCACACCAAACATTGCTTGTGCTCGATGTGATATTCAAATTCGCTGCGGAAATGCCTGAGCATCCCCTGCACCGGCCAGACCGCAGCCTCGCCCAATGCGCAGATGGTTCGCCCGGCGATGTTCTCGCCGACACTCAGCAACATATCCAGATCTTCCTTGCGCCCTTCGCCGTGCTCGATACGATGCACGATGCGGTACAGCCAGCCGGTGCCTTCGCGGCACGGCGT
>Ga0154718_1120_pt2 | contig 20998 bp, 21 predicted proteins | sample Rifle2008BG16ft_FD_105726 | JGI IMG/M metagenome (GOLD analysis project Ga0154718, IMG submission 105726) | Betaproteobacteria bacterium RBG_16_56_24
CCTACAAAAGTCACGTTTGATGTAGAAATGGAATTATTTAATCCGCGTTTCCCTAAGACAGCGGCAATTCCGCATTGCTCATGCCGATAGCGGCGATCTCGTCCAGCGCTTTGAGAAAATGATATTGTTCATGCAGCTTGGCCGACGACTCCGGATTGGGTTTTCCGCGCATTTGCGCAAGTCGCGCACGGCTGGCGGCAGGCATATCCCAATGCAGCCCTTGCAGCAATTCATCCGCGGATTCGGGCTTGTTGCACACCAGCACCATATCGCAGCCCGCATTCAGCGCGGCTTCGGCGCGCTGTACGATGCCGCCTGCGATAGCCGCGCCTGCCATGCTCAGATCGTCGCTGAAGATGCAGCCTTCGAAACCCAGTTGGCCGCGCAGGATATTTCTCAACCAGACTGGTGAGAACCCCGCCGGTCGGCTATCTACCTTGGAATAGATGACATGTGCCGGCATCACGGCGGTCATGCCGTAGTTCACCATTTGCCGGAACGGGATCAGGTCGCTCAGTTCGATATCGACGAACGCGCGCTCGTCTACCGGGATGTCCAGATGCGAATCGGCGCGCACGAAACCGTGGCCGGGGAAATGTTTTCCCACCGTGTGCATCCCAGCCTGCTTCAATCCCAGCAACAGGCTGTGCGCCAGCTCGGCTACCGCCTGCGGGTCGTTGTGAAACGCGCGGTCGCCGATCACGCTGCTTTGGCCGTGATCGATGTCCAGCACCGGCGTGAAACTGAAATCCACGCCACAGGCGCGCAACTCAGCCGCCAGCACATAACCCGCTTGCTGAGCCAGGTGGCGCGCACGCTGCGGATGCGCATCCCATATCCTGCCGAGCTCGCGCATCGCGGGGATTTTACTGAAGCCTTCGCGAAAACGTTGCACCCGCCCGCCTTCATGATCCACCGCAATCAGCAACGGCGGGGTGCGCAGCGCATGGATCGCAGCGGTGAGTTCCGCCAACTGGCCGGGCGATTGATAATTGCGCGCAAACAGGATGACCCCGCCGACCAGCGGATGACGCAAGCGCGCTTCATCTTCGACGGTCAGTTGCGTACCGAGCACATCCAGCATCACCGGGCCTAGACCCATAACTACTCCTGCTATTGATAGTCCATCCGGGTTTTGTAGGGCGGGTTGCACCCGCCATGGCGGGTGCAACCCGCCCTACATGGTTTCCAGCACCACAAAGGCCACGACCATGCTGCGCTCGTCGCTGATGGAAAGATGGTGGCCGCTGATACCCAGTTGCGCCAGATGGCTGCGCAAGACTTCGTCGAACTGCAATATCGGCTTGCCAAGGCCATCATGGGTGATGCTGATGCGATGCAGTGTGACGGGATGGCGCATTCCACTGCCGACCGCCTTGGCAAAAGCTTCTTTTGCCGCGAAACGTTTCGCCAGAAAACGGGCATGATGCCCGTGCGATTGAAATTCAGGCCTCTCGCGCTCACTCAGCAATCGTTCGGCAAAGCGATTGCCATAACGAACCCACATGGATTCAATCCGTGCATAGTCAACGATATCCGTGCCAATACCGAAAATCACTGTTGTCCCGCCAGCAATGCTTTCATCTTTTTCACCGCCGCCTCCAGCCCGATGAACAATGATTCGGCGATGATGGCATGGCCGATGTTGAGTTCGACCAGATTGGGTATTGCCACGACAGGCTGCACGTTATGATAATGCAGGCCGTGCCCGGCATTCACCTGCATGCCTTGCGTGTGGGCATGGGCAGCCGCGACACGAATGCGCTCCAGCTCATGCTCGTATTCCGGAATGCTGTCTGCCCCGGCATATTTGCCGGTATGCAATTCCACCACCGGTGCACCGGTACGGCGCGCCGCATCGATCTGCTTTTGGTCAGGGTCGATGAACAACGACACGCGAATACCCGCTTCGGCACAGCGTTCACAGGCCGCTTTGATATTGTCGAAATAGCGCACCACGTCCAGCCCGCCTTCGGTAGTCAGCTCTTCGCGGCGTTCCGGTACCAAGCACAGATCGTGGGGTTTGATGCGCAGTGCGATGTTCAGCATTTCTTCGGTAACGGCGCTTTCCAGATTCATGCGCGTCTGCAACATGTCGCGAAGCACCTCCACATCGCGATCCTGTATGTGCCGGCGGTCTTCGCGCAGGTGCAGGGTGATCGCATCAGCCCCGGCTGATTCCGCCAGCAGTGCGGCGCGCAACACGTTGGGATAACGCTCCCCGCGCACCTGGCGTAGCGTGGCGACGTGATCTATATTCAGTCCAAGTTTTACCATTTTCGACACCCCTGTTTGATCCGCAGATTACGCGGATTCAATCTGCGCCAATCTGTGTAATGTGCGGACAACTGTTTTCCGGTTCTATAGTTTTTGCAAGTCCTTGATCAGTTCTCGGGTGTGCAGTGTTTTCCCGCCCAGATGATGATTCAGCAACACGCGCATCAGCTGCTTGCTTTGTTGCGCTGTAGTCGCGTCGGCATAATCATCCGCTGCCATATCGAGCAGTGTCTTGCCCAGCACCGGCAAACCTGTATGCGAAACACCATCGTCAGGCGCTGCCCCGCGCTCCACCGCATAACGATAACAGAGTTCGGGCTGTATCGGTTTCCCGCTACCGGCTTCACGCTCCAGCAACAGAGCATAACCCAACTCTTGCAGCAGATGCTTTTCAAAGCGGCGCAACGTGGCGGCGTGGCCGGTTTCCTGTGCAAGGCGTTGCAAAGCTTCGCGGTAGTAGTCGAACAATCGTTGATGCGGATCACCGCGTGCCAACAGATTGATCAGCAACTCGTTCAGATAAAAGCCGCACATCAGCGCCTTGCCTTGCAGATAGGGTTGTCCGCCCTGCCATTCCGCGCTGTGCAAGGTATGAACTTCGCCCTTGCCGAACCAGCTCAGCAGCAGCGGCTGGAAATTCAGCAACAGTCCGCGCAAGCCTGACCGGGGACGCCTCGCTCCGCGCGCCACAATCGCCAGCCGCCCATGCTGGCGGCTGTACACATCGAGGATCAGACTGGTTTCGCGATACGGATAACTGTGCAGGACAAACGCAGGCTCATTCTGCTTTTTGTTTCGGTTCCCTGCGGTCATTCGTAACCCAGGCTGCGCAATATGCGTTCGTCATCCGCCCAGCCGCTGCGTAATTTTACGAACACCTCCAGGAACACCTTGCCATCGAACAGCTTTTCCATATCCAGCCGGGCCTGGGTGGCGATCTCCTTGAGCTTTTCGCCCTTCTTGCCGATCAGCATTGCCTTGTGCGCTTCACGATCCACCAGGATTGCAGCGTGAATGCGCCGCAGCTTGCCTTCCATCTTGAATTGTTCGATCATCACGCTGGTTGAGTAGGGCAACTCATCCCCGGTATAGCGGAATATTTTTTCACGAAGAATTTCCGATGCCAGGAAGCGCTCGCTGCGGTCGGTGATTTCGTCCTTGTCATAGATCAACTCACCCGTAGGCAGATGCCGGCGAAGCGCCTCGCGCAGATCATCCAGCTTTTTGCCAAACTTGGCGCTTACCGGAACGATGTCGGCAAACCCTTCGGTTCGGCTCAGGACATGCTTGAAATCCTCAGCGACTCGCTCGGCGAATGCAAATAATTGACCCTTATCCGCGACTTCGTCGATCTTGTTGATCACCAGCACAACAGGACGATTGGCCGGCAGCAGCTTGAGCACTTCCCGGTCGCGCTCGTCATAGCGTAGCGCCTCCAGCACATACACCACCACCTGCACGTCGCGCAGACTGCTGGTCACAACACGATTCATGCCGCGATTCAGGGCGTTGAGGTGTTTGGTCTGGAACCCCGGCGTATCAACGAATACAAACTGCGCTTGTTCGTCGGTATAGATGCCGTGAATACGATGGCGGGTTGTCTGTGCCTTGCGCGATGTGATGCTGATCTTCTGCCCGATCAAGTGGTTGAGCAGAGTGGACTTGCCCACGTTGGGCCGCCCAACGATGGCGATGAATCCGCTGCGAAATGTCGTGGGGAGACTATCCGCTTTGCGGCTGCTCGTTAATTCATGATGAAGTTCGATCATGATGCGGTCGGCAATTGCCGATAGGCAGCCTGTGCCGCCTGTTGCTCGGCATTGCGGCGGCTGCTTCCTTCGCCGCGCGTGGAAATCTTCAATGAAGGAATGACACATTCAACCTCAAAGGATTGTGCATGTGCCTCGCCCTGCGTGGCAACAACGCTGTAGCCCGGCAGGGGGATATGCCTGCTTTGCAGATATTCCTGCAGCAGGGTCTTGGCATCCTTGCCCAATGCAAGCACATCAACTTTTGCAAGGTAGGGCACGAACAGGTTCAGCACGGTTTTTTCAGCGTCCTGGTATCCGCTATCCAGAAAAACCGCTCCAAACAGCGCTTCCATCGCATCCGCCAGTATTGAAGGGCGGCGGTGACCGCTGCTTTTTCGTTCGCCCTCTCCTAACCGTAAATGGCTGCCCAGATCGAGTTGTTGCGCAAGCGTTGCGAGCGTTTCTTCCCTGACCAGGTTGGAACGCAACCGCGACAACTCACCCTCGCTTAACTGTGGAAATGAACTGTAAAGATGCTTGGCGATGACACAGCCAAGTATGCTGTCGCCCAGGAATTCCAGACGTTCGTTGTGCTCAGGCGCATAACTGCGATGAGTCAGCGCGCGTTGCAACAATTGCGGCTGCATGAATACATGCCCCAACTGCCTGCACAGCACATCGTTATCCCGGATAGGCCTCATGGATGTTCTTGCGCATTGTGGGAGCTTTCATTAGTCACTGGCCGGGTTGAAATCCAGGTAAAGGCTGATGTTGCCGGCCAGCGGGACTTTGACGAAGTAGCTGGCGCTCAACACCGGCCTTCCTAGATCCATGTTAATCTCGATATCTTCAGACTTGATCGCCTTGATGTTGTCTATGGAGGCGCGTTTCTCAAAAGAATTCTTTATTTCACGCGGCGTGGCTTTTTGCATTTCCGGATCATGGGCTATCGTGGTGAACGCTTTTTTTATTTGCGCATCCTGCATATACGCAGGGATAAGCTGGAGCCCGAATATACTGACTATGACCAACAGAAACACCCCCACCAGGAAGCCGCCAAAAGTTATCCCGCGTTGTTGCACCGGCATTACTGTATTCATTTTATTTCCCCCTGGTTTAGCACAAATCTACAAACCAAAACTGTTAGCACCTTGAAATTATAGAGGTGTCCATTAATTTATCGATAGGCCTATTCGTTTCAAATCAGAAAAATTCATCCAGATAAAAAACGCCTTCCCGACGATCTGATTGTCCGGAACGAATCCCCAATAGCGGCTGTCGCGGCTGTTATCACGGTTATCGCCCATCATGAAGTAATGCCCATCCGGAATCTTGCAGCGCAGCATATCATGGTCATAGCTGCAATTCTCGCGCCCGCTGAACTCGGCTACCGCACCCAGGCGCAACGCCGGCATCTCGGGGTTGACCAGCAAAGCATGCTTGTGGTCGCCCAGTGTTTCGAGACGTTTCTCGGTATGCACAAAGTTCAAGCCCTGCTCGACGTAATTATAATCGCCTTCGGCTTGCTGTAGTTGCTCGGCGCCGTTAATCCATAGGCGCTTGCCCCGATATTCAACGGTATCGCCAGGCAATCCGATCACGCGCTTGATATAGTCCAGCGAAGGATCCTCCGGATAGCGGAACACCATCACATCGCCGCGTTGCGGATTGTTAAGCTGGACGATCTTCTCGTTGATGACAGGAAGGCGGATGCCATAAGTGAATTTGTTCACCAGAATGAAGTCGCCGACTTGGAGTGTCGGGATCATCGAGCCGGAAGGTATTTTGAACGGCTCGATCAGGAAGGAACGAATGAAGAACACCACCAGGATCACCGGAAAAAAACTCTTGGCATACTCCACCCACCATGGCTCGGCGGCATCCTTTCCCCGCCTGGACGCCAGGGCGAACCGGTCCAGCAGCCAGATGCCGCCGGTGACCAGCAGCAACACGAACATGATCAAAGCGAAATTCATCGTTACTCCTTAAACCTTTATTGTCCACGCGCAGTAACCGTAGGGTGGGCAGGTCGTATCTGCCCACGCGGCGCAACTGTCAATCGTCCACACGCAGAATCGCCAAAAATGCCTCCTGCGGGATCTCCACACTGCCCACCTGCTTCATGCGCTTCTTGCCCGCCTTCTGCTTTTCCAGCAATTTTTTCTTGCGCGAAATATCGCCACCATAGCATTTTGCCAGCACGTTCTTGCGCATCGCTCTGACGTTCTCGCGCGCGATGATGTTAGAGCCTATGGTGGCCTGTATCGCCACGTCGTACATCTGGCGCGGGATAAGTTCGCGCATCTTGGCCGCCACCTCGCGCCCGCGATACTGGCTGTTGGCGCGATGCACGATTATCGCCAGCGCGTCCACTTTTTCGCCGTTGATCAGCATATCCACCTTGACCACATCAGCCGCCCGGTATTCCTTGAACTCGTAGTCCATCGAGGCATAGCCGCGCGACACCGATTTCAGCTTGTCGAAGAAATCCAGCACGATCTCCGCCATCGGCATCTCATATACCAGCAGCACCTGCCTGCCGTGGTAGGAGATATTGATCTGCACCCCGCGCTTGTGAGTGCATAGTGTGATGACCGAACCGACGTATTCATTCGGCATGTACAGATTGACCGTGACGATCGGCTCGCGGATTTCCTCGATCTTCGCTGGATCGGGCATCTTGGACGGATTGTCCACGGTCAGCACCGTGCCGTCGCGCTGCACCACCTGGTAGATCACCGTCGGCGCGGTAGTGATCAAATCCATGTCGAACTCGCGTTCCAGCCGTTCCTGCACGATCTCCATGTGCAGCAGGCCGAGAAAACCGCAGCGAAAACCGAAGCCCAACGCCTGCGATACTTCCGGCTCATAGCGCAACGCGGAATCGTTCAGCTTGAGCTTTTCCAGCGAATCGCGCAGCGCCTCATATTGGTTCGACTCCACCGGGAACAGCCCGGCGAACACCTGCGGCTGCACTTCCTTGAAGCCGGGTAACGGCTGCTTCGCCGGCTTGGCAAGGTGAGTGATAGTGTCGCCCACCCTGGCCGCTTTCAGCTCCTTGATACCGGCGATGACGAAACCGACCTGTCCCGCGCTCAAACTCTCGCGCGGCTCCGACTTGGGCGTAAACACACCGATATTTTCGGTCAGTTGCTGCGCACCCGTCGCCATCAGCAGGATTTTTTCCTTTGGCTTGAGTGTGCCGTTCATCACCCGCACCAGCATCACCACACCGACATAGTTATCGAACCAGGAGTCGATGATCAACGCTTGCAAGGCCGCATCGGCATCTCCCTTGGGGGGTGGGACTTTGACGATCAATGCTTCCAGCACATCCTGCACGCCCTCGCCGGTCTTGGCCGAACAGCGAACCGCATCGTGCGCTGCTATGCCGATCACATCCTCGATCTCCGCTATAGCATTGTCCGGATTCGCCGAAGGCAGGTCGATCTTGTTCAGCACCGGCACAACTTCCACGCCCAGATCCAGCGCGGTGTAGCAGTTCGCCACAGTCTGGGCCTCCACGCCTTGCGACGCATCTACTACCAGCAATGCACCCTCGCAGGCTGATAACGAGCGTGACACTTCATAGGAGAAATCCACATGTCCGGGCGTGTCTATCAGGTTGAGGTTGTAAACCTGACCGTCGCGCGCCTTGTACGTCAATGATGCAGTCTGCGCCTTGATAGTGATACCACGCTCGCGCTCCAGATCCATCGAGTCGAGCACTTGCGCTTCCATCTCGCGGTCGGATAAACCGCCGCACAGCTGGATGATGCGATCAGCTAAAGTGGACTTGCCATGGTCGATGTGAGCAATGATGGAAAAATTACGGATTAGCTGCATGGAGTCCAACATAAAATCCTGCCAGAATCGGCGTTTCAGCGAAGCGCCCGATATTTCAAAGGGAAGGATTCTAGCCGATTTGGGCGGGACACGCTGGGCTGTATTGGGAGTTTCTAAAAATTCAGAGTTCGCCCAAATGCAAGGCGCGGGGAAAATTTTGCAGCGCCGCATATGGGTTATATGTCAGCAATAAATTTTTTCCGCAACACAGCAGTTGGGATACAACGAAGTTGCTGTGTAGGGTAATCTTTAGGTTAGCCGGAACTAAAATCTGGATTATTGAGGCTCCCAATTTACTTTTCGTCCAGCTTGATCGCCACATACGAAGCGCTATCGCCGCGGCGCACAAGCAGAGCCACATTGCGTCCTTTGGGAACCGGCTTGAGAATTTCGTTGAACTGCGCCAACGAACGGATCTGCACATTGCCCACCGCCAGCAACACATCACCCTGACGCAATCCGGCGGCACGCGCAGCCGAACCTTTGACATCCTCCACCAGCAATCCGCCGCTGATCTGCAACTCTTGCAGTTGCTCCCCGCTCAACTCGCTTACGGCGATGCCCAAACGTGAAATCAGCTCGCCCGCCTCGTCGGCCGGCTTCCTGACAGACTGAGCAAACTTGCCGTCTTCGGGCATCTCTGCGATCACCACGGTGACTTGTTTGGATTCTCCCTTGCGCCACAACTCGACTGCCACCTTGGTGCCTGGCTTGATCGCCGCGACCATGCGCGGCAAATCGATGGAACTATTCACCGGCTTGCCGTCAAATTTCAGGATCACATCGCTTGCTTCTATGCCCGCCTTGTCCGCCGGAGCGTTCTTCTCTACGCTGCTGATCAGCGCGCCATTGGGTTTGCTCAGGCCGAATGACTCAGCCAGCTCCCGCGTCAATTCCTGTATCGTCACCCCGATGCGTCCCCGCGTCACCTTGCCGGTGTTGCGCAATTGATCGGCCACCTGCATCGCCACATCGATCGGGATGGCGAAGGACAGCCCCATCGAACCGCCGGAGCGGGTGTAGATTTGCGAGTTGATACCGACCACTTCTTCATTCATGTTGAACAGCGGTCCGCCGGAATTGCCGGGATTTATCGCCACATCGGTTTGAATGAATGGCACGAAATTGTCCTGCGGCAGGGAACGCCCCTTGGCGCTGACGATACCCGCCGTCACGCTGCTGTCAAAGCCGAACGGTGAACCGATCGCAACCACCCACTCCCCCACCTTCAGCTTGTTCGGATCGCCCACATTGATTTTCGGCAGGCCGGTCGCTTCTATTTTCAGCAAAGCCACATCGGTGCGCTTGTCTGCACCGATAACCTTGGCGCGAAATTCGCGTTTGTCGGTCAGGCGGACGGTAATCTTGTCGGCGCTGTCCACCACATGCGCATTGGTCATGATGTAGCCGTCGGCACTGATGACGAACCCGGAACCAAGTGATTGCGATTCATGCTCGCGCGGCATTTGCGGCGCAAAGCGGCGGAAAAAATCATAAAATGGATCTCCCTCCGGCACATTGGGAATGCCTTGTGGCATATTGCGAATGATTTGGGTGGTGCTGATATTGACGACCGCCGCACCCTGTTTCTCCACCAGGTCGGTGAAATCCGGCAATTCTTTTGCTTGAGCCGATACGCCAAGAACAATTCCCGCAGCAAGCACAAAAAAGCCAAGTAATTTTTTTAGCATAAATCCGCCTTATATTAAAAAAAATTTAAAATCAGCCGGTCCACTGACCGCGCAAACTTATTCCATTTTCAAATAGAAACGCTAATAATCTAACCCGTTCGTGGTGAGCCTGTCGACCCACATTTACCTTGCCACTAATGGCCTTTGAAAAGCTCAGGCCGAACGGTTGGTGGTGGACAATTAGCGGTGTTTCTATCTGGAAATAAAGTTGGTTCGGGTACAGAACCAAAAAGTTCAAGCCCCCTTGCCCATTTATTTCAGGGCGCCTCTAAAAATTCAAAATCCTAAGCCAGGCAAGGCGCGAAATAAATTTTAGCGCGCCGCATATGTTTGATATGTAAGCGTTAAAATTTATTGAGCAACGCAGCATCGCGACGGAGTTTGGATTTTTAGAGGTGCCCTTCAGTATGTCTCCAGCAGATTATTTGCCGTTATAGCGCACGGAACCGAGCACCTGCATGACCGTGCGCGGAGGGGCTTCACCGACCACGGTAATCAATTGTTTATTCAATATCTTGCGGTACAAATTCATCGCGCCAAAGCTGGACAATCCATCCGCATCGTCTTCGCCCCCGTCAGCAGGTTCGACGAATATAGAAATCGCGCTCAATCCATCAGAGAACACAATTTGCGTCACGGGAGCATGCCTGCCGCGCATCTGGCGCTGAAACTCCCTGATTTTTTTGAAGCCTGCTGGCAACGCATCCACTACCCAACCGCTGTTTATGGCTATACCATTCTTGGCTGTTTCCGGCGATACGGGTAATCCCGCAATCCAGGAGCGGTCGATGTTTCCGCCGATTTGCAATTGGGCAAAGGCATATTGTTCGATCAACTGATTTTTTTCGCCCAGCGCGGCGGCCTTCAGCAGCAAACCTGAATCGGTATGCGCCCAAATTTTGTAGATATAGCGCAAATTATCCTTGGGCTGAAACAAAATCACTTGCGTGTTGTATCCAGCCACCCTCTCCAAACCCGCATCCTTAACCTGATAGTTTTCGCTCAGTGCGACTAACTGCTCCGGCAGCAAAGCCGGAAACCTGCTACGCCCTTGCTGGCTGTCCACCTGCACCATTTTATGACTGATGCAGCACCATATCTGCCCGTGATGACGAATGATTTCCCTCTTGGGACCATCCAGACTCTCGATCTTTTCATATTCGCCGTCTGGCTCAACAACGTGAGTAATGCGTGAAGTTTCAACACGGTTATCGTACTGATAAACATATACCCCACTGTAATCGGTTTGATGAGCTGCAAAAGCCACAACCTTAAGCCAATCAAGACTGTCCTGATCCTCGCCTGCGCAGGCGTTAACAGCAAAAAGCAGCAACCCGCTTAACAGCGTTTTACAGAGCGTAGGGCGCAGCCTCATTGCAATCTATTCCCGAACTTATTGCGCATTTGAATTATTTTTCTCCCTGGCCGTAAGAAACCGTACGGATATAGGACGCACCGCCATTCATGTCGGTGCTGGGGGAGAATTCCTGGTGTGCCATCAAATAATCATTGGAATTGGATCGAATTTGTAAATTGACCGGACGGATGGCAGTTTGCTGCATCGCCATTTGTGGCGCCGCATCAGGACTGATCTGCAACGACATCCATGCCACCACTCCGACTGCCAGCAATGAGGCTGCAGCCGATAATGCAAACGCGCGCACTCTCTGTTTCACTGCACGTCCGCGCGGCGCCAGGACGGTTGGCTCATCCTGCATGCGTTTGCGCACCCGCTCACACAAGCCGCAGTGTATGTGCTCGGGTTGACGCAGCACATCGCCTATCAGGTGGTACATCTCCCAGTCCTTGCGGGCAGCGGGATCAGGTTTTATCCGGTCGAGCAAAAAATCTGCTTCATCCTCAAACAATTCGCCGTCCATAAGAACAGAAATTTCTTTTTTCATAACTACCACCTCTTGTCTTTACCGGTTCCCAGCAGCGGCCGCAGATTCTCCGCCACCGCCTCGCGTGCCCTGAAGATTCTCGATCGAACCGTGCCAATAGGGCAATTCATGATATTGGCTATTTCCTCATAACTCAAACCCTCGATTTCGCGCAGGGTCAGCGCGCTGCGCAAATCTTCCGGCAATTGCTGCAATGAAGCTTGCACAACATCGACAACCTGTTTGCTCATCAGTTCATTTTCCGGGGTGCTGACTTCATGCAATAAACCGGCATCCTCGTATGATTCAGCTTCCTCGGCATCATAAGGCGTGCTGGTCGGCGGGCGCCTCTTGCTCGCAAGTAGATGATTTTTTGCCGTATTGATGCCGATGCGGTACAACCATGTATAAAACGCGCTTTCCCCGCGAAACCCGGGCAGCGCCCGGTATGCCTTGATAAAAGCATCCTGTGTGACATCCTCGGCCTCCGCAGGGTCACGCACAAAGCGGGAAATAAGCCGCCCGAGTCTGCGCTGGTACTTCGATACCAGCAAATCAAAGGCGAGCTTGTCACCGCGCTGGACGCGCTCAACCAACTGCTGATCCACTTCCCGGTCTGCCATCCCCGACTATCCCATGATTATATTGGCTATGCGTTCTTTTCTGCAGCGGCAAGTATAACCAGTAAGTGGGAAGTTGGGAGTGGGAAGTGGGAAACCTTGCTCCCCACTCCCTGCTCCCTGCTATAGTTCCAAACTATTTGAATATTCCGGAGCCCGAATTGCTACGATTTGAAACGCTGATCATCGGTAGCGGCCTTGCAGGATTAACCCTGGCCATCAAGCTTGCCGAACACCAGAAAGTCGGGTTGATTACCAAGAAGTCCCTGCTGGACGGCGCGAGCGGTTGGGCACAGGGAGGCATTGCCGCCGTATTGTCAGAGAGCGATTCGCTGGATGCGCATATTCAGGATACCCTCACAGCCGGCGCCGGCCTGTGTGATGAGGCCGTCACCCGTTACGTGGTTGAGCATGGCAAAGCCGCCATTGACTGGCTTATTGATCAAGGCGTGCCATTCACCAAAGACAGTTCCACCGATGTAGGTTATCACCTTACCCGCGAAGGAGGACACAGCCGCAGGCGCATCATTCATGCAGCCGATGCCACCGGACATGCGGTGCAGGAAACCCTTGCCACGCGTGTTTTGCGTCATCCCAACATTACCGTTCTGGAAAACCATATGTCGGTTGACCTGATCACCGGCAGGAAACTGGGGCTCGAAGACAACCGCTGTTACGGTGTTTATGTCCTCAACAGTCTGAAGGATGAAGTCGTCACGATTTCCGCGCAAAACATCATTTTGGCTACCGGCGGAGCAGGCAAGGTTTATATGTATACAACCAATCCGGACACGTCTACGGGAGATGGCATCGCGATGGCATGGAGAGCAGGCTGCCGCGTGGCCAATATGGAATTCATCCAGTTCCACCCGACTTGCCTGTACCACCCTCACGCCAAATCATTTTTAATCAGCGAAGCGGTGCGCGGCGAAGGCGGCATCCTGAAATTGCCCGATGGCACACGTTTCATGCCCGGTCACGATGAACGCGCTGAACTCGCTCCGCGCGACGTGGTGGCCAGGGCGATAGATTTCGAAATGAAAAAACACGGGCTGGATTGCGTCTATCTGGACATCTCGCACCAATCTGTCGAGTTTCTTCAGGAGCATTTCCCTACCATCTATGCGCGATGCCTCAGCCTGGGTATCAACATCAGCAAAGAGCCGATCCCGGTAGTGCCTGCAGCACACTATACCTGTGGCGGGGTCGTTACTGATTTGCATGCGCGCACCGATGTGGAGAATCTTTATGCGGTCGGAGAAACCGCTTATAGCGGATTGCACGGAGCAAACCGGCTGGCCAGCAATTCCCTGCTGGAATGCCTGGTATTCGCCGATGCTGCGGTCCGCGATATTTTGAATAAGCCACCCCATGCATCACCTCTTCTCCCAGCCTGGGATGAAAGCCGGGTTACAGATGCAGACGAACAAATCGTCATCTCGCACAACTGGGCAGAGTTGCGCCACTTCATGTGGGACTATGTAGGCATCGTGCGCACCAACAAACGGCTGCAGCGCGCGCAGCACCGCATCCAGTTATTGCAAGACGAAATCGGCGAGTATTACACTAATTTCCATATAGGTTCAGACTTGCTGGAACTTCGAAACCTGGTGCTGAACGCCGAGTTGATCGTGCAAAGTGCCTTGTCACGGCACGAAAGTCGCGGCCTGCACTTCAGCAAAGACTATCCTGACACACTGGCAAATCCGCAACCCACCATCCTCTCACCAGGCATCTGCTAACAGAATTTCAGGCGGACACAAAACTCACGGAACGCTTCTGCTTCCATCGCATCGGGAAAGATGGTGCGTGAAACCGGCAGATATCGACCTTCCTGCTTGATATGCAACAGGATAAAGCAGGGACATACGATAGACTCATTTGCGAGCCGGCCAAGCAGTTTTGATCCATCTCTGGTGACAACCGATATACCCCTTTGTTCGAGCGAAATTTCACACCATGAGTATGGCAAGAGGAGAAATATGTCACGAGCCTGATAATAAACCAGGCTCAGAGAGATCAGCAGCAGCATAAGCAGCCTGGCCTGCAGCGGCATGTCAGTTGCATACACTACAGTAGCGGCCATCATGTGCAACAGCAGCAGCAATATGGCAAAGCGCGGTGAATACTTGGCAGCCATGTGTCAGCGGTATAGACGAGAAAAATGAATCAGGAAACAATAATCGCGGCAATCACCAGCAAAACCAGCATCACAATAATGGCCAGTACAAAATCCCCGCCGTGAGTCCGGGGTGACAATTCACCCTGCGATTGGCGAATAACATGCGTCCCAGGTTGAGCAGCCTTGCTTGCCGGTGCAGCCTGTTTGATTTCTTCCGCACTAGGGCGCGCAATGTTGAGGGTCTTTGACAACTGATCAATATCTTCGCTGGTGGCAGTCAATGCTGCCAGGCGCATGGTCGCTGCGGTCGAGTCAAAAGCCTTGGACAACCCGGCCATCGAGGTGGACATGACGTCTTCGCCTGCCCTCATTCGCCGGGTAATGTCGATGGCATCCGGTAATTTTTCTTCGCCGGCGGCGGGGAACTTTTTTACATCGTTCTGCTGACCGGAACGCGGCATGATATTGCGGCAAGCACGCAAATCGGCGGCAAAATCCCTTGCGTTCTGGTAGCGATCCTCTAACTCCTTGGTCAATGCCTTGGCTATGATGAAGTTGGCCATTTCCGGAACTTCAGGATTCAGCGTATTGGGTGGAACCGGCACCGTATTCAAGGTTTGATACATGATGGCATTGACATTTTCTCCCGCAAACGGCGCTTGCCCGGTCAGCATCTCATAGAGCATCACACCCAGCGAAAAAATGTCTGAACGTTGATCTATAGCCTTACCCAGCACTTGTTCAGGAGACATGTACTTCGGCGAACCTAAAACCGTACCGGTTTGAGTCCGCACCGCGGAAGATGCCATGCGCGCAATGCCAAAGTCGGTGATTTTTACATGCCCGTCACTCGACACCATGATATTCGAAGGCTTGACATCCCGATGCACAATGTCATGTTCGTGCGCATACGCCAATCCTTGCGCCACCTGGGCTGCGATATCCAACACCTGATCGACGGGCAATAATCCGCCCTTATTCATGATGTCGCGCAACTCCTGCCCTTGCAAAAACTCCATGGCAATGTAGGCGACATCGCCGCTCTTGCCCACGTCATAAATTGTCACAATATTCGGGTGGCTGAGCCGCCCGGCCGCCTTGGCTTCCTGATAAAAGCGCCCCTCGTATTCCTCTTTTTCGTCCAGAGCCAGGCCGAGGTTGATGGTCTTGATCGCGACGACACGATCTATCAGTGGATCCTTGGCCTTATAGACCACCCCCATCGCGCCTTGGCCGATCTCTCCTTGTATTTCATAACGTCCCAACTGGATAATCATGATACCCGCCCGATTACGTTTCGATCATCTTGGCAATCTGTATTAATTTTGCCAACAGGGATAGCTTTCACTTATTGCAAAAACTCGGATTAAGGCGCACTGTCTTGCCCGCCTCGATTGAAATATCCTGCGAGAATACACCTGCGCTTGAATGACTCACTATGACTGTGTGCTTGCCGGGACTGATCTTTATGGTCAATGGTATGGAGCCGATTCTGTCTTTTCGCACTCCATCTACATACACCTCCGCTCCTGCCATGCAACTGACTGTAATATAGGCATTGGAATTGCCGCTTGATGCCGCAATCGCTTCTTGAGTTATTGGCTTTGGCGCCGGCATTGGCGCCGGCTTTGGCTTTGGCGTAGGTTTTGGCTTTGGCGCAGGTTTTGGCGCAGGTGCAGGTGTTAACGTTAATTCAGGTTTTGTTCCCTCGCTCTCAATAACTTGCTGTTTTGAAGCAGTCAAGTCCTGTGGCTTGATGAGTTCCTTTGCCTTTTCCTCCGCCACGCCCGGCTGAACGGCAACCATGGATGCAACCGCTGAAGCGGGTTGAGATATACTCTCCGGTTGCTTGGTGATTCCAGCCGGATGGATCTGGGATTCATTGTTGCCTGCCAGTTTTACTGCCAGCACAATAAGCAACAGCGAGGGGATTGCGACAACAGCGGCATACAATACACGTTGCTGTGGTTCGGCCTGACGAAAACCAGACACCAAATGTTCTATCAGAACATCAAGCTTCGTGGCAGCAGGACGCCAAATCATTTTGGCACGTTCGAAAGCCCTGGCTATCGGTGTTTCAGCTTGTATGACAGATTCCGGTTTGGTGGAACCCTGTTGCGTGGTTTTGTCACCGGGATAACCAATCGCATACACCTCGTGCTCACGCACATGCTTGTCGGTGCGTGAGCCCTGATAGTGAAACATCTTGGCATACTGGGGGGAAAGACGTGAAACCGCATCGTAATATGAGCGTGACACCAGTATCTGGCTGGTATCCGCAAAGCTCATTACCCTCTGCGCAACATTGATGCCATCGCCCACGATATTAGGCTGGCCGTTGATATCTCTCACCAGGCGTACCGGACCAAGATTGATCCCCATGCGAACCAGCAAAGGAGGACCGGCATCAGTATCTTCATTGAGCAAACTATCACGCAGGCTGAGAGCCGCTTTCAACGCATCTTCGATATCGCCCAGAAAGTTTATTACCGCACCATCGCCGGTATCGAGAATAATACGGTCTGCTATTGGAACGTCGCGAATAGCTGCGGAAAGATAGGTATTAAATCTATCCTTCAGCGAAATTTGTCCAGTCACTGACTTCCTGGAATATCCCACAATATCCAGGAAGAACACACTGCACATAATTGTCTTGTTGTCGCGCTCTTCCATTCAAATTTCCAGTATTCAGGCTTGGTTGCTCACCGAATGAAACCGCGTAGATTCTAGTGTCAGTCAGCGTTTTATACCAGTTTTACTTTTCTTCCTGCTGGTTGGGTTGGCACGCCTGACAGCGCCCGGCGTGAAAACAGAACGACGAGCGGCTATCTCAGATAGCGTCCTGTCAGTTTGGCGAGGAGCCGGAAAATACTGCCGTGATCCTTCGCCGTCAACGGCGATTCCCGCCCATTCCAGCACTTGAGCCACTTCGGCCTCCGCCAGTTCGGCGGTCATACCCCGCTTCAAGCGCGGCGGCAGGTTGATTATACCGAAGCGTATGCGCATCAATCGGCTCACCGGCAGACCCAGCGCGTCAAAGGTTCGCCTCACCACGCGATTGCGACCCTCCCTGAGCATCACGCGATACCAATGGTTGTAGCCTTCGCCGCCTTGATCCTCGATCTTTTCAAACTTGACCAAACCATCTTCCAGTTCGATGCCATGCCTGAGCACACGATCCATCTGCACTTCAGTCATTGTTCCTTGCACCCGGACAGCATACTCCCGCTCTACCTCAAAGCGCGGGTGCATCAGGAGATTTGCCAGCTCGCCGGAAGTTGTGAATATCAACAAGCCGCTGGTATTAAAATCCAGCCGCCCGATCGCGATCCATTTTTGTCCGCGCAACTTGGGCAGTTTATCGAACACACTGGCACGCTTTTCCGGATCGTCACGAGTGACGATTTCGCCCTCGGGCTTGTGATAGAGCAAGACACGTATCGCAGGTCCCCTATCGCCGACGTGGATGGTGCGTCGCGCCGCTTTCACCAAGTCACCTTCCACCACGCGCATCCCCAGGGTGGCAGGTTCCCCGTTCACACTGACACGCCCTGCAGCGATCCATTCCTCCATCAATCGGCGCGAACCAAGTCCGGCTTGGGCTAACACCTTCTGTAATTTTTCGCCCGGCAACTTTTCTTCAGGCAACTTATCGCCGTCCGGCTTTTCATCAAGCATTCCTTTGCCAGCCAAAGCTCCGGGAACAGGCGTTTTGCCATCCTTGCTCAACTTGTTACCTCGCGCCGCTCCAAAACAGCTTGCGCCAAAGTACCACTATCCACATGCTCCAATTCTCCACCTACCGGCAAACCTCGCGCAATGCGCGACACTTTGACATTATCCGATCGCAGCATGGTTGCCAAATAATGCGCCGTGGCATCACCTTCCACGGTAAAGTTGGTCGCCATAATCACTTCACATGGATGCTCCTTCACGCGTTTGACCAAACGATCAAAATGCAATTCTTTGGCTCCAATCCCATCCAACGGTGAAAGCGCTCCCATCAACACGTAATAAAGACCGCGATAACACTGGGCTTGTTCCATCATCAGCAAATCGGCAGGCATTTCGACCACACACAACAAACCGGCGTCACGCTTCGGTGATGCGCACAGACTGCACACTTCGCGCTCGGAAAAATTATTGCACTTGCTACAGTGCTGAATATTATTCGTGGCCAACTCAAGCGCTTGCGCCAGATGCAGCGCCCCTTCCCGGTCGCGCTGCAACAGATGATAGGCCATTCGTTGCGCGGATTTTGGTCCAACGCCAGGCAAACAACGCAGCGCAACAATCAACTCTTCAAGATGGGAAGGCATCAGAATGGCAACTTCATCCCGGGAGGTAGTCCCATGCCGACGGTGAAGCCGCTCATGCGCTGTTGGGTTGTTGCGTCGATCTTCTTCATGGCATCGTTAATAGCCAGCACGATAAGGTCTTCCAGCATTTCCTTATCTTCGGTCAGCAGACTATCATCCAGCGACACCCTGCGCACTTCATGCGCACATGTCATTATCACCTGAACCATGCCGGATCCTGCATGACCTTCCACTTCCATGGTTGCCAGTTCAGCCTGCACCTTCTGCATATTCAGTTGCATTTGCTGCGCCTGCTTCATCATCCCGCCCAATCCGCCCTTCATCATTATCACATCCTCCTAAACCTGCTTTATTGATTTGACCGATTCTGCTATCAGAGTAGCGTCCAACTCTGACTGCGCTTCGCGTACAAAACCGTCCTGCGCTATCGAATCACTGGCCTGCATCTGCTTGAGTTGCTTATCCTGGTGCTCCAGCGCTGCCGGAGTCGCTGCTTCAGTATTACCCAGCACGATATTCAACTTCACCGCTTTGGCAAAATAATCACTCAAGGCTGATTGCAGCTTCTCGGTTGCCGTCTTGTTGGTTTGCAACTGCTTCTTATCTTGCGACAAGCATAAAGTAATTTGGCTATCTGAAAAACTCAGCAGCGTGCAATGCTTTGCCAATTGCTGCGCCATACCTTGTACCTTCAACTGGTTTAACAATACCTCCCAATCCGGCTGGCTCCCTGATGCACTGCCTGCCACTTGATAAATTGATACAGCTTCCACAAGAGGGTCAGCCTTAATTGCCGAAGCAATTTTGCTTCCTGTCCCGGCAGGTTTATCAATTTTCGGCAAGGCAGCGGGCTTGACAAATGTCGCCGGATCTCTGATCGGCGCAAATGCCAGCATGCGCAACAATGTCATGGTAAAGCCGGCATATTCGTCGGGAGCCAGATCAATTTCATCGCGCCCGTGAATGGCGATCTGATAACACAGCTGCACCTCTTCAGCCGTAAGACCATGCGCAAGCTCAAGCAAACGCCCCCGCTCCGGATCATCGGCCTCGATGGCCTTCGGAATGGTCTGCGTCAGCGCGATGCGATGCAGCAACGTGGCCAACTCCTGCAAAGCGGCGTCAAATGCCACACCCCGCGTAGCCATATTGTCGGCAATTTCAATCAGCGCAACGCCGTTTTGCTCACGTATTGCCTCAAGCAAATCGAAAAGATAACCCTGGTCTATCGCGCCAAGCATGGTGCGTATCACTTGTTCTTCAACTTTGCCCGCAGAAAATGCTATCGCCTGATCCAACAGGCTCAGCGCATCACGCATGCTGCCCTGTGCTGCTCGCGCAATCAGCGCGATTGCTCCGGATTCAAAAGCGATCTTCTCCTGCTCCAACACATACTGCAGGTGGGCAATAATCAGGTCAGGTGGCAATTGTTTGAGGTTGAATTGCAGGCATCGCGACAGCACCGTGACGGGAATCTTCTGAGGATCAGTGGTGGCAAGAATGAATTTCACATGCCCGGGAGGCTCTTCCAATGTCTTCAACATCGAATTGAAGGCCTGCCTGGATAGCATATGCACCTCGTCGATGATGTACACCTTGAAACGACCGCTTGTTGGGGCGTATTGGGCGTTATCCAGCACTTCGCGCATATTGTCGATGCCGGTATTGGAAGCGGCATCGAGCTCGATCAGATCAATGAAACGTCCGCTATCAATTTCCTTGCAGGCACTGCATTCCCCGCATGGCGTAGAGGTGACGCCGGTCAGGCAATTCAGCGACTTGGCAAAGATACGCGCAATGGTGGTCTTGCCGACTCCCCGGGTGCCGGTGAATAAATAGGCATGATGCAGGCGATTCTGCGCAAGTGCGTTGCTGAGCGCACGAACGACATGCTCCTGCCCCGCCAGTTGCGCGAAGGTCTTGGGACGCCATTTGCGCGCTAGGACTGTTGTGGCTGACAATTTACACCGCGTTATAATTTAATGGCAGATGTATCCGATTTCGCTTGTGGCTTCGATTCGGTTTAGTGATATCGTCATTAGAAGAATATTGATAACGAACATGTTGATTACTGCTCCACTTTCCAAATAGGAGGCGAGCCTTACCCCCGGCACTTGCGGCAAGTAGCTGTGGCTGCTTCCTTCCGGACCTGACCAGATTCACTACGCTGCAATGCGGGGAGACCCGCCAATTCATTGAAAGCTCTGCATTAGCTGCTGCGCGCTAGATCTGCCGCGCTTTACATCTGCAAAACCTCTGAAAATCCAGCCAAATATGCGCTCCGGCATCGATGCATGCGCTAACATCGTTTCGATGAACATATCCATTCGCATCACAATGGACAAGCAGACATGTCCAATGATCTTGATAATCTGGTGGGCCGTGAAAGATTTGAACTTTCGACCAATGGATTAAGAGTCCACTGCTCTACCAACTGAGCTAACGACCCGTTTTGATGCCAACGCCAAAAAGACGCGTCATTATCTGAA
>Ga0154718_1160_pt1 | contig 20719 bp, 25 predicted proteins | sample Rifle2008BG16ft_FD_105726 | JGI IMG/M metagenome (GOLD analysis project Ga0154718, IMG submission 105726) | Betaproteobacteria bacterium RBG_16_56_24
CTACGATATTGCTCTATTGATCGAGAAATGGAATAAGTGCCGCTGACGCGAACGCCTTTGGCCGTATTCACGACATAACCCGCATAGTTAACCACGAAAGTGGAATTCACCCCGCCAGCGACGCCCTTGATAGCTGCAGCTTGAGCTTCGCTCTTGATATCGACAAACTTTGGCAATGCGGTGGGTCAAGTCTGATCAGAATGCAACAAAATATGGATTGAAATGATGCCTGTCCAAGTGTAACCTGCCGTGATGAATGATAAGGGCGAAATTCTTCTGCGAATTCGTGAAGCTTTAAAAATGAGGTGTCTCTTCCTACCTCATGCGCTTCGACAAATGAACAGGCCGGAACGCATGATCAGTACAGGAGAAATCCGGCAGGTTATTGAGTACGGCGAGATCATCGAAGACTATCCGGAAGATGCCAGAGGCCATAGCTGTCTTATGATTGGCTGGGGAGAATCCAACCGCCCGATTCATATTGTCTGCGCTCACAAGGAAGATTATCTGGCCATCATCACGGCCTATATTCCCGACGAACGGGAATGGGCTGACGGCTTCAAAATGAGGAGAAAACCATGAAATGCCTGCACTGCCAAGGAGAAATGCAGAAGGGATCAACGCCGTTTCATATTGACCGGAAAGGCTGCCACCTGACTTTGGACAAGGTTTCGGCATGGGTATGCTCCCAGTGCGGCGAACCCTATTTCGAGGCTGCGGAAGTTGATGCGATCCAGGACTTGATCCAATCCGTCGAGCAAAAAACACGGGGTCTTGCGTTGGCTGCTTGAGCCAACGCATTCCGTGAGCACACTGCCCCGGATTCTGCTCCGCTTCATCCAGGCTACGCGCTACAGCAACGGCACCGAATCGTCATAAAGTGTTTCGGGTGAAATGTCGATTTCACCCGGCCAAACCACCGTTTCGCAAGCGATTGCGGCGCGATGAAACAACTGCGATGCAGCAATACGATTCCATGGCCGCATTGATAATAATGGACGCATATCAAAGCGCCGCCGTTCCCCATTTTGAAAGCCCAGTTCAAGCTGAAAATCCTGAGTGGTTCTAACGTTTACAACATCAATCAACATCAATCACATTTATTACCTCACTGTAGTGGCGCAATCCTGAATGTATCTTCACCGTTCACCGCCAGCTCCCAATCCACCATCAACTCTTCTTTGTGAATTTCAATCCAGGTCTGAACCATCTTGAGTTGCTTCGGTGGCAACGAACCTTCGAAAACACCGCCATCTTCAATCGAAATTGATGCCGTAAAACATACTGATCGTTGGCATAATTCCATTTTTACATCAAACGTGACTTTTGTAGGGCGGGTCACACCGGTGCCGGGACAAAAGTTTTTCGTACCCGCCATTTCAGCATCATTCATCAAATCCCACCTCGTTATCCCGTTCAACTGCGGGTGTGACCCGCCCTACGGATTATTTTCAGTTTGAAGGAGAAATGGAATCAGACACCTTCCGTTTGCTTATTGCGGTGAATTGCAACAAAACATCAGTGCCGTGGATTAAAGACAGCTATACCAACAGGCGGAACAGCGCGAAGAACAGATAAATGCTGCCCAGCAGCAGCAGCCAGCCGGCTCTTTGCGCATGGCGCTCAACGAAACGATCCACCTGATCATGCGGCACGTCCAGCATTTGCGTGGCACGGCGCGTGGACACCCATTGGTTGGCGTCTTCCTCGATGCCGCGCAACAGGCTGGGGCGCAGCCATAAGAACAGTCCTGCCAGGAGCGCGACGGCAGCCCCGGTCAGCGCGCTCAACACCAGGGCATCGAGCAGGCCGTCCAGCAATCCGGGCGGAATCCGGCTGCTCAAATGTTGCAGCATGGTTGGCTTGTCGAACAGGAGTCCAAAGTAAACCAACATATAGATCGCCCCCAGCACGACTGCCATTCCCATGACGCGATGATGCTGATAGAACCAGTGCTCGATGCTGATGCTGCGATCCAGCACCTGGCCGATGTGACGGGTGGATATCCAACGATTCGCCACGCGATTGACGCGCCCCAAAAGCTGCGGCTTGAAGATGAGCAGCAGCGCCAGCGCCACGCCCGATAGCGCGCCGATCAGCAGGAAGATCGCGAGGGCGCGCCACAGGAATATGTCAGCAGGGTTGGCGGTCATGGCAATAAGTTTTCATCCTGGAAACAGCAGTTGGCGTAGAGGGTGTCATAAATTCAGAATGTTGATCTGCTTTCGTAGGTGCGAATTCATTCGCACATAATGCGTTGATCGTGCGAATAAATTCGCACCTACAAACCCGCCAACTGCTTTTTCTGGTTTCATCAAAACCACGAATACGGCTCGACCGGTTCGAACAGCAAGCCGGTCAGTTCAGGCGGGGCGTTTTGCAGCGAGGGCAGGCGAGACGGGTCGTGATTGACGGCGACGTGGAAGCGTATCCATTTCTTGCCATCCTTGCCCGGTTTGAAGTTGTTGGCAATATGCACCACATAGACCAGGTCGCGCGACCTGAGATCGAATACCCAGTTGCCGGACCCAACCGCCAGCGGGGTGGGATCGTAATATTCCCCGGCGTAATTGCGCGGCTTTTTCTGCAGCCAGTTCATCGGATTATCCTTGGCCAATGCCGCCACATCGGACGGCTTGCCGCGCGTCATGATCTGCCCGTATTGCATGACCAGCGCGCTTTGTATCGTGCCTGCCACGCCTTCCATCGCCGTTTTTTCCGCCTGCTCCTGATAGTACAACGCGCGATTCATGAACAGTCCCATCAGCACCACGATGATGATGATGACGATGATCAATTCGATCAGGGTGAAACCACGTTCAGAAGACTGAGGACAGAAGACAGAAGACAGATTTCTGTCCGCGCTCCGCGCGGGCTCTTGCACGGGCGCGGCGTAGCCGCGACAAAACCTCTGTCCTCTGTCTTCTGTCTTCTGTCCTCTGACGCTCATCAGTGCATCGCCGCTTTGCCCAGGTCCCACATCGGCAGGAATACGCCCAGGGCGAGGATCAACACCATGATGCCGAGTCCCACGATCAGGATCGGCTCGATTTGCGCACTGAGGGTTTTTACTTCGTATTCGACCTCGCGCTCGTACATTTCCGCGATTTCGAACATCAGGCCATCCAGGTCGCCGCTTTCTTCGCCTACCGCGATCATTTGCAACACCACCGGATTGAAAACCTTGGCGGCGGCGGCGGTGTGCAGGATGCTCTCGCCGCGTTCCACGCCGTCGCGCATTTGTTCGATGCGGCGGCGCATGAATTCATTGTCCACCACCATGCTGACGACATTCATCCCTTGCAGGATCGGCATGCCGCTCCTGAATGACAGCGCCATGCTGCGCGCAAAACGCGCCAGCGTTGATTTGAGTATGATCTTGCCTGCGACAGGAATCCTGAATTTGTATCTGTCCCAGTTATAGCGCCCTTTTGCGGTGTTGATGTAAACGCGAAAGCCTGCCGCCAGGGCTATCGCCATCGCCAGCATCAGCAACCAGTAATCCACCATGAAGCCGGAGAATCCGATCAATATTTTGGTCATCATCGGAAGTTCGGCATGGAAGCCTGCATACACTTTGGCAAAGGCGGGAATGACGAACAGGTTGATGACGACGACCGCGATCGCCATCGCCATCACCACGAAGGTGGGGTAGCGCATCGCGGCCTTGATGCGGTCCTTCATCTCGATCTCGAAGGCCAGGTGATCGTAGAGGCGCATGAACGTTTCGTCCAGCATGCCGGTCATTTCGCCGATTTGCACCATGCTGACGTAGAACGGGGTGAATACTTTCGGATGTCGGCGCAGCGCGGCGCTGAGTTCGCGTCCGCTATCAAGGCTTTCACGCAGGTCCTGCAGCATCGCCACAAAGGTCGGATTCAGGGTGGATTCCTGCAGGCCGGCCAACGCCCGCATGATCGGGATGCCCGCTTTGAGCATCGTGTACATCTGGCGGCTGAACAACATCACGTCAAACTGGGTGATCGGCTTTTCGGTGAGCAGGCGCTTGATCCAATCCGGTTTTTTCGCCAGGTCGGCGCTGAGGCTGCGAAACGGTATGATTTCGACGGGGATGATGCCGGTATTGATCAACTGGTCGGCGATGACGCCGCTGTCACTGCCATCCAGCGTGCCTTCCACCAGATCGCCGCGGCCGTTGCGCCCCTTATAGGCAAATACACCCATGGGCACCTCTCAAAATCCAGATTTCATCCCAACTGCTGCGTTGCGTAAAAAATTTCTTGCTTACATATAAACCATATGCGGCGCTGCGAAATTTTTCCCGCGCCTTGCATTTGGGCGAACTCTGAATTTTTTGAGGCACCCACATGATTATTCTTCTACCTGATTGCTGATGCGCATGACTTCGACTATCGTGGTGCGGCCTCGTTTCATCTCCTCCAGCGCGTGGGACATGATGGTCTTGCCGTGCAGGTGATCGCGCGCCACTTGCATGAAGTGAGTGGGGCTGTCGCGTCCCGCAGCTTCCACCATCTCGCCGCCCATCTCCAGCATTTCATACACGCCCATACGGCCGCGATAACCGGTGCCGTTGCAATGCGAACAACCGCGCCCATGCAACAGACCGTTCCATTGCTCCGGAGGCACAGCTTCGGCCTTCAGCCACTCGCTTTCCTGCGGCGTGGGAACATGCGGTTCGCTGCAGCTTTCACAGACGCGGCGCAACAATCGCTGCGCAACGACCGCCTGCACCGAGGAAGCCACCATGAAGCGCGGCGTGCCCATATCCACCAGGCGGAACAGGGTGCCGGCGGCATCGCGCGTGTGCAGGGTGGAAAACACCAGGTGGCCGGTCATGGCCGCGCGCAAGCCGATCTGCGCGGTCTCCGCATCGCGCATTTCACCGACCAGGATCACATCCGGGTCTTGCCGCAAGGCGGCACGCAGCACGGTCGAGAAACTCAGGTCGATCTTTTCATTCACTTGCACCTGATTGATGCCGGGCAGGCGATATTCGATAGGATCTTCCACCGTGATGATTTTCTGTTCGATGGAGTTGATCTCGGCGAGAGCGGAATACAGCGTGGTGGTTTTGCCGCTGCCGGTAGGTCCGGTGACAAGAACCATACCGTTGCTGCGCCGGATGATCTCACGAAAGCGTTTCAGCATGTCGGGCGGCATGCCCAGCTTGTCCAGGCCAACCATTCCTTCATCCTGGCGCAACAGGCGCATCACCACCGATTCTCCATATTGGGTGGGCATGGTGGCAATACGCACATCCACAACGTTGGCATGCACCCGCACTTGAAAGCGTCCGTCCTGCGGCAGGCGCTTTTCGGATATATCCAGGCCGGACATCAGCTTGAGGCGCAAAACCAGCGCGGGAGCGATTTTGCGATCGGTTTCGGTTTGCAGATGCAACATGCCGTCGATGCGAAAACGTATCCTCAGGCGGCCTTCCTGCGGCTCGATATGAATGTCGGAAGCGCGTATCTGCGCGGCGTCGTCAAACATGGTCTGCAGCAACTTGACCACCGGAGCTTCTTCCGTGCCGACGGTCTCGGTCAGCGCGCCGAAATCAATGTACGTATCCCCAAGGTCATCGCTGAGTTCCTGGGCCAGGCCGGTGATTTCCTCGGTGCGCCGGTATCCCCGGTCTATGCTTTCCAGCAATTGCCCTTCGGTGACCACCGCCACATCGATGGTGCGTTTGACGGTGCGTGCAATCTCGTCGAAGGCGGACAGATCGGTCGGATCGGCCATGCCGACCAGCAGCATGCCATTGCGATCTTCCAGCGGGATTGCGCGGTATCGCCGCGCCTGATTTTCCGGCAGCAGCCTGACCAGATCGAGATTGATGTGGAAATATTTGAGATTGATATAGGGGATGCCGAGTTGCTTGGCGAGGGCCTCGGAGATATTCTCTTCGGTGACGAAGGCGTTGTCTACCAGCACGCGCCCCAGTTTGCGTCCGCTGCGCTTTTGTTGTTCGAGCGCGAACTTGAGTTGGTCTTGCGAAATGAGCTTTTGCTGAACCAGCAAATCGCCTAAGCGAACTTTCTCCGGACGCGCCATAATTCTCCCCCCGATTAGATATTTCCGCGACGCAACTTTTGCACAGACGGAAGTTAGCCGTTTTTCATGATGTTGACAAGGACTTAGCGGGCATTTTTTATGTTTTGCTTGATTCTCTGCCAACCCGGGATTTCGCTGACTGCCGGCTATTTCATCCGCACCTCCGCAAAATGAACTGCGGTCATTTGATGTTTGCGGGCAGACAGATAAAAGGATCGGGCATGTTAAAAAGGACACCTGGCCGGTGTCCTTTTTTCGCTATTGGCGGCAGTCAGTCGTCACTCGATCTTGGCTTTGCCGCGCAAATCGGCGATCTCGTTCTGGATGGATTGCTGTTGCAAGCGCTGTTGGAGTTGCGGCTTTAGTTCATCAAGCGACGCTGCTTTCGTGCTGCGCACATCGTCCAGCTTGATGACGTGCCAACCAAATTGCGATTCCACCGGCTCCCTGGTGTACTCGCCCTTCTTCAGTTTCATCATGGCATTGGCAAACGGCGGAACAAAGCTGTTCGGTACAGTCCAGCCCAACGAGCCGCCGCGCTCTGCGGAGCCGGTATCCTTGGATTTTGCTTTGGCCAGATCGTCGAACTTACCCTTCTTGCCAAGTTGGGCGATGATGGCCTTGGCTTCGCCTTCGGTATTCACCAGGATGTGGCGTGCGTTATATTCCTGGGTGCCGAGTTTGGTTATATATTTGTCATATTCCTGCTTGAGTTGATCATCGCTGACCGGATGGCTTTTCAGGAAGTCCTGCGCGAACACATTGACCAGCACCGATTGCCTGGACAGTTCAATCTGTTGAATGACATCAGGGTTCTTGTCCATGCCCAATTTCACTGCTTCCTGCGCCAATAATTCCCGGTTTATGATTTCTTCCCGAACCATTTTGCGCAATTCCGGGCTGTCCGGCTGGCCTTGCGCGGCGGCTCCTTTGACGAGCAGATCGATGCGTGACTGAGGAATGGAGACGCCATTCACCATGGCGGCGGACTTGTCCTCGGCAAAAGCGGGGTTAAAGGCCAGTAAGCTTGTTATTGCCAGTGCTGCAAATTTTCCAGTGTTTGACATTGCGGGTCCTTATAAAAATAATTGAGGTCTGATGATCAAAGCTCATCCGGCGCACGCGTCTGCAGGGCGAGTGCATGGATTTCGCGCTTCATCAATTCGCCAAGTGCGGAATATATCATACGGTGGCGTGCCGCTGTATTCTTGCCTGAGAATCGGGGCGAGACGATGTTTATCACGTAATGCCCGCCTCCGTCACGCGCGCCGGCATGTCCGGCGTGTTTGTGGCTCTCATCCATGATGTCCAGCGAGACGGGATCGAGCACGGCAAGGCGGTCACGCATGGCTTCCATGCGGTTCATGCGGGAAATACCTTCCTGAACGGCTTCACGAGAACATCTGCGTATACCCCTGCAGCCACATATGGGTCTGACCCGGCCCAGTCCTGTGCGTCCGTCAATGAAGCAAATTCCGCGATGATCAGGCTGCCGGTGTATCCCGCCGCCCCCGGATCAACGGCATCCACTGCGGGAAAAGGGCCAGCCAGCAACAGCCTGCCTTCATCCTGCAAGGTCTGCAAACGCGCAATATGCGCCGGTCTTGCCGTCATACGTTTTTCCAGGCTGTCGGGAATGTCATATCCCATGATGACGTACCACATTAATTATTTTCCTTTTTCTCATCCACATATTTTGCCAGCCATGCGCCCTGTGCCAGGATGAATACCAGCATCAATCCGGTAAAACCGAACAGTTTGAAATTTACCCATGCATCGGTGCTGAAGTTGAACGCCACGTACAGGTTGATGAAACCGAGCACCGCAAAAAACAGGCTCCAGCTCAGGTTGAGGCGATGCCAGACATGGAGGGGCAGGGCGATCTTTTCCTGCAACAGCGACTTCATCAGGTTCTTGTTGAACCATACATTTGACACCAGCAGGATGGCGGAGAACATCCAGTACAGCACGCTGGGTTTCCACTTGATGAAAGTCTCGTCGCGCAGCAACAGCGTAGCCCCGCCGAACACGGCGATGATGGCGAAACTCACCCACAGCATCGTATCCACCTTGCCGTGGCGGAATTTTGTCCAGATGATTTGTATCAGGGTGGCGGCGATCGCAACCGCCGTGGCGGCGTAGATGCCCTGGAACTTGAAGGCGGCGAAGAACAGGATGACGGGGAACAGGTCGAATAGCAGTTTCATTTTGAGATCTTGTAAATGATTGATCGGGAGGCGCGCAGTAGATTCTTGCCGCTGTGCATAGATATGGTTATTGTTCCCGGTTGTTACAGCACTTCGCCCGCATAATCGGCCAGCCTCGATCTTTCTCCGCGCAGCAATGTGACATGCCCGCCGTGCGCCCAGCCCTTGAAACGATCCACCACGTAGGTCAGGCCGGAGCTGCCCTCGGTGAGGTAAGGCGTATCGATCTGCGCGATGTTGCCCATGCACACCACTTTGGTGCCGGGGCCGGCGCGCGTGACCAGCGTTTTCATCTGCTTGGGGGTGAGGTTCTGCGCCTCGTCGATAATGACGTATTTGTTGAGGAATGTTCGCCCGCGCATGAAATTCAGCGATTTCACCTTGATGCGCGAGCGTATCAGATCGCGGGTCGCCGCGCGCCCCCAGTCGCCGCCTTCATCGTCGGACTTGTTCAGCACATCGAGATTGTCCTCCAGTGCGCCCATCCACGGCGTCATCTTCTCTTCCTCGGTGCCGGGCAAAAAGCCGATGTCCTCGCCGACCGGAACCGTCACGCGGGTGATGATGATTTCCGAATACAATTTGTTTTCCAGCGTTTGCAGCAACCCCGCAGCCAGCGTCAGCAAGGTCTTTCCGGTACCCGCCTGTCCCAATAGCGTGACGAAATCTATCTCCGGATTCAGCAGCAGATTGAGCACGAAGTTCTGCTCGCGATTGCGCGCTGTGATGCCCCACACATTGTTCTTGCTGTGCGTGTAATCGGTCAGTGTGCGCAACAGCGCGGTCTGGTCGTTCTGTTCCAGTACCACGGCATAGAACGGCGTGGGGTCATTTTCCAGATAGACGAATTGATTGACGAAGAATGCGCCGCATAGCGGGCCTTGTATCTGATAATAGGTGTGCCCTTCCTTTTGCCACGACTTCATGTCCTTGCTGTGTCTGTCCCAGAAATCATCCGGCAGCGGCAGCACGCCGGTGTAGAGCAGGTCGGTGTCTTCCAGCACCTTGTCGTTGAAATAGTCCTGCGCCTCCAGTCCCAACGCACGCGCCTTGATGCGCATGTTGATGTCCTTGCTGACCAGGATCACCGCGCGTCCGGCATGCTGGTGCTGCATGCCGATCACCACTCCGAGGATCGCATTATCGGCTTTGCCCAGTTCCAGATTCTGCGGCAACTCATATTTGACGAAGCTGGTTTGCAGGAACAGGCGGCCGGTGCAGTTCTTGTGCGCGGGGGATTCCAGCGCGATGCCTTCTTCTATCTTGTGCGGCGCATCGCTGACGATCTCGTCCAGGAAGCGGCTGGCCTGCCGTGCATTGCGGGCGACCTCGGTCATGCCTTTTTTCTTGTTGTCCAGTTCCTCCAGCACAAACATCGGCAGGCAGATATCGTGCTCCTCGAAGCGGAACAAACTGGTCGGGTCATGCAACAACACGTTGGTGTCCAGCACGAAAAGCTTGGTGTCGCCTGTATTTGCAGCAGAGCCTGATTTTTTGCCTGGGGCTGGGGACATTACGTTCCTTTAATCGAGAGTTTTGACGAAATCCAGTACTTCCTGAGCATGGCCATCGGCTTTGAGGCCGCGCCATTCACGGCGCAGAACGCCATCCTTGTCGAACACGAAGGTGCTGCGCTTGATGCCTGTCCTGAGCCCAGTCGAAGGGCCGCGCACCTGCTTGCCATATATGTTCTTCAGCTTGACCACCCCGAACAGGTCGCAGACCGTTTCATCGGCATCCGAGAGCAGCGCGAACGGCAGGCTGAACTTTGCCTTGAAGTTCTCATGCGACTTGATGCTGTCGCGCGAGATGCCCGCTACCCCGCAATTCGCTTTTCTGAACCGGCCATACAGATCGCGGAATTGCTGCGCCTCGGTGGCGCAACCCGCCGTATTGTCCTTCGGGTAAAAATAAATGACCAGATGCTTGCCGCGCGCGCCGGATAGGGTGAAGGTCTGATTGCCCGTGGCGGGCAGGGAAAAGTCTGCAACTTTGTTTTCTGGCATAAGCGGATTCGCTAAGGAAACGCGGATTTAATCCGTTCGTGGCCTCGCAGAGGTTCTTGCACCCCGTGGGTGTGAGCCTGTCGAACCATGATCGGATTAAATCTATTAACAATCAATTTGCTAGAACCAACCCTTCGACAAGCTCAGGGCGAACGGCTTATTTAATCCGCGTTTTCCTAAAGAGGGTGACATTCTTGTCAAAAAACGCGCCAAAGGCAAGCTTTCTTAATGCGGGTTTGCTTTCGCTGTCAGTTTCCTTTCGCCAGACACATAATTTCAATCCAGGCTCCTTCGTTCGTAAGCAATAGCCGGAAACTGCACTAGCTCAAACAGGCGATCGGTGCCGCGCTGGAATGCAGTGCTATGCATGCGGCCATCGTAAGCGCCGTCGGCCAGCAGGCGCGACAGGTTCAGGCTCAGGCCGGCATAGGCGTCGCGATGACGCTCGCCACTGTCATAACCCCGCGTGCCATAACCGAGCGCAGCCTCAAAATAGCGCAGAATCCTGTACTCGCGGAGCGGCGCAAAGCCATTGGCCTTGACCACGAACAGATAGGTTTGCGCGGAATAATCGCCGAACGGATCGAAGCTTGATGTGCGCGGCGAGCGGCGATAATCGACGCGGAAATCGATAATCTCGTCGAGATCCGGATGAGTTTCGAGCACGACACCCAGCAACGCGCCGGCTGCGTTGGCGATTGCGTCCTGCGGACTGAATTTCCAGTTGCGCGAATAGCCGTCCACGACCTCGACCGCGGTGTAGATACCCAACGTCGACCATGCAGCGAGCGAGACAGAAGCGTCGCGGCCATTGCCCGCCGACTCGAACAGCGGCGTCAGCAGCCGCACGCCTGCATAGTTGCTGTACAGATGACCGAGTTTGTCTGCGCCGCCATATTGGGTGTCTGAACCGAACCAGCCTTCGTTGGCCGTGTCGAAACTGCCGCCAAATCCGGACTGCCACCAGTTTTGCGCGCCGTAGACCGCGACCAGCGTTGCGCCGACGCCGATGATCAGCGAGTTGCGCAGTCGGAGGTTCTGCGGCGGATCGCCTGGCATAACCATCGTGTCCTCGGTGATCGTCGCCGGCGCCGCCGCCGCGAGCGTGCGGTAATAGAGGCCGGCATCGTCTGCCGGAAAAAGGTCGTCCGCAACCGCAGTCTGTATCGGCAGGAGGCAGAAGAATGACAGGATCAGGCGCATGTGGCGGACGCGAATCGCGGCTGGATGAAGAAAGTTGTGCATGATATCGGACTCCGCCTCTGCATCAAATTTCATCTTGGCGATGCGCGCCTGCGAACGAAGAGCCAGCCATAGATTGCGATATTGACGGCGATGACCACACCGGCAAGCGCGAACTGGATTTCTCTGGTGAGGCCGGCAGGATAGATGATCGCCAGGAGATAGTGCTCAACAAAGCTCTCCGTGTAGCCCGATAGTCCCGCCTTGATGCGAAGGGTGTTCTCCAGGTAAGTGAGCGGGCAGACGCGGCCGGTGAGCTCAACAAAACAGCCCCATGCGGCGGCGGGTAGATGAACAAGAGGCGTCCAGCGCCACCATACTGTCAATGTGGCGCCCAGAACGGCGAACAGGATAAACGCCAGATGGAGAAGCAGGACAGCATCAGCCGCCAGTCGGAATAACATGAGCTATGGAGTACGGTAATTTGTGGTAATTCTATTTCTCCTTCAAACGGGAAATAATCCGTAGGGCGGGTCACACCCGCCGCTGAATGTGAAAAAGAGATGTGATTTGTTAGATTCTGCTGTAATGGCGGGTGTGACCCGCCCTACGATATTGCTCTATTGATCGAGAAATGGAATAAGTCAGGCGGTTTCTGGAACAAGTTTATTAAACTCTCATTGTCTCAGCGGTTGCATTCTCCATCACGTTTTGCCATCGGGCAATCTAATTTTGCCCGTACAATAACGGTCATGGAAATACAAAATCAGTCTCTCCCGGATACATGCTCACCATCAAGCGATGGGGATGTGGTATTCATGCGCGCAGCACTCGATCTGGCAAGGCAGGCGCAAGCCGCCGGCGAAGTTCCGGTGGGGGCGGTGGTGGTGCGGGATGGAGTGATCATCGGGCGCGGGTTCAATGCGCCGATCTCGCGCCACGACCCTTCGGCCCACGCCGAGATGACGGCGTTGCGCGATGCGGCGCAGCGGCTGGGCAATTACCGTCTGGCGGATTGCGAATTGTTCGTCACGCTGGAGCCTTGCCTGATGTGCGCCGGGGCGATCATGCACGCGCGCATCGCGCGGGTGGCGTACGGGGCGAGCGATCCCAAGACCGGCGCATGCGGCAGCGTGCTGGACGCGTTTGCCGAGCCGCGTTTGAACCATCACACCGAGGTGGCCGGCGGGTTGCTGGCGGAGGAGTGCGGCGCCATGCTCAGCGTTTTTTTCGCGAAGCGGCGAGCGCGGCAGAAGACAGGGGACAGATGAAAATCAATATCCGTATCGCCACGCAACAGTTGGAGCTATGCGATGAAGCGGGCAAGGCGCTGCGACGCTATGCGGTTTCTACCGCTGCGAACGGTACGGGCGAGATGTCCGGCAGTTTCTGCACGCCGCGCGGCAAGCATGTCATTCGCGCCAGGATCGGCGCGGGGCAGCCGGTGAATACGGTGTTTGTGAGCCGCCGCCCGACCGGCGAGATATACACGCCGGAACTGGGCGCGCAGTTCCCCGGCCGCGACTGGATACTGACGCGCATCCTGTGGCTGTCCGGTTGCGAGCCGGGCTTTAACCGGCTTGGCAAATGCGATACCATGCGCCGCTACATTTATATCCACGGCACGCCGGATTCGGCGCAATTGGGCGTACCCGGTTCGGGCGGTTGCATCAGGATGCGCAATGCCGACCTGATCGAGTTGTTTGATAGGGCATCTGCAGGAACGGCAGTCGAAATCATCGAGTGATGGGCGTCCCTAAAGGAGGATACAAGCATGAGCCATCCTTTCACCGTTAGTCTGGTTTGCTGGCACGATGGCGAACCCTTGCTCAAATCCATTCGCGAGGCGGTGTTCATCCGCGAGCAGGGTGTCCCGGCAGAGTTGGAGTGGGATGGACTGGATGAAGGTTGCCGTCATGCGCTGGCATTAAGCCACAGCGGCGATGCCATCGGCTGCGGACGGATGTTCGCCAACGGGCATATCGGGCGCATTTCGGTGTTGCCGCAATGGCGCAAACAAAAGGTCGGCACGGCGATCGTGGAAGCATTGCTCGATTATGCCCGCGCACACGAATACAAACAGGTGGATGTGGATGCGCAGACCCACGCCGTGCCGTTCTATGACAGCTTCGGTTTTGCCGAACACGGCGAAGAGTTTATGGATGCAGGGTTGCCGCATATCAGGATGTTCCTGAAACTATAGCAATCCGCCATATTGTCATCGGGGCGGAGTCGATTTGCTAACAAAGAGCCACTCTGAAATCCTCCTATGAAATTCAAAAGTGTATTGACAAAAGCAATACGCTATATAAAATTCACTTATGGATATTGAATACGAACTGCACGGCATTCGTTTCAGGTGGAGCGAGGACAAGGCCAAGCTAAACATCAAGAAACATGACGGCGTTTCTTTTGAGCAGGCTGCACAAGTGTTCTTTGATCCGTTCGTCCAATACCGCGATGCTTCGCGAAATAACGAGAAGCGGGAGGGCGCATTGGGTTGCGACTTCGATTTCCGACTTCTACTCGTAGTGCATCTGGACATTGAAGATGAATTTATTCGCATCATTTCGGCCCGTAAAGCCGAACCTCACGAAAGGGAAAATTATGAAACTGGAAACCATTAAAAAACGTTTGTCGAAAGATCGCCCGATGATGTCCGTAACCTTGCGGATGCCCGAGGATGTGGTGAGCGATTTGAAGAAGATCGCGCCGCTCAAGGGTTTTTCTGGGTATCAGGGTTTGTTGCGTGCGTATGTCGGCGCAGGATTGCGCGAAGATTTAGAGCGCATGGAAGGTAGCGCGGTCGCACAGCTTATCGAGAAACTTCGTGCGGATGGCGTACCGGAAGCCAAACTAAACAAAGCGGTGTCGAGTCTAAAGCAGGCTGCCTAGCACACGGCTACAAGCAGGTGGATGTGCACTTTTCCATTTCTCAAAAGTGAAATATCGTAGGGTGCGCCATGCGCACCATGGTGCGTGGAACGCACCCTACAATAATGTTGCTTTGAACGAGAATTGGTATTACTGGCGCTAACATTGAAGTGATAGCTCCCGTTGCACTGCGAAAGAAGATTGGTGGGCTGTTAGCAGATGCGGCAGCGCAATATGCGAATGAATCGTGAAAAGGATGAACGTATTCCTGGACGATGAGCGGATATCTCCTGAACTCAAGAGATGAACGTCCGCTTTCCAGACCGGCCAACTACCGCAAAGTGTCGGGAGCCGTCCTTTATCATCGTGAATTACCTGCCTAAAAGCGGAACGTCAAGGCAGCAAGATGACATCTTGCCAGTGCCAGATTTATCTCCTCGATCCCACAAATTCCAAAGTTGAACAGCCGCTCCTAGGTAAAACGGAGTGCTTGATCATGTCGTTACCGAATGGTCGATTCCTGACCCCCGGTTATTTGCGCTGCGATATTTCGCTGTTAAAGCGCTGGTCTGTTTGTGACGGAGCGGTATAAGCGTCGAAACCATCGCCCATGATCTTATCCAGCAAGCTGAGCCGGTCGCGGGGCGCGGGATGGGTCTTGAACATCAGGGCCAGTGATGAATCCTGCGCATTGCCCGCTTCGAGCATTTGCAGCACGGCTGGCAGGCCATAAGGGTCATATCCGGCGCGGGTGGCGATTACGATGCCCATACGATCCGCCTCAAACTCATCGTTTTTATCCAGTCCGCGCGCATACACCTCGGTGCCTGCCTTGATGGCTTTGTCCATTACGGCGGGGTTGCCTTTGTCCTTGAGAGCTTCACCGGCGAGGCCGGAAGCGATGTCCATGCGCGCCCCTTTTTGCAGCGCCGCCAGATGATGCTTGCGCAATACATGAACCATTTCATGCGCCAGCACGCCGGCCAATTCGGATTCGTTATTCAGTTCTTTCAACAGGCCGTGGGTGATAAAGATCGTGCCTCCGGGTGTGGCGAAGGCGTTGATGTCGGTAGTTTTCAGGATGCCGAATTTCCACGGAAGATCGGGGCGTTCGGTTTGCAGACTCAGCCAGCGCCCGACATGGTTGACATACTGCTGCGCTTTGACATCGGCAAGCAAGGGGGAGGCTCCCAGCAGATTTGCGGCGATGCCATCGCCTATATTGATCTCCTCAGGCTCATCTATGGTTTGGGTCGCCTGTTGCGCTTTTTTCGCGATGCTTAACGCTTTATTAAGATCGAAGTCGAAAGCGCGCGCAGGAAACGAAAATAGCAGGCAGAGGCCGGAAAAAAATAGTGTGCGGATATACATGGCTTCCCCCCCGGTTATCTGCCATCCAACGGCAAATAATCAAGCCGCTGTGTTTTGAGTTTTGCGTCGCGCGCAAACTTTTCGGCTTGCGCTTTATTGACCGCATGGTTTTTCAGCTTCTCAAGCTCGTCCGGATCGGGATGCGCATTTTTCAAATCTTCTTCGGACAGCCCGCGCACACCGGTGACCACGGTGGTGCCGCTGCTGCCGGAACGTCCCGCATTGAGCAGGCTTTGCAAGCCGCTGTCGCCTTGCTTCGCCGAGGTGGTATCGCTGCGCAGGCTGAGCATCTTGACCCAGCCGTTGCCGCTTGCACTGGTGATACGCACCCAGCCGCCCTGGCGCGATACGATATCGACGCTGGTTTTTTCGTTCAGCGTGGCGACAGTGGCGGCATCACTGAATGGTTGTTGTTTGATCTCGGTGCTGCGCACGGTATATGCGGGTTGTCTGGCATAGACCGGCGCCGCAAACAAGGCGCATAGCAAGAGTGCGTAGAGGTATCTCATGTATGGATAGGGGTAAATAATTCAACTTCCTGTGATCGGCCTTTGACTTTATAAGAGCCGGCCGGTTTAAAGTCAAACGCATTTTGACAGTGGCTGGCGGTGTCGCCGGATACCAGTATGCGCGCCACGCCCTTGGTCAATCCTTCGATGCGGCTGGAAAGGTTGACCGTATCGCCGATAGCGGTGTAATCCATGCGCGCATCCGAGCCGATGAATCCCACCACGGCTTTGCCGGTATGGATGCCGATGCCGACATCAAAATCCTTTCCGTCCTCGCCCAGCTCGTCCTTGAAACGCAGCAGGCATTGTTCCATTTCCAATGCCGCTGCCACCGCATGCTCCGCATGTTGCGGATCTTCCTGCGGCGCGCCCCAGAACGCCATGATCGCATCGCCGATGAATTTATCCAGCGTGCCGCCGTGGCGGAAGACGATCTCGACTTGCAGGCTGAAATACCGGTTCAGCAGGCTGACGATCTGTTCCGGCGAGCGTTTTTCCGACAGCGTGGTGAAGCCGCGTATGTCGGAAAACAGCACCGTGATTTCGCGTGCCTGCCCGCTCAGCGATTGCGGCGTTTCCCCATGCGCGACCAGCGAGCTGACCACGCGCGGATCGAGAAAGCGGTTGAAAATACGCACCGTTTGTTCGCGTGATTTCTTCTCGCGCAGATATTCGCTGAGCGCGGCGGCAAAATAAAATCCCCAGCCGAACAGCAGCGGGGTCAGCAGCGCGACGCTGTAGAGCCGCGTCATCGCTAAGTATTGCGCTCCCAGCAATACAAGGGTCAGCAGCAGTAACCCGGCGCCGATCTTGAACACATCAACGCGACGCTGCAGGAACAACGGCAATTGCATGACGATCAACAACACTGCGGTGAGAGGAGCGAAATAAGCCGGCGCCGCGCGCAGATAGCGTTGGTTCTTGAGGTTGTCCAGGGCGGTGGCAAGGATCATGGTTCCCGGATACAGGCTGGATACGGGGGTAGCGCGGATGTCGTGCAGGCCGGTCGCGGTGGCGCCGATGACGACGATCTTGCCGGTCAGCTCATGCGCGTCGCGCTGTGGTTTCCGGCGCGATTGATCGGCATATAACTCACTGTAGGAGATGTGCCTGAACGCACGGCTGTCGCCGCGCCAGTGCAGGATGATGTCAGACTGAGACGGAATCGGGTAACCGAGATCGCGCATCACGCGCGCGGGCAGTGACTCCAGTTGCCAGCCGGACACATCGCGGCGCAACTCATAGCGCCGCGCGATGCCGTCCGCATCTTCGGTAAAATTAACCAGCCCGACGCGCCACGATTCCGTTGCGATGGCTTGTGGCGGCAGCAGGATGGCGCGCGCGTTCGGATCGGCGTTGGCGTTATGGGGCAGTTCTATGACGCGCGCAATTTCTGACAAGGAAATGCCGGCGGCCTGATTGCCTTCCAATTGCACCATCGGAAAATACACGTTGAGCAGATCGTGCAGCACTTCGTTAAAGAACCGGTCGCTTTCCGGGCGGTAACGATCCGGTTCGCTGAACAAAATATCGAACACGATCGCTCGCGGCTTTTGGCTTGCGATGCCCTGCAGCAGCTCGGCATGCACCGCGCGCGGCCACGGCCAGCTCCCCGCAGTATCTTGCATCGCGACGAGGCTGGCTTCGTCGATATCGACGATAACGATGCCGGGATCGGGGCTGAGCTTCTGCGCGACCTGGCGCACGAAAAAATCGCTGAGGCGATTGTCCAGCGTGTGGAACGCATCCAGCCACAGGCTGTTCAGTGCGATCAGCAGTGCCGCAGCCAATGCGAGCGCATGAATGCGGGTGAGCGGTGAGAAATATTTGTTCATGTTCAAGCGCCGGGCAGTTGTAGTTTGTAGGGTGGGCGCAGCCCACGCGGTATTTGTCATTCGACCGCGATGTCAACTGCGTGGGCTTTGCCCACATGAATATTGTCGTTTTAAAGCGGCAGCGTATAGGGCAGCGGCAAAAACTGCAACGCCGCGCCCTGTAACGACTTCCATCGCACCGTCTGCGCTTCGCGGCTGGAAGTTTGCGCCACCGCCAGCACATCGTGGCCGCCGGAGGGAGAGGGAGCAGTGTTCACCAGCATGCCGCTGGCTTGTCCTTCCATGTCTGCGCTGAACAGTTCATCGCCCGGCTGCGGGGTTTCATTGCTGTCCGGATGTGGCAGGGTGTCTATATGAGCAAGAAACATGCGCCGCTTCAGCTTGCCGAGGTATTGCATGCGCGCCACGATCTCCTGCCCCGGATAACAGCCCTTCTTGAAATTCACCCCGCCGGCGAGGTCGAGATTCACCATCTGCGGCACGAACTGTTCCTGCGTCTGCGGCAGGATGACCGGGATGCCGGATCGGATGTTGAGCCAGTCCCAGCAAACGCTGCCGACCGGTTGCGCGTGTTGGTTCAACGTGGCCCATAGTGCGGGTGCATGTTGTGCGGCGGTGTTGATCTGAAAGCGCGTGTCGCTGATTTTTATTACGCTGGCTGATGATGTGCTGAAGAAGCCGAGCGGCAGTTGCGGCAGTTCTCCGAACCGCGCATGCAATATCTGCTGCGTATCCGCACCCGATAGTCCTATTGAAACGATCTCGTCGCTCGCGTCGGTGATCTTCACCTTGGCGCGCAGCACATACATGCCCAGTTTTTTGCGGATGGGTTCGCACAACACATGCGGCAGTTGCAGCAGATAGTCGTCGCCGTCGCGCCAGATCAGCATCGTCGCCAGCATCCGCCCCTTGGGGCTGTTCAGGCTGCTGAATTGCGCGCGGGCGCTGCTGACATCGCGGATGTCATTGCTCAACAGGTTTTGCAGGAACGACTCCGCTTCCACACCCGAAACGCGCAGCGTGCCGAACTGGCTCAGGTCGCACAGCACCGTGCCGCCGCGTGTGGCGAGCCGTTCTGCGCCGGCAGCGCCGAAATGGCTGACGACACCGTTTTGTATATGCGCGTGTTGCGCTGACAGGAAATTTTGCCAATCTTGATTCATCGTTTGTGTCCGTTCGTTACCGTTCCGCAATCTTACCGCGAAGTGCCAGCAGCCTGTCGGACTTGAAGAATCGAAGCGAAAATTCGGCTGGGCGAGGACAGATTTTGCCGGTTTTGCAGGTCAATAGTTATTCATATTGACCAAAAAAGCGGTGAAATATGGACCGCCCAGACGGATTTGCAGCCGATTTCCTTTAAGTCCGACAGGCTGCCAGGTTTCGGATAAACTCTTGCGCCATGGAACGCATGGTCTATTGCCTTTTGCCACTGTTGCTTTCCGCCTGCGATGGCGGGCTGTGGAATAATCCCTATCCGGCGGCGGACGAGGGCAAATCCATCCTTTACACCGCGTTCACCGAACGCCCCAAGCATCTCGATCCGGCGCAGGCCTACAGCGAGAACGAGTATGATTTTCTTGCGCAGATTTATGTTCCGCCGCTGCAATATCATTACCTGAAGCGCCCCTATCAACTGATCCCGCTGGCGGCGGCGCAGATGCCGAAGGTGAGTTATCTGGACAAGAATCGCCATCAGTTGCCCGACAACGCTCCGGCGAAAAAAATCGCATTCAGCGTTTATGAGATACATATCAAGCCGGGGATGCGCTATCAGCCGCATCCCGCGTTCGCCCGCAATGCGCTGGGTAAACCGGAATATGATCATCTCACTCAGCACGATTTGCGCGACATTCATGCACTGAGCGATTTTCCGCACACCGGCACGCGCGCCGTGACGGCTGCCGATTATGCCTACCAGATCAAACGCCTTGCAAATCCGCAATTGCATCAACCCATCTTCGGGGTGATGAGCGAATACATCGCCGGCATGAAAGACTATGCCGCGATGCTGCAACAGGCGGCGAAGCAATATCCAAATGAGTTCCTCGATCTGAATAAATATCCGTTGCCGGGCGTAGATGTGGTGGACGATACCACCTACCAAATCACGATACACGGCAAGTATCCGCAGTTCGCCTACTGGCTGGCGATGCCGTTCTTTGCGCCGATGCCGCAGGAAGCCGAGCGGTTCTACGCACAGGCCGGGATGCGCGAGCGCAACCTGACGCTGGATTGGTGGCCGGTGGGCAGCGGGCCGTATTATCTGTCCGAGAATAATCCCAATCAGCGCATGGTGTTGAGCCGCAATCCTTATTACGACAGCGAGTCTTACCCGGTGGAGGGCGAGCCCGGCGATGCCCAGACCGGTTTTCTGGCGGACGCGGGCAAGCCGTTGCCGCTGATAGACAAGGTGGTGTTCAGCCTGGAGAAAGAGACCATCCCGTACTGGAACAAGTTCCTGCAGGGTTATTACGATGCATCCGGCATCAGTTCGGACAGCTTCGATCAGGCGGTGCAGGTCAATGTGGGCGGCGAGGCGGCGGTGACCGATGCGATGCAGACACAAGGCATCAGTCTGTCCACCTCGGTGGCGACTTCCACGATGTACACCGGATTCAACTGGCTGGATCCGGTGGTGGGTATGTGCGGAAGCACGAAGGGCATACCCTCTCCCCAACCCTCTCCCGCAAGCGGGAGAG
>Ga0154718_1157_pt1 | contig 19467 bp, 15 predicted proteins | sample Rifle2008BG16ft_FD_105726 | JGI IMG/M metagenome (GOLD analysis project Ga0154718, IMG submission 105726) | Betaproteobacteria bacterium RBG_16_56_24
AGATTGTGAGCCCGCATTTGATTTCCTCGCACAGCAGACTTTCGCGCGTTTTATCTGTATCGCTCCTGAGTTGTTTCGCCCTTGTGATATTCAAAACCTGATAAAAAAGAATGTGCGTCAGTGGTGCGGCCAGCGCGGAAGACGGCTTCATCGTCTGAGCACTGCCACGGTGACGCGCAAGCACGTAGTAAAAAACGCAAACCGGACAGCTTTATCCGTCCGGTTTTCAAAAAAAAAACAGTTGCGCGCAGCGCTCAATACCTCGTGCGTGTCTTTTTTTTCAGGTTTTTAATTCACGTTCTGGGCGAAACAACTCAGGAGTGATGCAGATGTGAAGTGCTGCTGTGCGAGGCAAAACAACGAGCCGCGAAGCGACCACTGCCAGCCTGCTTTATCCGGCTGGCACCATCAACAGGATTTGTTTTTCGCTTTTAAAAAGGACTTTTGATTTTGACTTTGCTTCGCTCGAAATCAAAAGCTGCGATGATGGCGATGGTTTCATCATCGCACCCGAAGGGTGAGCACGATTTTGCTTTATGTGCGAATCGAGCAACTTTTGATTTTGATTTCGAGCGATTTTGATTTTTTTGTTAAACGCTTTTTTGGTTTTTGATCATAACTAACCATTATGCGTATTTCAGGGAGGGGCAAGCCACGCTCTGATACAGGTTTTACTATTTGGGGTCAGACGCGCAACGAAAACCACCACTGTTCGGAACAGCCGGATCGGCATGACTTCTTGCAGCGCCCCGAAAAAAATGGCTCAGGGAATAATGGCCGATGCCCGCATCGCTTCCGCGCATTACTTTATGTTTCTCGCCAAAATCCGGGCTGTGATAATCCGATCCGGGATAGGGTTTGTACCAGTCGCTGACCCACTCTGAAACATTTCCAGCCAGATCGTACACTCCGTAGAATGACTTATCTCCGGAATAAGTCCCCCCCTGCACAGTCACTTCGTCCTCATCTTCTGCATCGGCGCCAGAATTGGTCATTTTCGGGTCCCAGTTATTTCCCCACGGAAATTCAAGACCTTGAGGGCCGCGAGCTGCTTTTTCCCATTCCGCTTCAGTCGGCAGGCGGCGCCCGATCCAGCGGCAAAAATCATCCGCATCCTTCCAGGTAACATTAAACACTGGAAGTTTATCGCGCTTTTGCTGGATCTTCTGCAACTCCGCCAGAATCGCTTCCCTGGACATTTTGCGCGTATCCATATCCAATTTGAAATACTGGGTCGCCGCCCAGCGCAATGTTTCGATATTGAAGGATTTCAATTTGTCTTCGCGCGCGTTGTAGCCGTTCTGTATCCAGGCAGGCGGTTCTGATCGTCCGGTTTGCTGAACGAAAGCCTTGTACTCGGCGTTGGTCACTTCGTACCGGTCAATCAGAAAGTCAGGCAAATCAACCGTGTGCAGCGGATGTTCATTCAGAAACATGGGTTCAATGAAGCCGTATTCCTTTTCTTTCCCTGTATCTCCGGTCTTGTTGCTGCCCATCAGGAAATTGCCCGCAGGGATCAACACCATATCGTCCCGTCCCGGCAGCATCGACCCGGCAGGTCCGGGCTGGCCATGCTCTCCTGCCCTGCCCTGATCGGCACCGCAACCCGCCAACGCAAGCGCAAAGCCCCCTGCCAATATAAAACACAGGGCGGATGAAATATGCAGGCGGTTATTTGTCATCTTTGGCACAGCGGAACCCGAAACTGGAATTCTTTGTCTGCGGGTCAAAAAAGGAGCGGTTGTATACCGGTGCAGATATGCCGCACTGGTAGAAGGAGCAGTCCCACCACGACCCCCCTTTGAGAGTCTTGTATTGTTCTCCGTAATTTTCGTTCGGATCATTGTTGCCGGGATACCTCCGGTACCAGTCTTCGGTCCATTCCCACACATTGCCTGACATATCATATAGGCCAAAAGGACTTACCCCGTTCGGGAAAGCGCCGACCGGCGTGGTATCCCCTTCCGTTTTCAGGCTTTCCCAGCGCAACGGCATGTTGGCCTTGTTTACGTCGAACTCATCACCCCAGGGGTAAGTGCGCCCGTCTGTGCCGCGTGCCGCTTTTTCCCATTCCGCATCGCTGGGCAGACGCTTGCCCGCCCACTCGCAATAGGCTTTGGCATCGTGCCATGACACGAATGTCACCGGATGGTCGGCCTTGCCATCGGGAAATGCGCGGTTCTGAAAATGCTGAGGGGAGCGCCGGCCTGTGGCCTCGATAAACTGCTGATACTGAAGATTCGTCACTTCGTATTTGTCGATCCGGAACGGCTTCAGTCTGACTGTATGTTGCGGACCCTCGTCTGGCAGGCGGGAGTTGCTGCCCATCGTGAATGCGCCTGCCGGTATCCGCACCATGACATTGGGTTTTTTTCCGATGCGTGTTTTTGAATAGTAATGCGGCAGAGCCATGCCGGCAGTCGCAACTTTTTGCGCTACATGACCGGGTATTTGCGCGCTCCGTTGCTGCGCCACCTTTTTATTCATGGCGGTGTGGCATTCCTCGCAGTCTTTGATCATCGCCGCCCGGAACTCAGGGCTGCCGGCATCATGGTGACAGTCGGCACACTGCTGCAAAGATTCGTCGTGATGCCGCTCCTTGACGATCGCGTCCTGTGGAGCCGCTTCTGCGGTGTTCGCACAAATCTGAACCAACAGCAGCGAGACGCTGATTATTTGTTTTATGCCCATCTCAACGAAACCTCTATAAGTCAAGGAGCAGCGAGCATCTGCCATGCGGATGGCCTGCTTGCCCGACTATATCCCGGAAGGTGTGTTGTTGCAGAGAGAGAAAAGCGAACCGCATTTTCCATGGCCGAGGACAGCGAACGGCATCGGTACAACGCTGACCATCTGGGGTGGCTGATGGGACTCGAACCCACGACAACCGGAATCACAATCCGGGACTCTACCAGCTGAGCTACAGCCACCATTGAAACATTTACCGGACGATAACTTTTTCCATGCGCCCGGCAGACACTGGCGTGCCCGACAGGGATCGAACCTGTAACCCCCAGCTTAGAAGGCTGGTGCTCTATCCGTTGAGCTACGGGCACAATTCCTTAAGTCTGGTCGGGGTGGAGAGATTCGAACTCCCGACATCCTGCTCCCAAAGCAGGCGCGCTACCAGGCTACGCTACACCCCGAAGGCTGCGCATTATACAGACGCAAACCCAGAAATCAATTCAGAGATTCCCCATGTGTTTCTTGAGTCCGGGTGAAGCCAGCATCAAGTAGTAGCCCATCGACCACAAAGTGAGCAGCGCTGCGACATACAGCAACCACGAGCCTATCGTCTGGCAATCAATCCCCAGCAGGCGATCGTGATACAGCAACAGCAATATCGCGATCATCTGAAAGGAGGTTTTGATCTTGCCTATCATCGAAACTGCGATACTCCTGCTCTCGCCGAGCTTGGCCATCCACTCGCGCAATGCAGAAATAGTGATCTCGCGCCCGATGATGATGAAAGCGATGACCGCATCGGCACGCCCCAGTTTGACCAGCACAATCAATGCGGCTGCCACCATCAGCTTGTCGGCCACCGGATCAAGAAACTCACCGAATGCCGAAAATTGATCCAGTTTGCGCGCCAGATAACCATCCAGCCAATCGGTGATCGCCGCCAGCAAAAACACCGCAGTGGCAAACAGATTCTTCAGGTGCGGACCAAGCGTGTTGTCCGACAGATAAAAGACCGTGACGAACACCGGGATCAGCAGGATCCTTAACCAGGTAATCAGATTTGGAATATTAAGTGGCACGGTTCTAGTGTAGCTGCTGATAAATCCTTTCAGCAAGCGATTTGCTGATTCCTTCCACCTGGCTGAGCTGTTCCACACTGGCTTGCGCCACCTCACGAAGCCCGCCGAAATGAGTCAGCAAACTGCGCCGCCGCTTGTCCCCTACCCCGCTGATCTCCTCCAGGCTGGACGCGGTGCGCGCCTTGCCGCGCCTGGCGCGATGTCCGGTGATGGCGAAGCGGTGCGCCTCGTCGCGTATCTGCTGGATCAGGTGCAGCGCCGGATCGTCGCTGCGCAACTGTTTTGCCGTGCCGTCAGGAAAAATCAATTGTTCCAATCCGGCCTTGCGTTCCACGCCCTTGGCGACCCCCACCAATGCCAGGTCGTTCAAGCCCAACTCCTGCATCACCTCCATCGCGACATGCAATTGCCCCAGCCCACCGTCGATCATGACCAGATCAGGCCGCGTGGCCTCCCCCTTCGTGCCGTCCCTTCGGCTGGGCTCATAACCAGCGACTTGGCTATCGTTTTTTGATGGCCTAGTCGAATGGCTAGTAGTTTCATCAGGACAGGCTTCAGCAAGTTTCCGGTAGCGGCGCGTCAACGCCTGGCGCATCGCCGCGTAATCATCGCCGGGGGTAATATCAGTAATGTTGTAGCGGCGATACTGGCTGGTGCGCATGTCAAGGTTTTCATACACCACGCAGGAAGCCTGCGTCGCCTCACCCATGGTGTGGCTGATGTCGAAGCACTCGATGCGTTGCAGCTCCGGCATATCCAGGAATTCGCGCAGCTTGTCCAGGCGCAGCTTCTGCCCGCCCTGCTGCATGGCATGTTGCCGCAACACCAGCAACGCGTTGCGTTTCGCCATTTCCAGCCACTGTTTGCGCTCCCCGCTTGCGGCCGTGCTGATCTTTACCGCATGCCCGGCCTGTTCGCCAAGCAATTGCGCCAGCGTTTCGTCATTACACTGGGCATCCAGCACCAGCAATGGCGGCACACCGCGATTCAGATAATGCTGGGCGATGAACGCCTGCACGATCTCGTCCGCCGAAAGCCCTTCGGCATGTTCAGGAAAAAAACTCTTGTCGCCCAGATGCCGCCCGCCGCGTACCATGGCGAGATTCACGCAGACCAGTCCATCCTCCTGAGCCAGCGCGATGATGTCTGCATCCGTCGCACCGCCGGTGGATTCGACGAATTGCTTTTGCTGCACGGTGTGCAAGGCGCGCAACTGGTCGCGCAACGCGGCAGCCTGTTCGTAATGCTGATGTTCCGCCGCTATTTCCATCGCCGCGCGCAGCGTCTGCTCGACCTCCTGATGCCGGCCTTGCAGCAACAGCACCGCATTGCGAATGTCGGCTTGGTAATCCTCGCTCGAAATCAACTTCACGCATGGCGCGGTGCAGCGATGTATCTGGTGCAACAGACACGGGCGGGTGCGATTGTTGAACACGCTGTCTTCGCAGGTGCGAATGCGGAAGATCTTCTGCAGCAACTGCATGCTTTCCTTCGCCGCATACGAATTCGGGTAGGGGCCGAAGTATTGATGCTGGCGGTTGGGTGCCCCGCGATAATAAGTCAGGCGCGGGAACCGGTGCCCGGTCAGCACGATATATGGATATGACTTATCGTCACGAAACAATATGTTATAGCGTGGTCTTAAAGACTTTATCAGATTATTTTCGAGTAGCAACGCCTCGGCTTCCGTGCGCGTGACGGTGGTTTCGATGCCCGCGACATGTGACACCATCAGGCGGATGCGCGGCGAGACATTGGTTTTCTGGAAGTAGGAAGCGACGCGTTTCTTGAGTTGATTGGCCTTGCCGACATACAGCACTTCGCCTTTTCCGTCGAAAAAGCGGTACACGCCCGGCAACAACGGCAGGCTGGCAAGTATTGGTTGAGGGTCGAATGGCTCAGTGGCTTGCATAGTTCTATCGTAGGGGCGCGATGAGTCGCGCCCTCCTCCTGTTCAGGGCGTGGTGAAACGTGCCCCTGCGAGATACGCCGAAATATCCCCGATCACCGCCTCGAACATCGCCGTGGTCAGGCGTTTGGTCTGGGTGTTGTAGCGGCTGCAATGATAGCTGTCGAACAGCGTCAGGCCGCCCGGCAATGCATGCCGTGCGCCATGTCCGAAGGAAAATTCGCTCTTGCGCAGTTGCAGCGCCATCAGCACTGCCTGATGGGCGATCGTCCCGAGCGCTAATATCGCCCCGCCCTTGGGCAGTCCCGCCAATTCATCGGCGACAAAACCATTGCAGGTGCGTATCTCACTCGGCTCAGGCTTGTTCTGCGGCGGCAGGCAACGCACCGCGTTAGTGATGCGGCAGTTTTGCAGCTTCAGCACGGGGTTGGCATCGCCTTCCCCGTTCAACGGATCGGCGCTACTGGCGAAGCCGTATTTGTGCAGCGAGCCATACAGCAGATTGCCCGCGAAATCGCCGCTGAACGGCCGTCCGGTACGATTCGCGCCGTGCATGCCGGGCGCTAATCCAACGATCAAAAACCGGCTGCCCGCCGCACCGAACGAACTCACCGGCAGGGCATGGTATTCAGGGTGTTTAACGCGCACCTGATCGAGAAAATCAGCCAGGCGTGTACAACGGCGACAATCCTGTTTAAATGTCATCATCCAAAATTATCCATAGCCCGTCATTCCGGCGCAGGCCGGAATCCAGCATAGAAAAACATTCCGCGAAGCGGACAAAACCGCAATTTTGTCCCGCTTCGCGGGAGATTTATTAATCATCTGATTCCCGCCTGCGCGCATATGCGCTAACTTATCTTATTCCTCCCCCTTCAAGGGGGAGGTTAGGTGGGGGATGGGGTTTATAACCATGAAATTCAACCCCATCCCCACCCCAGCCCCCCCCTTGAAGGGGAGGGGGAAATACTCTGGCGCACTTAAGTTAGCGCATATGCGCCCGCGCGGGAATGACAGATTTGCAGGGACTTCCATAAGCATGCTTCATTGTTTCATGCGGCGGCATTCTCTTCAAATTCCAGCACGAAACTGCTCTCGCCGTTCTGCCCCAACACCTTTACCAGGTACGGCATCACCTCCTGCAACACACCATGCAACAGCCACGGCGGGTTGAGTATGAACATCCCGCTGCCGTGCATGCCGAAACCTTCTTCGCCTGGGGCTTGCACACTGAGCGCGACATTCAGCCAGCTATTTACCGGCAATTGCTTGAGTCGTTCTGGCAACTGCCTGGCCTCGGCACGCTGCAACTGCGGATACCACACCGCATACACCCCGCTGGCAAAGCGTTTCAGCCCATCGCGCAACGCCGACACCACGCGTTGATAATCCTGCTTGTCTTCATAAGGCGGATCGATCAGCACCAGCGCGCGGCGCGGCGGAGGCGGCAACAGGGCTTTCAGCGCGCCGAAGCCATCGGCGGCCTGAATCAGCACCTGGCTGCCATGGCCGGCAAAATTCTCATGCAATATCTCGCTGTCGGTCGGGTGCAATTCGAACAGCCGCATCCTGTCCTGCTCGCGCAACAGCTCCAGCGCGACCAGCGGCGAACCGGGATACAGCTTCATCTGACCGTCGGGATTGATGCGTTTCACCAGCGCCACATAATCCGCCAGCGGCGCGGGCAGATCGTCGCGATCCCACAGCAGCGCGATGCCGCTTCGATACTCCGCGTTCTGCGCGGCATAGCCGCTGTCCAGCGAATAGCAACCCGCTCCGGCATGGGTATCAATGTACCAGAACGGCTTGTCCTTTTGAGCCAGATAGCGCAGCAATTGCACCTCGATGAAGTGCTTCAGCACATCGGCATGATTGCCGGCATGAAAGGCGTGGCGATAACTCAGCATGGTTTTGCATCAGGGATTGCGCAGGACGCGATTGTGCCACGCCCGTGACGCACGACAAAGCACATAACCCGTTCGTGATGAGTTTGTGTAGGGTGCAATAAGCGTAGCGCATTGCACCGGATGAACACATGTACGGCGCAATGCCCGTTGGTTATTGCGCCCTACAATTAAATAATAAAACAATCAAAAGCAACAATTAGGCGCCGAGACCATCAGCTTGTTACTCGTAAAATTGGCAGCCCTCTTCGAGATTTTTCATGAAGAGGAACGTTACACCAACAAGCATTGAGTGCGCAGGACTTGCCGCTATAATGGCGCAGCATTCCCACTCCCGGACATCCCATGTACCAGAGTTACTTTGGCCTTGCCGAAGAACCGTTTTCCATCGCACCTGATCCTCGCTACCTCTACATGAGCCAGCGCCACCAGGAGGCGCTCGCACATCTGCTTTACGGCGTGAATGCCGGCGGCGGGTTTGTATTGCTCACGGGCGAAGTGGGCGCCGGCAAGACCACGGTGTGCCGCTGCCTGCTCGAGCAGATTCCGGAATCCTGCGATGTGGCCTACATCTTCAATCCCAAGCTGACGGTAGGGGAGTTGCTCTCGACCATCTGCGCCGAATTCGGCATCGCCTGTCCGCCCGGCAACACCAGCGTCAAGGTATACATCGATCGCATCAACGCCTATCTGCTCGACGCCCATGCCAGGGGCAGGCATACAGTGCTGATCATCGACGAGGCGCAGAATCTTTCCGCCGATGTGCTGGAGCAATTGCGGCTGCTCACCAATCTGGAAACCAACCAGCGCAAGCTGTTGCAGATCATATTGCTGGGACAGCCCGAGCTGGCGGCCATGCTGGCGCGGACGGAACTGAGGCAGCTCGCGCAACGGATCATCGCGCGCTATCACCTGGGGCCGCTGGAAAGGCGGGAGGTTGCTGCCTATGTGCAGCATAGACTCGGGATTTCGGGAACGCAGCGGCAGTTGTTTCCGCTGGCGCTGATGGGGCAACTTTACCGCCTGAGCGGCGGCATACCACGGATCATCAACGTGCTGTGCGACCGGGCATTGCTGGGCACTTACGCGCAAAGCAGGGAGCGGGTCGATGGCGCAACCCTGAAGCAGGCGGCGCGCGAAGTGTTTCACAACCCGATGGCACAACACCGCATGATGCGCCCCCTGCTGGCAGGCCTGTTGCTGGCCGGCGCTGTGCTGGCGGTGGCGATGTACCAGCCGGATGAACAAACCCCGGCACCGTCAAAAGCCGAAGTTGAATCAGCGGCTGCCAGGCCGGCAGTAACATTGCCGGATGTGCTGGAATGGCCGGCAAGCCATCCGCTCTCGCGCAGCGAGGAGATGGCTTACGTCGCGTTATTCAAGGCATGGGGAGCTGAATACAAGAATGGTGACAAGTGCAGTCAGGCAGAAGCACTCGGTTTGCGTTGCCTGAGCGCGCGCGGGGGACTGGATGAACTGCGCCGGTTGAATCTGCCCGCAGTCTTGCTCATGCAAGACAGGCAAGGGCAGAAATTCAATGCAACCTTGACCAGACTTGACGAGCGATCCGCTACCTTTGCCGCCGGCGCCGAAACCAGGACGGTCTCCCTGTCCGCATTTGCAGAGCAATGGTCAGGACACTACACCCTGTTGTGGCGCATGCCGCCGGTTGCAAAAAAGAAGCTGCGCCCGGGTGATCGCGGGCCGGATGTGGCATGGCTGGGCAAACGACTCGCGCAACTCGATGGCAAGGCAGCGCAGACAACAAATGATCAAGTGTTCGATGCAACCATGATGCGTCAGGTCAAACAGTTTCAACTCGCGCAAGGACTCATCCCTGACGGCTCTGTCGGGCCTCAGACCATGATGCACCTGAGCGGAGCGACGGATATGACAGTGCCGAAGTTGTACCGCGAGCAAGGAGCAAAGTAGGCATGTCATATATCCTGGATGCGCTCAAAAAATCCGACCAGCAGCGTCAGCGCGGCACAACACCGGCATTGCCAATCGCACAGGTAACGGTAGCCGTGCCCAAACGTCACTTATTCATCTACTACGGCCTGCTTGCGGCGGTACTGCTGGTCACCGGGGTCATGATAGGCTGGCTGCATCCATGGCAGCATGAGCAAACACTTCCAGAGACAGAACCCATAACCGCAGAATCGCCAATCCCGATTTCGCAACAAGTTGAACCGGCGCAATCTGAAAAGCCCGGCGACACAGCGCTCGTCAGTGCCGAACCCGGCGCTGCGGAACCTGTTCCGGACAAATCCGCGAAACTTGCCGGCGTTGCAGCGGAGCAGGAAGCGATACCCCTGAACGAACTGCCTCTCACGATCCAGCAGGAGATTCCAGCCATGACAGTTCAACTCCATGCCTATTCGAGCAATTCCATCGAGCGTCTCGTCAGCGTCAATTCCACCAGGTTACGGGAAGGCGAATACCTGATGCCGGGACTCAGGCTGGAACAGATCACGCCGGACGGAATGATATTCAGCTATAAGGGGTATCGCTTCCAGCGCGGCATCCGGTAGCGGTGTATTTAGGGCACCTCTAAAAATCCAAACTCCGTCGCGATGCTGCGTTGCTCAATAAATTTTAACGCTTACATATCAAACATATGCGGCGCGCTAAAATTCATTTCGCGCCTTGCCTGGCTTAGGATTTTGAATTTTTAGAGGCGCCCTTTACAAAGTAATACGGTTGGCGCGGTTGTACATTTCCTGCCACATCCCGGCGGGCGGTTGATCGAATATGACAGCTTCATCGAGCGGCAGGACAAACCAGCCGCCAAGCCTGATTTCGTTTTCCAGTTGTCCGGGCGCCCATGAGGCCACTCCGTGCATTACGCGCAAATCCTGGTAGCGGCGCTTTCCGCTCAGCAATTCGCCAAGTATCGGCACGTCGTATGCAAGAAGGATGTTTCTGGAGATCGTCAGCGATTCTGCCACGGCTTCGCCGCCGCGAACCAGATAGGAAACCTGTCCGGGATACACGGGACCGCCGTAAAACAGGGGGAATTCCTTTGCCGCCGGATGATCGGGAAATATCCTGTCGAGCGTAATGCCTTGCGGACGATTGATGATGACGCCGATGTGCCCGGTATTGCCATGCATGGTTACCAGAAGAACAGTTTTGTGGAATCTTGGATCCGGCATTTCATGGCTGGCAACCAATAAAAAGCTTGAAGACGCAGGTGCGGGCGGGGTTTCATCAAGCGGGTATGCATGGAGAGCAGCCTGCCAACCGCTGAACAACAGCGTGCCAATGAATAACAGAAGATGGGACAGGGCTCGCATCGCTTACCTAGAGCTGGCGGAGCAAACGCTGATAAAGGGGCCGTTTCAATTGATCTGCTTTACTATTTCCAGGTCTTCCGCGTACGGTTTGCTGGGATATTGAAAGGCGACCGGCCCATCCGGTTCGGCGTGGACGAATTGATAGACGAAAGGGTCTTTCGAGTTGAGCATTTCCGCCGCTTCTCCTTCTGCCACCACCTTGCCGTCATGGATGAAATATACGTAGTCGGCAATCTTGAGCGATTCAGACATGTCGTAGGTCACCACGATTGAAGTCACGCCCAGCGCGTCATTGAGGCGGCGGATCAGGTTCGCGATGGTATTGAGCGAGATCGGATCAAGGCCGGCGAACGGCTCGTCATAGATGATCAATGTTGGGTCGAGGGCGATCGCGCGCGCCAGCGCCACGCGGCGCTCCATGCCGCCCGACAATTCGCTCGTCTTGAGAGCGTGGGTGCCGCGCAAACCAACGGCGTGCAGCTTCATCAATACCAGATCGTGGATCATCTCTTCGGGTAGATCGGTATGCTCGCGCATCGGGAAGGCAAGGTTGTCAAACACCGACAGATCGCTGAACAGCCCGCTCACCTGAAACATCATGCCCATTTCCCTGCGCATGATGTACAGCTCGTCGTTGTCGAGCTTGTGGATCACCTTGCCCAGGAATTTTACACTGCCGTTCGATGGCCGAAGCTGGCCGCCAAAATGCCGCAGCAACGTGGTTTTTCCGCATCCGCTGACGCCGAGAATGGCAACGACTTTGCCACGCGGTATGGCGAGATTGATGCCCTTGAGCACCTCCCGTTTCCCATAGGCAAAGTGAAGATCGCTGACCTCGATCAGATTTTCCGGTGATTGATTCAACTTCCTTCCCTCCTTCAGGGGCAATACCCGTTAGAATATTATCATCTCCGCGGCTCTACCGCGCGCGCCATTTTGAGCACACATTTTGAGCACCCATGACACGATCTTCACTGCAGATACTCCATGATGTTTTCGGCTATGCGTCCTTTCGCGGTGAGCAGCGGGCTGTAGTCGATCACGTCACAGCAGGCGGCGATGCATTGGTGCTGATGCCGACCGGCGGCGGCAAATCGCTGTGCTACCAGATCCCCGCACTGCTGCGCCCGGGGGTTGGCATCGTGGTATCGCCGCTTATCGCGCTGATGCAGGACCAGGTGGATGCACTCTGCCAGATCGGCGTGAAAGCCGCCTTCCTCAATTCCAGCATCAATGCCGATGCAGCGCGCGAGGTACAGGATAAATTGTTGCGCGGTGAACTCGATCTGCTCTATGTTGCACCGGAGCGCTTGCTGATGCCCGGTTTTTTGGCGTTGCTCGATCAGATACATGGAGGCGCCAACGCCCCCTCCCTCAGTCCCTCCCCCGATGGGAGAGGGAAGTTAAGCCCCTCTCCCATCGGGGGAGGGGTTGGGGAGGGGGTTGAGGGAGTCAGCTCCGGCATCGCCCTGTTCGCCATCGACGAGGCGCACTGCGTCTCGCAATGGGGGCATGATTTCCGCCCCGAGTATCGCGCGCTGACGATATTGCACGAGCGTTTCCCCGCCGTGCCGCGCATCGCGCTCACCGCGACAGCCGATACTCCGACGCGCGGTGAGATCGTCGAACGGCTGGCACTTGAGCAAGCGCGCCAGTTCGTCTCCAGCTTCGACCGCACCAACATCCGCTATCGAGTCACACAAAAAAACAATGCACGTAACCAGTTACAAGCGTTTCTTGAAGCGGAACATCCAAACGACGCGGGCATAGTGTATTGCCTGTCGCGCAAGAAAGTGGAGGAAACCGCCGTCTGGTTAAAAGAGCGCGGTTGGGATGCCCTGCCCTATCACGCCGGACTGGATGCCGCGACGCGCAGAAAAAACCAGAGCCGCTTCCTGCGCGAAGAAGGCGTGGTGATGGTGGCGACCGTTGCGTTCGGCATGGGTATCGACAAACCCAACGTGCGCTTCGTCGCGCATTTGGACTTGCCGAAAAGCATGGAGGGCTACTATCAGGAAACCGGCCGCGCCGGGCGCGACGGCCTGCCCGCCAACGCCTGGCTGGCCTATGGACTGGGTGATGTGGTCGCGATGCGCCAGATGATCGATAGCGGCGAGGCGCCCGAGGAACGCAAGCGATTGGAACGGCAAAAGCTGGATGCACTGCTCGGCTATTGTGAATCCACTGTCTGCCGCCATCAAACCATCCTGCGCTATTTCGGCGAAGAACATCCGGGCAACTGCGGCGAGTGCGACAATTGCCTGGAACCGGTGGATACATGGGATGCGACCCAAGCTGCGCAAATGGCGCTGTCCTGCGTATACCGCACCGGACAACGCTTCGGTGCGGGACATTTAAGCGACGTGCTGATCGGCAAGGCCACCGAGCGAGTCGAAAAATTCAATCATCAACGCCTCTCCACTTTCGGTATAGGCAAAGATATGAGCGCATCGCAATGGAGCAGCGTGTATCGCCAGTTGGTGGCGAGCGGTTTGCTTGAATCGGATATCGAAGCCTACGGCGGATTGAAACTCACTGAAATCGCGCGCCCGATACTGCGCGGCGAACAATCTGTATGGTTGCGCCGCGATCCTGATCCAGCCAAACGAAAGGCACAACGATCCGAACGTACCGCCAAAGCGCGCGAACCTTTTGCCGGCGCGAATGACGATCCGTTGTGGCTCGCCCTCAAGGCCAAACGCACCGAACTCGCCCGCGAACAGGGCGTGCCGCCCTACGTCATCTTCCACGATAGCACCCTGCTGGAAATCCACAGCCAGCGCCCCGCTACGCTGGCCGAACTGGCTCAGATCAGCGGTGTCGGTCAGTCCAAGCTGGCACGCTATGGCGATGAATTTCTGAGTGTGGTGAAAGATGCGCCGCGTTAAATCCAGTTTAGAGGCGCCCTTTAGTAGGGCGGGTCACACCCGCCATTGCAACATCGGTGTTGCGGCGGGTACGAAAAACTTTTGTCCCGGCACCGGTGTGACCCGCCCTACAGCTAAATCATGCCCATGCAGAGTTATTCGAGCTTTGAACCGGTAATGTCGAACATCATGGAGCGGCTCATCACGAAGCGGCCGGCGGCATCCACGATCGCATTGGCGTTCAACAACACAGGGAGACTCGTGCCGCCTTCGCGCACGATTTCGAGTTGGAGACCACGCAACCAGCCGCATTCCTTGAAGCGCGTGTAGTGTTCCTGGAAGGCCTTGCCGCTCGCTGGCGTGAGCAGATCGGTGAACCTCATCTTGCCCACAACCTCTTCGCGTGTGCGGCCAAGCCACTTGAGCCCGGCGTCATTGATCTGAACAAATACGCCGTTCGGGTCAAGCGAGTGGTAAACGCAGGGGGCGTTATGGTAGATATCCGCAAGCTGATCGGCATATTTCCTGAGCTCGCTCCCGGTTTGCCTGCAATCGCCAAGCATCGCGGAAAGACTGGCGTTGGCCGATTCGAGTATCGCGGTTTGTTTTTCGAACTGCATCGCGCGCTTGGCCACCAGTTCTTCGAGCCGCCGCCGGTGCTGACGCAGTTCCTCCTCGACCTCCTTGTCCCTGGTGATATCGACCAGAAGCCCCTGCAGGAACAACGGCTCGCCCGACTCGTGGCGCACCAGACTTGCCTCGTTCAGGAACCAGCGCACTTCGCCGTTGCGGGTGAGCACCCGGTATTCGCAGCGCACCGGCTCACCGCTCTCGTAGCCGCGCGCGATCTCGCTATAGACAAGCGTCCGGTCCTCCGGATGAATCTGCTTGAGCAATCCTTCCGGCTCGGCCAGCAACTCTTCAGGCGAAAAACCGAGCTGGCGCACCTGCGGGCTGATATACAGCAGCTTGCCTGACGCATCCAGCGCGGTGGTGTAGGTGATTGCCGGAATCTGCTCCACCAGGAAACGGTACTTCGCTTCGGCCCGTACCAGATGCTCCTCCACCTGCTTTTTTTCCATCAGCGTCCGCCGCTCGCGCAGCACGCGCTGAATGACTGAGGGCAGCAGTTCCAGATATTGGCGGTTCACATCCTTGACCAGATAGTCCTGCGCGCCGCGCTTCATGGCCTCGACCGCGACCGAAGCGTTGTCGGAACCGGTCAGCATCATGACCGGAACCGTGGTCTCGCCCAGATCGTTTCTCAGTTCGGCCAGAAATTCCAGGCCATTCAGGTCCGGCAAGTGGTAATCGAGCAAAACGCAGTCAGGCTTTTGCGCGTGGGCAAGTTGCAGTCCCTCGCGGCCGGTTTCGGCTTCGGACAGCACATATTCGTAGTCCGGATCCCGCGCCAGCGCGCGGCGGCAGGCCATGCGGTCTACCAGGTCGTCCTCGACGATGAGGATGCGGATATGCGGTTTGCTCATTGCGGCAACTCGCTGATGGTCCAATAGGCGTCGATAGTGCGCATGACTTCTACGAACTGCCGGTAATCCACCGGCTTTTCCATATAGCCCGCCACCCCAAGATCGAAGCTGTTTACCTTGTCCTGTTGTTCATCGGAAGTGGTCAGCACCACCACCGGGATGCGCTTGAGCCTGTCATCGCGCTTTGCCACTTGCAGGAACTCGATGCCGTTCATGATCGGCATGTTCAGGTCGAGCAGGATAATGCACGGCTTTTTGCTAACAGGATCATGCAGGTACTTCAGGGCTTCCTCGCCATTTTCCAGATTCACCACCGGGTTGGTGACGTGAATCTCTTTCAGGGCGCGCATGACCGTCATGACGTCCACTTGATCGTCTTCCACCAGGAGGATGGGTTTGCTGGTGATTTTCATGTGTTATTTCCTTTGGTTGAGCCTGCGCTTGCAACCGTGCGCGGCAGAGTGAAGAAAAATGTGCAGCCCCGCCCAACTGTGGATTCGAGCCAGATGCGTCCGCCGTACATTTCCACGATTTTCTTTACCAGCGCCAAACCGACGCCGGTGCTTTCCACACGGTCGCGCGGGGCGAGCGTCTGGAACAACTGGAAGATTTTTTCAAAATGCTGCTGGTCAATGCCCGGTCCGTTGTCGGTAATGCTGAATTTCCATTGCCTGCCCTCGGCGACACAGGCGATGCGAATTGCGCCCTCGGGTTTATCCATGTATTTGATGGCGTTGGAGAGCAGATTCTGGAACACCTGCTGGATGCGGGTCGGCTCTGTCATGACAGTGGGCATCTGGTTTTCGATCGTCACCACAATGCTTGGCGGGGGAGCGAGCAGGTCGATCACCTCCCGCACCAGCCGGTTGAGGTCTACCGCGATGACAGTTTCTTTTACCCGACCCACCCGCGAATATTGCAGGATGCCGTCGATCAGGCTGTCCAGGCGGCGTACCCGGCCGATCAACAGGCGCATGTGCTCCTTGCCCTCGTCGTCGAACTTGTCCGCGTAATCCGTGGAAAGCCAGTCCGCCAGCGAGCCGATGGCACGCAGCGGAGCCTTGAGGTCGTGGGACACTACGTAACCGAAGTTCCTGAGTTCTTCGTTGGCGCTCTCCAGTTCGTGCAACAGGAGCGCCCGCTTTTTCTCAGCCTGCTTGCGCTCGGCCATTTCGCGAACGATGAATAGAAACAGCACGGCGAAAAGTATGGCTACAGAAACCAGCGCAACAAAGAAAATGACCAGCATCCGATCGGCATTCTCCCGCGAAGCTTCTATCCATTGCTGCATACGGGCAGTTTCCCCTTTTTCCAACTGCATCACCGTTTCATGGATACCATCCATTTCCCGCTCACCGTCGCCAGCCATCAGTTTGAGGCGCGCCTGCTCGAAACCTTGCTCGCGCCGCACTTTCAATACTCCTTCCAGCAGTGCGAGGCGCGCGTCGATGTGCTCGTTCATCCGGCGCAGCAATGCCTGCTGGCCGGAATTGTCGTCGGCAATGGCATCGTGTACCTTGGCGAGCAGCGTGTGTATATGGTCGATATAGGCGCGCCGCGGGGCGAGATGCCGTTGTTCGCCGCTGATGATGTAGATGCGCTGCCTGGTTTCAGCCTGGTTCATCAGGGAAAAAATTTCTTCAAGGGCGGTAATGGTCTCCTGGCTGCGCGCGGCCCGGGTGGATGCGTGCATGAAGCCTACGGTCGACTGGTAGGCCAGCCAGCAGATAGCGGCAATAATAACCAGCGCCACGGTAAAGCCGGTAAGCGCCTTATGTTCGATAGACCATTTCATTGGCAGATATCGCTACTCTCAGGTAGATTTTAATTCCCGCAGATTCAAGTTTGAGGTGCAACAACTAATGGTGGCTTTGGTGTAGCTTACCGACACCGAAGTGTAGCACGGCATGATGGACCCTACTCTTCCCGCCCCAATACCTTGAGATACACCGCCTGATAAGCCTTGGCGCTATTCTCCCAACTTAAATCCTTGTCCATGCAGTTCTTGCGCAGGGCTTCCCATTTGCTCCGGTCGTGGTAGAGATCGACGGCGCGTCGTATCGCGGCGATCAGATTGCCGGCAGTCATGCCGCTGAACATGAAGCCGCTGGCTGTGCCGTCCCTGAGCGTTGCGGCGGTGCAGTCCACTACTGAATCCACCAGGCCGCCGGTGGCGTGGACGATGGGCGGGGTACCGTAGCGCTGGCTGTAAAACTGGTTCAGCCCGCAGGGTTCGAAGCGCGACGGCATGACGAACATATCCGCCCCGGCTTCGATCTGATGCGAGAGTTCTTCGCTGAAACCGATATGCGCGCCGATCTTGCCGGGATAACGATGCGACAGGTCGCGCGCGGTTTTCTGCATTTGCGCATCGCCGGTGCCGAGCATGGCCAACTGCACCGGCAATTTAGTCAGCAGCGGCGCGATTTCCAGCAACAGATCCAAACCCTTCTGCCCGGTGAAACGACTGACCACACCGAGCAGCGGCACATCCGGTTCAAGATTCAGGCCAAATCTGCTTTGCAGGAATTCCTTGTTGGCGGCCTTGCCGGCCATGTCTGCGCGGCTGTATCGCTTGGTGAGATACGGGTCGCTGGACGAGTCCCATTCATCGGTATCGATGCCGTTCAGGATGCCGGTCAGATCATCGCGGCGCGTGGTCAGCAAGCCCTGCATGCCGAAACCGAGCTCCTCTTGTTGTATCTTTTTGGCGTAGTTCGGGCTGACGGTGGTAATGTGGTCGGCGTAGAACAAACCGGCTTTGAGGAACGACAGGCTGCCGTAGAACTCCACGCCGTTGATGTTGAAACTGGATGGCGGCAAATTCAGTTGCGGCACTGTTGCAGGAGGAAATATCCCCTGGAAGGCCAGGTTGTGGATGGTAATCACGCTCGCTGCCGCGCCCTGCGCGAAATGCAGATAGGCAGGCGTCAAGCCGGTCTGCCAGTCGTTGCAATGCACCAGATCGGGACGCCAGTTCAGCGGCGATGCGTTGCTGCCCAGTTCAGCGGCCACTTTGGACAGCAAACCAAAACGCAGCGCGTTGTCGGACCAGTCGTGACCGGTGGCATTCTGATACGGCCCGGCTCGCTGATCAAGCATTTCCGGGCGCTGATACATGCCCGGACAATCCAGCGCCAATAGCGGCACGCCGTTTGCCATCGTGCCGGACAGCAGCCGTGCGGAGGGAAAACCCGGCAACGAATCAAATGCCGCGACAACCCGGTGCTGACCCAGTTGCGCCAGAACCTGATTGTATCCCGGCACCAGCACCCGCACGTCAACGCCGATAGCGCGCAAGGCGGCCGGCAATGCGCCGCTGACATCGGCCAATCCTCCGGTCTTGATCAACGGGGCGACTTCGGAAGTCGCGAACAGGACTTTTAATTCAAACATCTGTTATTCCAATCTCTATAATCAAAAGTGAAATGTCGCAGGGTGCATTCCATGCACCATTGCTATTGGTGCATGGAATGCACCCTGCGTAGTTATTGATGCTTTGAAAGATAATTGGAATTACAGCCAGCGCATCATGCCCAACTCAAACGGATGGGTCAGCATCTCATGATGAGGATAGGCGCGAATGCGGTATTCCAGCTTGCCGCATTTTTCCGGCTGCACTTCCAGGGCGAATACGGTTTCGCCCGCTTCAGTCATTGTACCGGTGGCTTCAAAACGGTAGCGCTGCGAGTTCTGCAACTTTTCGCGCTTGGTAAACAAACCCAGCAATATTTCCACGACCACGTCATTGGGCTGAAGGTCATTCAGGCTGACCGCCACTTCAAAACGCAGGTTTTCGCCGTAGTTGATTTCCTTCTGTTCTGCATCCAGGCGGCGTAACGCGACACCCGGCCAAGCATGGCGGATGCGCGCCTTCCAGCCGGCGATGATTTGCGCGTTTTTAAAGTGGTTCTGTTGATACAAACGATGTTGTCGGCTGGCCGGCAGGTAGCATTTGGCAAGATATTCGCCCACCATGCGTCTGGCGTTGAAGCGCGGCATGATGGTGGACATCGAATGTTTGGACATTTTCACCCATTCCGGGGAGAAACCCATTTTGCTGTGCCCGTAATACAGCGGCACAACCTGGTCTTGCAGCAGTTCGTAGAAGGTGCGGGTTTCCTCGCGGGTGCGGGTTTCTTCGCCCAGCGATTCCGATACCGGCTTGATCGCCCAGCCGTTCCTGCCGTCATAGCCCTCCCCCCACCAGCCGTCCAGCACAGACAGGTTGATGGTG
>Ga0154718_1096_pt1 | contig 18885 bp, 23 predicted proteins | sample Rifle2008BG16ft_FD_105726 | JGI IMG/M metagenome (GOLD analysis project Ga0154718, IMG submission 105726) | Betaproteobacteria bacterium RBG_16_56_24
CAGAATACTTTGATTTCATTGTTGCCTCCACCTCTAAAAGTTAAATTCTAGAGGCGACAACTAGCCTGACACAGGGGGTTACCCCACAGGAAGATCCTCTGGAGTGGTTAAACGGATTCGAGTCTGAGGAACAAACGGAAGCGGCTGCGTTGGGTGCAGCGCATCGCCTGCTTGAATCCATCCGCAAAGGCGAACGCGTTGATCTGGGTAACAACCATTATTACGCGCTGACTCTCTCCGGCGCATCCGGGCGAGTGATGGTGCGCGACTGGATGGAAGGTCGATTCAAGGATTTGGTGAGTAACATCGAAGCGTGGTTTTCCGACCTCGCCATTGTTGCCCGCGACGGCAAAGGGCAAGCTCACGATCCCAAGTTTATGGCGGTATGCGGTGCCCTGGTGAGAGAACTCAAGGACTTGCCCGCACCCACCGCCGCCACGCTTTGGAAAACTGCTATCCAGCGCCTGCCCATCCCGCAACCCATAATGGCGCAAGCATTGGCGCGCTTTCGCACCGATCTGGTTGATAAAGACCAGCCCCCGTTTAACCATGCCCGCATGGGTCTCATCAAAGCCTATTTCATCCGACTCAACCAAGGAGGTAACACGACCATGACTGCCTATCTCAATCCTGACCACCCATCCCCCGCCTACCATTGCGGGCGATTGCTCGCCATACTTGCCAATCTGCAACGCGCCGCACTCGGCGATGTGGGCGCGGGCGTGGTGCAACGCTACTATGCTGCCGCCAGCCAGACACCGGGGTTGATTATCGGTCGCTTGGTTAGCAACGCGCGCAACCACTTAGGCAAGCTCGAAGGCGGATTGGCCTATTGGTACGAAAACCAGATTGCCGATGTGATGGGGCGCTTGGGCGATGGCGCGCCGCGCATACTCGACCTTAACGGCCAAGGGCTGTTTGCCTTAGGCTATTACCAGCAACTCGCCGCACTGCGTGAAGGCAAGAAAACTAACGAAACAACACAGGGAGAAACAAAATGAGCGCGATCCAGAACCGTTACGAATTCCTCTACCTCTTCGATTGCGAAAACGGCAATCCGAACGGCGACCCAGACGCTGGCAACAGCCCGCGCATTGACCCTGAAGACATGCATGGATTGGTGTCCGATGTTGCTATCAAACGGCGTGTGCGTAACTACATTCAAATTGCCTTTGAAAATGCTGCGCCCAATGCGATCTTTATTGAGCACGCCACAAATCTGAATAAGCCCATCGCGCTTGCTCACGAAAAAACCAATGGCAGCGTACCAAAGGACGGCAACTCAACAAAGGCGCAGGTGAAGGGTGCGCGCGATTGGCTATGCGGTAACTTCTTCGATATTCGGACGTTTGGAGCGGTGCTCGCCACGGGGCCAAACGCTGGCCAAGTGCGCGGCCCTGTCCAAGTGGCTTTCTCCCGTTCTGTTGATCCAATTTTGCCTCTCGACTTGTCGATTACACGTGTTGCGAAGACACCCAAAGGTAGCGAAATAAAAGCGGATGCGAGTTATGAGAAGCATGTGGAGTGGGAAGCTGCTCAACCAGAAGATTCGCTCCGCACCATGGGTCGCAAGGCACTGATCCCCTACGGCCTCTATGTCGCCAAAGGCTTTGTCTCCGCCAATCTCGCGTCAGGCACTGGATTTTCAGACGACGATCTCAGCCATCTGTGGGATGCACTGAAAGGCATGTGGGATCACGACCGCTCTGCCTCCAAAGGTGTGATGTCTTGCCGGGGACTGTATGTGTTCAAGCACGTTGGTACCGACAGCGATGCTACCCAGCGAGTGCGTCAAGCGATGCTCGGCTGCGCCCCCGCGCAACGTCTGCTAGATTTTTCTGCTCCCGACCGCAAAATCGAAAAAGCCATTATTGAAATCAAGCACCGCGATGGGTTGACCGGCTCACCCAGAACATTTGCTGACTATGTTGTTGAGGCACATCGTGATCGCCTTCCTGCTGGTGTTGAACTGTTACCCTGAGTTGCGCAACCTGATGGCATGGGATAGCGGATTTAATGTGGATGTGAGATGACCGAAATTCTATTTCTCGCGGAGCAATCTCCCGAAGGCGGTTACACCGCGCGGGCGTTGGGCGATTCCATTTTTACCGAGGCGGGCACGTTACCAGAATTGCGCCTGATGGTGAGGGACGCAGTGCATTGTCATTTTGACGTAAGCGATATGCCCAAGGTTATTCGTTTGCGCATCGTGCAGGAAGAGGTGCTGGCGGCGTGAAATTGCCGAATGCGTTTGATCGGAATGATTGAAAATCTCAGCGTCGCCCAACCCAATATCCAGGTCGGCGGCTGTGATGGGCAACGGCGATGACATGCAATGTTTCAGAGGCGGTTCTATACACAATGGAATATGGGTAGCGATGGACGACCAACTGACGGGTGTTGTTGTTTGCGGGTGTGCCCATGGCTGGATGTTCGCTGGCCATGGTCAGGGTGCGGTGCACTTCGTTTCTGAAATCCGCGGCATAAATTCGTCCAGCCTCAGCGGCATACCAGCGAGCGGCCTCAATAAACTCGGCACGGGCCAGCGGTTCGAATACGATCTTCACTTCCTGTGCGCGGAAATAATTGCATCAATCTCTTTGAATACTTCTTCGGCGGGGATCCATTGTGTGCGTCCGGCTTCCATGTCCGCCACGCGCCGGGCAATTTCTTCGTCCCAGGCTTTGGCAATGGCTTCCGGCGACTCCGTGGGTTCGCCTTCAAGGCTGACGATCAGGCGATGGATTAACTTGCCGCGTTCCGGCGGCGATAGTTGCAAAGCCTGATTTTCCAGTTCTTCCAGAATTGCTGCCATGATGACCTCCGTAAATACAATAATTCCAAGCGATATGATAGCACTAACGGGCATGGCAAATTTTCCACCCCTAATAATGAAACACGCCATTCCCGTTTCCCCCTATCCAACTTTCCCCCGCAAGCGGGAGAAAGAGCAAACGAATCGCTGCGCGAGTCTCACATCAACGCCATGAACGAAATAGCCGATCCTATCAACGTTTCCGCACTCAACCAGTACACCTACTGCCCGAGGCGCTGTGGTTTGATTTACCTGGAGAGCGAGTTTTCGGACAACATCCACACTTCACGAGGTAACGCCGAGCATGAGCGAGTAGACCAGTCTGGATACGTGACAACGCGCGAAGGCGCACGGGCTGAATATGCCTTGCCGGTGTGGTCTGAACAACTCGGACTGATCGGTAAATGTGACGTGGTGGAATTCTGGCCGGATGGCAATATCTACCCGGTTGAATACAAGCACGGTGTACGCAAGAAGCGCCTCAATGATGACCTGCAATTGGTGGCACAAGCTTTGTGTCTGGAAGAGATGACTGGCAAGCCGATTTTGCATGGCGCGATCTATCACCACGGTTCGCGGCGCAGGCGGGAGGTAGCGATTACGCAAGAATTGCGCGACAAGGTGATTGATACCGTGAACGCCATCCGCGCCATGATGGATTCCGGCAAGCTGCCGCCCCCAGCCAATGATGCGCGCTGCAAGGAGTGTTCGCTGAAGGAAATTTGCCAGCCCGATGCGCTGGCGGAGCGGTGCAGGTTGAAATCTTTGCGCGAGGAGTTATTTAATGTGGTGGAGTGAGATATTGCGCCATGCCGCAGACACCCATAAAGGCGCGCTCGACGCTGGTCATTTCTTCTTCGCTCAACGTGGTCAGCGGGCCTTCACCAAAACGATCGCGATCCAGTGCGCGGGGTTGATCGACAACCACTTGGCAATCCACCAGCAAACGCCCTCTGGCACGAACCGGCACTCGCCAGTTTTTATAGTCGGGATAAACCTGCGTAGTGATAGGCAGGATGACGACCATGGGTGTGCCAATTGCGCTCAACTCATCCGCCTGCAAAACAAGCACCGGTCTGATTTTGCCGATCTCCCGCCCGCGACCGGGGTTCAGGTTTGCTACCCATACCTCGCCGCGCCGCATTATTTCCACCACTTTTCAGGCTCGGGGTCGCCGGGTTTGCGGCCTTCGGCTATATCCAGCGCTTCGTTGTCCAGCGGCAGAAAGTCCTCAGCGATTTCGCGAGCCTCGCGGCGAAAAGACTCATCCGCGTATGCCGCTTTGGCTTCGGAAACCAGCGCATCCATAAATCGCTTCCGTTCCTGGTCGCGCACAAACTTCTCCAATGCCGTGCGCGCCAACTCGGAGCGGTTCTGGTGGGTTTGTGCCGCTAGTACGGTTAATTGCTGGTCCAGCTTTTCCGGCAATCGCAAAGTTAGTGTACCCATGATTGTCACCTCAAAGACGGTTGTGTTGTACGGATTGTAATACAATTATGCGTACAATTCAAAATACGCTTTATGTGATGACGCCGAACTCCTATCTTCATTTGGAGAATGACACGCTGCGTGTGGATGTGGAGCGCGAGAAAAAATTGCAGGTGCCGCTGCATCATCTGGGCAGTGTGGTATGTCTGGGCAACATCATGGTTTCGCCCGCGCTGATGCATCGCTGTGCGGATGATGGTATTGCGCTGGTGTTGCTGGATGGCAACGGGCGGTTCAAGGCGCGGCTCGAAGGCCCGGTTTCCGGCAACATCCTGCTGCGGCAGGCGCAGCATCGCTTGGCGCTGGATGAAAAATTCGCGCTTGGTATTGCTCATAGTGCGATTGCCGGGAAGCTGCGCAATGGACGCCAAGTCTTGCTGCGCGGCGCGCGTGAAGCAGCGGATAAGGAAGATAGCAGTGCGCTCGCGGCGGCGGCCGAGACACTTTCCAACTCGTTGCGCAACATCCCGCATGCACCCGATCTGGACGTGGTGCGAGGCATTGAAGGCGATGCGGCAAAAAATTATTTCGCCGCGTTGCCGCTGTTGGTCAAGCGCGAGGCACGCGATAAATTCACGATGGATGGACGTACCCGGCGACCGCCGCGCGACCGCTTCAACTCGCTGCTTTCGTTTCTTTATTCCATGCTGATGAACGATTGCCGCTCCGCGCTGGAAGCGGTCGGCCTCGACCCCCAGCTTGGCTTCCTGCATACCGTTCGCCCCGGACGCGCCGCACTCGCGCTGGATTTGATGGAAGAGTTTCGCGCCATCTTCGCCGACCGCCTGGCGCTCACCCTGATTAACCGGGGACAGATCGGTCCCAACGATTTTGCCGAACGTGAAGGCGGCGCAGTGCTGCTCGAAGGCGACGCACGCCGCACTGTGGTAGTTGCCTATCAGGAGCGTAAACAAGAAGAGGTGATGCACCCGTTGCTGGAAACAAAAGTGCCGATAGGCCTGCTGCCGTTATTGCAGGCGCGCTTTATGGCGCGCACCCTGCGCGGCGAAATGGAAGGTTATCTCCCGTTCCTTTACCGCTAACCGCCATGCTGATTATCATCACTTACGACGTATCCACCGTAACCGCCGCCGGACGCAAACGGCTGCGCCGCGTCGCAAAAGTTTGCGAGAGCACTGGGCAGCGGGTGCAAAATTCGGTCTTTGAGTGCAAGGTCGATCAGATGCAGCTTGAAGAATTGGAGCGGCGACTGCTTGCCGAGATAGACGAAAAGGAAGACAGCCTGCGCTTGTACCGCTTGACTGAACCGGTAGAGTTGCACATCAAGGAATATGGTAATTTCCGTGCTGTCGATTTTGATGGGGCACTGGTAATATGATGCGCGAACCGGCAGTAACGACACAAACGCGGCAGGTTCGCGTTGTGGCTAATGTATTGACGAAGGATGATTTTCTGCCTTCGTTGTTTGATTGTGTGAACTTTCAGATGCACGATAACCGAGGGTTCGCGCAAAGTGCGCTTTTCAACGTTGATAGTCATGGCGTTGTGAGCGGACTGTAGCGCCCTCTCGCGAGAGGGGGCGAGGATTGAAACTCGTCATTGATAGCGATCAACACTTGATATTCAGGTAGCGCCCTCTCGCGAGAGGGGGCGAGGATTGAAACAGCTGCCCAGAGCTGGCCGTGCCGCCCGTTCCGACGTAGCGCCCTCTCGCGAGAGGGGGCGAGGATTGAAACTATTAACAAAGCTTCGTGATGTTTGTAAGGAAAACGTAGCGCCCTCTCGCGAGAGGGGGCGAGGATTGAAACACCATCACCTACCGCGATTTTGATTGTCTGCGCCGAGTAGCGCCCTCTCGCGAGAGGGGGCGAGGATTGAAACGAATTTTACAGGGTCTCTTCGACGTAACGGCATAAGTAGCGCCCTCTCGCGAGAGGGGGCGAGGATTGAAACTGTTCAAACCCCGCCCAACGAAAATTCCACCGGAGTAGCGCCCTCTCGCGAGAGGGGGCGAGGATTGAAACAATAACCAACAACGAAGCGCCCAACGCAAATCCACCGTAGCGCCCTCTCGCGAGAGGGGGCGAGGATTGAAACTTTGATGAAGTGCAATCTGATGGTCAGTCGCGCAGTAGCGCCCTCTCGCGAGAGGGGGCGAGGATTGAAACGGCCTGTTTATTTGATACGCGCCCGCAGCCGTCGAAGTAGCGCCCTCTCGCGAGAGGGGGCGAGGATTGAAACCACTCTTCATCCGGCGCAGCCTTGACCGCCGCGAAGTAGCGCCCTCTCGCGAGAGGGGGCGAGGATTGAAACGACGTGTCAATGTGGGCAAAGGGTGTTGACAGCATGTAGCGCCCTCTCGCGAGAGGGGGCGAGGATTGAAACAAATTAGACAAGGTAAACCGGCCACCGGCTGGTGGTAGCGCCCTCTCGCGAGAGGGGGCGAGGATTGAAACTTGATGCTTGAGTGTGTGATGCCCGCGTTAATCATCGTAGCGCCCTCTCGCGAGAGGGGGCGAGGATTGAAACTCGAAGCCGTGTTGGGTTACGCCCAGAGTCATAGCGTAGCGCCCTCTCGCGAGAGGGGGCGAGGATTGAAACTACTCCCCAATTAAAATTAAAAATCGAAGCGCGAAGTAGCGCCCTCTCGCGAGAGGGGGCGAGGATTGAAACGCCACATCGGCCACGGTCGCAGCATCGGCAACAATGTAGCGCCCTCTCGCGAGAGGGGGCGAGGATTGAAACATCTCAATGCGCGTTTGAGCCCTTATCATTTCGCGGGTAGCGCCCTCTCGCGAGAGGGGGCGAGGATTGAAACTATTGCCTCTGGCCTCTAGCACGCTTTGACGACAAAGTAGCGCCCTCTCGCGAGAGGGGGCGAGGATTGAAACCGTCTAGAGAAGCCCCTGCCCCCTCCGGAAGCACGTAGCGCCCTCTCGCGAGAGGGGGCGAGGATTGAAACAACTTTGGGAGTGGCAGTATCAGCACTGCTAAAAGTAGCGCCCTCTCGCGAGAGGGGGCGAGGATTGAAACATCGTGGTTTGCTGTAGTAACACCTGAATTACCCGGTAGCGCCCTCTCGCGAGAGGGGGCGAGGATTGAAACCCTGAGATTGCTCCGCCCGAATATGATGTCCCGGTGGTAGCGCCCTCTCGCGAGAGGGGGCGAGGATTGAAACACTCGAACAGACCAGTAATATAAGAGGATATACCGTAGCGCCCTCTCGCGAGAGGGGGCGAGGATTGAAACATTGATCTGCAAACGGGCGCGCTGGGTGATCTGGTGTAGCGCCCTCTCGCGAGAGGGGGCGAGGATTGAAACACCATCGACGAGGCGGCGTTCCACGACGACCTGCCGGTAGCGCCCTCTCGCGAGAGGGGGCGAGGATTGAAACGGTCTTTGTTGGCGCTGGTAACGGCAACCTTCGTGTAGCGCCCTCTCGCGAGAGGGGGCGAGGATTGAAACTTTCTGCGCTCCCCATGTGCCGGGTAGTACGAAAACGTAGCGCCCTCTCGCGAGAGGGGGCGAGGATTGAAACTGCGTTAGGATTTCATCATGGACGTTGTGCGAAGTAGCGCCCTCTCGCGAGAGGGGGCGAGGATTGAAACTCTTAGATGATCAATGCGCTCACATCGAATCTGAGGTAGCGCCCTCTCGCGAGAGGGGGCGAGGATTGAAACTTCGTCCATCCATGCCGTGCAGCTCGATCCGTCCGCCTGTAGCGCCCTCTCGCGAGAGGGGGCGAGGATTGAAACCGCCTTACAGGACAGTTCAGCAGAGTGCCCCCAAGTAGCGCCCTCTCGTGAGAGGGGGCGAGGATTGAAACCGCTTCGATCCCCGCAACCTACGACAGCGCCGGCGTAGCGCCCTCTCGCGAGAGGGGGCGAGGATTGAAACGTCGTAGCAGAAGCGTCGTTCACCGTGCCCTCGTGTAGCGCCCTCTCGCGAGAGGGGGAAAGAATTGAAACTTTCATTGGATTTGTTGATGATTGTGCAGCGGCAGGCGGCTTTTACTTAATCGTTTCCATTTGCCCGCAAGTTTTGCTACAATGCGCCGCGTTTTGTAGATGGGCTTCGAGCCCGTTTTTTATTTGTGGGATGTGATTTATGGAAGTTTTGCGGCTGGTCGAGACAACAGTCAACGGCTTGGGTTATGAGCTGGTGGATGTGGAACGCGCCGGGCGCGGGCTGTTGCGCGTGTTCATCGACAAGCCGGACGGTATCTCGGTGGATGATTGCCGGGCAGTAAGCAATCAATTGACGCGGCTGTTCCTGGTCGAGAACGTGGATTATGAACGCCTCGAAGTTTCATCGCCGGGACTGGACAGACTGTTGAAGAAGGAAGCCGACTTCGTGCGTTTCGCCGGGAAAAAAGCGCAGATCAAGCTGCGCTTGCCGCTGGCGGGACGCAAGAATTTCGTTGGCGTGATAGGCGCGATGAGTGGCGGGATAGTGCAGTTGGATGTGGATGGCAGCCAGGTGGCGATAGAGCTGTCGAATTTGGATAAGGCGCGTTTAGTGCCGGATTTATAGGGGCGGGTTTCAAACCCGCCCTGCGTTAGTCGGAGAGTTGAGCATGAGTCGTGAAATTTTGTTGTTGGTGGATGCATTGTCGCGTGAAAAGAACGTCGACAAGGAAGTCGTGTTCGAGTCGCTGGAGTCCGCGTTGGCTTCCGCGACCAAAAAACGTTTTGCAGACGAGGCTGACGTGCGCGTGGCGATCGACCGCGATTCCGGCGAATACGAATCATTCCGCCGTTGGGAAGTGATGGACGACGAGACCTTCGAGACGCCGGATATGCACATCAAGCTGGAAGAAGCGCAAAAGCGCAATCCCGATATCCGGATCGGAGAGTTCATCGAAGAGCCGCTGGAATCGATCGACTTCGGGCGCATCGGGGCACAGGCTGCCAAGCAGGTCATCTTCCAGAAGATCCGCGACGCCGAGCGCGAGCAGATATTGGCGGACTTCATGGAACGCAAGGAACATCTGGTTTCCGGCACAGTGAAACGGCTCGAGCGCGGCAACGCGCTGATCGAATTCGGCAAGATCGAGGCATTGTTGCCGCGCGACCAGATCATCCCCAAGGAAAACCTGCGCGTCGGCGACCGCATCAAGGCGCATCTGTTGCGGGTAGATCGCAGCGCGCGCGGCCCGCAGGTGGTCCTGTCGCGCACCTCGAATGAATTGCTGGTCAAGCTGTTTGAGCTGGAAGTGCCGGAGATCGAAGAGAACCTGCTGGAGATCGTCAGCGCCGCTCGCGACCCCGGTTCACGCGCCAAGATTGCGGTGAGATCCCACGATCCGCGCATCGACCCGATCGGCACTTGTGTCGGGATGCGCGGTTCGCGTGTGCAGGGCGTCACCAACGAGCTGGCCGGTGAACGCGTGGACATCATACTTTGGGCGGAAGATCCGGCCACCTATGTGATCAACGCGCTGGCCCCCGCCGAGGTGAGCAGCATCGTCGTGGATGAGGAACGCCACAGCATGGATGTGGTGGTCGAGGAAGAGAACCTGGCGCAGGCGATCGGACGCGGCGGCCAGAATGTGCGCCTGGCCAGTGAGTTGACCGGATGGGAACTCAATATCATGACGATCGAGCAGTCCAGCGAAAAACATAACGAAGAGTTTTCCAGGACGCGCGAGTTGTTCATGGAAAAGCTGGATGTGGACGAAGAGGTCGCCGATATCCTGGTTCAGGAAGGTTTCAATACGCTGGAAGAAGTGGCGTATGTGCCGCTGGAAGAGATGCTCGAGATCGAATCGTTCGATGAAGCTACTGTGAATGAATTGCGCACCCGCGCGCGCAATACGCTGTTGACGGCTGCGATCGCCAACGAGGAAAAGGTGGAGCATGGCATCGAGGATCTGCTCAAGCTGGAAGGCATGGATGAGGAGACTGCGCGGACATTGGCGGGCAAGGGTATCGAGACCCAGGAACAATTGGCAGACCTGGATGTGGATGAGCTGGTGGAGTTGTCCGGCATGGATGGCGAACGCGCCAATGCTTTGATCATGACGGCACGCGCGCCCTGGTTCGCATAACAGGGCGTTTTAAGGGATAGTTAATGGCAAAATTAAACGTAGCGCAATTTGCGGCTGAACTGGGATTGCCGGTTGTCTTGCTGCTCGAGCAGTTGAAGGCGGCGGGGATCGACAAGGAAGAAGAATCCAGCCCGTTGACCGAGAAGGACAAGGCGAAACTGCTGGAGCATCTTCGCCAGGCGCATGGCGCTGAAAAACCCGCCAGGAAAATCACGCTGATCCGCCGCGAAACCACGGAGATCAAAAAGGCCGACAGTTCCGGCCGTGCGCGCACCATCCAGGTGGAAGTGCGCAAGCGCCGCGTCGTGGCTCCGGCGGCTGTTGCAGAAGCCGCTGCGCCTGCCGCCGCGCCCAAGAAGGGCAAAGCCGCCAAGATTGTGAATGAGCAGGATATTGCTGCGCGCGAGGAAGAAGCGCGCTTGCAAGCAGAATTGGCAGCGCGTCAGGCTGCTGATGTGCAAGTAAAGCAGGAACGCACCAAACGCAAGACGACCAAGAAAGCGGAAGAAGCCGAGCCGGCCAAAGCAGAGGTGAAAAAAGCCGAGGCGGCCGCACCTGTCGCATTGGCGCCGGTGGTCGATCTGGCCGAAGGCACGTTGCACAAGCCGATACCAAAACCCGGTGACAAGATCATAAAACCGGGCAAGAAAACCAAAACAGATATCAAGTCCAGTCCGTGGGATGAGAAGGGACACAAAAAGCGCACTCCGCTAAAAACCGGCGAGAAGACGGGGGTCTGGTCTACCCCGATTCGCGCGCCGCGCCACGACAAGCACCCCAAACATGCAGCGGCAGAAACAGCACATGCATTTTCCCTGCCGACCGAACCCGTAGTGCATGAGGTGGCTGTCCCTGAAACCATTACCGTCGCCGAATTGGCGCAGAAGATGGCTATTAAGGCTTCGGAGATCATCAAGGTGTTGATGAACATGGGTTCGATGGTGACCATCAATCAGGTGCTCGATCAGGAAACCGCGATGATCGTGGTGGAAGAAATGGGGCACATCGCCAAAGCCGCCAAACTGGACGATCCGGATGCTTATCTGATCAACACCGAAGAGCATCATGATGCTGCGCTGGAACCGCGCGCGCCGGTCGTGACCGTGATGGGTCACGTCGATCACGGCAAGACCTCGCTGCTCGATTACATACGCCGCACCCGCGTCGCATCCGGCGAAGCGGGTGGAATTACCCAGCACATCGGCGCATATCATGTCGAAACCCCGCGCGGCATGATCACTTTCCTTGATACGCCGGGACATGAAGCGTTCACCGCGATGCGCGCGCGCGGCGCCAAGGCGACCGACATTGTGATCCTGGTGGTGGCCGCCGACGACGGCGTGATGCCGCAGACCAGGGAAGCCATCGCGCACGCCAGGGCTGCCAACGTGCCGCTGGTGGTTGCCATGACCAAGATCGACAAGCCAGAGGCCAACGTCGAGAAAGTCAAACAAGAGCTGGTCGCCGAAGGGGTGACGCCGGAAGACTGGGGTGGCGACGCGATGTTCGTCGAGGTTTCATCCAAGTCCGGGCAGGGCATAGACCAATTGCTGGAAGGCGTTTTATTGCAAGCCGAGGTGCTGGAGTTGAAGGCGCCGCGCGCCACCCACGCCAAGGGGCTGGTGATCGAAGCGCGTCTGGACAAGGGCAAAGGGCCGGTGGCTACCGTGCTGATACAGTCCGGCACGATGCAGCGCGGCGATGCCGTGCTGGTCGGTTCGGTGTTTGGCAGAGTGCGCGCGATGCTGGATGAAAATGGCAAGGCGGTCAACGCAGCGGGTCCATCCATTCCGGTCGAGATCCAGGGCTTGTCCGAAGTTCCCGGCGCCGGAGAAGAGTTGATGGTATTGGCGGATGAAAAACGCGCTCGCGAGATCGCGTTGTTCCGCCAGGGCAAGTATCGCGGGGTGAAACTCGCCAGGCAGCAGGCCGCCAAGCTGGAAAACATGTTCGAACAATTGGCCGAAGGCGAGGTGGGCGTCCTGTCGCTGATCGTGAAATCCGATGTGCAAGGCTCGGCCGAGGCGATCGCGCAATCGCTGCATAAACTCTCCACCAACGAGGTCAAAGTCAACCTGATCCACAATGCCGTGGGTGCGATCACCGAGTCGGACGTCAATCTGGCATTGGCATCCAAGGCGATCATCATCGGCTTCAACACCCGTGCCAATGCGACCGCGCGCAAACTCGCCGAATCCTCCGGCGTGGACATACGCTACTACAACATCATCTACGCGATGGTGGACGAGATCAAGGCCGCGCTGTCCGGCATGCTGGCTCCGGAAAAGCGCGAGAGTATCCTCGGCATGGTCGAAGTGCGCCAGGTGTTCACCGTTTCCAAGGTCGGCACGATCGCCGGTTGTTATGTGCTGGAAGGTATGGTGAAACGCGGCGCGAAAGTGCGTGTGCTGCGCGACGATGTGGTGATACACGACGGCGAACTGGATTCGCTGAAACGCTTCAAGGATGACGTGAAAGAAGTGAAGTCCAACTTCGAGTGCGGCCTGTCGGTGAAAAATTTCAACGATCTCCAGGTCGGCGACAAGATCGAAGTCTATGAGATCGTCGAGGTTGCGCGCGCGCTGTAATGGAAATCCATTTTGCGGGCGAATTGCTTCGTCGCGTGCTCGTTCGCGCCTCGCCTATCTGCAAGATATGTCTCGTTGCTCACTGCGCGGCTCCTTATTCCATTTCTCGATCAATAGAGCAATATCGTAGGGCGGGTCACACCGGTGCCGGGACAAAAGTTTTTCGTACCCGCCATTACAGCAGAATCTAGCAAATCACATCTCTTTTTCACATTCAGCGGCGGGTGTGACCCGCCCTACGGATTATTTCCCGTTTGAAGGAGAAATAGAATTACACTTCATCCCGCAAAAGTGAATTTCCAGAGGTGTATAGTGGCTAATTTTCAGAGGACCGATCGAATCGCCCAGCAGATCCAGCGCGAAGTGGCCGAACTGGTGCGCCTCCATATCAACGACCCGCGTGTGCGCCTGGTGACCATCACCGGCGTTGAAGTGGCGCGTGATTATTCCCATGCCAAAATATTCTTCACCCGCCTCGACGGCAAGCACGAAGAAGCGCAACAGGGGCTGGAACATGCCGGCGGTTTCCTGCGCAGCCATCTGGCGCACAGCATCAAGCTGCGCATCATGCCGCAATTGCATTTCGTCTACGATTCTTCCGTCGAGCGCGGCAGCCATTTGTCGCAACTGATCGATCAGGCGGTTGCAAGCGACAAACAGCTCGACGACAATTCATAAACCCAAAAACGGCTATTGATCCACGAAAAACACGAAAGGCACGAAAATGGACAGGGTGGTAATTGTAGGGCGGGCTGAGCTCACCATGTCGGGCAAAGGCCGACCTACATCGGGTTGTGTAGACTTTTCGTGTTTTTCGTGGACAGTGGTTCGTGAAGATTGATGGCGCGTACCTTTCGCCCTTTAGACGGCGTGCTGCTGTTCGACAAGCCGCTGGAACTGACTTCCAACACCGCGCTGCAAAAAGTCCGCCGCCTGTTCCAGGCCGAGAAAGCCGGCCATACCGGCACACTTGATCCACTCGCTACCGGTTTGCTGCCGATCTGTTTCGGCGAAGCCACCAAATTTTCCAATGCCTTGCTGGATGCCGATAAAACCTATCGCGCCTTGTTGCGTCTGGGTCAGACCACCAGCACCGGTGATGCCGAAGGCGAGATCACTGCCGAGCATCCAGTCGAGGTTCAGCAGGCGGATGTTGATGCGGCGCTGGCAAGGTTTCGCGGCGAGATACAACAGCTTCCACCCATGCACAGCGCGCTCAAACATCGGGGCAAGCCGCTCTACGAATACATCCGCAAAGGCGAGACCATAGAGCGCGAATTGCGCAGCGTGGTGATTCATGAGCTGACGTTGAATTCCTTTTCCGGCAATGAAGCCGAAAAACTTATGGCCGGGCACCCGATGGACATCACCGTGCGCTGCAGCAAGGGCACTTATATCCGCACGCTGGCCGAAGACATAGGCGCGGCGCTCGGCTGCGGCGCGCACCTGATCGGACTGCGCCGCACCGCCATCGCCCATTTCGATCTGGCCAACAGTCATACCCTCCAGCAACTCGAGGCGATGACCGAAGCCGGGCGCGATGCCTGCATCCTGCCGCTGGAATTGCTGATGCCCGGAATGCCGAAGCTGCAACTGGATAGCGAGCAGATCAAGCGCCTCGCGCAAGGGCAACGTCTGGCGTTGGACACCGGCTTGCCGGATGGCAAGGTAAATCTGCAAGGCCCGCAAGGATTCATCGGGGTAGGGCTGCTGCAAGGCCGCCGCCTCGCCCCTGACAGGCTGCTGTCCACAGTGGCGAAACAGGCAGCAACCGGTTCGCCGTAAGAGCAGGCATCCCCAAAATATTTTTTGCGCTTAAGCATTCCTTAAGATTGACCCCTTATTCTGCGCGCCTGGCAGTACTAATAAAGGAGATCAATCATGTTGCGACTATCTTATGTATCAGGTTTGTTGTTCGTCTGCGGGCTGTCGGCGCAACCGGTTCTCGCGCAAACACCTGACGAGGTGCTGGCTTCGTTCCAGGGCGATGCTGTAGAAAGCGCCCCGAATTTCCAGGGATTTTCAGCCGCGCGCGGGGAAAAATTCTTCAAGGTGAAGCACGGCAATGACTGGAGCTGCACTTCCTGCCATACCGACAATCCCGCTGTGACAGGAAAACATGCCAGGACCGACAAACCGATCGATCCACTGGCGCCGTCCGCGAATGCGGAGCGGTTCACCAACGCGAAAAAAGTAGAGAAGTGGTTCAAGCGCAATTGCAATGATGTGCTCGATCGTGCTTGCACGCCGCAGGAAAAAGGTGATGTGCTTGCCTTTCTGCTCACCATCCGCAAATAAAACAAGGAGACAGCTATGTTGAATATTCATGGAAATTCCCGCTGGTCGTTTGCTGTTGCCGTGTTGCTGATGAGCATCGCAGTGAGTCCCGCGCATGCCGATGATGACGATGACGATAACAGGAGCAGCAAGAATGGCAGGAAGCCCCTGGTCATCAACGCCAGGTGGAAGGACGAATGCGGCTCGTGCCATATGGCCTATCCGCCGCGCTTTCTGTCGGCTGAATCATGGCGTGCGATGATGGCCGGACTGGACAAGCACTTTGGCAGCGATGCCAGTGTGGATGCAGCGACCGCCACGGAGATCGGCGACTTTCTGGAAAAGAACGCCAGCGCCAAACATCGTATAGCGTCGAGCGGGAGCGAGCCGCCGTTGCGCATCACCGAGACACGCTGGTTCCAGTCCGAGCATCGCAAGGTGGCAGACAGATGGAAAGATCCGCGCGTGAAGAGCCCGGCCAATTGTGCGGCCTGCCACACTCAGGCGGAGAGCGGAAGTTTCAGTGAGCGCGATATCAAAGTGCCCAGGTAATTCAAGGAGATCATCATGAATCAACGTAAACGTATTCTGGTTTGGGATGTGCCGACACGGATGTTTCACTGGCTGCTGGTGTTGTCGTTCACCGTTGCGTTCCTGACCGCAGAGTCCGAGCGCAACCGCGACATCCATGTTGCGTCCGGTTATATCCTGTTGGGTTTGCTCGCATTCAGATTGTTATGGGGCTTTATCGGTACACATTACGCCAGGTTTGGTTCGTTCCTGTTTGGGCCCGGCGAGGTCGTCGCCTATATAAAATCCCTGCTCAAGCGCAAGCCCGCGCACCATGTCGGCCACAATCCGGCCGGGAGCGTGGCGATCTGGCTGTTGCTGATTTTTGGTTTTGTGTCCGCCGTCAGCGGGGTGCTGGTGTACCATGATGCGGGTGGCGATGCGCTGGAAGAGCTGCACGAGGTCTTGTCCCATGCGATGCTGGCCGTGGTGGCGGTGCATATATTCGGCGTACTGGCCAGCAGCGTGATGCACCGCGAAAATCTGGTGCGCTCCATGATCACCGGGTACAAGTCTGACGGGCAGAATGAAGCTATCAAGAGATCTTATGGCTGGCTGGGTGGCATAATGCTGGTGACCGTCGTGGCATTCTGGTTTGGATATCCGGCGCGCGGCCCGGCGGCGTCAGGCGGAGAGGCGACTCATGCGGTGCGGAGCCATGACGGTTGAAATTTTCTCTGCCAGGATGATTCGTTGTGGCTGAAACGCCATTGTGGAGCGGTTTCTAGCCGCGATTCGCACTGGGTTCTATTCACGGGTGGTTCATGCGCGTGCTATTGGTCGAAGACGATGCCCTGTTGGGCGATGCGCTACAGGCTGGCTTGAAGCAGTCCGGCTATGCCGTGGACTGGATGAAGGACGGCGTAGCGGCGGAGCAGGCGCTTTCCACCGAGCCTTATGCGGCTGTGGTTCTGGACTTGGGACTGCCGCGCCTTTCCGGACTGGAGGTGTTGCGGCGTTTGCGCAGCCGCAACAGCCAGACCCAAACGCAAACTCAAAATGTCCGCATCCCGGTGCTGATCTTGACCGCCATGGATGCGATCGACGATCGCATCAAAGGGCTGGATGCGGGCGCCGACGATTATCTGGTCAAGCCGTTCGATATGGGTGAGTTGGCGGCGCGCCTGCGCGCCCTGGTTCGTCGCACCAGCGGAAGCGCTGCACCCGAGCTGCAGGTCACCGGGGTCAGGCTTGACCCCGCCGCCCACCGTGTGCTGTACCGGGATGAACCGGTCGAGCTTTCGGCAAAGGAATTTGCGGTGCTGCACGCGCTGATGCTGAACGCGGGGAAGGTGCTGTCGCGCGCCCAGCTCGAAGAACAGCTTTATGCCTGGGGCGAGGAAGTTGAAAGCAATACGGTGGAGGTGCATATCCATCATCTGCGCCGCAAGATTTTCCCTGAAGTAATCGAAACCATACGCGGCGTCGGCTACCTGATGCCGCGCGACAAGGCCGCCTGACATGTGGAGGCGCGCATCACTCAAACAACGGCTGCTTGCGCTGGTATTGGCGGCGATTACGCTGGTCTGGCTCGGCACGGCCGCTTTTACTTACTATGATGCGCGCGAGGAATTCGACGAGGTGCTGGATGCGCATCTTGCCCAGGCCGCTGCGTTGCTGGTCGTCCAGGCAACACACGAAATAGATGAACTCGAAACCGAACATACGCCGTTGCTACACAAGTATGCCCGCCGCGTCGCATTTCAGGTATGGGAGAAAGGAAATCAGCTCCGCCTGCATTCCGCCAACGCTCCGCAACAACCGCTGGCGGGCAAAGAGCGCGGCTTCAGCGACAACACTATCGACGGAAAACGCTGGCGCGTCTTCAGCACCTGGGACGAATCCGGCGAGTACCTGATCCATGTCGCGGAACGCGCCGACGTGCGCGACGAACTGGCGCGCGGCATCGCGGGCAACCTGCTGCAGCCGCTGTGGTTTTCCCTGCCGTTGCTGGCGTTGCTGCTGTGGATTGCGGTGGCACGCGGCTTGCGCCCGCTGGTCAAGCTGACGCGCGAAATCGAGCAACGCGAGCCGGATAATCTCGCGCCATTGGATGCGGCGGCGGCGCCCCGCGAAGTGGTGCCGCTGATCGAGCGTCTCAATCGGCTGTTCACCCGCATCGCCGCATCGATACAGAAAGAGCGGCGCTTCACCGCGGATGCCGCGCATGAATTGCGCACCCCGGTGGCCGCGATCAAGGCGCAGGCGCAAGTGGCGCGAGCCGCTTCCGGCAAAGCGGAACGCATCCATGCGCTCGACAACGCGATACTGGGCTGTGACCGCGCCGCCCACCTGATCGAGCAATTGCTGACGCTGTCCCGGGCCGACAACCTGAATGTCAAAGTGGCGGAGCCGTGTCCGCTCAGGAACATCGCAGCGGAAGTGATCGCGGCGCTTGCACCGGCCGCGCTGGAGAAGGATGTGCGGCTCGAATTGCTGGCGAAAGATGAAATTGCCGTGCGCGGCAATCCGGCGCTATTGCGTGTGCTGCTGCGCAACCTGCTCGACAACTCGATCAAGCATACCGCGTCCGGTACATCCGTTCAGGTTGGCATCACCCGTGAAGCGGGGGGAATATGCCTTTCGGTGATTGACGATGGACCGGGCATCCCGGAACAGGAACGGGAAAAAGTGTCGGAGCGTTTTTATCGTCCTTTGGGTACGCAGGCCGGCGGCAGCGGGTTGGGACTGTCCATCGTTAAACGGATCGCCGAAGTGCATGACGCATCTTTGCAGATCATGCCGGTAAGCGAAGGTCGCGGGCTGCGGGTGACAGTGACCTTCAGGCAATAGGAGATTATCCTGCACAGCAGCCGGTAATTGCAGCCTGTTTGACTTGAAGAATCGAAGCGAAAATTCGGCTGAGCGAGGACAGATTTTGCCGGTTTTGCAGGTCAATAGTCGTTCTATTGACCAAAAAAGCGGTGAAATATGAACCGCTCAGGCTGCTAGAGCACGATGCTGCTGACGATGGCAAAGTAGATGATCAGGCTCAACACATCCTGGATGATGGTGGCGAGCGGGCCGCTGCCGTAAGCGGGGTCGGTGCCATTGCTGTCCGGTTAAAACTCGAATAGATTCATTTGGTTGCTGTCGTTGCCCTGTTCGGATTTGTAGTCGCTGCCCGGAAACGCTTG